>Ga0187893_10009502_pt1 | contig 14925 bp, 11 predicted proteins | sample MA1701074metaG_FD_139574 | JGI IMG/M metagenome (GOLD analysis project Ga0187893, IMG submission 139574) | White microbial mat communities from a basaltic lava cave in the Kipuka Kanohina Cave System on the Island of Hawaii, USA - MA170107-4 metaG ...
CCGGCGCAGCAGAGCGCCCTTGTCGCCGTCGCCGACGCAGGCGTCGTACTGCTCCACGATGGACAGCTTGTACTCGGCGGTGAAGCTCCGCCGGCGAGGCTTCTCGGGCCGCGTGGGCTCGTCAGCGCCCATGGCCTCATCATGGGCGCGCTGCATCGTCAGTGTTGGCATGGTCAGCGTTCTATCGCTTCCAGTCTCGCCCTTGAGGGATGGTCAGCTACCTCAAGCGTCTCCGGTCAGCCTGACAGAAAGGGCGGCGCGAAGCGGCTGCCGCCCGTTCTGCGGCGACTACCGCTTGACTCTGACCCTACGAGAGCCCTCATGCTGGTGGCATGCTCACCATCGGCGCCTTCTCCCGGCGAACCGGCCTGAGCGTCCGGGCGCTGCGGCTCTACGACGAACTGGGGCTGCTGCGACGAGCTTCGGTCGACCCGCGGTCCCGGTATCGCCGGTACTCGCCTGCGTAAGCGCGGGCCGCCCGGCTGATCGCGTTGCTGCGGGCGGCGGGAATGCCGCTGCGGGACATCTCCCTGGTGCTCACGCAGGCTGATCCCGCGTCTGCCCATCGCCTGATCGACCGCCACGCCAAGGAGCTCGCGCACAGGCTGTCCGTCGCGCGAGATCTGTTGGCCGCGGTTCGCCGCTGCCTCGACGAGGAGGAACCCGACGTGACGTTCGATGACGCCCTGCGCCAGGTCCTGCCCGCCGTGGGGGACCGTGGGATCCTCAGCTCGGTGCTGGTCGAGGGACTGGCGTCAGGGGTCCGGGTCGTAGGCGCCGACTCCTACCGGCTCGCCATCCGGGAGGCGCCCGTTGTCGCCGGGCTGGATGACGGCGACCGTATCCTCATCCCCGCTGATGTGGCGCGGCGCGGAGGCGTCCGGATGGAGGACGGCATCCCCGCCGGCCCCTTCCCTGACTACCGGCCGGTCTTGTCGCACGAGCCACGACACCGACTGGTGGTTCGTCGAGCGACGCTGCTGGAGTTCGCCGAACGCGCACGCGCCACCGTCGTTCCCCTCCTGCTGGGCGACGATGTGTCACTCGGCAGTCACGCTCTCCCGGGGCGGTGGGACGGGCCTCCGCTGGCCCTCGGAGTGCATCCGGGGTTCCTGGCGGACGGCCTGCGGTGCCTCTCCGGCGACGAGGTCCAGCTCGCCCTTACCGACCACTGCCGACCGATCTGGGTCCGGGAGGACGACTTCCTCTACCTCGTCATGCCCTCCCCGTTGACCTAGTCTCGCTCGGCTTGGAGGCGGGCGAGGTGGCGTACCGGCCCCCCGGCCGCAACCAGCTCCTCGTGGGCTCGACACTCGGCGGCGTGGGAGGCCGCCCGGCGCCGCCCGCGCCGAGGGGACGGCGCGCGCCACGACCCTCGGGCAACCGTCCGAGGGTCGTGGGCGTGACCGCGACGGGGCCGTTCGTGCCTACGGCGCCAGGTCGTCGACGCCGGAGCAGTGGGGGGCGTAGTCGTAGTCGTAGCCCATCATGGCGTCCAGCATCGTCTCGAGCTGCAGGTGGCTGAGGCCGTAGAGGCAGACGAAGCCGTCGAGCATGTCGACCAGGTCGGGGCCGGGTTGCCCCCGGTCGACGTAGCTGGCGTGGACCGTGCCGTCGCGCTGCGGCAGGTACTGCATGACCACGCCGTTGATCAGGTGGTCGAGCGGCGAAGCCGAGTCGCCGCTGCCGTCCCACTGGTCGAAGGCGCCGTACCCGAAGTCGATGGGCTCGGCCCCCACCCCGTCGTGCAGGTCCCACAGGATCCGCCACACCCAGCCCTGGGCGGGTCCGCCGCCGGCGTTGCTGGCGGGCAGGTTGGGCAGCACGATCTCGCCCTCGGCCTCTGACCAGTTGCCCTGGACGTCCATGTCCTCGGCCCAGCCGGAGTTCGACGGCGTGCGGTAGGAGCTGCCGAGGATGATGGCGGCCCCCACGTTGGCCATGGGCTCGCCCCAGCGCCCGTAGTTGTCCAGCCCGCCGTCGACGAGGATGTAGCCGTCGAAGTAGTGGCCCGTCTCGTGGACCATGGCGAACGGGGACCACTCGAGCCACGGCGGCGTGTAGATGAGGTGCGACTGGCTCGACCGGTAGAAGGCGGTGTCGTCGGCCGGTTGGAGCGGCTGGTCGGTGAGGACGAGGTTGATCTGCGGGAGCCGGTCGTCGTCGACCAGCTGGCGGTAGTAGTCCAGGGCCGTCATCGTCGTCCCCATGATCGTCAGCGCTCGCGCCACCTCGCCGTCGCGGGCGAACTTGCCCTGCTCCTTCAGCGCGCCCTCCTCGTAGGACTGGAAGTCCCGGTCGAGGGTGTGGCCGCCGACGCAGAACCACGCGCCCGCGCACTCGGCGTCGGCCTCGGGGTTGAACTGGCCGACATCGCCGGCCACGACGGTGTAGTCCGACGGGTCGTCGACGAGGTCGCCCATGCTGTCGGGCACGTCGGGGCCGGTGTGCACGCCCAGAGCCACCTGCCGGCCGGGCCCCTGCTGGCTGACGCTGTAGAGCGTCACAGTGGCGTCCTTCTCCCCGCACCAGCTCGGGAACATGATCGAGTAGCGGCCGTTGGCGTCGGTGTAGCCGTCGGCGTGAAGGCCGCAGCCGTCCGCCACCCGCACCAGCACCTCGCGCGCCCCGACCAGGCCCAGGTCTTCGTCGCTGTCGGAGTACTCGTACTGCGGCGCCTGGGGGTGGGGGCTGTTGGCGGGGTCGACCACCCACGCACGCTTCCGGAGGCGGATGTCCCCGTGCACCCAGTAGTAGCCGGTGGGCTCGTCGCAGTAGGGGTCGGCCGTGCCGGGGTCGGCGTCGCAGTCCAGGCTCCAGGCGAGATCCTGGGCCGGGTCGAACTGGGCGCCGCTCTGGGCGGCGCCGCCCGATCCGGCGAAACTTGTGGGGCTGCGGCCGTCGCCGTCGCCGGCGAGCCCGCCCGGTAGGGGGTGAACACGGGCGAGTCGGCCGGGGCGTAGGACAGTCCCGACGGGCGGGTGTCGTCGAAGAGCAACGGGGCGCCGGTCGTGCCCCGGGGCATCGCCGGCCGGTAGGTACGGGACTGGGCGGCGGCGAGCTTGGCTTCGGGTTCGGACGTCCGCCCCGGCTCGCTACCGGTGGGCGCCGTGGAAAGCGAGCTGGCGGCCGTCGGCACGGCCAGCAGGCCGGTGAGCACCGCGGCCAGCGGCGCGGCGAGCAGCCTCGCGAAACGCGGGCGGGTAGTGGGCGGGCAGAGCATAGTCATCGGAAGAAGCCTCCTGTGGGTGTGAGCTGTTCACCCAGGGGAGGCGCCGGCGGCCGGCGACCTAACAGAAAATGGTCGAGGTCCGGCTCGGCCCTCTTAGATCCCGCCTGCGCGCCCGGCGGCGAGGGCGCGCCGGTTGGGGACATCCAGCTTCCGGCAGGCGCGCAGGATGCAGGTCTCGACCGTGCGGACGGAGATGAGCAGTTCGTCGGCGATCGATTAGGCCGCGCCGGGGCGACGAGGAGGGGCGGCGTGCTCCAACGGCGACGACGCTGAGCCCTCGCTTAACCCATACGCTTAGCCCCGCTTGGCCCGATTCGCTTAGCCCACCTGCTCGCTGACCGGTTGGGACACGCCGCCTCGGCTGCCGCCGGCAGGCGAGGAGCGGGCGGCCAGGCGACTGAAGGCGATCATGATGACGCCGGCCAACACCAACCCCAACATGCCGAACAGCACCAGGGTCGGTGTGGTCGAGCCCCCGCCGACCTGCGAATACTGCGCGGTGGCAGTGAACACGTCCTGCGTCTCCACCAGGCTGTCGCCGAAGCGGGTGTCGTCCCACCCGAACGCCACGTAGGAATCCCGTGACGCCAGTCCCGGAGGTGCGTTGAGATCGAAGTTGCCCGCGAACGGCCCGATGAGGCGGTTGATCCCCTTGTCGGTGACCCGGATATTGGCCGCCCAGGTTTCGCCGTTGTCCGACGAGGACGTGTAGTAGACGTCGTTGGTGGAGGTGCCGACCTCGTCCCGGGTGTCGAACCAGGCCACGTCGATGCGCCCGTTGGGCGCCACCTTCATGTTGGGCATCCCCGAGAAGTAGATCAGGGAGGGGTCGTCGTCGTTGAGCACCCGCGGCTCGGTCCACGTCTGGCCGCCGTCGGTGGAGCGGCGGTAGAAGATGTCGTACTCGTTCTGGATGTCCGGCCGCTTGGACCCTTCGTAGACGAAGTGGAGGGACCCGCCGCCTTCGGGGCTCCACTGGATGATCTGGGAGCCAAAGGTGTTCACGTGCTCCCGGGTGTAGGGGGTGAGCTGGGTCGTGGTCCAAGTCCGGCCCTTGTCGGTTGACTTGGAAAGGAAGTGGGCTGCCGGCGGGTTGGGCCGGGGGGCGAGGCTCAGGTTGGAGTAGGTCGTGACCCACGCCACGTAGATGGCGCCGTCGCCGCCGATCGTGACGCTGGGATTGCCCCCGCCGAAGTTGGCCGGGTCAAGGGGGTTTGCGGCACGCGATCCCTGGGCCGGGGGGCTCGTCGGCTCGGGAACCTGGCCGCGGGCGTCGAGCGCTTGGCGCCGGTTGGCCTCGTTGGCCCAATGGGCCACGGCCAACTCGACCGGCTCGCTGAAGGTCCTCGCCCCGTCGGTGGACACCGAGACTGTCGGCTGCACGGCCCGGGCGTTGGGCGCGCTCTCCCCCGGGAAGATGCGACGCCAGGCGACCACGACGGTGTCGTCGGCGCCCGTGCGCCCGTCCACCGCGAAGCCGCTGAGAGGCCGGTTGAGTTGCACGGTCTGGCCTTGGCGGCCGCGGGCGTTGGCGACCGCCGTCGTGGTCCAGCTATCGCCCTTGTCGTCGGAGCGGCCCACGAACAAGCTGACGTTGCCGCTGCGCTCGCCGCCGTCCTGGTCGTCCCAGCCCGCGAGGGGGTAGTACATCGTGCCGCCCCTACCGAACAGCACCTTGCCCTGGAACGTGTGGCTGTTGCCCATGAGGCAGTAGGGGTAGGACGGAGGCGCGGGCGAGGCCTCGAGGCGGGCCCAGGTCTCACCCCCGTCGGTGGAGCGGAGCAGCTCGCAGCGCTTGCGGCGGAGCTCCGCCACGGCGGCGTAGACGTGCAGCTCGTTGTCGGGGTCAATGGCCAGGTACGGCGAGCCGTAGCTCCTCCCCGGCGCCAAGTCGAACTTGGTGGCTTGCACCGGCTGGGTCAGTCGCGGTGGCTCGGCCGCCGCCGCCATGGTCGCCCCACCGAGCCCTGTAAGCAGCAGCATGACAAGTGCCACCGTCCGCGATCGCTGTGTACGCATCCGTCGGCCGTCCCCTCTCTTGTGCCCGGCAGCGCGCCGGGACCCTCAGTTCTCGAATCAGGCCTTGGCGGCCTCGCGGGCGCCCTTGGGACGGCTCGCTATCAGGGCGGCCGTGCCTCCGATGAACAACGCCACACCGGCGACGCCCAGGGCCATGAGGGCCTTGGCTGCGCCGCTCACCGAGTCGCCTCGATCGAGCCCCGCCGGCCGTGCCGCCTGGGCGGCGTCGGGGGTACCGCCCAGCACCGGGGTCGACGTTCCGACCACGTTCACCAGGGCGCGAGTCGGGATCTGTGTCAGCTTGCCGTCGGGACCGGGCTGGGTGGCGATCAGCACATAGGAGCCGGGACGGGCGCCAGCCGGAATCGTCACGCTCCCCTCGAGGTTCCAGTTGCTGGAGGTGGCGCTGCCGCCCGTGGGCTCGATGGTGCCGAGCACCGGGCCGTCGAGGGCGTTGAAGCGCACCACCACGGGGTGGCGGTTGTAGCTCACGCCCTTGAGCGTGACCGCCTCGCCGGGGCGGACGTCCCTCGACGCCAGGTCGAGCGTCGGCCCCGCGATGCATGCCCAGACCGCGGCCGACATGATGATAAGGCCGACGGCGCCGGCCATCCCGGCGGCGCCCACTTTGCGTGTTCTCCTCATGACCCGTCCCCCTGCATCAGTGTGCTGCTCGTTGTCTCTATCCTTTCTCCCGCCGAGGCGCGACTCAATAGGTGCTGAACGGCTATAGTGATTCGCGCGCACTCCCCCGGGGCCGGAAGTCCCTATCTGCGGCCGGTGCTTGACTGGCGGTAGACGTGGACGGCCCGAAACCGAAGCTGGAGATCGAGTACTGCACCCGGTGCCGGTGGCTGCCCCGCGCCGCCTGGCTGGCCCAGGAGCTGCTCGGAACCTTCGAAGCCGAGATCGCCCAGGTGGGGCTCGTTCCCGGCGAGGGCGGCGTCTTCGTGGTGCGGGTCGACGGGGTGGCGGTGTGGGACCGCCGGCAGGACGGCTTTCCCGAGCCCGCGGCGGTGAAGCGGCGGGTGCGGGACCGGGTCGCGCCCGGCAAGGAGATCGGGCACTCTGAAGGTGCGTCCGAGTAGGCCGCGGCGGGTGGACGGCGCCTGCTCAGTCCGGCGGCGCGCCCGTGTGGCGGCGGAGGGCGGCCAAGCTCCGGCTCGCGACGCGAGCCCGCGACCAGACGGTGTAGGACGAGCCGCCGTACGGCCGCGGGTGGCGGAGCACCGGGGTCGCCTCCACCGTGGCGCCGGCGCGCGCCAGGGCCGCGACGGGGTGGATGTCGGGTTCGCCGAGGGCCACGACCCGGTCGCACGCCGAGCGGGTCAGGGCCATGAACAGCCCGGCGCCAGGCGGGATCCGGCCGCCGCTCAGCCGTGTTACGAGCCACCGGTAGGCCCGCCCGCTGGCTCGCCGCGCCACCGGCTCGTACCGGCCGGCGCGGGCGGCGGCGACCGCGTCCGGGCGAGCCTGGTGCGGGGGGCGGTCGCGGCGCAGCTCGGCGACCAGCCGCGCCAGGTCCTCGGGCGCGTCCTGGAGGTCGGCGTCCATGATGGCCACGACGTCGCCGCGCGCCAGCCGCAGCCCGGACAGGATGGCGGCGTGCTGCCCCCGGCGCTGAGGGTGCCGGTGCACGACGACCTCGACGCCGGCCGTGGGCGCGGCGGCGACCGCCTCGTACGAGCGCTCGGGGCAGCAGTCGTCGACGAAGATGAGTTCGAGCGATGTCGCCATCGGCCCCAGGCTGGCGACCAGGCGGTCGGTCAGCTCGGGCACGGCGGCGCGCGTCCGGTACAGCGGCAGGACGACGCTGATCGCCGGCGGGGTGGTCACGGCCCGTTCAGCCGACGCCGGGAAGCGGGGCGGGCGGGGCGTACCTTCGATACGTGGTCAACCGCAACCCCGACGTCGACCGGTGGTTCGATGGGTACGACAACCCGCTCAAGGATCTCGTGCAGAAGGTCAGGGAAGCCGTCCTCGCGTCCGACGAGCGGGTGGGCGAGGTCATCAAGTGGCAGGCGCCCACGTTCGTCTACAAGGGCAACATCGCCTCGTTCTTCCCGAAGGCAAGGAAGCACGTCACCCTGATGTTCCACCGGGGGGCGTCGCTCGACGATCCGCACGGGCTGCTCCAAGGGGACGGGGCCACCGCCCGGTCGGCGACGTTCGCCAGCGCTGAGGACATCGACGCCAAGCGCCCGGCGCTGGAGGCCGTGATCGCGGCGTGGATCGCCGCCCGGGACGGCGGCTGAGGGCCGGGCCGGCGCGGGCGCCAGGGGGGCGCGGGGGATCGGGGGCCGCGGGGTCACGGCCGTACAGTGGCGGCCGTGACCGATTTCATCCGCGAGATCATCGACGAGGATCTGCGCACGGGCAAGCACGGCGGCCGAGTGGCGACCCGCTTCCCGCCCGAGCCCAACGGCTACCTGCACATCGGCCACGCCAAGTCGATCTGCCTGAACTTCGGGATCGCCGAGCAGTACGGGTCGCGCGCCAACCTCCGCTTCGACGACACCAACCCGGAGAAGGAGGACGTGGAGTACGTCGACTCCATCCAGCGGGACGTGGAGTGGCTCGGCTTCTCCTTCGGCGAGCGGGCGTTGTACGCCTCCGACTACTTCCCGGAGATGTACGGCCTGGCCGAGGACCTCGTCCGCGCCGGCGAGGCGTACGTCGACCACCTGAGCGACGAGGAGATCAAGGAGCACCGCGGCAGCCTCACCGAGGCGGGCCGGCCGTCGCCGTACCGCGACCGCGGCGTGGAGGAGAACCTCGCCCTGTTCCGCCAGATGCGGGCGGGCGAGCTGCCCGACGGGGCGTGCGTGCTGCGGGCGCGCATCGACCTGGCCGCCCCCAACATGAAGATGCGGGACCCGCTGCTCTACCGCATCCGCCACGCCGCCCACCACCGCACTGGGGACGAGTGGCCCATCTACCCGATGTACGACTACGCCCATCCCGTCTCCGACGCCATCGAGGGGATCACCCACTCCATCTGCACCCTCGAGTTCGAGAACAACCGGGAACTCTACGACTGGGTGATCGAGCACACCCGGGCCTCGGAGCGGCGCGGCCTCAGCCGCCCGCAGCAGATCGAGTTCGCCCGCCTGAACCTCGACAACACCGTGATGAGCAAGCGGAAGCTCCTGGACCTGGTCGAGCGGGGCTACGTGTCGGGGTGGGACGACCCCCGCATGCCGACGATCGCCGGCATGCGCCGTCGCGGCTACCGGCCGGAGGCGATCCGGGCCTTCTGCGACATGATCGGCGTGGCCAAGGTCAACTCCACCGTCGACCTGGGCAAGCTGGAGTACGCGGTGCGCGACGACCTCAACCGGGTCGCGCCGCGCGTGCTCGGCGTGCTGCGCCCGCTGAAGGTCACGCTCACCTCGTGGCCCGAGGGCGAAGTGGAGGAGTTGGCGGCGCCCTGCTTCCCAGCGGACGTCGGCCGGCCCGGCGAGCGAGTCGTGCCCTTCAGCGGGGAGCTGTTCATCGACCGGGACGACTTCGCCCTGGACCCGCCGCCCGGCTACCAGCGGATGGCGCCGGGGCGCACGGTGCGGCTGCGCCACGGCTACTGCATCACGTGCGACGAGGTGGTCGAGCGGGACGGGGAGGTGGCCGAGCTACGGGCCTCGCACGTGCCCGGCTCGGTCGGCCGGGCCCCGGAAGGGGTGAAGGTCTGGGGGGTGATCCAGTGGGTCTCGGCGCCGCACGCCGTGGGCGCGGAGGTGCGGCTGTACGACCGCCTGTTCACGGTGGCGAACCCGGGTTTCGCCGAGGACGTCGGCGCCGTCATCAACCCGGCCTCGCTCGAGGTGGTGCGCGGCGCCCAACTGGAGGCGAGCATGGCGGCGGCCGAGCCAGGGAGCCGGTGGCAACTGGAGCGGGTCGGGTACTTCGTCGTCGACGCGGTCGACTCCCGGCCCGGCGACCTGGTTCTCAACCGGGTCATCGGGCTGCGGGACTCGTGGCAGGGAGGCGCCTCCGCATCCCCCCCGGCGCTGGGTGAGGAAGGCGCCGCGCCCGAGCGGTCGGCCAAGGCGAAGTCACGGCCGCCGAAGCGGAGCCGGGCGGAGTACCGGGCCGAGGCGCGGGCGCGCGACGGCGAGCTGGCGGCCCGCTTCTCCCGGTGGACGGCGGAGTACGGGATCGGCGAGACGGAGGCGGACGTCCTGACGGGCGACCGGGCGACGGGGGACCTGTTCGCCGCCGCGGTGGCGGCGGGCGCGCCCGCGGCCGCGGTGGCCCGCTGGCTCTTGAACGAGGTGGGCGACCGGGACCTGGCGGGCACGCCGGTGACCGGCGCCGCGCTGGCGAGCCTGGTCAACGCCGTCGAGCGGGGCGGGGTGACCGGCGCGGTGGGCAAGGCGCTGTTCGCGGAGCTGCTGGCGCGGGGCGGCGACCCCGACCGGATGATCAGCGAGCGGGGCCTGGCCCAACTGAGCGACGAGGGCGCCATCGCCGCCATGGTGGACGAGGCCCTGGCCGCCAACCCCGACAAGGTGGCCGCCTACCGGGGGGGCAAGACCGCCCTCCTCGGCTTCTTCATGGGCCAGGTGGTGAAGGCTTCCCGGGGCAAGGCCAACCCCAAGGTCGTGCAGGAGGTCCTGGCCGACCGCCTCGCGTAGGGCAGGCGCGCCTACTAGGAGGCTGGTGTCTAAGCCCTCCTTCGGCGGTCGACCGCCCTGCTGGCGGCCACCTCGCGGCGCCAAGGTGCTGGTCAGAGGAAGGTCGGCCGCCTCGTCGCACAGCGCCGAACGCGAAAGACACCAGCCGCCTACACCCGTTCGATGTGGACCGCCGACTGCTTGTAGTTGGGCTCCCGCGAGATGGGGTCGAACTCGTCGACGGTGAGGCGGTTCACGCACAGCTCGTCGTAGTGGAAGGGCATGAACACCTCGCCCGGGCGCACCGTCGCCGTCACCCGCACCGGCACCCCCTCGACCATCCCGCGCCGCGACTGGAGCCGTACCCGGTCCCCGGGCGCCACCTGGAGGGTTTCCGCGTCGGTGGGGTTGACCTCGACCCACCCCTCCGGGGCCAGCTCCTCGAGGATGTCGACCCGCCCGGTCTTGGTCCGGGTGTGCCAGTGCTCGACGGTGCGGCCGGTGTTCAGGAGGAACGGGAACCGCTCGTTGGTCGCGTCGGAGATGGGCTCGGGGGAGACGCACCAGAGCTTCGCCCGGCCCGAGGGCGTCGGGAAGGCGCCGTCGGCGTAGAGCCGCGGCCCGCCCCACTGCACCCCGCCGGAGGCGTCGATCGACTCCCACGTCATGCCGCCGTAGTCGCACAGCCGGCCGGCCGAGACCCGCCGCCACTCCTCGAACGCGTCCTCCGGGCCCGACCAGCCGGGGAACAGCTCGTCGACGGCGCCCAGCCGTTCGGCCATGGCGAGGAAGATGTCGAAGTCGGCCCGGGCCTGGCCCGGGGGCGCGACCGCCCGGCGGGCGAGCGAGACCCGCCGCTCGGCGTTGGTGTAGGTGCCGTCCTTCTCCCCCCAGATGGCGGCGGGGAGCACGACGTGGGCCAGCCGGGTGGTGGGCGTCTCGAAGCCGTCCTGGACGACGAGCAGTTCGAGGTTGGCCAGGGCCCGCTCGAGCCGGCCGCGGTTGGGGAAGGACACCGGCGGATTGGTCGCCACGATCCAGAGGCCCTTGATCGTGCCGTCGAAGATCCCGTCGATGATGTCCGGGTAGGCCCGGCCCCGCGACGCCGGGATGCGGTCGGCGGAAATGTTCCACAAGGCCGCCAGCTCGGCCCGGTGCTCGGGGTTGTCGTAGGCGCGGTAGCCGGGCAGGGAGGCGGTGAAGCCCGCCTCGCGCGTGCCCATGGCGTTGCACTGGCCGGTGATGGAGAACGGGGCCGCGCCCGGCTTGCCGATGTTGCCGGTGGCCAGGCAGAGGCTGTTGAGGAGCGTGACCGTCTCGACGCCCTGCACCGAGTGGTTGACGCCCATCGTCCACCCCACGAAGCTGCGGCGGGCCCGGCCGAAGGCGAGCGCGGCCTGCCGTATCAGACCGGGCTCGGCCCCGCACACCGCGGCCACGTGCACCAGGTCGTAGGGCGCCACGTGGGCGGCCAGCTCGGCGAAGCCCTCGGTGTGGGCCTCGACGTAGGCGTGGTCGACCAGGCCCTCGTCGATCAGCAGCTTGAGCATGCCGTTGAGGAGGGTGATGTCGGTGCGGGGCCGGATGGCGAGGTGGAGGTCGGCGATGGCGGCGGTCTTGGTGATGCGAGGGTCGACGACGATCAAGGTCTTCCCGGTGTTCTCGAGCACGCGCGGCACGAGCAAGGGGTGGTTGTCGGCGATGTTGGCCCCCACCAGGAGGATGCAGTCCGCCTCCTCCAAGTCTTCGTAGCAGCCCGGCGGGCCGTCGCTGCCGAAGGTGCGCTTGTAGCCGGCGACCGCGCTGGCCATGCACAAGGTGGTGTTGCTGTCGAAGTGGCGGAGGCTCAGACCGAGGCGGGCCAGCTTGCCGAAGGCGTAGAACTCCTCGGTCAGCAACTGGCCGGTGGAGATCACCGCCACCGCGTCGGGTCCGTGGTCGCGGAGGAGCCGCTGGAACCCGCCGACCGTCGTCTCGAGGGCGACGTCCCACGTCGTGGGCCGCTGGTGGAGCAACGGCTCGGTGAGGCGGCCGGGGGCGGCGATGGTGTGGTGCTCGGAGAGGCCCTTGGGGCAGAGCCGCCCGCGGTTGACCGGATGGTCGGGGTCGCCCATCACGCTCACCGCCTCGTTGCCCCTGACGCCGAGCAGCATCCCGCACCCCACCGAGCAGTAGCCGCAGGTGGTGCGCACCCACCGGTCGGGTTTGCGCTCGGCGTGTACGACTCCGGCCCGCTCGTCGGCCGTGTAGGTCACCGGACCCGCGAGAAGCTGCCGGCGATGCGGTAGGGCACGACGGTGACGTAGAAGAGGTAGCGCCCGGCCAGCTCCCCGGCCGCGAGCACCAGGAGGGCCACGGCCATCCGCCCGCCCGCAGCAGGCCCGCGCAGGGGGGCCCAGGCGGTCGACAGCAGCAGCCCCAAGCCGGCCACGATCGCCAGGATGCGGAGCAGGAACAGCGTGTGGAACGGGCCGAGGGTCAGCTCGGCGACCCCGCGGTGCTGGCGGTCGACCCGGCGCCGGGCAGTGCAAAGCAGGTGCGCCTGGACCGCCGCCTGCGCCAGCGTGCCGGCGGCGGCGAGGACGACGAGGACCGCCAGCCACGCCGGCGCCACCGTGCGGCGGTCGAGGCACAGCAGGGTCAGCAGCGGCCCGGTGGCGGCGGCGGTGGCGAAGAAGGCCGCCGGTGTCCGCATCGAGTTCCACACCGGCCGCGCCGGGACGAGGTAGATGCGGGCGCTGGCATAGACGCCGGTGATGCCCACTGCCGCCGCCGCCAGCCCCAGCGCCGCCACGGCGGGCCGGAAGGCGTAGGCGAAGGAGAGGGCGGCGAACGCCGAGAACAGCGCCACCTCCCGGCTCAACCAGGACGTGCGTAGGTTGCGGAGGGCCTTCAGGGCGCGGGCGGGCCGGCCCAGGTGAAGCGTCGACGCTCCGAGCGCAACCGCTCCCGCGACGAAGGCGGCCATGGCGGCGCCGGCGAGGCCCCGGCTGCCGCTGGTGAGGGCCAGCAGAACGGTGCTCGCGCCGGCCCCGACCGACAGCTGGGTCAGCAGGGTCAACGCGATCAGGGGCCAGTGCGGGTCCTGGGGGACGACGCGGTAATCGTCCACGGCGCGGAGATCGGCCGGCACGGCGGCGCGCGCCGTCACCTTGGTGGTGGACAGGGTGATGCCCGACGGTGGGAGCCCGGGGGCGTCGGCGGCGGCGTGGTCGGCGCGCCAGGCGGCCACGTTAACCGGCTCGACGCCGATGGCGCGCGTCGGGCAGGCGTCGACGCACGCCGGGTTCTGCCCCGTCTCGATGCGGGGGCGGCACATGTCGCACTTGGCCACGATCCGGTGCTGCTCGTTGAAGACCGGCACTTCGTAGGGGCAGTTCCACATGCAGTACTGGCAACCGACGCACTCGTCGGGGTGATGGGCGACGATGCCGTTGGCCAGCTTCTCGTAGGCGTTGGTCGGGCACCCCGAGAGGCACGTGGGCTCGACGCAGTGGTTGCAGGCGATGGAGAGGCTGAACCGGCGGGTGTGCGGGAACGCACCGCCCTCCACCTCGCCGACCCGCCGCCACGCCTGGCCGACGGGGACGTTGTTCTGCTCGGCGCACGCCACCTCGCAGGAGTGGCAGCCCACGCACGCGTCCATGGCGAACGTGAAGCGGTACTGCTCACCGTCCTCCAGGGGCAGCAGCGCCGGTGGCGCGCCGGCCGTGAGGGTCACGGGTGGGCGACCTCCACGCGGCCGGCCACCACCCGCACCGCGAACGTGGGGACGGAGACCGCCGGGTTGTCCAGGCACTCGCCGGTGCGGAGGTCGAAGCTCTGCTTGTAGACCGGCGAGGCGACCTTCAGCCGCTCGCCCTTGGAGCCCACGATGCCGCGCGACAGCACGAACGCCCGGCTGAAGGGGTCGTAGTTGGAGAGGGCGAACAGCTCGTCGTGGCCCGGCACGCGGAAGACGGCGACCTGGTGGGCGCCGACCAGCGCGCACACCCCGCGCCCGGGGACGATCACGTCGAGCGGGCACACGTCCACCCAGGTCTGGACACGGGCGGTGATGGTCATCGGGCGCCTCCCAGGACAAGGGCGGACGGGTCGGGCTTCTCGTGGGGGTAGGCGGGGCGGGGCTGGCCCCGCTCGGTGACCATGACCACGTTGGGGTCGGGATCGTCGGCGTTGACGAACGTGCGGAAGCGGGCCAGGCGCGCCGGGTCCTCGAGGGTGGCCTTCCACTCGCACTCGTACGTCTCGACGTGGCGGGCCATGTCGGCGTCCAGCTCGGCGCAGATGCCCAGCGCGTCGTCGACGATCACGCGCCGCAGGTAGTCGATGCCGCCCTCGAGCCTGTTGAACCAGACCGCCGTGCGCTCCAGCCGGTCGGCGGAGCGGACGTAGAACATGAGGAACCGATCGAGGTAGCGGAACACCGAGGCACGGTCCAGGTCGGCGGCGAGCAGGACGGCGTGCTGGGGCTTCATGCCGCCGTTGCCGCACACGTAGACGTTCCATCCCCGCTCGGTGGCGATGACGCCGAAGTCCTTGCCCTGGGCCTCGGCGCACTCGCGGCTGCAGCCGGACACCGCGGCCTTGATCTTGTGGGGCGCCCGCAGGCCCCGGTAGCGGAGCTCGAGGTCGATGGCCATGGTGGTGGAGTCCTGCACGCCGAAGCGGCACCAGGTCTTGCCCACGCAGGACTTCACCGTGCGCAGGGCCTTGCCGTAGGCGTGGCCCGACTCCATCCCGACGGCGATCAGGCGGCGCCAGATCTCGGGAAGCTGGTCGACGCGGGCGCCGAAGAGATCGATGCGCTGGCCGCCGGTGATCTTGGTGTAGAGCCCGAAGTCCTTGGCGATGTGGCCGATCTCGATAAGTTGGTCGGGGGTGATCTCCCCACCCGGCGCCCGCGGCACCACCGAGTAGGTGCCGTCCCGCTGGAGATTGGCGAGGAAGTGGTCGTTGGTGTCCTGGAGGGTGGCCTGCTCGCCGTCGAGGATGTGGCCGCCGCCCATGGACGCCAGCATGGAGGCGACCGCCGGCTTGCAGATCTCGCAGCCCAGGCCC
>Ga0187893_10009503_pt1 | contig 14924 bp, 10 predicted proteins | sample MA1701074metaG_FD_139574 | JGI IMG/M metagenome (GOLD analysis project Ga0187893, IMG submission 139574) | White microbial mat communities from a basaltic lava cave in the Kipuka Kanohina Cave System on the Island of Hawaii, USA - MA170107-4 metaG ...
CGGCCGAGAACGGGCGGCCTTCCACCAGCTCCAGGACCACGTAGTGACGCCCCTGGTGCTCGCCCGTCTCCAGGACCCGGAGCACGTTCGGGTGCTCGATCTCCCGCGCGGCCTCCGCGCCGCCCGCCTTCCCGTGCAGGACCTTGAGCGCCACCGGAAGATGCCGCTCGCGGTCCCAGGCCCGGTAGACGACCGACGTGGACCCCTCGCCGAGGCGGCCCCGGATCTCGTAGCGGGGAGGGGCGGGAGGGGACTCGGAGGGCGGGGCGGAGGCGGGAGGCGCGACGGAGGTCTCCTCGAGCGGATTCCGATCGCCGCCGGCCCGGTCGCTCCCTCCCATGGTTCCTGGATTATAGCCCGGCTCAGGGGATGACGATGGCCCTCCCCGCGATCCGGCCCGTGTCGAGCGCGTCGTACGCGGCCGCCGCCTCGGCCAGCCGGAAGCGCCGCGTCACCAGGCGGGCGACGTCGACCTTGCCCGACGCCGCCAGCGCGATCAGTTCCGGCATGTCCGTCCGCACGCGGCACCCGTAGGAGCCCGAGATCCGGATCCCACGCCGCACCAGCCGCGTGATCTCGATCGGGGCCGCCGCCTTCGCCGGCCCCACCCCTACGACCACCGTCCTCCCTCCCTCCCGCGTCATCGCGAAGGCCTGGGCCACCGTCTCCGGCCGCCCGATCGCCTCGATCGCCACGTCCACCCCCGCGCCCGCCGCCCGGACCGGGTCCTCCTTCGAGGCGTCCACCGTCCGCGTCGCCCCGGCCGCCCGCGCCGCCTCGAGCGCCGCCTCCCGGACGTCCACCGCGATCACCTCCCGCGCCCCGAAGAGCCGGGCCATCGCGACCAGATTCGTCCCCACGCCCCCCGCGCCCACCACCGCCACCGTCTCGCCCGGCCGGAGCTCGGCCTGGTGCTTGATCGCCCCGTACGCCGTCATGACCGCGCAGCCCAGGATGCACGACTCCTCGAGCGGGAGCGGGTCGGGGAGCGGGAAGACGTCCGTCGTCGGGACGACCACGTAGTCCGCCATCCCCCCCAGCATGTTGGTCGCCACCGGCGTCCCGTCCGGCCGGAAGAGCCGCGTCTCGCCGTCGTAGAGGACGCCCTTCGCCCGGTTCATCGCGAAGTAGGTCTCGCAGAGGTCGTCCCGCCCACCCGAGCAGGCCGGGCAGCGCCCGCAGGGGATGATGAAGCTCGCGACGACCCGCGCCCCGCGCGCGAGCCCCGTCACCCCGGGGCCGAGCTCGTCGACCGTGCCCGAGACCTCGTGGCCCGGGACGAGCGGGACGGGAAACGCGAGGTGGCCCTTGAAGAAGTGGAGGTCGGAGTGGCAGACCCCGCAGGCGGCCACGCGGATCCGGACCTCTCCCGCCTTCGGGCGCGGGTCCCGGAGCTCCTCGATCCCGAGGGGCCGGCCCACGCCCCGGAACACCGCCGCTCTCATCCCGTGTTGATAATCCAACGCCGTTGCAATATCAACACTTCGGGGTATAAGGGGGTGAGCCCATGACGAACAAGACGACGCGGCGCAGCTTCCCCGGCCCGGCGGCCCTCTTCCTCGTCCTGGCCGGCGGCTCGACGTGGCTCGCCGCGGGCTGCGCCGCCCCCGCGGCGGACGCCCCGGGGTTCCGGACCTCCCGCCTCGAGATCGAGGTCTCGGGACTTCCCGCGGGCGCCGAAGTCCCGTTCTCGCTGCCGATCGACCTCGGCTCGGGGCCCGACGAGCGGACGATCCGGCTCCTCCGGGACGGGCGGGACGTCCCGCTCCAGTTCTCGGCCTCCGCCCAGCCGCGCCCGAAGGAACGGAGGCTCCTCCCGGGCACGCCGCCCGCGACCAGCCTCTCGGCGGAGTACGCGGCCGGCGAGCTCGCGCCCGTCCGCGTGGCGGGCGACCTCGCTTGGGCCGCGCGGAACGGGACGTACCGCCTCGAGTTCGGCGTCCCCCTCGCGGGCCGGCAGGTCCAGGTCCCGTTCCCGCCCCAGAACCTGCGCGGATTCGACGAGGAGAACCGGGCCACTCCCGTCCGGCACTTCCCGCGGATGCAGGTCCGCCCCCAGTGGCCCCTCGAGGGCGCCGTCCACGTGAGCGACCTCGGGAGTCCCTTCACGTCGCTCCATCTCTCCGCGCGGCGGCCCTACCTCTACCCCGTGATTGGGCCCGACGGCATCGCACTCACCGAGGTGGGGAAGCCCCACGACCCGACCGGGAGTCACGCCCACCACTACTCGCTCTGGGTCGCCCACAACAGCGTCGGGGGGAAGGACTTCTGGTCCGAGCGCGGCGGGACGATCGTCCACGAGGGCTTCGACCTCATGGAGGACGGGCCCGTCTTCGCGCGCCTCGTCCAGCGGACCCGCTGGTCGGCGGACGAGCGGCCGGTCCTCCGCGAGCGCCGGACGCTGACCTTCCACGCCACGCCCGAGGCGTACCGGCTGATCGACGTCGACCTCGAGCTCTCCGCGCCCGCGCAGGAGGCCGTCGTCGTCGGGAAGTCCACCTTCGGTTTCCTCGCCGTCCGCGTGGCCCAGTCGATGACGGTCTTCGACGGGGGCGGCGAGATCCGGAACGCGGAGGGCGCGCGGAACGAGCGGGACGTGCACCTTCGGAAGTCGCGCTGGATCGACCTCTCGGGGCCGGTGGCGCCGGGGAAGCGGGGCGGCGTCGCGATTCTCGACCACCCGTCGAACCCCAACCATCCCACGGCCTGGCATTGCCGGGACGACGGCTGGGCGGGGGCCTCGGCCGCGGCGGAGGGGCCGATCTCGATCGCGCCGGGCAAGCCGCTCCGGCTCCGCTACCGGGTGGTCCTTCACCGGGGAGACGCCGTCGCCGGAGAGGTGGCGCGGCGCTTCGAGGAATTCGCGGCTCCCGCGTCGGCGAGGGTCGTGCGCTAGCCTGCGGCCGCCGCGATGACCACGATCACGAGCATGAAGGCGACCACGACGCCGATCAGGATCGTCCCGACCATGCCCAGGACCCTGGCGGCGGTGCCCGCCCCGCTCGGGAGGACGCCCGCCTCGCGGCACTCGCGCTCGTAGGTCGCCCCCATCCACCACGCGACCGGGTGGAGGAGCCCGCAGAAGACCCAGGCGACGATCGCCATGACGAGCGCCCCGGTGCCGCCCGTGTCGGTCCTCGGGGCGCGGTCCACCGGCGCGGGCCGCCGGCGCGACCCCTGGAGCGACTCCCCGCAGAAGCGGCACTTGATCGCCTCGGCCTGGATCGTCTCGGCGCAGAACGGGCAGGCCTTGGTCCCGCCGCCCGGGGGGAGGGGATCCGCCGGGATCGGGTCGGAAGAAATCGGCGCGGGGGGCGGGGCCGGCGCGGGCTTCCTGAGCGACTCCTTGCAGTGCATGCAACGGTAGGCGCCGCGGTGGACGGGCTTCCCGCAGTGCTGGCAGACGGTCTGGCCGGGCTGGTCGGACGTGTCGTCCTCCGGCACCGAGAGGACGGCCCCGCACGACGAGCAGCGGACGCGTCGACCCGCCCATTCGGGCTTTGTGGCGATCCGCCGCCCGCAGCTACAGTCGAGGAGGGCCATCGAACGGCAGTATACCCTATCGCCTCTCGGCCGGCGCGTCCGGCGCGTTCGTCTTCGGGAACCACTCCGCCAGCTTCTTCTTCGTCTCCGCGTGCGCCGGGTCGCCCGCCAGGTTCTTCCACTCCATGGGGTCGGCGTCGTGGTCGTAGAGCTCCTCCGAGCCGTCCGCGTAGCGGATGTAGCGCCAGCGCTCGCTCCGGACGGCGTGGTTCTCGCGGCCGTGGGTCGTGAGCGCGGGCCGCTCCCACGCGGCCTGGGGATCGGCGAGGAGGGCCTTGATCGAGACCCCGTCCTGGCCCGCGGGGGCCGGGAGGCCGCAGAGCTCGGCGAGCGTCGGGTAGAGCGCCATGAGGTCCACCGTCCGGCCGCAGACCGCGCCGGGCGCCGAGAGGCCGGGGACGGCGACGAAGAGCGGGACCCGCGTCGCCTCCTCCCAGAGCGCGAACTTCCGCCAGTGCTGCTTCTCGCCCAGGTGCCAGCCGTGGTCGCCCCAGAGGACGACGATGGTGTTCTCCTTGTGCGGGCCGGCGTCGAGCGCGTCCAGGATCCTCCCGATCTCGGCGTCGGCGTAGGCGCTGGCGGCGAGGTATCCCTGGACGGCGTTCTTCCAGCGTCCGGTCTGGAGGATCGTGGCGTGGTCGCCCTCGGGACGGGCCATCTTGAGGCCGGCCTTCGGGATGTCGTTCAGGTCGTCGGCCGGGACCTCGGGGAGCTTGATGTCCTCGAGGGGGAAGAGGTCGTAGTACTTCTTCGGCACCTGCCAGGGCATGTGGGGCTTGTGGAGGCCGACGCCGAGGAAGAACGGACGGTCCTTCGCGGACTTGAGCTGTTCGCAGGCCCAGGAGACCGTGGCGTGGTCGTTCACGTTCTCGTCGGTCCCGTCGAGGACGCCCCAGACGATCCCGCCGGCCTTGCTCTTCTCGGGGTCGAGGACCTTCGCGGCGCCCCGACCGGCGCCGCGCTCCTTGTGGTACTCGCTCCAGGCCGCCGGCTCCTCGAAGCCCCCGTGGAAGAGCTTTCCGCCCCCCATCACCCGGTACCCGTGGGCCGCGAAGTGCTGGGGGAGGACGACCGCGTCCTTCAGGACCGGACGCCAGGGCTGGGAGTTGTGGTAGACCCCCGACGTCGACGGCCGCCGGCCCGAGAGCAGCGAGGCGCGCGAGGGGTTGCACGCCGGCGCCGAGCAGTAGGCGCGGGTGAAGGTCACCGAGCGCTTGGCCAGGCGAGAGAGCTGCGGCGTCTTCGCCTGCGGGTGGCCGCCCAGGGGCTCGATCCAGTCGTTCAGGTCGTCGACGGCGATGAAGAGGACGTTGGGCCTCTTCTCCTGGGCGGGCGCTGCGCCGAGCGCGAGGGCGAGGGTCAGGGCGATCCGCGTCATGGGGCGTCCTCCGGGGTTCTCCCCTCTAAACCGCCATGTCCGCGGAAAGTTCCGCGTCACGAAACAGCGTCGCTGATTCGTAACGCGTCACGAATCAGCGACGCTGTTTCGTGACGCTGAAACCGGGGCGGGGGCGGCGCGGTATGGGAGGCAGGCATGAGCGAGGCGCCCGCGGTCCGCACCGAGAACCTGCACAAGTCGTACGTCCTGGGCGCGACCGCGGTCGGCGCCCTCCGGGGGGTCGACGTCGCGGTCGCCCGCGGCGAGTTCGTGGCCGTCATGGGGCCGTCCGGCTGCGGGAAGACGACGCTCCTCAACCTGATCGGCGGGATCGACGTCCCCTCGCGGGGGGGCGTCTGGGTGGAGGGGGTCGAGATCTCGCGGCTCTCCGACGACGCGCTCGCCGACCTCCGCCGGGACCGCCTGGGCTACGTCTTCCAGTTCTACAACCTCATCCCCACGCTCACGGCCCGGGAGAACGTGGAGACCCCGATGCACTTCTCGGGGAAATCGCGGTCCGCGCGCCGCGAGCGGGCGGCCTCCCTCCTCCAGCGCGTGGGCCTGGCCGACCGGGCCGACCACAAGCCGGCCGAGCTTTCGGGAGGCGAGCAGCAGCGGGTGGCGATCGCGCGGGCGCTCGCGAACGATCCGGCCCTCGTCCTCCTCGACGAGCCGACCGGCGACCTGGACAGCGCGACGGGGGACGAGATCCTCGCGCTCCTCGGCCGCCTCAACCGCGAGGAGAAGGTGACGATGATCGTGGCGACGCACGATCCCAAGGTCGCGCGCGCCAGCTCCCGCGTCGTCCGCTTCCGCGACGGCCGGATCGAGAGCGACCAGCCGACCGAGGCCTCGTGATCCTCTCTTCCCCTCCGCGATCTCTGCCCCCTTTGCGCTCTCTGCGCCCATGATCCTCCGATACGTCCTCCGCAACTTCTCCCGCCGGAAGACCCGGACGGCGATGGGCGTCCTCGGGGTCTTCTGCACGCTGGGACTCCTCACGGCCGTCCACGTCGGCCTCGAGTCCGTGGCCGTCTCGTACGTCGACCTCGTCTCGCTCCAGGCGGGAAAGGCGGACGTCCTGGTCGCCCGGGAGGGCTCGCACTGGTGGCGTCCGGAGGCGCTCGACGAGAAGGAGGTCGCCGCGAAGATCGGGAAGGACCCGCGGGTGGCCGGCTGGAGTCCGAGGCTCTGGGGGGTCCGGCCCGTCGGGGACGGCTTCGCGCTCGTGGTGGGGATCGACCCGGCGCGGGAGCGCGAGCTCGGGATCGACGGCTTCTCGCCCTGGCCCGCGCTCGGCCCGGGGAAGTGCGCGGTGTCGACCGCGCTCGGGAAGGACGCGCGGATCCGGGTGGGAGACGAGGATCTGGAGTCCGTCGGGACCGTCGAGCGGCAGCTCGTCTTTCCCCAGCACATCCGGGACTACGTGGTCGCCGACCTCGAGACCGCGCGCAAGGCGCTCGGCGAGGCCGAGGGGGCGCACGTCCTGGCCGGGGCGTTCCGCGACGCGACGTCCTACTACGACGCGCGCGACCTCCGGAAGAGCGTGCTCGCGCTCAAGGACGCGGGGGAGGCGGTGGCGGAGGCGCTCGGGCCCGACTACGCGCTCACACTCCCCAAGGCCCAGGCGATCACGGCGTTCGAGCAGGTGAGCGCGCCGCTCCGGGCGGTCTTCGGGATCTTCGCGCTCGTGGCGCTGGCGATCACGGCGCTGCTCGTCTACTCGCTCGTCTCCGTCTCCGCGGAGGAGCGGATCCGGGAGCACGGGATCCTCCGGACGCTGGGGGCCAAGCGGCGGCACGTCTTCGGGATGGTGCTCGCGGAGTCGGCGGTGCTCTGCCTGATGGGGGTGCTCCCCGGGGTCTTCGCGGGCCTCCTCGTCGCCAAGGCGGTGCTCGCCCTCGTCGGGCTCGGGATGGGCGGGGGGGCGGGGGCGATCGCCCTCGAGTTCTCGGGCGCGACCGTCCGCTTCTGCCTGGGGGCGGGGGCGCTGGTCGCGGTCGGAAGCGCGCTCTTCCCGGCGTTCCGGTCCACGCGGTGGAGGATCGTGGACGCCCTCGACCCCATGCGCCGCGGGCAGATCGCGCCCGCGCGGGCGGAGGGCGGGCCGGGGCGGGGACTCCTTCTCGCGGGCTTGGCGCTCTCGGCCATCTCGGGCACGGTCTTTTTCCTGCTCCCCAACGCGGTCGTCTCGGGCGATCCCGCCCTGATCGGGGGCGTGGCGCTCGGGCTCCTCGTCGTGATCCTGATCGGATTCACCCTGGTCGCTGCGGCCGCGACGCCGCTCGTCGAGCGCGCGGTCCTCGCGGTCGCGGGAGGCGTCTTCGGCCCCTCGGCCGAGCTCGCGGGCCGGAACCTCGCGCGGCACCGGAGGCGGAACGTCACGACGTCCCTCATGTTCTCGCTTTCCGTCTCGTTCGTGCTCTTCCTGGCCAGCCTGGTCGCGCTCTTCAGCCGGACCTCGCTCTCGGTGATCGAGCGGAAAGTCGGTTCCGACCTCCGGATCACCGAGGGGGACCCCGGGGACCCCGAGCTCGAGGAGGCGCTCCGGGGGATGCCCGGCATCCGCTCGTTCGCCCGGGCGGTCCACCTCAAGGGCCGCTCGGAGGAGGGCGTGGCCTACGACGTGATCGCCTCCGACCTGGTCGGGATGAAGCACCTCTGGGTGGTCCCGCACGGGGTGGAGGGGCCGCTCGCGGAGACGATGTTCGCCGCCCAGGCCCAGTTCGAGGAGGGAGACGTCTCCGCCTTCCGGAAGCTGGCGGAGGATCCGGGGAAGGAGGACGGCGCTCCCGCCGTCATCAGCCTCTCCATGGCGAGGGCGCTCGACGTGAAGCAAGGCGACCTCCTCCGCCTCGTCTTCCACCTGGGGGCCGCCCGGCGGGAGGGGCGCGTCCGGATCGAGGCGGTCTCGGGGAGCCTGCCCGGCTTCGAGAACTTCCGCTCGCGGGTCGGGAACGCCCAGGGGTCGGGCCTCCTCCTCTCCCACCGCACGTTCCGCAGGCTCTCGGAAGGGGCGCCCGACGACGCCCGGTCGGGGTTCGCCCTCGCCCGGGTGGAGGGGGACGCGGCCAAGGTGGCCGGCGAGGTCCGGGACCGGCTGGGGCTCAAGTACCGGCTCGGGATCGAGTGCGCGGAGGAGGAGAAGCGCGAGGCGGAGGTCCTCTACTGGGCCACCCAGGTCCTCTTCGCGATGCTGCTCGGGGTGGCCGTCACGATCGCGCTCTTCGGCCTCGTGGCCTCGATGGCGACGGCGGTCATCGAGCGTCGCTGGGAGCTGGGCGTCCTCAAGGCCGTCGGTCTCCGGCGCGGCCACCTCTACCGGATGTTCGCGGCCGAGGCGGTGACGCTCACCCTCTCGAGCGGCCTGATCGGGGGGGCGATGGGCTACCTCCTGGCCTACCTCTTCGTCCTCCAGGCGGCGGTGCTGATGGAGATCCCGGTCGCCTTCGCCATGCCTTGGCTCACCTTCGCGGCCACGTTCGCCGTGTGCGGGATGGCGGGCCTCGTCGCCTCCTGGCTCCCCACCCGCCGCATCCTCGCCCGCCCCGTCGCCGAAATCCTCCGCGCGTAACGAAACAGCGTCGCTGTTTCGTGACGCGTCACGAATCAGCGACGCGATTTCGTGACGCTTTGCGGGGAGGGCGGTGTCTAGAGGATGGGTTTGGGGGATAATAACCCCATGATGCGAGCGGGATCGAAGGTCGTCGCGGTGCTGGCGCTCCTCGGGGCCCCGGCGGGGGCCTTCCAGGAGGGGCCGGCCAAGGTCTATCAGGCTCCCGACCGGGAGCCGACGCCCGAGGAGACCCTCATCCTCGAGTACATGAACCGCTTCCGGGCGGATCCCTCCGCGGAGGCGGACGTTCTGGCTCCTCCCGGGCGCCAGATGCGCGGCGTGGACCTCAAGATGTTCCGCGACGAGATGAGGATGCTCAAACCCATGCCCCCCCTCGTCTTCAACCTCGAGCTGCTCGACTCCGCCCGGAAGCACGCCTACTACATGATCCACAACGGTCTCGGCCACGACGAGCAGCCGGGGAAGATCGGCTTCACCGGCGCTTCGCCCGGCGACCGCGTCCGGGCCGCCGGCTACCGGGGCGGGGGCGGCGCCGAGAACGCCTACCGGGACTCGGGCGGCCCTCTTTCGAGCCACGACGGCTTCGTGATCGACGCCGGGCCCGGCGGCCCCGGCGGCATGCAGCCCGGGCGCGGCCACCGCCGCAACATGATCGGCCCCCACCGCGAAGTCGGCCCCGGCGCCCTCCCGCACGGGAAGGACCGCCTCTCCGTGATCCACAACTTCGGGTCGCGCTCCGCGCGCATGGCCGGGGGGGTCATGTACATCGACCTGAACGGGAACGGCTTCTACGACGTGGGCGAGGGCGCGGGATCGGTCGCGATCTCCTCGAGCGACGGCGCCTCGGGCGCGAGCTGGAAGAGCGGGGCCTACGCGCTCGACCTCAAGGGCCAGGGCGCCGTCGTCCTCACGGCCGCCCTCGACGGGGAGAAGCACACGAAGGCGTTCGCGGCCGGACCCGACAACGTCAAGTTCGACTGGGCCGTCCCCGTCGAGGTCCCGCTCCGGAAGGCCGACCGGCTGCTCGCGGCCGTCGAGAAGGCGGGCGAGAAGAACGCCCAGGCCCGGGTCAACCTCTACGTGAACACCCGCGGGCTCTACCTGGACGCCGAACGGAGGAAGAAGGTGGCGGAGCTCACGGCCGAGGTCGGCCTCGCGCTCGAGGCCCGCCGGAAGGCGGTCGCGGATGCGATCGAGTCCGACGCGGCCGGCCTCCAGAAGACGATCGACGAGAACCGGAAGGACTACCGGGGCACCGACGCCGACCGCTGGTTCGAGGACGCGGAGACGACGGGGAAGCTGAAGCGCGGCGTGGCCGCCTTCCTCGCCAAGCCCCGGCCCACCCTCCAGGAGCGCCGGCAGCTCGTCGCGGCGCTCGAGGCGACGGCGAAGGGAATGAAGACGCCCCACTGGATCTCGGCGGTGGAGGCACTCGCCTCCAAGGTCAGGGAGAACCCCTCGGAAGGAGCCACGCGATGATCCTGCGCACGGCGGCGCTCGCGGCGTTCCTGGCGGCCCAGCAGCCGCCCGGCCCCGCGGCCGAGAAGCCCCTCAAGGTGACGGTGGCCTTCCAGGACGCCCAGGCCCGCTACGAGGCCCAGCTCCTGGGCGACCTCGACCGGCCCGTCGCCGACGGGATCTTCCTGGGCACCACCCAGTACGCCGCGGAGGTGGACGACAAGGGCAACCTCAAGCTCGACACCAAGGCCGAGGACCGGTACCGGACGATCACGCGGCGCGAGATCGTCTCCTTCCCGGTGAAGGGCGACACGGACAAATCCCGCAGCGCCACCCTCAAGCTCGAGATCCGCAAGCGCGAGGACGGCGAGTGGGTCTACCGGAACCTGACCCAGATGACCGTCCAGATCGGGCAGGAGGCCTTCGTCGTCGTGGACGCGAACGGGAACGGCGCCTACAACGACCCGCGGCAGGACGGGATGGCCTGGCATGGCCAGACCTGGCTCTTCCCGCTCCCCACCTCGGCCGAACGCTGGTGCACGCCGACGATGGAGATCACCGGCCTCGAGTTCGGCTCGCTCGGCGACGCCCCGGTCGCGAAGGGACGGCCGCTCGCGACGACCGTGCCCGCCGCCCTCCCGGTCCTCAAGGGCGTGAACGAGGAGCGCGTGAAGCTCGGGCTCACGCCCCGCCCCGAGGACCCGAAGCTTTCCGCCGAGCTCCAGAAACACTGCGTCTACATGCAGCTCAACAACACGCTCACCCATCCCGAGACCCCCGGCCGCCCGGGCTACAGCAAGGAGGGGCACGAGGCCGGGATGCGGAGCATCCTGAGCCGCGGCATGGACGCCGCCCGCGTCGCCCACGGTATGGTCGATACCTACTTCCACCGCCAGGACGTGATCCGCCCCCACACCGTCGCCTTCGGCGTGGGCTACGAGGGCTCCTTCGGCGGGATCGACGGCCGCTCCGCGATGGGGAAGGCCCCGCCGTCCTACTGGCCCGTCCTCTGCCCCGTCCCCGGCCAGCAGAACGTGGGCCTGATGTACGGGAAGGAGGCGCCCGACGCCTGCCCGGGGGACAACGCGGCCGGCTATCCGATCACCGCCTACTTCGGGACCCCCAACCTCAAGCTCACGTCCTGGTCGCTCAAGTCCACAGCCGCCGGGGCGGTCGACTGCTATGTCTTCGACCCGACCCAGGGCGTCTCAAACGACATGACGCGCTACCAGCAGTGCGTCTGCATCATCCCCAAGGACCCCCTCCGAGCGAACACCGAGTACGAGGTCTCGCTCCAGGTCGAGGTCGGCGGGAAGCCCTGGTCGAAGACCTGGCGCTTCACGACGGGCGCCGGCGGCTTCCGCGGCTTCACCCCCGAGCGCTAGCCGGGCCGCGTATCATTCTTGACGTGCTGACGATCCGGGGCGAATCCGACAGCGGCCGCTTCTGCGACGGCCTCTCGCGCCGCTCCTTCCTCACGATCGGCGGCCTCGCGATGGGGGGGCTGTCCCTCCCGCGCCTCCTCGCCGCCCAGGCCGCCTCCCCGCGGCCCGCCCGGAGCGGCGGCCTCGGCCACAAGGCACTGATCATGGTCTACCTCCCGGGCGGCCCGCCACACCAGGACATGTTCGACCTCAAGATGGACGCTCCGTCCGAGATCCGCGGCGAGTTCCGCCCCATCCCGACCAACGTCCCGGGCGTCCAGGTCTGCGAACTCCTCCCGCGCCTGGCCCGGATGATGGACAAGCTCGTCCCCATCCGCTCGGTCGTGGGCGCGAAGGACCGCCACGAGTCCTTCCAGTGCCTGACCGGGCGCCTGAACGAGAGCCAGCCCCGCGGGGGCTGGCCGGAGCTGGGCGCCGTCGTCTCGCGCCTCCGGGGCGGCACCGGCCCCGGAATGCCCGCCTTCACGGCGCTCTCGCCGCGCATGCAGCACCGGCCCTACAACAACGGGACCCCCGGGTTCCTCGGGCCCGCCTACTCTCCCTTCAAGCCGGAGGACGAGGGGAAGAACGACCTCACGCTCAACGGCGTCAGCCTCGAGCGGCTGGACGACCGCAAGCGCCTCCTCGGCAGCCTCGACCGGTTCCGCCGCGAGGTGGACGCCGAGGGCGTGATGGACGGGGTGGACGCCTTCACCGAGCAGGCGTTCGGGGTCCTCACCTCGAGCCGCCTCGCCCGGGCGCTCGACCTCTCGAAGGAGGACCCGAAGAACCGCGAGCGCTACGGAGTCGGGACCGAGAAGCACCAGGGCGACGGCGCTCCCCGCATCAACCAGCAGTTCCTGCTCGCCCGGCGCCTGGTCGAGGCGGGCGTGCGCTGCGTGACGCTCAGCTACAGCTTCTGGGACTGGCACGGCCGGAACTTCGAGAGCGCGCGCCGCAACCTCCCCGACTTCGACATGGCCATGAGCTCGCTCGTCGCCGACCTCCACGAGCGCGGCCTGGACAAGGACGTGACGGTGATCGCCTGGGGCGAGTTCGGCCGGACGCCGCGGATCAACAAGGACGGCGGCCGCGACCACTGGCCGCAGGTCTCCTGCGCGCTGCTGGCCGGCGGCGGCCTCCGGACCGGGCAGGTAATCGGCTCGACGACCCGCGACGGCGGCGAGGCGCTCGATCGTCCCGTCCACTTCCAGGACGTCTTCGCAACGCTCTACCACGCGCTCGGGATCGACGTGGCGACCGCGCAGGTCACCGACCTCGCCGGCCGCCCGCACTTCCTGATCGACCCTGAGTACCGGCCGCTCCGCGAGCTGGTCTGACCGTCCGGCGCTTCCGGGATCAGAGCGAGCGGGAGACCCACGCCGCGCTCACCACGTGGCCGCACCAGCCCGCCACCGAGCGGAGCGCGTGGACGTGGAGCGCGCGGTTGACGGAGGCCGTCAGGTCGGCCGGATAATAGACGCGGTAGCCGCGCATGAAGGCGTCGAAGGCCGTGAGGTACGGGCACATGTGGGTGAGGACCCCGCAGACCACGACGTCGGTGATCCCCAGGCAACGGAGCGTCAGGTCCAGGTCCGTCTCGAGGAAGCCGCTGTAGCGCCGCTTCACGATGACCTTCTCGTCCCGGCGCGGGGAGAGCCCCCGGGCCATCCGGACGTCGGGGGTCCCCTCGAGGAGGGGCCGGGGCCACCAGGCGTGGAGCAGGGGCCCGCGGTCGGATGCGACCGAGTGGTGCCCCTGGGCGAGCCAGAGGACCGGCCGGCCCGCCCGGCGGAAGGCGGCGATCGCACGGGTCATCCGCGGGACGATGGCCCGGGCGTTGGGCGAGCTCAGGGGATAGCCCTTCTCGACGAAGGGCCGCGTCATGTCCACGACGATCAGGGCCGAGGAGCGGCCCCGAAGCGGCGGCCGGCGCCGCCACTGGAAGGGACGGATCTCCCGCATCCATCCCTCGAGCTCCCGGTCCAGGGTGCGCGGAGTGACGTAGGTCTCCGCAACCCGATCGAGTCCGGACGGGGCGCTTCGTCCCGGCATGCGCTTCCATTATGCGCAACCGGATTCCGGCCCCCGTAGATAATTAGTGAAGGGCGGGACGGAGCCAATTCATGAGATCCATCCTCTTGTGGCCGGCGCTCCTCCTGGGCGCGGCGGCCCAGGACGCGGAGAAGAAAGTCGACTTCGTCCGCGACATCCAGCCCCTCCTCAAGGCCTCCTGCCTCAAGTGCCACGGCCCAGAGAAGCCCAAAGGGCAGTTCCGGCTCGACACGCGCACGCTCGCGATGAAGGGCGGAGTGTCCGGAAAGGCCATCCTTCCGGGGAACTCGAAGGAAAGCCTCCTCGTCCGGCTCCTCCTCGAGCCGGACGACGAGAACCGCATGCCCCAGAAGGCCCCGGCCCTGGCGAGGGAGCAGATCGAGCTCCTCCGCGCCTGGATCGACCAGGGCGCCGCTTGGCCCGACTCGGCCGCGGGCGACGCGAAGGTCGAGATCCACTGGGCCTACCTGAAACCCTCCCGGCGCGAGCCGCCCGCGGTCCGGGACGCCGCCTGGGTCCGGAACCCGATCGACGCCTTCGTCCTCGCCCGCCTGGAGAAGGAGGGGATCGCCCCGTCGCCCGAGGCCGACCGGCCCACCCTCATCAAGCGGCTCTCGTACGACCTGGTCGGCCTCCCGCCCCAGCCCGAGGAGGTCGAGGCTTTCCTGAACGACGCCTCGCCCGAAGCCTACGAGCGGCTGGTCGACCGCCTCCTCGCCAGTCCCCACTATGGCGAGCGCTGGGGCCGGCACTGGCTCGACAAGGCCCGCTATGCCGACTCCGACGGCTACGAGAAGGACAACAACCGGCCCGACGCTTGGCGCTACCGCGACTGGGTGATCGACGCGCTGAACGACGACATGCCGTTCGACCGCTTCACCCTGGAGCAGCTGGCCGGCGACCTCCTCCCGGACGCGGGCCCCATGCAGCTCCTCGCCACCGCCTTCCACCGGCAGACGCTCACCAACACCGAGGGCGGGACCGACAAGGAGCAGTTCCGGGTGGAGGCCGTCTTCGACCGGGCGGAGACCACGGGCGCCGTCTGGCTCGGCCTCACCGTCGGCTGCGCCCGCTGCCACAACCACAAATACGACCGGATCTCGCAGGAGGAGTTCTACCGGCTCTTCGCCTTCTTCAACAACGGCGACGAGACCGCCACCGAGGTCCCCGTCTCCGAGGAGGCCGAGGAGAAGTACCGGGTCGACAAGGCCGCCCACGAGCGGAAGCTCAGCGAGCTCGAGAAGCGGCTCGCCCTCGAGCGGCCCAAGCTCGTCGAGGCCCTTCCGGCGTGGGAGGAGGAGATCCAGGCGAAGCTGCGCGACGAAGCCGAGCACGGGATCAAGTTCCAGCCGCTCGAGATCGTGGACCTCAAGCCCGTCCACGAGGTGACGTTCAAGAAGCTGCCGGACGGCTCCTACCTCGCCGGCGGCTCCGAGCCCGAGACCGAGACCTACGTCGTGACCGCGAAGGCCCCCGCCCAGCCGGTGAC
>Ga0187893_10009504_pt1 | contig 14923 bp, 9 predicted proteins | sample MA1701074metaG_FD_139574 | JGI IMG/M metagenome (GOLD analysis project Ga0187893, IMG submission 139574) | White microbial mat communities from a basaltic lava cave in the Kipuka Kanohina Cave System on the Island of Hawaii, USA - MA170107-4 metaG ...
CTGTCGATGCGGCACGCGGATCCCGTCCATCGGGTTTCGATCATTCCGCGCTCCATCGGTGCGCTGGGCCACGTGTTGCAGCTACCCACCCAGGAAAAGTATCTCCTGACTCAACCCGAGCTCGAAGACCGGTTGGCCGTCATGCTGGGAGGACGCGTGGCTGAAGACCTCGTCTACGACGGGGTAGTTTCCACGGGAGCGAATAATGACTTGGAACGCGCCTCGGAACTGGCGCGTCAAATGGTAACCCACTATGGGATGAGCGCACTTCTGGGACCGATGACCTATGGAAGGGCGCAAACCTCGCAGTTCCTGTCTCCCTCGCTCCGGGCCGAGGACCGGAACTACAGCGAACAAACTGCCGAGACCATTGACGCTGAGGTACGCCGGATTGTGGATGAAACCTATGAGCGTGTTCGGGGCGTGTTGCTGCACCGCCGGGACGAGTTAGGGCGAATTGCTGCTGAACTGATGCGCAAAGAAACCCTGAGCCGTGAAGAGCTGTGGGTGCTGTTGTCACCCTCTTCAGAAATCCTCTCGCCTTGAGCCAAGAGCTCCGAAACCCTCCGCTCCCTCACAACCCTCCTGATGAGAAATCGCATCCCAGACTAATGGAGCTCCGGTCGCGCGCTCCACCGATACAGGGCAGAGCACACCTTGAGTGTGCAAAATTGCACCTCAAAGTGATAGCGCCAGCCGACTAAGGAGCAAAACTGCACAAAGGCTAACCGAGCAAGATGCTAGTCTCTATGGTGAGGTCAACCATGAAAAGACCAATCGAATGTGTTGCATTGTCCTGGATCCTGCTTGCCCTTTTCGGGTTTAGCTTGACTGCCTGGGCCCAGACGGAGACCGAGGTCGTGAAGGAATTTAATGCCAGGGTAAAGGCCTATATGGCATTGCAAAAGCGGGTAAGCACCAACGTACCGCCCCTGGCAAACACGGAAACCGATCCCGCAAAAATAGCGATTCGTACTAAAGCGCTGGCCAATGGCATCCAGCAGGCCCGCGCCAACGCTGTTGCGGGTGAAATCTTTTTCCCGAACGCGGCCAGGGCGTTCCGGCAAATGATTCACACCGAGCTGCAAGGAAAAGCCGGGGCTCCTTCCCGGGAAACCGTGAAGACCGGAAATCCTAGAGAGGAAGAAAACGCTGCAAAGGTGGTGCTGGCTGTCAATGGGATCTATCCGACCACGGCACCACGCTCCTCGGTGCCCCCCAGTCTGTTGCTGAACTTGCCTCAGCTGCCCAAGGGCTTGGAATACCGGTTCCTGGGCCGGCACTTGATTCTTCTCGACTCGATGGCGAATCTGATTGTTGACTATTTACCGGACGCAGTCCCAAAAGCCTAAGGGGTGGACTCAAGCAGCCCACAGGCCTGAGAGTGGTTCGGGTTCACCCCTGAAGATATCCGGTTCATGACGAAATACAGTTTGAGCGAGGTTTGTCCGTGCGCGTCCTTTTGACCTTACTGCTGCTGTTCACGTCAGCCCTGGCGCAAGACCTGTTCTTGCCAAACAAGAAGGACTCCCTCCATTTTGCCGTCATCGGCGATAGCGGCACGGGCGGGAGCGCCCAGTATGCAGTGGCTCGCCAAATGGTTGCATATCGCGCCAGATTCCCCTATTCAGTCGTCTTGATGCTGGGAGACAACTTATATGGGGGCGAATCGCCCCGGGACTACAAGCTCAAATTCGAGGACCCTTATAAGGATCTCTTGTCGGGTGGAGTGAAATTCTACGCGACTCTAGGCAACCACGATGACCCCAAACAGCGCTTCTACCAGGCGTTCAATATGAATGGGCAGCGCTACTACACCTTCAAGCCCCACGATCGGGTACGCTTTTTCGCATTGGATAGCAACTATATGGACCCGGAGCAGCTCGCCTGGCTGGAGCGGGAGCTAAAGGGGTCTGACAGCCCCTGGAAGATTTGTTTTTTCCATCACCCGCTCTATTCATCCGGCAAGCGTCACGGCTCGGATGAGGAGCTGCGAACTTATCTGGAGCCCCTGTTTCTCAAGTATGGTGTGTCCGCGGTATTTGCCGGCCATGAGCACTTTTATGAGCGCCTGAAGCCTCAAAAAGGCCTTTACTATTTCATCAGTGGAGGCGCTGCTAAACTGCGGCGTGGAAATATTGCGCGCTCGAATCTGACCGACAAAGGCTTTGATCAGGACTATCACTTCATGCTGATTGAGATTGACGGCGACATTCTCCATTTTCAAACGATCGCCCGGAGTGGTGCCACCGTTGACTCCGGCATTATTCCACTCCGGCAGACGATCAAGTCCCAAACCGCGGCCTCGGCCAGGTAACCGTTTCCGGAGGCTCTCAAACCACACATTTTATGCCTCAGGCCACTCGCAGGAAGCGGTTCAGACTGATTGATTTGTTGCGCCCGCATTGGAAGGCCCTGAGCCTCGCCTTTGTGGCCGTTCTAGGACTCACAATCACCGATTTGCTGGAACCTTGGCCGCTGAAGCTGGTATTCGATTATCTGCTCAAGGCCAAGCCTCTCCCAGAATGGCTGGAGCCCATTGCATCGTCATTCGGGAACGACACCAAACTTTCCATTCTTAATTTCGCAGCGCTCGCTCTAGTCGTCATTGCGGTGCTGGGCGCCGTGAGTTCCTACACGGAGAAGTACTTGACCTCAAGTGTAGGGCAATGGGTTGTGCACGATCTGCGCCGCACCCTGTATTCGCACATCCAACGCCTCTCTCTTTCCTATCATGACGAGAAGAGCACGGGCGATCTGATCAGCCGCGTGACCAGCGATATCGATGCGATTCAAAGCCTGGTGAGCTCGGCCTTACTGGGCACACTGATCAACTCGTTGACACTCCTGGGCATGCTCGGCGTGATGCTATACCTGAGCTGGCAATTCACGCTCGTCGCGCTCTGCGTGGCTCCTGTTCTGTTTGTGGTGGCTTACAGCTTTACCCGGCGCATCAAGAAAGCATCGCGAGCCGTCCGAAAGAAGGAAGGCCAGATCGTTTCAGTCATTGCGGAAGTCCTCTCCTCGATGCGCGTGGTCAAGGCGTTTGCCCGCGAGGATTATGAGCAACGCCGCCTGGAACAGGAGAGCCTGGAAAGTGTCGAGGTTTCCCTGCAGGCCAGAAGCATCAAGGCAAAACTGGCTCCCATCGTGGAGGTGATCGTTGCGTGTGGAACGGCGCTGGCTGTCTGGTATGGATCCCGTCTGGTTCTGGCGGGAACTTTGACGCCGGGTTCCTTGCTGGTTTTCCTGCTTTATCTGGGCAAGATGTACAAGCCCATGCGCGAGTTATCGAAGATGACCGACACGTTCTCAAAGGCCGCCGTCGGATGGGAGCGCATCCAGGAAGTGATGGAAACAGAAAGCCAGGTTCCCGACAAGCGGGGTGCCGTGACGGCCCCCCGGTTTCGTGGCCGGATCGAGTTCGACAATGTTCGATTCGGCTACGGGGATCAGCGGGTTCTCAGTGGAATCAACCTTAAAATCGAACCCGGACAAGTGGCGGCCCTGGTGGGCCCCTCGGGCGCAGGCAAGACAACGCTCGTGGGTCTGATTGCCCGCTTCTACGATCCTGAGAACGGTTCGGTCCGAATCGACGGCAGAGATATTCGATCTTTCAAACAGCGCTCGTTGCGGCAGCGCATCAGCTTCGTATTGCAGGACACGCTGCTGTTTCACACCACCGTGTGGCAGAACATCGCTTATGGAAGGCCTGAGGCTCGCCGCGATGAAATCAGGCGGGCGGCCCAGCTCGCGAACGCCCATGAGTTCATCGAGCAGATGCCGCACGGCTATGACACCATCGTTGGGGAAAGAGGCTCCACGCTTTCTGGAGGCCAGCGTCAGCGCATCGCGATTGCGCGCGCCATCGTGCGACAGGCCCCCATTCTGATTCTCGACGAGCCTTCCTCGGGGCTGGATGCAAATTCAGAGCAGCTTGTCTTTGAAGCTTTGGAGCGTTTGATGCGGGAGAAAACTTGCGTCGTGATTGCTCATCGGCTGGCAACGATTCAGAGTGCCGACGTCATCTTTGTGCTGAAAGACGGCACCATCGTCGAGCAAGGCAAACATGAAGAGCTGCTCGCGCAGGGTGGTCTTTATGCCGAGCTCCATGAGACTCAGTTTCGCACCAATGAGTCTCAAGTGGGGGTCTAGGACGCGCCTTCAGACTGAGACGGAATCAATTCGTTTTGGCCTGTTGCCTGGGGCCGCCATCCCGAATGGTGCGCATTTCGCCGATCCTCCGCTGTATCGCAGCCACAAAAGCACTCCGTTCTTCCGCGGAATATCCTGCTGCCCGGAAGATAGATTCCAGCTGCTGGCGCGACAGTTGGTTCAGATAAAACTGGATCCATTCCACGTGCGGTAGCGGAATGTCTTCTGCCACATCCTCCATTTCAGCCCGACCCTGATAGTAGGGCCAATAGACGGCCGTCAAGAAGAAGGGACGGCTGGCCAAATGGAAGTCGACTCCCTTCCCGGACACCCGCTTGATAAACTTGCCTTGAGTAAAGTGGTCGATTTCTCCTTTGGAGCGCGTGAAGCTGCTGCCGGTGCGCCCGAAGGTTCCTCCCAGGTCGGCGACCACATAGCGCTGCTCGCCATCCACGTCATAGATAGCATTATTGGTCGATTTAAGGTCCCAGTTATTGATCAATGCCATCAAAACACGCAGACCATCAAATTCTTTGGTGCCGACGAACGGGTTTTTTTTCCATTTCCACGAACCAATTTTTTTCTGGCCCGGGTCTTTTCTTTCAAGCCGCGCAGTCTGGACAATGCCTCCCGGAGACACGAACGCTTCTCCCCGGCTCAACGGTTTAAGGCCACGAACCGCCAGCTTCTGAATCAGGTAAGATTCATCTGCGAAGTATCCGACGGCCCAGATCAGACGGGTTGCTGCAGTCTCCGGGCGTGCCTCGTCGCCCAATTTCACACGCCAGATCACTCCATTCGCGTCTCGTATATCAAACTTGGGACTGGACCCGCCTTTGTCTTCCTCGACAAAAACGAACGGGCCTCTAGGTTGACGCGATTTGCCGCCCGGGCCATAGAAAACGTCTCTGGATCCTATATTTTCGGGAATTCTCCATAACACAGCCGACCCTTGGCGGCGAACTTTCTTCTCTCCTGCGTCATTCTTGCTCGCTGCCGGAAGCGAGCAACCGGTCCCCAACACCACGACAATGGCATACAAAGCCAGCTTAAGCATAGCTACTCCTTTATCTAACGCAGAGGATACAGAGAACTTCACTACTCCAATCGGATAAAAGCACGATCGATGCCAACGCACAGGACGGGTGAGGTTTACCCAACCGAGCGTTACTTTGGGCAATATTGAACGGACAGAAGGAGCAAATCTTTGCAAACTCCCAACTAGCAGAAGTGCGATGTTTCTTATGAATGAAGGGAGGTCCATATGGATTGGCCGATTCTGCTGGTGGTGGCTGGTGTTCTCATTGCGATGGGTGCGGCCGCCTGGATTTATACGCAAAGGCGATGCAGTCAGCAGTTACGCGGTCGGTTCGGAAAGGAATATGACCGGACCGTTGAAGAAGCAGGCGACCGCGGCAGGGCAGAGAAAATCCTCAAAGAGCGGCAGCAGCGGGTGGAAATGCTACGGCTGAAGCCGTTGGCGGCGGAGGACCAGGAACGGTTTTTGAAGGAGTGGCAATCTATCCAGGCTCTATTTGTCGACGATCCCAGAACCGCGGTTGCCGATGCGGACTCGTTGGTCCATCGGGTGATGCGCGCTCGCGGATACCCTACCGGCGATTTCGAGCAAGAGGCCGCCGATGTCTCTGTCGATCATCCCGAAGTGGTCAGTAACTATCGTGCCGCCCACGCAATCGCAACCCGTGCCAGAGACGACCAGGAGACGACAACCGAAACCTTGAGGCAGGGACTGGTCTACTACCGCCTGCTCTTCGAAGAACTATTAGAAAGTCACGAGCCAGTGTTATCGGAGGTGAGACGATGAGAGCCGATTCCAGACCCGTATCGGAGCCAGATCTACCGCTCGGCAGCCGCGTTGAGGAGGCCCGGCCCCAGGCACAGACTCCCCCCGCAAAGCCCGTTGACGCACCTCGCGAAGTTCCGCCAATGTCCGGGACAGGCGAAGCTGTTTCGTTATTACCACAAGAGGCCGCAAGCCAGCTTCGCTCTCGTTGGGAACTCATTCAAAGCGGCTTCGTAGACGATCCGCGTGATGCCGTGGAGCAAGCGGGGGAACTGGTGAAGGAAGCCTTGGGCCAGTTAGTGGGGGTCTTCGAAGAAAAGCGTCAGCGTCTCAATGGCAGCGGAGACATTCCGACTGAGGACCTTCGCCTGACCCTGCGGCACTATCGCTTGTTGCTGAACCGGTTGTTTTGAGAATTCGGTTGACGGAACGCCGAATCGTGATCGAGACATTCCAGGTCAGGTGGGGAGATCCGGTTTTCTCAGATGAGGCAAAGACCCTGGGTGGCGCTTACATCGCAAAAAGCACGATGTGTGCGCCACCCGAAGAATCGGTACTAGGAATCTTCTGACTTGTCTTTCTCCACCCTTTGCCTCGGTTCCCGGACGACATAGACCGAGCATGGAGCATGGCTGACTACAGACTGTGCGACACTCCCAAGCAGCCAGCGCTTGATTCCGGTGTGGCCGCGTGATCCGACAACAATGAGATCGGCCCCCCAAGCTTCCGCTTCGTCGGGGATCACCGATTTCGGATCGCCGCTCCGCACCAGTCGTTCTGCAGCGAGTCCACTCGAGCAGAGCCAATTAGCGAAGCGAGTGGTTAGCTCTTCCGCAGCCTCTGTGAGCTGCACCCGCTCAGCTTCGATCCGGTCGGCAGAATAGATGGCCGCTTCGGGAGTTGCTGGAACGACCTGGTCAACAACGGAAAGTACCCGCACCGCCGTTCCAGACGGCCAACTGTGAGACCTGACGACCTCCACTGTCTGCGCGGAATGTTCCGACCCGTCGACGGCAAGCAGGATTTTCACGGTTTACTCCTTTCCAGCTTTAGCATCTGGCCGAGGTACTTAAATGGCTGTTCACTTTTAACCAGGATGCGGTGATTTTACTTGACCCACAAATCAAAGTCCTAAGCTGCATTCTACACCCGTCCCGAAAGGAATCTCATGAAACTACTGACTCAACCGGGAGCTGGCTCAACCGATCTGGTGGAAGCAATCAACCGTGCGGGCGAGAGCATCGAAGTCGTCATTTTCCGCTTCGACCGGCGCGAGATCGAGGCAGCTCTGAAAGCCGCCGCGGCACGGGGAGTCTTTGTTCATGCTCTGGTTACCTACCGGAATCGTGGGGGCGAGAAAAGTCTTCGGAAGCTTGAAATGCGCTTGTTGGAGGCGGGGGTCACGGTAGCCCGGACAGCGGACGATCTGCTTCGATACCATGACAAATTCATGATCATTGATCGGCGGGAGCTCTTCCTGCTGGCATTTAATTTCACGGCGCTTGACATAGACCACAGCCGGAGCTTCGCCTTGATTCTCCAAGACCCTCGGTTCGTTCAAGAAGCCGTAAACCTTTTCGAGGCCGACTGCACGCGCCAACCCTTCACGCCGAAAACAGAATCCCTTGTGGTGAGCCCGGTCAACGCCCGAAGACAGCTGGCCGAATTTATTGAGGGAACCCGGCAGGAACTGTTGATTTATGACCCAAAGGTTTCCGATTCACAAATGATACGTCTTCTGAACCAGCAGAACTCAAAGGGTGTCCACGTGCGCGTTATCGGACGCGTCAGCAAGGGCGGCGGCGATCTGAGGGTCCGGAAGAGTCCCATGCGCCTTCATTGTCGCGCGATGGTGCGCGATGGCCGGGACGTTTTTCTGGGCAGCCAGAGTCTCCGCGAAGAAGAACTGGACGAGCGCCGCGAGGTCGGTGTAATCGTTACCGATTCGGCGGTCGCAGATCAGCTGCGTTCGAAGTTTGAAGAGGATTGGACTTCGGCCCAGGACAGAACTGCCCCACAAGACACCAGTCGTCGGGTGCCGGCAGGGAAAGTGGTCAAAAAAGCCGTCAAGGCCATGGTCAAAGAACTCCCTCCCTTGACTGAAGTGGTGAAGGAAGCCGTTCAACGGGCAGTGGAAGACCCCGGAAAAACGCTGAGTCCTGAAGAAGTGAAGGCGACGGTCAAAGAAGCCGTCAAGGATGCCGTGAAAGAAGGCGTGAAAGAAGCCGTCAAGGATGCGGTGGAACAAACCGCCAGATGAAGCAGGAAGGTTCCTCACTAGACCTTCCCAATCCATCCTTTCCGGAGAGTTTTTTCGCAGCCTGGCCTCACCCGTCAGCGGGCCACCAGATCCTGTGCCGGCACACTGAATTCCCGTCCGTCCACCGTATCAATCCGGTAGAACATCTGAACACCCAAGGTGTCCCCAGTTTCCAAAACTTTGCGGTCCTGGTTTCCTGGCGAACGGAGTTCGAACCAGCCGTCCACGACGGTTGCAGCGACGCGGTGTGTCTTGGACCAGATTACATCGCCCAGCTTGAACGGCCACTGATAGTTGCCCGCCTCGGCATCAATAAGATGAATGACTCTAGATCCCATAGAGCCCTCCTCCCAAGAGAGCGGCTGCAGCGCCTATCGCGCCATCGGCACAGAATTCATCCTGCGGCGTCGGCCGGGCTCCGCTCCCTCCTGCCCGGTACCCTCCGCCGGCTTGCCCAATTTCACTCGAACTTTATGGCTGCCTCCATCGTCGTTTAGAGGAATCCACTCTGAGGGCAAAGGACTACCGTCCAGCTCGATGGCGACCACTCCGCTGGAGATCTTTTCCGGATTTTCGACAGCAATTTCATATCGCGTTGCCCGGTAACGGTAGCGCAGCTCGTAGTGGGTCCAGTGTGAAGGAATTGACGGATCGATGATCAACCGGTCGCCCCGCAACTTAAACCCGAGCACTTCTTCCAGCCACACGCGATAGGTCCAGCCGCTGGAACCCGTATACCATGTCCAGCCACACCGGCCGACCTGCCCTTCGAGCCTGTAAATGTCTGCCGCCACCACGTAAGGCTCGCCTTTGTAGAGTGCGACTTCTTCGGCAGACCGGGTCCGTTCGACCGGATTGATCATTTCAAGCAGTTCCACCGCTCGTGTCCCTTGTTTCAAGCGGGCGAAAGCCTGAGCCAGCCAGAGAGCTGCATGGGTGTACTGTCCGCCGTTCTCCCGGACGCCAGGCGGGTATCCCATGATGTATCCGGGATGATGGCTTGAATGATCGAAGGGGGGATCGAACAAAAGAATGAGTTTGTCCGTTTCCTGCACCAGATATTTTTCAGCAGCCCGGAGGCCCATGATCGCTCGCTCCGGACGTGCCGCCTGCGAAAGTACGGCCCAGGATTGTGGCAGCGAATCAATTTGTGCTTCCAGGTTGGAGCGCGAGCCCAACGGGGTGCCGTCGTCGAAATAGGCCCTCCGGTACCATTCTCCATCCCAGGCATTGGCTTCCACAGCTTCAGTCATCCGATCCGCAGCTTCGCGATACATCCCGGCTTGAGCGCTGTTAATCCTGACGTCGCAAACCTCAAGGAAACTGTGGATGGTATCGATCAGAAACCATGCCAGCCAGACACTCTCGCCGCAACCGTCGCTACCCACCCGGTTCATTCCATCGTTCCAGTCGCCGGAACCGATAAGGGGTAGCCCGTGCGGTCCAATCCGGGACAGGGCTTTCTCAATCGCCCGGTGACAATGCTCCAACAAACATCCTTCCGCGGCGAAGCCTCGCGGCACGAAATAGGCCTCGTGTTCCCCAGGTTCCAGCGGACGCCCCTCCAAAAACGGGACGTTCTCATCGAGAATCGCCACATCACCTGTGACCAGGATGTATTGGGCCGTCACGTAGGGCAGCCATAGCAGATCGTCCGAACACAGCGTACGCACGCCCGCGCCCGACGGAGGATGCCACCAGTGCTGGACATCACCCTCGACAAACTGCCGGGCCGCTGCGCTTAAGATATGCTCCCGGGCCAAGGCCGGACGTGAGTACAGCAGCGCCATGACATCCTGGAGTTGATCGCGAAAGCCAAACGCGCCACCGGATTGATAGAACGCAGTGCGTCCCCAGATTCGGCAGCTCAGGGTCTGGTATAGAAGCCAGCGGTTGAGCAGAAAATTTACCGAAGCAATCGGCGTCACAACTTCCAGTTGCCCAAGCAACTCGTCCCACCAACGGCGCGTCGCCGTGAGAGCTTCTTCGACGCTCTCAGGCGTTCGGAAACGTAATGCAAGCGCCCGCGCCTCTTCGATCTGAGTGCCCTGCCCTAGAAGAAACACAACGTCGCGCTGCTCGTTCGGCGCCAGTTCGATAACCGTCTGCAAAGCGGCGCAAGGATCCAACCCCGTGCCAACCCGGCCCGACAAGCCCTTTCGTTTCAGGGCCCGGGGGCGGCCCCAGCTGCCGTTCCTCCCCAGGAATTCAGACCGGTCAGCAGTGTAACTGCTCGCTGTCGGAACCAGAGTGGCAAAGGCCACGGTGTCGTTATAGTCAGCCCGGCGGACGTTACGGGCCTGCAAAGAGTGGCTTTGGAAGTCCCACTGCGTGACGATATGCAGTTGATTCTCTTCCCGGTCGGCACCCAGTGTCCACTCTGCAAAAGCTGTGACACTGAGGTGGCGGCGTCGGGTGGAACGATTGCGCAGACGCAGCCGGCTGATGCGGACGGAAGCATTTTCGTCCATTGGCACAAACCCCACGAGCTCCTGTTCGATGGCATGACTGTTGTGCTCAAAGACGGTGTAGCCCTGCCCATGGCGGGCTCGATAAGCGTCCAATTCACGAATGGGGAGCGGCGTCGGAGTCCAGCAGATTCCGCTTTCCTCATCTCTCAGGTAGATCGCCTCTCCGACCGCATTGCCGACTGGATCGTTCAGCCAGGGGGTCAACCGGTTGGTTTGACTATTGCCGCTCCAAACCGTCCCGAAACCTGATTCCGTGATCAAGGCTCCAAACTGCGGATTGGCAACCACGTTGGACCAGGGTGCCGGCGTCTGGTCGTCCGGCCCAAGATAGATGGCGTATTCTCGTCCTTCCTGTGAAAAGCCGCCCAGGCCATTGAAGTAGGGGAGTTCCAGAAATGGCAATGGAGCCGAGGGTTCCTCTCGACTCCTTCTGGGTTCAAGGTTATCAGGAAGCTCAACGCGTCTGGGGGGGCGGCTCAATTGCTGGGCCAGAGAGCCGCGCGCAGCCACCAGCACGGCGTGCGCTGAAGCCAGAATCAACGTCGAGTCTTCGGGGGGAATCTGCGCGGAACTGCGGAGGAAGATACCGCCCGGCCGGTCCAAGCCGGTGAGGAGAGAATGCGCCTGAATGAGTTTCGCAAGCTTGCTTTGCAGGGGCGGCGCATAACTTCCGGGTTCCTCGTTCAAGATGACCAGGTCGACTTTCAATCCCCGCACACGCCAGTAAGTGTGCGCCAACAATACCTCGCGAATCATCCCGAGGTCATTCGCGTCATTCACACTCACGACCAGAAGCGGTAAATCGCCGGAGATGCCGTAAGCCCATAATGCTGATTGGCCGCGCTGGTTGCGGCGCAGGCGCTCCGGAGGTGGACGCAAACGATCGTTGGGATACAGCATGCAGGTCGCAAGCTCCTGAAATCGTTGCGCATCCTCGGCGCGAATTCCCAGAAAACGAAAATCCAATTGGGCGTGCGTCCAGGCGAGTTCAAGGGCCCGTGTCGTTGCCGAGAAGTCTGTGTATTTCTCGATGAGCTCAATCAGTCGATCGCGCGATTCGCCGGCCACGGTTATAAAGGCCACGCTGGTGCGCTGCCCAGGCCGCACGGTAACGCGATAGCGCAGGCTAAAAATCGGATCGAGAACCGCTCCCGCGGAACCCGAAAGTGCCCGCTGCAGTGCGGCAGGACTGTCTAGCCCGTTGCCACGACCGACAAACCGGGCTCGGTCTGTTTCAAATTCGAAGACATGCAGCTCCGCTTTCTCCGACGCAATAACATGGCCCGCCCAGAGAGGGCTATCCTCCGGAGACCGTGCCCTTCGCCACGCCAGCAGCGCATTCTTTTCGGGCCAGGCTTCGGTTTGGACAAACATCTTGCTGAAGGCCGGGTGAGCACGGTCGCCCCCGTGGGGCGCCAGAGCGAGCTCCACGTAGCTCGTCAGCTCCAAGTGGCGAGTCTGCGCAGAGGAGTTGGTGAACGTCAGCCGCCGGATCTCGGCATCGTCCTCGGGCGAAACAAACACTTCCATGAGAGTTTCAACCCGTGAGTCGCGCCGCCGAAACTCAACCCGGTCGGAACTGAACGTCGCCGAATAACGTCGTTCGGGCCGGTCCACAGGGTGGTACGCCGCTGACCAAACGTTGCCATTCGACAGATCCCGAACATAAACAAACGAGCCATAGGCATCCCGGGTGGTATCGGCACGCCAGCGGGTGATGTCGAACTCGCGCCAACGGCTGTAGCCCCCGCCGGCATTGGTCACCATGACGGAATAATCTCCGTTGCAGAGCAGGTGGGCTCTGGGAATGACGGTATCTTCTGTGTTGACGCGAACCGTCGGAAGATCGCTGGCACTGACATCAATCCGCCGGGCTGCAGGCCGATCGGGGTTGGGGCTGAGAAACGTCTCCGACAACATGGGAGGAATCCGTTCGAACAAAAGCGGCTCGGCGGCGCGCACACGTGGATCCCCATGAAATCGCTTTTGCATCACTCCACTCGCCAGCGCGTTGACCAGCGCCACGAGGCTCATTCCCTGGTGGTGAGCCATGTAAGCATAGACGATGACTCCCCTTTCGCTGGGACTGCGCTGGCGGGCGTAATCAATGGCTTCGTAGAACCCCTTATTTCCGCGCATGCCGTAGCGCTCCAGCTGCCGCAGGTTTCGAACCACTTCCTTGGGCGCAACCGGAAGGGCCACCAGAGTGGCATAGGGAGCCACCACGACATCATCCTCAATCTCGTGTTTCAATCCCAACCCGGGCACGCCAAAAGCCCGGTACTGATACGTCTGATGAGAGTCGAGAGCGCTGAATGCCGATTCCGAAATCCCCCATGGGACGCCCCGCTGACGGCCATAATCAATCTGCCGTGCCACCGCCGCCTGGCATGCCTGGTCGAGCAGAGAGTTCTCATAGTTGCGGTTATATAAGGCTGGCATCATGTATTCGAACATGGAGCCGCTCCATGACAGAAGCACCTTCTGGCCCGACGCCGACGTATAGGGTCGACCCAAGGCAAGCCAATGCTTCACCGGCACGTCCCCACGGGCAATTGCCACCAGGCTGGTCAGACGGGCTTCGCTCGCCAACAGGTCGTAGTAAGACGAGTCGTAGGTCCCGGTACTCACGTTGTATCCGATCGTAAAGAGACGCCGGTTGGGATCATAGAGATAGTAAAGATTCATCCGCTCTCCCAGCCTCTCCAGTCGAGACCGCAGCCGGCGGATCTTCTTCAAAAGCTTTCGCGCTCGTTCCCGAGCCTTAAGCAGCTCCGCTTTGGTCTTCCGGATGAGGGGTCTCTGACTTTCCGAAAAGCGATCCGGATAGGCGACCGCTTCAAACAGAGCCGCCACTGGGCCCGAGTTGGATTCGGCCAGTTCGCGCAGCGAGGGCGCGTTGGCGTTCCCGAGGGAATTCCAGCGCAGCGCGTCACTGAGTGGACCCGCGCTGCCCAGCCAAGGCAGAAACTCCTCCGCCGTTAGCCGCCATGCATGGATGGCACGTTCCAGGCGCAGGCTCCAGTACATCAACTCGGTGTGCGGTTGCCCGCTGTCACGGACCGCCTGAATGAGTTGCTGCGCGGGACCGAGGGCATTGTCAAGCCGGCGGGCTAGCTCACCAGCGCCCTGGGCAGGGGCGACGAAAAGCCCTGCCAGCGTGGTTGTCGCGGTGCCTACCGTGGCTGGGACCCCTGTATCCCGCGATAAGAGGGCACTGATAACCTGGGCCGTGTCGGCCAGTCCCTGCAAAGCCTCTGCGCCGAGCACCGGTTTTTCTTCCAGATCGAGGCATCCCTGTTCGAGAAGCCACAGGCTGGCGAGCAGATTCCCGCTGTCCACCGCGGAAATGTACTGGGGCCGCAAAGGCGCCAGTGTTTGAATGTCATACCAATTGAAGAAATGGCCTTCGTGGCGCTGCAGCTGCTCGAGTGTATCCACGGTTGCAAGGCTCCGCTCTACCATCTGCCCGGTAGTCAAATAACCTAGATCACGAGCTCCCAAGGCGGAGAGCAGCCACAAGCCTATGTTGGTGGGAGACGTCCTTTGAGCCAACTCGATTCTCAAGGCCTCCTGCGAGTTGTCTGGCGGCAACCAGTGCGTTTCCTCTCCTACAAAATCGTCAAAGAAGCGCCAGGTCTCGCGGGCAACCCGGCGAAGATAGAGGCGATCTTCGCGGCCCAATTCCGGGATGAAACGAGGGCGTTTGTGTCCGTTCATCAGGTGGGCAACCACCGGCGAGATCAGCCAGAGGAGAAGAAATGGGAGCGCCTGCTGCCAGACATCCGCGTTTCGATAATCCAAGGTAAGAGTCAGCAGAGCCGCTGCCAGTGCAATGATCGTCGTGTGTAGCACAAGCGGGCTGACCTGCCTTGTCGCCCGCCAGTGCGCCACCTGTGCTGATTCCCACTCCAGCAAATGGCGCCGGCTGATGAGCCGGCGAAACCAGACACGCCCGATGGCGTCTAATGCGATGTACGCCATGTGAGGTAGCAAAGCCACGTTGACCACCGCTCTCAGCAAGTCGTTGGCCTGGTCCTGCCATTGCGGTGCGCTTCGCCTGAATGCCTTGATCAGGCGTGCCGGAAGAGGCAGCAAAGCGGGTAGCAGCAGGCTGCCGCCTGCCAGGATGCTCCAGACGGCGGCGCCTGAAGCTTGAAACCAGCTCAACACCAGCAAGCCGAGCACGGCCGCAGGGACCAGGCTTCGACGCAAATTGTCCAGAATCTGCCA
>Ga0187893_10009506_pt1 | contig 14922 bp, 15 predicted proteins | sample MA1701074metaG_FD_139574 | JGI IMG/M metagenome (GOLD analysis project Ga0187893, IMG submission 139574) | White microbial mat communities from a basaltic lava cave in the Kipuka Kanohina Cave System on the Island of Hawaii, USA - MA170107-4 metaG ...
GCGGGGGTCGCCATCGACGAAGAGAGACGTCTCCGGTTCGAGCAGGAGGCACGCGCCGCCTCTTCCCTCAATCACCCCAACGTGGTGCACGTCTACGATATCGGGACCTCCGACGGCAACATCTACATCGCGATGGAGCTGGTCGAGGGTCGCACGCTGCGCGAAGTCCTCGCAGGGGGCGCGTTGCCGGCGAAAAAAACGCTGGATATCGCAGTCGAGATGGCGGACGGTCTCGCGCGCGCCCACCAGGCGGGGATCGTACATCGCGACCTGAAGCCGGAGAACGCGATGCTCGCGAGAGACGGGCACATCCGGATTCTCGACTTCGGTTTGGCGAAGCTCGTCGATTCCCCCGAGGTGGATTCCTCGGAGCGCCCCACGACACCCCAACTGACGCGCAGCGGCATCGTGATGGGAACGCTCGGGTACATGTCACCGGAGCAGGCAGCGGGCCGCGTGGTAGATTTCCGTTCGGATCAGTTCTCCCTGGGAGCGATCCTCTACGAGGCGGTCTCGGGGAGGAGGGCGTTTCGCGGGGCGACGGGGCCGGAAACCCTGACCGCGATCCTGCGCGACACACCGGAGCCGCTCGCCGCTCTCATTCCTGGACTTCCGCCGCCGTTTCGATGGCTCATCGAAGAGAGATGCCTGGCGAAGGACCCCGAGGAGCGCTACGCCTCGACGCGCGACCTCCTACGCGAGCTCGCGGCACTTCGTGAGCACTATGCGGAGGCCGCGAGCGCCGTAGGGCGCGCAACTTCGCCTCGGGCGAAACGCCCACGCCTTCTCGCCGCCATCCTCGGCGGTACGGCCCTTCTCGGTATCGGCCTTTGGGCGGGGCGGTACTCGGGCTCCCTCTCCGCTCCGGAGCGTCCGTCGTTCCACCGGCTCACGTTCCAGCGCGGAGAAATCGTGACGGCACAGTTCGCGCCGGACGGCCAGACCGTCGTGTATACGGCGCGCGTCGAGGGACACCCGCCCGAGATCTTCTCGACGCGCGTCGATAGTCCGGAATCGCGCTCTCTGGGCCTTCCCTCGGCGAACTTGCTTTCGATTTCGTCCAAGGGCGAGATGGCGATCCAAATCGGGAGCCGACGCTCTTTTGGATGGGAGCGCACCGGGACTCTGGCGCGCATGCCGCTGGCGGGCGGGGCGCCGCGGGAGATCCTCGAGGACGTTCAGGAAGCGGACTGGTCTCCCGACGGAGAAGAGCTCGCCATCGTGCGCGACCTCGAGGGACGGAGGCGCCTGGAGTATCCCATCGGAAGAGTTCTCTACCAGACCGCAGGCTACATCAGCCACGCGCGCTTTTCCCCTGCGGGCGATCGCATCGCGTTTTTCGATCACCCGGCGCGGGGGGACAATGCAGGCTCGGTTGCCGTCATCGACCTGTCGGGTGAGAAGAGGACCCTTTCGAGCCCGTATGCCGCGCTGCGCGGTCTCCACTGGTCGCCATCGGGGAAAGAGATCTGGTTCGGCGGGGCAACGTCCGCGAGCCCCATCGACCTCTGGTCGTTGACCCTCGGGGGAAGTGAGCGTCTCCTCTGGGACGAGTCCGGCGCCGTCGACCTGCACCACGTTGCCAGGGACGGTCGCATGCTCATGGCCAGGGCGGCTCTCGGTCGTGAGGTACGAGGGCGCGCGGGCGGAGGCGAAGAGCAAGGCCTTTCGTGGCTCGACTGGTCCTTCCCCGTCAGTCTCTCCTTCGACGGGCGCCTCCTGTTGTTCGACGAACAGGGAGAGGGGATGGGGCATTCGAACTCGGTCTATCTTCGAAAGACCGACGCCTCGGCGGCGGTGCGCCTCGGTCCGGGGCGCGGACTCGCTCTCTCCCCGGAGGGTCAGCAGGTGTTGGCCTACACCGGGAAATCACTGGTCATTCTTCCGGTGGGTGCCGGTATGCCCCGGGAGCTTCCGGCGACGGGAATGACCCACCACAGCGCCGCCTGGTTTCCCGCAGGGGAGCGCGTCGTTCTGGTGGCAAACGAACCGGGAAAGGGGACTCGGCTCTACATGCAGCAAATCTCCGGCGGCGAGCCTCATCCGTTCACTCCCGAAGGGGTGAGCTTCTTCTTCTGTGGGTACCCGGTGTCTCCCGATGAAAAGCTGGTCGTGGCTCGAGGTCCGGACCGCAGGCTCTACCTGTTTCCCGTCGAAGGTGGCGAGCCGAGGACCGTAGAAGGTGTCTCCCTGGACGAGCAGGTGATCGGCTGGACCCAGGACGGGCGGGGCCTCTACGTGCACCGGCCTTCGATCATTCCGACACAGATCGACGTCATCGACGTCGCGACCGGTCGACGCGTGTTCTGGAAAGCCATCGCTCCGCCGGACCCCGCGGGAGTCGATTACATCGAGCCCATTCTGATCTCGCCTGACGGAAGCGCCTACGTTTATTCCTATCGGCGCCTGTTGCAGGACCTGTACCTGGTGAACGGACTGAAGTAGGAGCGGCGAGGAAGGTTCGTTACTCCGCCGCGATCGCTTCCACGGGATGGATGCGCGAGGCGCCGAGGGCGGGGAGCCATGAGGCGAGCGCCGCCACCAGGAGGAGCCCGAAGGACACGGCGGCGGTCGTTAGAGCATCGGTAGCCGACACGCCGAAGAGGAACGACTCGAGGAAACGCACTTCCAGAGAAGCGAGCCCCAATCCAACGGCGGTTCCGATGGTCGCGTAGCGCATTCCCCGACCGACGATCATCCGGGCGATGGCCGAGGGGCGGGCGCCGAGGGCGATGCGGACGCCGATCTCCCGCTGCCGCTGGCGCACGGTGTAGGACATGAGGCCGAAGATGGCAAGTGCCGCGAGGATCACCGCGGCGACCGCGAACGATGCGGCGACCGCCGTCGAACGGCCGGGGCCTTCGAGCGCACGGTCCAGCCGCGCTACCAACGTGTCCTCTTCCACCGGCAGCTCGGGGTCGAGTCCGGCCACCACGTCCCGGAGCCGCCGCAGCGTGGCCGCAGGGACGTCCCGGGTCCGAGCCACCAGGCTCGCGCTACGGCTCTGTGACTGGGCGATTGGGGAATAAACGGCGTCCGCCGATTCCGTGAGTCCCGCGTACTTGACGTCGCCCACGACTCCAACGACCGTCGTGGGCGGACAGGTCGTGCAGCCGCCCTCGATCATCTGTCGTCCGACCGCCGACTCCCCTGGGTAGTACCGCTGCGCCCAGGTGCGGCTCACGAGCACGACGGGCGGCACGTCGCCGGAGTCGGCCTCGCTGAACATGCGGCCCTCCAATAGCCGAACCCCGATTGCCTCGAAGTATCCCGGTGTCGCGACCGACCAGGGCACGAGGTGCTCGGCAACCCCGGGCGCGACCGGCCGGTCAATCAAGTTGAAGTTGTTGATCGATCCGTTGCCTTCCGGAGGGAGCTCGGTCGCGATGCCCACCGCGGACAAGCCGGCGGTCCCTTGGGAACGGAGCTCCAGCTCTCTCCAGAACCGCTGTCTATCCGGGTCGTCCGGATATCGCGCCTGCGGAAGCGAGACCGAGACGGCCACGACGCCCGCCGGATCGAAGCCGGAGTCGACCCGCGAAAGCTCGAGAAAGCTTCGAAACAGCAGGCTGGCGCCCAGGAGGAGCGGCAGCGCCAGCGCGAACTCCGCTACCACCAGAGCGCTTCGAAGCGCCGTCGTCCGCCGATCGGCTCCTGTGCGGCGTCCGTCTCCCTGCCGCGAAGGAGCCTTCGATCGCCGAAGGGACGCGAGGATCGGCGAGACGCTGATGAGCACCCCGCTCACGAGTGCGGCCGCCATGGCGAATCCCACGATGCGACCGTCGAGCCCCACTTCGTCGACGCGCGGGAGGCTCGGCGCCAGCCGGACGAGCGAGCGGATGGCGAACGCGGCGATCGAAAGGCCGAGGACGCCGGCCGCGCCGACGAGGGCCAGTCCCTCCAGGAGCGGCAGTCGCGCGAGTCGCACCCGACCGGCGCCGAGGGTCACCCGGAGCGCGAGCTCCGGCTCGCGAGCGGATGCGCGAGCGAGGGAGAGGGTCGTCACGTTGACGACGGTGACGAGAAGAACCAGCATCACTGCCGCGGCGAAGAGCCCCACGGACCGCGCTGCCCCGCCCACGATGGAGTCCCGCAGCAGCACGGGTGCGAGCCGCGCCGTCCGGTCCTGGAAGCTCGAAGCCCAGAGGGGGAAGATCCTCTCGCTGATGGCGGCCATGTCGGCCGTCGCGGACTCGAAAGAGACGCCTTCGCGCAGCCGGCCGATCCCGCGCAGCCAGAACGGGCCTCGCCGCTGCGGCGGCCGAAGTTGGAGAGCCGGCCATGCGGAAGCGCGGATACCGCCCAGCCGGTCGGTACCGGGCGGCAGGACGCCGACCACGACGTGGCTCACTCCGTCGAGGGTGAGAGAGCGTCCAACGGCGGCGGCGCCGCCGCCCAGGCGCTGCTCCGCCAGCGTATGCGAGACGACCGCGACCGGCGGTGCCTCGAGCGATTCGTCGGCCGCGGCGATGCCGCGTCCCACCGCCGCCTCGACCCCGAGGGCCTGCAGGAATCCCGACGTCACTCGACCGACGGAGATCGTCACCGGCGTCCCCGCGCCCGAAAGCGCCGCCTCGCTCCGGGAAACCAGGCCGAATACCTCGAAGCTCCGCTGCTGCTCGAGGATCGCCTGGGCATCCACCGTCGAGAGCTGCCAGACGGTGTCGTTCTGCTGATAGAGCTGGCCCACGCGAAGCAGGCGGTCGGGCTCCGGGTACGGAAGCTCCGAGAAGAGCACCGCGTCCGCCACGGTGAAGACCGTGGTCCCGGCTCCGAGCCCCACGCTCAATACCGCGATTGCGGCGGCGGTGTAGATGGGATCACGGCGCAACGATCGGAGCGCGTACCGGAAATCACCGGCCAGATCCTGGAGCGGCCGGACCCCAGTGGCATCGCGCACCGCTTCCTTGACGGCCTCGACACTCCCGAGCGCCGCCCGCGCCGCGCGCCGCGCCTCTCGAGGATCGGCCCCCCGCCGCGCCCGCTCCTCCGCCTCGCGCTCGATGTGAAACTCCATCTCCTCCGCCATCTCCCTGTCCCTTCGGCGGGAGTAGAGGAGCGCGCCAGCCCGCTCACGCAGGTCGGAGAACCAAGTCATTTCGACGACTCGAACGCGAGGATGCCATTAATGGCGCCCGAGGCGCGGCGCCATGCGGCGATCTGCGACTCCCGCTCGTGGCGGCCGGCAGAAGTGAGGATGTAGTAGCGGGCCCGGCGGTTGTTCTCGGTGATTCGCCACTCGGATCGGATCCATCCCTTGCGCAGCATCCGCTGGAGAGCCGGGTAGAGCGACCCCTGGGCCACGTGGAGCACCCCCCGGGACATCTGGTCGATGCGCTGCCCGATACCCCATCCATGCATCGGCTCGAGGGACAGCGCCTTCAGCACCAGGAGCTCGAGGCTTCCCTGCAACAGGTCGGCGGGCTCGCTCACCATTCCTCCAGATCCCCTGAAGGAGAGTAGTCCAACTTCTCTAGGCCGTCAAGAGGAGTACCGAGCGCTTTGTTCGGATGCGATGGCGAACGAGCAGCGGGCGGGTGAATCTGCCGCCGACGAGATCGTGGCGTAGTCTTCGGGCCGGAGGGAACGTGCCGCCCTAGACGATTGAGTTATTCTTTGCGCGTGGCGCCACGCGCGAGACAACGCGGGTTCAGGCATCAGCGGGTAGCCAGCTCACCCTTATGAAAAAGAAGAGAGGACAAGATGGGTAGCGAAATACTTCAGCCTTCCCCCGATGCAGTTGCCACTCGAATCGCGATCGCGTACGAGATTGTCAGAACATGCGGTTACGTCCATGGGGACGCCACGGCAGTTGCGAGACTTGTAGGTGAGGTCATCCGAACCATGTGGGAAGCCGAACAAGGCAACAAATGAGCCCTGACGGCGGACTGCACGCCCTCGCTGAGGGCGCGCGAAGGAGAACGGTTCCGACTACGCGAGGTGGACCCGCACTCTAGAAATGGAGAGTGACGCCCACATCCTCCGTCTTCCCACCCGGAATCGGCTCGAGCGCGAAGGTCTCGGCCTTCTCGATCGAGACGGGTCGTGCTTCCAGGCGGTCTTCGTCATCCAGGCCGAGAAAGTTGTGGCTTCCGTCGGCGAGACGGAACGTGCGCAGGACGAAATTTCCGCTATCCCGCGGCAGCACCGAGAACATCTGCCAGCTGCCGATATCGGGACGAAATAGAGTCGCCTCCGAGACGGAGCGGCCCGATCTCTCGCATTCGCCGACCGTCACTCGTCCCACGAGCGGAGGCGCGATCCTGGGAACGGCCTTCTATATGAGCCCAGAGCAGGCGCGAGGGAAGGCCGTCGACAAGCGCACGGACATCTGGGCCTTCGCCTGTTGTCTTTTCGAAGCCCTCACGGGGCGTAAGGCCTTCGACGGCGAGAGCGCGACCGACATCTTCGCCGCCATCGTCGACAAGGAGCCCGATTGGAACGCGCTTCCGAAAGACACGCCCCGGCCCATCGAGAGGCTTCTGAGGCGCGGTCTCGAGAAGGACCTCCGGCATCGTCTTCGGGACGTCGGGGATCACGCGCCTGAAGACAACGGCGACGCGCTCTCGCGCCCGCCCGCCACAAGACGATCCCGAGGAGCACCCAGATCCCGAGGCCGACGTGCTGGGGCGAGCTTTGACAACATGACCATTCATGACCATAATCAGGTCATGAGCACGGTTGGGATCGCGGAGCTGAAAGCCCGCCTCAGCGAGCACTTGCGCAAAGTCCGCCGCGGTCACAGCCTGACGGTGCTCGACCGCGACACTCCCATCGCTCGGATCGTTCCGTACTCCGACAGGGGAGCGCTCGAGATTCGCCGGGCGACGAAGAAACCAAGAGATCTCCGCCTGCCGCCGCCGCCGTCCTCACGCACCGACAGTCTGTCCGTGCTGCTTCAGGACCGCGCGTCCCGGTGATCGTATACCTGGACTCCTCCGCGCTCCTCCGTCTCATCCTGCACGAGCCCGGCGGCATCGAAGGCCTGCAGTCCCAGGAAGCGCTCGTCTCGAGCGAGCTCCTGGCCGTGGAATGCTCTCGCACGATAGACCGGCTACGACTCTCCGGTTCGCTTACCCTGGAAGAAGCCACGGTTGCCACCACCGCGATCGGAGAGTGGCTGGAGGCCGTGGACCTCGTGCTTCTGCAGCGGCCCATCCTCGCGCGAGCGTCGGAGCCGTTCCCGACGCCGCTGGGAACTCTCGACGCATTGCACCTTGCGACGGCTTTGGTGTATCGCGATCGAACCGGGCAGGAAATCTCCATAGCGACCCACGACAGCGCTCTCGCAACGGCGGCACGGGCATTCAAGTTCGAGGTTCTCGGAGCCGGCGGTCTCCGCTGAAGGGCCGTACCGGTGTGGGGCCGAGACCCTCGCGAGCACGCGCTGACGTTCCGGCGCCGCCTCAGCTCTGGGGCTACGGGCGAACGCCGTAGCTCACGACGCCCATTCCCCCGCCGTACCGTCTTATCGGTCATGGGCTGAGGCGGCGACCTCCCGTAGCCACGCGCCTGGATGCGGCCTACGGGACGCGCGCTCTCGCGCCCGCCCGCCACAAGACGATCCCGAGGAGCACCCAGATCCCGAGGCCGAGGTACTGGGGCCAGCTCATGTGGCCGGGGACGAAAGGGAAGGAGCTTCATGATGACGAGGGCGAAGGCGATGAGAGCACCCATCCACGCGATCGCGAGGGCGCCGTCGCCGGGACGACGGGTCCCCGGATCGACTTCCGCCTGGTGTTCTTTACTTCGCCGCCGCGAGGCGGGATTTCATTTCCTCCACCCATCCAGGAACGAGGACGAGCTCGTCGTCTCGCTGTCGATGCGCGACACGAAGCGCTACTCCGCCCTCGGACGTCATGCGTAGTCGGGCCCGCGGATGCTTCACCTCAGCGCCGCTCGTGTGTGGCTACCGCTCCACGCCTGCTGCTAGAATCCCCGGTCGCGACGATGGCTCTCGACCCTGGAAGCAGACTGGGCGCCTACGAAATCCTGTCTCCCCTGGGAGCCGGGGGAATGGGCGAGGTTTACGTGGCGCTCGACTCGAAGCTCGGTCGGCGGGTCGCGGTGAAGATTCTTCCGGAGCGGTTCGCCGAGGACGAGAGCTTTCGCGCCCGGTTCGAGCGGGAGGCGAAGGCGCTCGCCGCGCTCTCTCATTCCAACATCCTCGCCGTGTATGACTTCGGAAACGCCGACGGCGTCTACTACACCGTGATGGAGCTCCTCGAGGGCGAGAGCCTGAGAAGCCTGCTGAAAGCCGGGCCCCTCCCCTCTCGCAAGGCGGTCGACATTTCGCTCCAGATCGCCCACGGCCTCGCGGCGGCTCACGACAAGGGGATCGTGCATCGAGACCTCAAGCCCGATAACGTCTTCGTCACCCGGGACGGCCGGGTCAAAATCCTCGATTTCGGTCTCGCCAAGGTGCAGGCCCCCTTTGCCACGGCCGAGGACAGCGAGACGAGAGCCCGGGCGACGACCCCGGGGACCGTCCTGGGAACGGTCGTGTACATGTCGCCGGAGCAGGTGCGAGGTCTGGACGTCTGGACACGGATCACCGGTCGGACATCTTCTCGGCGGGGGCCGTGCTCTATGAAATGCTCGCCGGCCGGGCGCCTTTCGCGGCGAGCTCCCCCGCGGATACCGTCAGCGGCATCCTGCACAAGGAAGTCGAGATTCCGGCGCACCGGGAGATACCCCCCGGCCTCTCGCGCGTCCTCATCCGCTGCCTCGAGAAGAGTCCTGACGGACGGTTTCAGTCCGCGCGCGATCTGGCGTTCGCGTTCGAGACCCTCTCCGGACTGGAAAAGGATACGGGTCAACGGGCAGCCGCGCGGAGCGAGCGCGAGTCGCGCTCCATCGCCGTTCTTCCATTCGTCGACATGAGCCCGGGGAAGGACCAGGACTACTTCTGCGAGGGGATGGCCGAGGAGATCATGAATGCCCTCGCGAGCCTTCCCGGGTTGCGCGTCGCGGCGAGGTCGTCGGCCTTTCGCTTCAAGGGAGGAGAGCACGACCTTCGCTCCGTCGGGCAGGCCCTCGACGTGAGGACCGTGCTCGAGGGAAGCGTGCGCACCGCGGGGAGTCGACTCCGCGTGACGGCGCAGCTCAACGAGGTGGACACCGGCTATCAGATCTGGTCCCGGCGCTACGACCGCCAGATGGACGACGTGTTCGCCGTTCAGGACGAGATCGCCGCGGATATCGTCGAGGCGCTCCGGATCGAGGTCGCGGAGACCGACTCGCCGCGGGTCGTGCGGCACACGGAGAATCAGGAGGCGTATCACCTCTATTTGAGAGGCCGCCACCATTGGTACGCGCGTACCAAAGGGGCACTTTCGAAGGCCCGGGAGTACTACGAGCAGGCCGTGGAAAAGGACCCGCACTACGCTCTCCCCCACGTGGGAATCGCGGACGTGTATACGATCCAGGGGATCTACGGCTTCGTCGAAGAGCGGGAAGCCGCTCAGAAGGCGAAGGCCTCACTCGAGAAGGCCCGCAGGATCAACGATGGACTCCCCGAGCTCCTGAGGACGGAGGGGTTCATCCTTCTGTTCTTCGACTGGGACTTCCGCGGGGCCACCCGATCGTGGGAAAAGGCGGTGGAGCTCGACCCGTCGAGCTCGCTCTCGCAGATCTGGCTGGGATTTTCCGTCTGGAAGGGTCGCGAGGACGTCTCCCTCGCAGCCGTGAGAAGAGCGCAGGAGCTCGACCCTCTCAACCTCTACATCATCAGCGTGGGCGCCGGGGTCCTGGATTTCTGGGATCGCTCCGAAGAGGCGATGAAGGAGTGCCAGAAGGCTCTGGACATGGACGGGAGCTACCTTGTGGGGCTCTATTTCTTCGGCGGCGCCTGTTCCAAGCTGGGACGCCACGAGGAGGCCCTCGCCGCGTTTCAGAAAGCGGCCGCGATCTCGGAACGCGCCCCCTTCTATCTCGGATGGCTGGGCTGGGCTCAGGCGAGAGCGGGCCGACGCGAGGAGGCTCGTGCGGTCTTCGCGGAGCTCGAGGAGCGTTCGAAGCGGGAGCACGTCCCTCCCCTCAACCTCGCGGTGATCGCGGGCGCCCTCGGGGAGAAGGACCGCGCTTTCGCGCTTCTCGACGAGGCCGTCCAGAAGCGAAGCTGCTGGCTATGCAGCCCGCGAATGCCCTTCTTCGAAGATCTCCGCTCCGATCCTCGGTTCGACGCGCACTTGAAACGCCTCGGTTATCCCGACGAAACCCTGCGGCGGTAAGAGCCTTCGCGACTCGCAATGCCTCAGTCACGAACGCTTGCCGGGCGCGGACGTGGGGGCTACGATGGAGTCGTGATCACGCGAGGGATTCGCGAGTACGTGTCCCGCGATTGGGACCGGGTGCGTCGAGCGAAGGACGAGTATTGGGGGGAGCGCATCCAGCGCCTCGGACCCATGGAGGCGTTCCGCATCGCCGAGGAGCTGCGGCGCCAGGCGCTCGCGTTGAATCCCGGATGGCCCAGTCCCGAGGATCGACGTCTCGATTTCGAGGCGCATCTGCGCCTCGCGGAGCTCCTCCAACGTGCCAGTTCAACCCGCCGCCGCTGAGCTCCTGACCGCTCTTTCGAAGGTCCTGTCACGCTGGGGCCGTTGGTGCGTGTTCGGCGCCCAGGCGGTCATCGCCTACGGAGTGCCGAGGCTCTCGGCCGACGTCGATGTCACCCTCGACCTCGCTCCCCAGGATCCAGAAGGGTTCGTTCGGGACATGGAAGCGGCGGGATTTGCCCTGCGGATCAAGGACCCCGATTTCGCGCGAAAGACGCGGGTGCTGCCCTTCGTCCACCTCGCGACCGCGATGCCTCTCGACGTGGTGCTGGCGGGTTCGGGGCTCGAAGATGAGTTCCTGAGCCGGGCGAAAGCGCACGACATCGGAGGAGCAACCGTGCCGCTCATCGAGAGAGAAGATCTCATCGTCACCAAGATCCTCGCCGGACGCCCGAAGGACGTCGATGATGCATGCGGAGTCTGGCTTCGGCATGGGCGGGAGCTGGATGCGAGCCGAATCCGTCGGATCTTGTCGCTTCTGGAGGCGGCCCTGGGCCAGAGCGACCTCGTTTCCGGATTCGAGGCGTTGGTCATCCGGTAGCGAGGCTAGCAGCGCCGCGCGCGACGCGGTACACCACGGGCCGCTCCGGTCCCGGGGGAGGACATCCCTCTCCTCGTCTCCTTCTTCGTGACTCGTCTCGCGAGAAAGCTCGGGAAGCCGGCACCCGCGGTCCCCGAGGACGCGATGAGCAAGTTGATGGGCTACTCCTGGCCGGGGAACGTGCGTGAGCTCGAGAACGTCATCGAGAGAGCGGTAATCCTGACGACGGGGAACGTCCTGGCGTTCGACGCAACGTGGCTGGTCCCCGAAGGGGAGGGCGGCGTGGATCTGGACGCCGTCCACGAAGGCACTCTCGAGGAAGTCGAAAGGCGCCACATCCTCCAGGTCCTCGACAAGGTGGAGTGGCGAATCGCGGGACGAGGCGGCGCCGCGGAACGACTGGGACTGAAGCCGAGCACTCTCCGGTCGCGAATGGAAAAGCTCGGTGTGAAGCGCGGACTCGCGCGGGAAGGTTGACTCGATGCCTGGTGTGCTCTCCGTCTCGCCCGACGGACAGTGGAGCCTCTACGACCAGGAAGACGTCAGCGGGAGCGACCTGGTCCTCGTCGAGAACTTCCGCGAGGAGAAGCGGTATTGCGCAACTATGTACATTCGTGTACATTTCTTCTATGAAGATTGCGATCAGTGAAGTCAGGCGTCGTCTCCCGGACCTCGTGCGGAGGGTCGGCGGGGGAGACGCCGTCGTTCAGATCACCGTACACGGGGAAGTCGTCGCCGAGCTGAGGCAGGCGGCTCCCGAGCCCGAGCCAGGCGCTGCCGCCCGGAAGCTCGTCGAGGTCATGCGCCGTTTGCCGAGGCGCAAGGGCGCGAAACGGCGCATTTCGTCGCGGACACGAGAGGTTCTCTACGGGCGGTCTTGAGTGCTGCCTCGAAGAGTGTTCTGCGACACGTCGTTCTTCTACGCTTGCCTCGATCCGAAGGACGAGAACCACGATGAGGCAGAAGTGCTCGCCGCCCGCGCGGCCGAGTCGAAGACGCTCCTCTGCACCACCTGGGACATCATCGGGGAAACGGTCACTCTCCTGCGGTATCGCGCGAGCTTTCCGCTCGCCCTCACCTTCCTCGATGAGGTGAAGCCGGCCCTTCGGGTGGTTCCCTACGGCGATCGAGTGCGAGGCGAGTCCGAGCGGATCTTTCGTCGATTTGGAAAGGACCACCGGTTGTCGCTCTGCCACGCTGTTTCGTACGTAGTGGTGACGACGATCCTGGGGAACATGGTGAGCCTCGCCTTCGACCGCGATTTTCGAGCCCTGGGCCTTCCGGTGATTCCGGAACGGGAGGGCTGAGACCTTTGACCGCCGGGACGTCGAGTGTGGGCCCGGGGCGACGCTCCCGTTTGACGACGGAGAGATATCATTCCAGAAAAAGAAGGCGTTGCCTGAATCCAGGGGAGATGCTCCTTCACTACCGGATCCACGATCGGATCGGCTCAGGCGGGAGGGAGACGTGTACCGAGCGCACGACGACAAGCTCGATCGGACGGTCGCCATCAAGCTCCTTCCGAGGAATGTCTCGGAAGACCCTGAGCGCAGGCGAAGGTTCCTCCAGGAAGCGAGGGCGGGGCGATCGGTGGTATGAATACGGCGGGATGAAGATCGCTTCCGGAAGCCGCAAGTCCGCCCTGCCGATCGCGACGGTGCTCGTGCTCGGGGCAGGCACGGGATTCGCTCAGAAGGAGCCTCCCGCGCCGCTGGCGTTCGTCGGGGTCGCTGTGGTCCCGATGGACGAGGAACGGGTGCTCGCGGATCAGACGGTCGTCGTGAAAGAGGGTCGCATCGTCGCCCTCGGTCCGAGTCGAGAGGTGTCGGCTCCCGAGGGTGCGACCCGAGTCGGTGGCCGCGGCCGCTACCTCCTGCCCGGCCTCGCCGACATGCACGCGCACCTGTCGGGCTACGTGACGGGCGCCGAGAGCGACAAGGACGGGATCGCGCGCTCCGAGATGCTGCTGTACGTGGCAACCGGGGTGACGCTGGTGCGCAACATGTCGGGAAGCGAGGCGCACCTCGAATACCGCCGTCGCGTCGCGGCAGGAGAGCTCGTGGGGCCGCGCATTTTCACCACCACGAACCTCGTGGACGGCCCCAAGCCGGTCTGGCCGTCCTCGATCCCGATATCCGACTCCGCCGGAGTGGACGAGCTCGTCACGAAGTTCGTTCGCGACGGTTACGATCAGATCAAGATCTACAACGAGCTGCCGCGCGATGTTTATGCGGCTCTCCTCGATGCTGCCGCAAAAAGCGGGATCCGCGTAGTGGGGCACGTTCCTTTCTCGGTGGGCATCGATGCCGCCCTGGCCGCGGGCCAGTACTCGATCGAGCATCAGCGCGGCTACGACTACGACGGAGTGCGGCCGCAGGCGCTGATCCGGAACGGCGGGCGGAACGCCGAGCGGTTCAGCTCCTGGCAGCGAATGAGCGATGACCGGATGCGCGACCTGGTGCGGAAGACCGTGGCCGCGGGCACCTGGAACTGCCCGACCCTGGTCGTCGACGACATGATGTGGGACACGGAAGGGCGCGCCAAACTGGCTCGCCACGAGCTCATTCGCTTCCTCCATCCGGAAGTACGCTCGACCATCCTGAAAAACGCGCTCGACTCGATGTTCCCCCGAGAGGCGAACGAAGCGCTTCGCGAGAGCTTCCCGCAGAGATACAAGATGCTGAAAATGCTGAGCGACGCGAGGGCGGGCCTATTGATCGGCACCGACACGATGGTGCCGTACCTCCTGCCCGGCTTCACCCCCATCGACGAGATACAGCACTTCGTGAAAGCGGGCTTGACGCCGTACCAGGCCCTCCGCGCCGCGACCATCGATCCCGCGCGCTTCCTCGGCATCGATGGCGACAGCGGCACCATCGGCGTCGGCAAGCGAGCGGATCTGATCCTGATCGACGCGAACCCGCTCGAGGATCCGTCGAGCCTCTGGCGTCTCCAGGGAGTGGTGCTTGACGGCCGCTGGCTTTCCGATGAGGAGCTGCATGGAATGCTGGAGAGATTGGCGGCGAGCTATCCGAATGCCGGGACCACTGGCCGATGACGGATGCTTCGAGGGTCGCGAGTTCCGAGCTCGAGGCCTGGCTCGCCGAGAGCCGTTCCAAAAAGTCCTCGGTCTGAGGCTCGAAGCGTTCGACGCCGCCGCGCAACACGTGGTGATTCGCTGCCCGTGTGTCCCCCACGTCGAGTGGGCTTCCGGAACGGGCCAGGCGGAGTGATTGCGAGCCTCATCGACGTCGCCGGCGACTTCGCGCTCATTGCGGCGCTCGGGCACGGCGTACCCACCATCAACTTTCGCGTAGACTACCTCCGGCCCGCGCGCTCCGCGCGTTCGCCGAGCTTCCCGGCGTCGAGAGCGTGGGAGCGGCACTCAACCTGCCCGCGAGCAACGTTCCCAACGAGGAGGTCTTCTTCGAAATCGACGACCGCAAGCCCGCAACCTCGGCGGAGACGCCGCGCTCGGACTTGCAGACGGTGGCGGGCGACTTTTTCGACGTCTTCCGGATGAGAGTCCTCCGAGGTCGCGCGCTCTCTTCCTCGGACGACGCCGATGCTCCACTGGCAAGTGTGGTGAGCGAAACCTGGGCTCGCCGGTATCTCGGGGGCAAGGAAGCGCTCGGCCGCCGGGTGCTCTTCGGGCCTCGCGAAGCCGCGGGCCCCCGTCTGGACCATCGTGGGCGTGGTCTCCGACATCAAGCAGAACTGGTTCGACCCCGAGCCGCGGCTGATCCTCTACGTCTCCCACCTCCGCGGTTCCCGCCCGGGCGGCGACGAGGCTCGACCCCGTCCGCGCCCTGAGGTGGGAATAGC
>Ga0187893_10009507_pt1 | contig 14922 bp, 12 predicted proteins | sample MA1701074metaG_FD_139574 | JGI IMG/M metagenome (GOLD analysis project Ga0187893, IMG submission 139574) | White microbial mat communities from a basaltic lava cave in the Kipuka Kanohina Cave System on the Island of Hawaii, USA - MA170107-4 metaG ...
ACGGTGACTTCGAGGCCTACTGGCATTGGCATCTCGACCAGGAACGCCGCCGCGTCCACGAGTCACGCTACGCCGAAGGGGTTCTTCCCATCGCCGCGTAGTCACTCCTGCGGAGCCGCACCCATCTGAAACCACGACGGCGTGTCCGTGCTGATCTCGCTGTCGCAGGTCGCTCGGCGCCGATTGGAACCCCCGCTTAGCGGACTACAGCCAACCCGTTCGCCGGAGGTCCTGCTCGGAGATCGCGCCCGCCCGCTCGATCGCTGGAGCCGACCCCAGGCACGAGACGATCGTCATCGGGGTGCGTGGTTGTGTGACGGGCGGGCCGTCGAGGATCGCCGCCACCGGGAGCTCCATGGCCCGGATAACCGCGAGCACCTCGTCGACAGTCGTCGGCGGCCAGTCGCCCGAGCAGTTGATCGAGGTCGAGACAAGAAGGGTGCTCGCGGCAGCAAGGGCGGCGGCCGCGTTGGACGGCCGCCCGAGCAACGCGTGGCGGGGGTCGACGCCTGGCTTCGACCCGAACGGAACGCGCTTGCGATCACGGATCGCCAGGCCCGGAGGCCACGGATCGGAGGGGTCAGCCGTGACGTGATCAAGCGGACAGAGTTCGCGGGCATGGTCAAGGTCGCGGACGAGGCACAGCAAGCGCTCGGTCAGCGGGCGGCGCTTGGCCCGGTAGATCGCCTCGGCGAGGTCGCTCCGATCGCCGCGGGCGACCACGAGGAACCAGCGATACGTCGGGATGCAGACGAACGCACCGGCCTCGAGGAGATGCCGCGCCCGGTCGACCCCGGCGGCGGTGTCGGGGAGGACTTCGGGTTCCACGGAGTGACGGCGCCCGCTCAGGTGTTGGGCGCGCGCCAGACGATCGGCCACCGGTGGCCCTCGGGATCGGCGTCGCTGTAGCACCGGCCCCAAGGGGAGTCGGCCGGCTCCCTCACGATGACAGCCCTGCGGCACGGGGCGGCGATGGTGCTCATCCGGGTCATCGACGGTGAGCTGGACGACAGCGACGCGAGCCATGCATCGGCGTTAGTGCTGGTGCTCGCCGGGGAGGGCGGCGACCGGTCGCCCATCGAGCTCGAGTCCACCCCGCTCCGCCAGGCCGCTGGCCTTCGACCGACCGTTCGAGCTCGTTGAACCAAAACACGCGCCGGACCAGTCCGGCGCGGACGTCCTCGTAGGAAACGGGCGGACGGACCGAGCGCGGCCAAGGTCAGATCGTTGCCGCGACCTGGTGGCGGACGCCGATGCCGTGGGTGCCGAGCTCGGCCAGCAGCCCGCGAGCCGCGTCGAGCCTTTCTCGGCCGTCGGGAACGTCGACCGGCAGCATGCCGAGGCGCTCGACGACCTTCTCGAGGCGGAGGTTGGTGCGTCGGTCCATGCCCGGCACGAGCGGGGTGTGGTAGTCGGTCTGCCAGAGGAGCAGTACGGCATCTTCGCTGTTGCGCCGGACTTCGTCGAGCGTTCGCGCGTGGAGCTCGCTGGCCGTCGTGAGGTCCATCCCGACGTGGCGCCAGCCGTCGTCGGGGTTGTCGAGGTCGTCGACGACGATCTCGAACCGCTGGGCGTCCTGCCACACCGGCATCGTCTCGTCGGTCATCGAGAACACGGAGAGCATGAAGTGGCCGCTGAACTCATCGCACAGGTACCGGTGGGTCAGCTCGTAGTCCTCGGGCGTCTCGCCCGGGTAGCCCACCATGAACGACATGCGGGCGTGTATCGCGCTCGTGCGGAGAAGGTCATGGGCGACTCGGTTGTGCTCGGCCGTCACCTTCTTGAACATATAGTCGAGCGTGTTTGGGCTCATCGACTCGAACCCGATGGACAGCTTGCTACAGCCGGTGGCCTCGAGCGCAGCGATGGTCTCCGCCGACCGCAGGGCGTTTGCCCGGGTGTAGGCCTCCCACGTGACGGGGACGTCAGGCAGGAGGTCGAACAGCGCGTGCATCCGACTCGGCGGGACAGTGAAGGTCGAATCCATGGCCCGGATGTGGGTGGCGCCGTTGTCGTCGGCGTAGCGACGCCAGTCGTCGGCGATCTTGGCCGCCGACTTGTACCGCCACTCGGGTGAGGCGAACGGGAAGGAGCAGAACTTGCACCGGTACGGGCACCCCCGCATCGACTCATAGGGCACGATCGGGTAGGCGCGGGCGCCGAAGCTGGGCGACGGGTATCCGTCGAGGTCAATGTAGCCGATGTCATTCACGGTGACCCGGCCGGCGGCGTCCCGGTGCACGAGGTTGACCACTGCGCTGGCAGCGAGCTCCTGGTCGAGCGCGTCGAGCAGCAGCGGGATCGCGACCTCGCCGTCGCCCCGGACGACGTAGTCGACCGAGGGAAACTCGCGCATGATTGCGTCGTACTTGAGGTTGCTGTACTGGCCGCCGAGTACGAGCGTGGCAGCGGGGTAGCGCTCCTCGATCCAGCCGATTGCGCGCATGAGCGTGCGTCGGGCGCAGATGAATGTCGTGGATAGGAACACCACTCCAGGCTCCGCCAGCGGCTCTTGGTCGCGCTCCCACACGTGGTGGAGGTCGAACATCTCGTACTCCCGGCCGCACTGGGCCAGGATAGAATCGAGCGTGAACGACGTCAGGTTCGGGATAGCGCCGCGCTTGGGCCGCAACAGCGGATGCCCGCCGGCCCCGTCGAAGATCACGAGGTCATGTAGCGTTAGGTCGGCGAGCGCGTCGCCGGGTGCGTCTCGAAGGAGCACCTCCGAACGGTCGAGCGCAAGTAGGGAGCCGTCGAAGTATCGGCCATTCTTGAAGTACGGGCCCTCGCCGCTAAGCACGAGCAACGAGGCGTGGCCGGGACGCGAGACCTTCACGTGGGGTTGCCGTTCTCGATCCGCATCGAGGTCCCTTCCTTCCCGCCCGATCACCCCCTCGGCGGCGGCACTCGGGCGCTGGGGATTGTACCATCGGAGCCAGGCTGCGCCGTCGGGGGAACACGGAGGACGGGGAAATCCGCTGAACGCGACTGCGGGTGCGCATCTATAGTGACCGAACGGCGATAAGAGGGGTCAAATGCACGGACCGCACAGGTTGCAGACGTTTGGGCATAATGCGACCGCGCATCTGGTGCTGCCGGCTCCGATGGTCGTGGGCGACGAGCGTGTGCTTCTCTGCGACCCGCTCACCGGGCTCGTCGCCTACCCAAGCTTCGAGTCGTACCTGCGCGACAACCTGCTGGCGCTGGCGCCGACGGGCGTGCACCTCGCGATCGGCGATGTCGACGACCTCAAGGCGCATGTGACCGAGCGGCGGCTGTCCGACCCGTTGATGTTCGGCCACATCGCCGGCAACATCTGCATGCGTACCGTCGGGAGCCTGACCCTCCAGTGGGCGGAGGAAGCGCTCCAGGACTGGCTGTTCTCGGCGTGCGGCACGTTCGGCGGCGACGAGGTGATCGTGGCAGCGGCGGGTCGACCCTACGAGGAGTTCGTCGATCGGGTAGGCGAGCTCGCCGACGCCATCCGCTCGATGGCGCCCCGCCCGTGCAGCTTCGCTACTGGGAGCCTGACGCAGGAGGACGTCGACGAGCTCGACCCCGACATCGCGTACCTGCGCCTCGTCACCAGCGTCGACGCCGCACTGTTCGACCACAAGTGCGAACTCCGGGCGCAGGGCATCGCCCCGAACGGCGCCATGGTGAACCAGGGCCGGATCGACCTCGCCGCTGGCCTGCCGGCGCCGAAGGCGGAGCGGTGACCACGGCGACCACCCCCACCGAGTTAATCGACACGCTGGCCGACGAGCACGACGTCCCGTGGCTCGACGTCCTTCTCATCGCGACAAACGCGGAGGGGGCCAGGTCCGAGCTGGACTACCCCCGATCGCGGATGCAGCTGCGCCCGGTCGGCTCGGACGAGACGTGGCAGGTCATCCTGCCCCTCGACAACCCGGAGTCCTCCTTCGTGCTGGCCGAGGAGGGCCTGCTGCTTGGCGGCGAGCGAGTCGCCGAGCTGGTCGGCCTCGAGAACGACGACGTCGTTCTCACCTACCTTCGCGCAGGTGGGCGGTCGCTGACGCTAAACAGCAACTCGCGGTCGACGTGCACGGGCTGCCTCTTCTGCCCGAACGTAATCGAGGACGCGGCCGACGCCACTCTCGTCACGCAGCACGAGCTCGACAACCTCCTGGCCTGGGTCGAGGCCGACAACGGGTGGTCCGACCTCGCCGATGTCGAGGTGATCACCGTGTGCTCGGGATGCTTCCACCACCCCGGCGCGGCGGTCGAGCACATGACGGCCCTTCGGCGTGCCGCCGACGACCACGGGTTCACGGGCCGGCTGCACCTCCTCTCTTCGGTCGTGCGCGACCGGCGCGACCTCGAGGCGCTTGCGACGCGAGCCGGGCCCTTCCACCTGACGCTCACCCTTGAGTGCTTCACCCGGCGCAACTTGCTCCTCAAGGACACGAAGGCCTCGCTCACGCTGGACGAGTCGTGCCGTATCCTCGACGACTGCGCCGCGCTCGGGATGCTTGGAGACTTCACCTACGTCGCTGGCCTGGACGGCTACGACCCCGCCGTCGCCGGGCTGCTCCAGCTCGCACCGCACGTAACGACGTTCCCGCGAATCCAGGTGTTCCAGGCGCACAATGACTTCATGCGTCGCGCCCGGGACTCCGAGGCTGCTGACCTCGCATTCTTCCTCCGACTCCGGCGGGCCGTCGAGGCCGCCTTCACCGACCGCGGCCACATGCTGCGGTCGTGGGAGAACTACCGGCCGCTGTGGTACTCGACGATCAACGGGCTGCCGGTCCCCGGCCCGCGCATCTGACCCACGCCCGTGCTCGATCGCGAGCTCGCAGTGACCGGGGTCGCGGCGCGCCGGTTCATGGCTCCGGCGCCGTCCAGCGACCGCTTTCCCGCGGCCGTCCGGGAGGCCGTCCGCAGCGACGCGGTCGAGGGCTGGCTCGTGGGCGTGCGCGACGGGTCGACGTGGGGGTGGTGGGGGCCGGTCGAGCACAGCATCGCCGCCGACATGGCCCGGGTCCTGGGGGAGGTCGCCGACCGGTCGCCGGCCAGCCCGGACCAATGGGCCGAGCGAGCCCGAGCCGTAGTCCGTCACGGGCACACGGGCGTGCTCGCCGTCGCGTCGGGCGCCTTCGAGCTCGCGTGCTGGGACCTCATCGCCAAGCGCGAGGACGTGCCGGTGTGGGCGCTGGTCGCCGATGCCGCTTCCCGCCAACCAGTGCGGACGTACGCGACTTGCTTTGGTGCCGCGCCCCGCGCCGAGGTGGCGCATGCGGCGGCGCTGTGGCCCGTGCAGAAGTGGTCGGCGAGGCAGGTCCTGGCTTCGGTGCCGGGCGAGCTCGCCGCTGCCGCCGGTGGCGACGGAACCATCGCCGTCGACTTCCACGGCGGGGGGACGCCCGCAGTCGTCGACGAGGTGCGCCGGCGGGTCGGCGCGGTGCTCGCGTGGATCGAGGAGCCCCTGCCCCCGCGCTACCTGCACACCGCCGTCGACCGTCATTTCGGCGCCCCGCATGCGGCCGGGGAGCACTGCTACGGCGTGTTCGAGGCGGGGCTGCTCGAGCGGGCCGGCGTGGACCTCTGGCAGCCTGACGCCGTGTTCTGCGGCGGCTGGGCCGAGCTGCGGGCGATCCTCGCGGTGGCCTCGGCCGCTCGGCGGCGGTCCGCCCCCCACGGCGGCGGGTTCCTCCCCGCCGCCCATGCGGCCGCAGCGGGCAGCGAGGTGTGGGCCGTCGAGCACCACCTGCTCCTCGAGCCGCGCCGGCAGGCCCACCTCGCCGACGGCCTCCTTCCTGACTTCGCGAACGGCTCGACCACCCTGCCGGTGCCCACACGCCCGGGCTGGTCGGGCCCTCTGCACCCCGCGGTCCTCGGCGGTCATGACGAGTAGCGGCGGGCCGGCGCCGGTCCTGGTCGTTGACATCGGCAACACGCTCCTGATCCGCGACCGGCCGGGCGCCTTCCACCGGGCCATGGCCGCAGTCACCGGCCGCGGCGTCGCCTGGGAGGACGCGTACGACCCGGTCGCCCGGGCCGTCCTCACTGGCGCGTCCGCCGCGGAGGCCGCTGCCACCATCGACGCCGCCGTGGCCGCCGGCGCCTGCAGCGCGGTCGAGCAGGCGCTCTTGGAAGCCGACGGGGAGGCGTCGGTCGCGCCCGGAGCCGTGGCGCTGCTTCGCGCCGCCCGGGCCGCCGGGTGGCGCGTGGTGACGGCGACGAACGCGGCTGCGTGGGTGCCACCCATTCCCGACGAGATCGCCGACCTGGTGGATGATGGCATCAGCTCGGCCGAGGTGGGCGCGATCAAACAGGATCCCCAGTTCTGGGGCCACCTGCGGGGCCGACCAGGCTCGGACCCGCGCAGGATGCTGGTGGTCGGCGACGACCGCAACGCCGACGTGGAGGTACCTCGGCGAGCCGGCCTCGCCGCCCTCCACATCGGGCCGTATCGCACCATCGCCGATGTCGCCCGGCTCGTGGAGGGGGTCGGGCCCATGCCTGCGAGTGCCGTCGGCGTGGTCGCCGGCGACGCCACGGTGTGGGCACGGGAGACGGTCGTCGAGGCCGACAACCTCGCCTCCGTCGTCGTGCGCACCACGAGGTTCCGGTGCTCGGTCCAGACCGCGGCGGGGCGAGCTCCCACCTCTGTCGTACGGCGCAAGTCCGAGGCCCCTGCCGTCGTCATCCCACCTGGCTTCGACTACCAGGGGCTCGCATGGGTCGTCGCGACACCGGATCGGCGGCCGACGGCGGCGCCGTCGGACCTCCAGGCCGCCCTCGAGGCGGAGGGTATCTCCAGCGTCCTCGACCGGATGGTCGAGCACGAGCGCCGGCACCTGATCTCGATGGTGCGCGAGGCGAAGAACCGCCCGACACGGGGGGAGCGCATTCGGGAAGCCGTCGCCCACCTCTGGGACTACAGCCGGGCCAGCGATGGCTGACCCGTCGGCGCCCGGCCTCTTCGAGGGGACGGCGCCTTACTACTCTCGCTACCGCCGCCCGTACCCCACTGCTGTTTTCGACGTCCTTATTGAGCGCTTCGCCCTCGACACCACGACGGCGGTCCTCGACCTCGGCTGCGGGACGGGCCAGCTCTCGCTGCCTCTTGGGGCGCGTGGGATCGAGGTGCACGGGGTAGACCCGGACGCCGAGATGCTCGCCGAGGCGATTCGGTGTGAGCAGCGGACCGGGCCGTTGGGCGTCGCCTGGCACCTCGGGTCCGACGCTGACCTCCTGCGCCTCCACCTGCCAGCCGTACGGGTGTGCACAATGGGCGCCTCGTTCCACTGGACCGACCGCGACGGGTTGCTCGCGCAGCTCGACATGATCATCGACGCGCACGGCGGCGTTGCCGTCGTCTCGGGGAGCGGGAGCGTGTTTCGGAAGGACGACGGCACGCCTCCGGCCTGGGTCGCCGTGGCCAAGTCAACCGTCGAGGAGCTCCTCGGCCCAGAGCGCCGGGCCGGCGGCGGGACGTTCCGCCACCCGGAGGACCGCCACGAGGTCGTGCTGGCGCGCTCGCCTTTCGGCAAGCTCAGCCACCACCAATTCGCGGTGCCGGACCCGATGACGATCGAGGAGATCGTGGGACTCCAGCTGTCGATGTCGTACTCGTCGCCGGCGCAGCTGGGAGACCGGCTCGACCGCTTCCGCGACCTCCTCACCGAGCGGCTCCTCGAGCTCGAGCCTGGCGGCGTCTTCGAGGGCTGGACGGTGGCCGACGTAATCCTGGCTACGAGGTGAGCGGGGCCGAGCGCCTGTGGCGGACGTACTGCGCGCTCGCCGCCACCCACCTCTACGGGCGCACCTGGCCGCCGCCCGGCGAGGCCCAGCGGGACCGGGTCGTCGGCCACTGGGGGTGCAACCCGGGGATCGCGTGGGCGGTCGCCCACCTCGCCGCAGTGGCCGACGACGAGCCGATGACGCTCGTCATTGGCACCGGCCACGCCACCGGGTTCACGTTCGCCCACGACGCCATCGTCGCCGGGGCCACCGCTGCCGAGATCTCCGACGCCGCGGCGCGCTACGGCCAGGTCGGCGGAGACCCGAGCGAGCGTCTCGGGGAGCGCGACGTGCCCTACGTCGGGGGCGAGCTCGGTCCCGCGCTCGGTGTCGGCCAGGCCATCGCCGCGGCCGGCGACCGCCTCGTGGTCACCGTCGTCGGCGACGGGGAGTGCGAGAGTCCAGTGGCCCTCGCCGCGCTGGCGCACGGGCCGGTGCTGCTCGACGGCACCGGCGCACGGTGGCTGGCTGTCATCAACGCGAACGGAGCACGCATGGGAGGCCCAGCCCGGTTCGATGAGCGCAGCTTCCGGTCGCTGATCGAGGGCCTCGGCTACCGCGTGGTGATCTCCGGAACCGACGGCGAGACTGCGTCGGAGGCGGCTCGCGCAGCGTTGGCCGGCGCCGAGCGGGGCGAGCCGACCGTCTGGATCTCCGTGACCGACAAGGGCTGGCCCGCGCCGCCGGAGTTGGGCGCTGGCGAGTACCGGGGACACCACGCGCACAAGGCACCCCCGAACCGCGACGCGGCGACGTTCGAGTCCCAGCTTGGCGGCTGGCTCTCGTCGCTGGCCGCGGGCGATCCGTTCGGACCGAACCTCGAGCCCGAAGTCGTTGCCGTCGCCCGGCGGTTCACGCTCCGAACGGCCACGTCTCCCCTGGCCGCCGCCCCCCCGCGGGCCGCCTTTGACCCTCCCGACCGCCCGTGGTCACCGCCCGTCGCCGCGGTCGACCATGTGCTCACAGCGCGGCGGACGCGAGTGTTCTCCCCGGACGAGGCGACGTCGAACGGGCTGCGCTGCTGCGTCGACGCCGGCCTCGTGACCGAGGTCCTCGCCGAGGAACTGTGCTCGGCCTGGACGTGGGGCACGATCGAGGCCGGGCGCGAGGCGGTGCTTGCGACGTACGAGGCGTTCGCGCCGCTGGTCGCAACCCAAGTCGCGCAGTACACGAAGCTCATTTCAAGCCGCCCGCCTGCGGGGCGCCCGCCGTTCGCCATGCTCCTGACGAGCCTCGGGTGGGCGAACGCGCCGACCCACCAGAACGCTGATCTCGTCGCCACCCTGCTGGCTCGGGCAGGCGGACCGGTTCGGCTGTACGCGCCGATCGGGGCTCGATCGGCCGCGCGGCGTATGGAGCAGTTGCTCGACGAGCCGGACGTCGTCGGCGCCGTCGTCTGCTCGAAGCAGCCCCTCCTCGACCTTTCCGATCCTGGGCACCCGGCCGTCGAGCTGCGCGAGGCGGACGGACCGCCGGTCGACGCCGTGCTCGTCGCGCTCGGCGATGTCTGCGTCACCGAGAGCGTCGGTGCCATGGCGCTGGCGCGCACGCTCGGCGTCGGTGTTGCCGTAATTGCTGTGATCGAGCCGACGGCGGTGGCGGCTTGCGGCACGGTCGTGTCGGCCGGCGTGCCCGCGCTGGGCGTCGCGTGGTGCCCGCCGGCCATCGCCGCGCCCGCCGTGTGGCCGCTCATTGGGCGTCTGTCGCCGATCGTCGGCTACCGCGAGCGGTGGGGGCCGACGGCGTGGGAGACCCTACGAGCCAACGAGCTGGATCGCTGCTCCCTCCTCGGAGCAGTGGGCGAGCTCACCGGCGCGCTCGAGCGACACGCCGTCGCCCAGGTAGCTGCCGCACTCGATAGCGAGGCGGCCGGGGGCGCCGGCGTCCCGCACTTCGGCTGCCCGGACCTCGTCGCGGTCGGGCTCGGGAACGCTGCCGCAGCGCGATGGTGACGCCGTCCACGGCAATGCAGCGAGTCCAGGTGATGGGGCCCCCGACGCGGCCGCTCCCGGCGCGCCGGGTTACGGGCCCCGACCACCCCGCGGCCTTGAGCACGGGAGGGGCCACGCCGGATCGAGCGCCACGCCTCGTAGGTGAGGCCCTTCCGCTGGCCGTATGCGGCGGCGACTTCAATGGCTGCTTTCCCGTCGTGGGCAGCACGGACCAACGAGGACTGAGCGGTGGTCTCGAACCCGCCCGTTGGGTGGCCCTGACCGGCATCGGGATCGGTGGCGCAAGGTGGCCGTTCTCGGAACCTTCGAGGTCTGCGTGGCCACGTTCGTCTTTGGCATCCACGTACGCCAGACACGCCCCATCATTCGGGACGTACCTGACGGTACCCGCACCATCGATATGTCGCGGCGGGGTGTCCGCCTCGTCAAGGTGGGTGACGCGCGCTCGGCGGAACCGTGAACGACGATCCCAAGTACGAACGGGCATGCTGGTGCCGTGATGTGGTGCCCGGACTGCAAAGCAAGCCTTGACGAGGTCGCGGTCAGCGATCCCTGTCCCGCCTGTGGAGGCCGCATCAGGTCCGCCAACGCCGCGGTCGAGACGATCGGTGTCGTCGCCGCTGTCGGCGAGGTCAGCCTGAAGGTCACCAGAGGCGATGACCGACCGTGGACTCAGAAGTGGCTCGCCGTGATCCACTCGCTGGACGCCTTGCGTGACGCCTACGGCGGCGATGCCCGGCTGCTCGGAAGCGTGGCGATCGACAGTCGGGTGGAGTCGTTCTTCGTTGAGTGCGACCACTTGCGCGATTGGCTGGTGGGCGACGTTGCCTCTCTGTCTGACGTCGTAGCTCCAGACATTGAGCAGCACTTCACAGCGTCACAACCTCTGCTCACCTGCAACAAGGTCTGCAACACGCACAAGCACCACACGCGGCGGTCGGGAACCACCGCGCGAATCCGGGCTACAGAGCTCACGCCGACCGGTGCTCGGGTAACGATCGAGGTGGACTGGGCCACTTCGCAGGCAACGACGGTCGACGCCCTGGATCTGGCGCAGGACTGCGTTACGAGTAGGCGAGCCTTCTTCACCAGGTTCGGAATCGCCGAGCCATGACAGGTGATTGGCACCCCGAAGGCGGCGGCTCGACGGCAGGCGACCACGGCAAGCACTGCTGAGCGGGCGCCCTATTCACTCGCGACCCGATTCGATTCGGCGATCCCGGACGATCGGCGTCCCGGCCGGTGATCGCAGTAACACGACAGGTCGCCTGGACCGTCGAGGCCACACCCCACACCCTCGATCTGCAGCGGATGGACCGCGTGAGGTCAGGGCCGGCGTCTACTGGCTGCTCGACATCCAGTTCTGGATCAGGTCGACGACCGTCGTGGCGTCGGCCACGGCTCGGCCCGCCTCTACGGCCGGTGTGTCACCGATGTCGTCGTCGGCGCGGCTGCGGCGCTCGAACAGCGAGCGGAGCAGACGACCAGTCTCTGGGTTGAGGCCGCGGTCTCGAACGAGAGCACGCGCCACCGCGGCCACCACACCCGCGTGCTTGGACCGGACCTCCCCAACCGACAGCAGCGCCGCCTCGGCCGCGTAGAGCGCGGCGAAGTAGGAGCGGGAGACGGCTTGGGCGGCGAAGCCGTTCTCGGCGAGAAGCTGCGCCGCGGCGAGTTCTTCGTCGGCCCGTATCAGCCCGGCAGGGTCACTCACGCCACCGACTGGCCCTGGGCCCGGGGCCGATCGAAGCACGGACGACCGGGGCTGGTCCCAGTCCGCGGCGTCGACTACCACTGCAGAGAGTGTGATGCCGGACTCCCGGGTCTTGGCCCAAAGGAGACCGTCCATGCGGCGAGCGTCGTCCCAGGGCGACTCGACATCGCTCAATACGACCGCGAGATCGAGATCGGAGTCCTCCGTCGCCGTTCCGGTGGCGTAGGAGCCGAACACGGCAACATCGACGAGGCGAGGCCCGAACAACTGGGCAAGCTCGACGCCGACGTCGTGGGCGAGCACGAACGGATCGACGACGCCATCACCGATCGATGGCTCGTGCAGCTCGGCCAACGTGTCCTCCGCCGCCGAGGAGTCCACCAAGCCGGCGTCGACTAGCCACTCGATGGCCCGTCGGCGCATCCGGAGGTCATGGAAAGCGAACCAGGATTCTCGCAGCTCCGGGAACTCGAACAGGGTGTCCTTGAACCGGCGAAACGCTCCGCGTCCTTCGATGGCCCGGCTCAACAGGTCCCGAGCTCGGCGCTCGGGCACGTGGGCCACGAAGTCACGAAGGTCTTCGTAGGCCTCATGCGACGGGAGCGGCGAGACGTAGACGGCCCCAACCTCCTCAGGGTGCGTCTCGTCCATGTCGTCGGACCAGGCCAGCACCTCCCCTGAGGTCCGATCGACGAACCACCGCACGAAGTCGGAGTGATCCTCCATGGCCTCGGCGAGCGCGTCGAGATGGACAGCCGTCAGATCGAGCATCATCATCTCCTTCATCTCGCTCGACTTCGGCACCAGGGTACTGCTGATCGTCCGCGTCCGAGGTGCCCTCAGCCGACGATCGGTCGCGATCGCAAGCGCACGACACCGTCTCGGTCCGGGCACCTTTCCGGCAGAGGGGGTCAGGATCGCCTTTGGCGGGCGCGATCGAGTTCGGCCGAAGTTCCTTGCAGTGGATGGCCGACGTGACGCGACGTGGCCGCGAGCGGGCGAGGCGAGCCGAGGCGTCCTCCGGCTCGCCCTCGCCCGTCGCCCGTCAGCGCTCGGAGGTGGGGTCGAGCACCGTCTTGACCTCGGTGATCACCGATGCCGGGAACCCGGAGAGCTCTGCGTGCTCGCGGATGGCATCCTCGCCCTCGGCGAGGTAGACGCAGAAGGTCTTGTCGGCGGTCACGTAGCTGTGCTCCCACTGCACCCGTGGCGCGAGCTTCGCGAGCGCGTCGTTCGAGGTTCCGGCCGCGCCGGACAGGTCCTGCTCGGACGTTGCTCCGATGTTGGGGATCTCCCTTTCGATGACGTAGCGCTTCACGGCCATGGTCTGGTCCTCCTTGTCCGCCGGGTCGTCCGGTCGGGTGTTCGTGTTCGAGTGACTCGATCATCCGCCTGCCTGCCGCTCGGGTCATGAGAGCGGAGTCCCCTCTTCGTTGCGTTCTGGCGCTTCCCCGCGCTGGGACCTGGGTCCCACCCGATCTGGCGGCAGGGGGAAGAATTGGCTCCGATGGCTGAGGGTGGGCCGCTGCTGGGTCGTGACGGGCCACGCGGGCGGCTGCGCGACCTCGTCGCGCGCGCCGCGGCCGGCACCCGCTCGCTGGGCCTGCTGTCGGGACCGGCGGGCATCGGGAAGTCGTCCCTGGTCCGCTCGGCGCTCGACGACTGCGACGTGGTCGGCTGGGGGACCTGCGTGCAGTCGGCGGCAGCGCCGGGTTACTGGCCGTGGAGCCGCTCGCTCGAGGCGATCGCCGCCGCGATCGGCCCGACTGCCACCGCCGCCGCGGCCGGTGAGGACTCTGCTGTGCTCGGGGCGATCGGCCGCTCCCTCGGCGTGGCCGCCCGGTCGGAAGGATCCGAGCGTGACCGGTTCCTGCTCATGGACGCGGTGAGCCGGTGGCTGGATCGGGTGGCGATGGAACAAGGACCTGTCGTCGTCGTCCTCGACGATCTGCAGTGGGCTGATGACTCATCACTCGAGCTGCTCGAGCTCGTCGCAAGCGATCCGGCGCCGGCAGCGGTCGCCGTGATCGGCTGCTATCGCCGCGACGAGCTCCAACCTTCCGGGCGCCGGCGGCTCGCGCACCTGGCGATGTCGGCCACCAACGTCGAGCTCGAGGGACTCGACCGCGCGGCCGTGGAGATCCTCGCCACCGGCGTCGCCGGACCGCTCACCGCCACTCAGATCGACGACCTCTACCGGCGAGCGGGCGGTCACCCGGTCTTCACCCGCGAGCTCGCCCTCCTCGCGCGAGACGGCAGTAGCATGCACCGACTCCCGGCTGCGGTGCGCGACGCCATCGAGCACCGGTTGGCCGCACTGCCCGAGGCGACCCGCGAGGTGCTGGAGGTCGCCGCTCTTGGGGGCAACGACGTCGCTGTGGATGTCGTCGCGGCGGCGGCGCAGTGCCGGCGTGCCGCGGTCGACGACGCGCTGTCCGGGGATCGCATGGCGGGCATCGTGGTCATCGACGACGCCGACCGTCTCCACTTCACCCACGATCTGTACCGCGAGACGATCGCAGCGTCGGTCTCCGCCGACCGTCGGATCGCGGTGCACCAACGGCTCGGCATCGCGCTCGACGAGCGCGCGACGTCGACGATGTCCGTTCATCCCGCCGACCTCGCCCACCACTTCACCGCTGCGATCGCAGCCGGCGAAGCGTCGCGGGCCGCCCGATGGGCGTTGGCCGCCGCCGCCGCCGAGATCGAGTCGCTCGCGTTCGGCGAGGCGGCCGCGCACCTCAAGCGCTGGCGCCAGGCGGCGGCGGCGTCTCCGGTGGCGATCGATCCGCGCGACCACGCCGCGGTACTCATCGCCGAGGCTGACGCCGTCGCCCGGGCAGGGATGGTGGAGGAGGCTCGCAGCCGGTTGCGGACGGCGCGTGCCCTCACCGCCGACGCTTCGCTCGCCGACCTGCGAGCCGAGGTCGCCCTCGCCTTCGCCGACCTGGGCGCCCGCGCGTCCAGCCGCCGCGACGAGGTCCTCCACAATCTGGAGGACGCTCTCGCGGCAGTGAAGGGCGTCGATGCCGACCTCGAAGCCCGCCTCACCGCGAGGCTGGCGCGAGAGCTGCAGCACTCCGTCGCCGCCGACCGGTCCCGCGCCGAGCCGCTCAGCGAGCGGGCCATCGCTCTTGGACGAGCAGGAGCCAGCTCGTACACGTTGCTGACCTGCCTGCTCGCGCGACACGACGTGCTGTGGGTCCCAGGTTCACCGACCGAGCGGATCGACCTGGCGCGCGAGATCGTCGCGGTGGCCGAACGCGCCGGCGACGACGAGCGCGTTGCCCAAGGCAACCTGCTGCTCGCGAACGCGTTGCTCGAAAGCGGCTCGGCGGCGTTCGAGCCCGCCCTCGACAAGAGCCTTCACGTGCTGGACCGGCGAGCCCAGCCGCGCGACCGCTACACCGCCGCGACCCGCCGCGCCGCAGTCATGTTGCTGCGAGGCGACCTCGACGCCGCGGAGACGGCCATCGAAGATGCCGC
>Ga0187893_10009508_pt1 | contig 14921 bp, 13 predicted proteins | sample MA1701074metaG_FD_139574 | JGI IMG/M metagenome (GOLD analysis project Ga0187893, IMG submission 139574) | White microbial mat communities from a basaltic lava cave in the Kipuka Kanohina Cave System on the Island of Hawaii, USA - MA170107-4 metaG ...
AGCGTAGTAGAAGTTGGAAGAACTTTTTCGTGTGATCCGGCGACAGTAGGTATAGGCATCGGTAAGTGTAAGCGCGGCAGCGGAAGAAGCCAAAGGCGAAAATTCCAGCCCCACTCGCGTTGTTTCACTTTGGTTCACTACACTCCCCTTCCTCAACGCTGGGGGAATTCAAGCAGAAGCCGCTACACGTGGCTGGACAAATCCGAGCAATTCTCCTGCTTGGGTGCGAGCCCAACGGTCTACCACGAGCAGGTCTTCAAGGTCAGTCACTGGTTGAACGTTGTGCGCGTCTATCACACGCCGATTGAGAGTAGCAATCTCAGGAAAGCGAATGTGACCAGAGAGGAAGCTTGCTACTGCGACCTCGTTCGCAGCATTGAGAACTGTAGGGCAGGTACCACCACGCGCGAGCGCTTCGTAGGCGAGCCCAAGACAAGGAAACTTGACAAAATCCGGCTGGAAGAAAGTGAGCTGCGCAGCCGCAGCTAAATCAAGCGCCGGCAAGTAAGCCAAAGGCAAACGATCAGGATAGGACAAGATATAAGAAATAGGGATCGACATATCAGGAATGCCAAGCTGGGCTAGCACTGAGCCGTCTACATACTCAACCAGCGAATGCACGATGCTCTGCGGGTGGATAATCACTGCCACCTGTTCTGGTGGCAAATCGAAAAGCCAACGGGCCTCAATGACCTCTAGCCCCTTGTTCATCAATGTAGCAGAGTCGATGGTAATCTTGCTCCCCATCTTCCACGTGGGGTGTTGCAGCGCCTCTTCTACACTGACGTCAGCAAGTTCTTCAACAGGACGCTGCAAGAACGGTCCACCGGAAGCAGTGAGAATGATCCGTTTCACTCGCTCGCGAGAGTGCCCCTGCAAGGCTTGAAAAATAGCATTATGCTCGCTATCGACTGGTAAAAGACGGACCGCATGTTTTTTCGCCTCTCGGGTCATCAGTTCGCCAGCGATCACAAGCGCTTCTTTATTTGCTAGGGCAATCGTTTTACCCGCTCGAATTGCTGCCAGCGTGGGGGGCAAGCCAGCTGCACCCACGAGGGCAGCCATGACCATATCGGCCTGAGGATGAGTCGCAACAGCGATTAATCCTTCTGTTCCGCAAAGAATTTCGCCGCGAAACCCCGGAAGGTGTGCTCCGAGATCTTTCGCATCGGCCTCACTAGAGATCGACACCAGTTCAGGCTGAAAGCGTCGTACCTGCTCTTTGAGTTTCTCCAGGTTTTTGCCGGCGGCGAGGGCCACTACGCGAAAGCGATCAGGAAATCGCTCGATGAGTGATAAGGTGGTCACTCCGATCGAACCGGTCGAGCCCAGGACGGCCAGTTTCTTCATCTCAGACCCCCGTCCGCAGGAAGCTGCTCCCTGTCCTTTCTGTCCCAGTCACGCAATTCTTGGGTAATTTCCTCCCCCATGAACTGCATTCGTAGCGAACGGAGACGGGGACCGTCAAGCTCGGCAAAAATGATGCGTTGGTACTGTCCCAGCACCAGTCGGCCATTCTCTGCTTGCAGAGCGAGAGAACCACCAAGCACGATCGATCGCAAATGTGCAGTTGCATTCTGGCGATCACAGTCAGAAAAACATGGATCATTGTGTTTATACTCTATACGCTCAGACACAAGCTGGTTCAGAAACGCACGCACGTCATCCCACAGGGCATCCTGAACCTCGGTGAAAAACACCCCGGTGGTCGTATGCAGCGTAGAGACGACCCCTATGCCATTCCAGATCCCAATTTCTGCCAGGAAGCGTTTGACTTCATTGGTGAGGTCAAAGAGTTGCACTTTCTCGGCCGTATAGAGTTGTATCGTCTTGGCTTTGATTAACACTGTGGCTCTCCTCCTCCCCATCCTCCATCATTCGTGTTCAGGTATTCTCATATACGGGTACGAAACTGGCCCAAGGCCATGAGGGGGAAATAGTTCCGGTACCCATAGTAACGCAGATAAAAATGACGAGGAAATCCCGTGCCGGTAAAAAGATCCTCAGGCCATGATCCAGCAACTTCCTGCTGAGTCAGCAAATACGCAATTCCCCTGAGAACGGCGGGACTGACCTCGGGCTCGGCAGCGAGGAGTCCTAACACGGCCCAGGCAGTTTGTGACGGAGTACTGTCTCCTTTTCCTGCTCGGCTCCGGTCCCAATACGATAAGCAATCCTCTCCCCACCCACCGTCCGGGTTTTGACGTTCCTTCAACCAGGTCACAGCCCGGCGTACATACACTCGATTCATATCTTCACCGATCGCATGCAGCCCGACCAGCACAGACCAGGTACCATAGATGTAGTTCACTCCCCAACGCCCCCACCAAGAGCCGTCCGCTTCTTGCACCTCCTGAAGCAATTTAAGGGCTTTCTGGGCACGACGAAACTCCCGGTCATAGCCGAACGTCCCCATCATCTCGAGTAGCCGACCAGTGAGGTCGGCTGTAGGGGGGTCGATCATTGCCTTCATGTCACCGAATGGCATTTGGTTCCATAAGTCCAAACTATTGTCAGTATCAAATGCCCCCCAACCGCCGTTCCGGCTCTGCATGCCAAGGGTCCAGTTCAAACCACGCACGATGGCATGAGCTTTTTTCCGCTCGTCGAGTCCTGTCACGCGCTTGAGAGTGAAGAGAATGACTGCAGAATCATCGACATCCGGATACCAGTCGTTGGCAAACTCGAATGCCCATCCGCCAGGTTCCAGTTCTGGGTTCTTGACTTGCCAGTCGCCCGTTTTGACGATTTGGTTGTCAAGCACCCAATCCGCCGCTTTCGTAATGGTCGGGTGATCAGTAGGAAATCCCGAGTCGAGGAGTGCTTTCATTACCCATATCGTATCCCATACCGGAGACACACACGGCTGGAAGAACAGATGGCCATCAGTCTCCATGAGGAAGTCTTCAATTGCCTGGATTCCCTTGGCCACAGCTGGATGCTCGTTCGGATAACCGAGGCAGTGCAGGGCCATGACTGAATTCAGCATCGCCGGCTGAATACCACCCCAGCCACCATTGACGTCTTGATGGTCCAACACCCATTGTTCAGATTTTTTCAGCGCTCGGTTTCGTAATGGTTTGACTGGGTTTCTGCCCAAAAATTTCAGGACCCTGTCCATAACGATGAAGAAATTTTCCCAGGAAATAAACTGCGAAGAGTAGGGGAAGTGCAAATTGGACCGCTCGGGAGGATCTTTCCAGAGTTCAGTAACCCCACAGGCAGTAGGAATCGGAATAGACGGCCGATGCGCAAGTATGAGGCTAAGCGGCACCACCGTGCCCCGAGCCCAACTAGACATCTCGTAAATATTCAGCGGAAACCATGGTGGCAAGAGCATTAATTCAACCGGCACGGCTGGCACTCCACGCCAGGGAAACTCATTGAAGTATGCCAGGACTATCCGAGTGAAGACCTGAGCTTTAGCCAAGCCACCATTGTCTAAAATGAATTCCCGAGCTTTCACTAAAGCAGGATGGTCGGCAGCGTACCCGGTGAGTTTGAGCGCAAAATAGGCCTCAATGGTGTTGCCAAGATGACCTGGTCCCTTATAAAACAAGGGCCAAGCCCCGTCGTTTGCCTGAGTTGCGAGAAGATGCTCACAGATACGCCTATGCTTCTCCTCATCAATTCGCCCCATGAAATGATTGAAGAAGATATATTCTGCGTCCATGGTAGCATTCGCCTCAAGGGGATAGTACCAATATCCCTGGGGCTTTTGCTCTCGCAGGAAATACCCTTGGGCCCTGGTGATTGCATTATCCACGCTGTGGAGAAATTCATCGTCTCCGGATGTGATTCTTGAAGGAAACCCTTCTTGTCCTGACACGTTCCTTATCCCTCTATGCCCCTGACCCCTCATCATTAACCGATCGGTCAGTGACTAAGCAAAAAAAGAGAGGCTCTCGCCTCCCAATTCCCTACTCCTTATTCGAGAAGGGTTTCCCACATATAGAGTTTCACCTTAGCGCTGTCAACGCGCTCCTTAAGCTGAGAGGCCTCAGCAATAATCTTTGGCAGTTTCACCGGTGCAGAAACTCTGTTATCGTTTCTGCACAGTGGGGAATTCACTCATGAATCTAAAACTTTTTAAATTTGCCGTGTTGTTGATCCTTTGCCTCTTTTATCCCTTACCGGTAATTTCTGGGATTAATCTCATTGCGTACATTGATGAGGCAGGTGACCTCTATACCGTCAAGCCCGACGGCACTGGCCGACGAAAACTCGCCTCTGGTGAGGTTCTGCAAGCGATCACTTTCTCTAACCGATCGATCAAAAGCGGCCGTGATTTCTATAGTTGGCCAGTATGGTCTCCCGACGGGACACGCCTTGCCTGTTTTCGGATGGTTGCCGACGAAGAGGGACAGACTGACGAGCTCTATATTTTTGAGGTGGCAAGTTCGCAGGTGCTGAATTCCTATAATGAACCGGGCTTGCGCCCAATTTATGCCTACTGGGCACCCGACGGACAGCATCTAGCAGTGCTCCTCGGCGGCCCCGAAACCCTGTCGCTAGGATTATGGCTAGCGTCGGGAGGACAGCGACCAAAGACGCTGGCTCAAGGTGTGCCGTTTTACTTCGACTGGCGAGCAGACGCTCGTGCCCTTCTCGTCCACAGCGGCGGCGACTCGGAAGCCGAAGAAGGGCATTCCGTAAGCCTGCTTGATGTGGAAAGCGGCAAACGGAATCTTGTCTCCCGAGCGCCAGCAGCCTTTGGTCCTCCTTCTTGGTCACCAAACGGGAAGTGGCTAGCCTATGGTAACGCCGGGAAAAACGGAGCAAAGACGACCCTCATGCTTGCCGCAGCAGACGGAAGCGATCCTAAATCGCTTGGCGTTTTGCCAGAAAAGATCGCTTTCGAATGGTCACCGACTCAGCCGCTTCTCGCCGTAGCCACAAGTTCATTCGTGGGGGATCCACTCCTGGATGAACTCCGGCTCATTGATGTTTCTTCAGGGAAGGCACGTACGCTGATTAAGGAGAGCTTTGCTGCGTACTTTTGGTCTCCCAATGGAACTCGTATTTTGTACGCAAAACGCAAACGTGATTCAGATCTTTGGACTTGGGCAGTCGTTGAAGTGGAAAGCGGCAGAACCTACGAAGTGGCAGACTTCGCACCGGCCCGTCCACAGCTCCAAGTCTTCCAGTACTTTGATCAATACGCGCTCTCCCACCGTGTTTGGTCGCCGGACAGCCGACACTTTGTCTTCACCGGCAGTGCTGGGGTAAATGCGCACCCAGCTACGGCGCTGCGAAGCCCAACCGTCTATGTTGTCGAAGCAGCTTCACATGCCACCCCGCAAACCCTATCAGATGGCCATATTGCTTTTTGGTCTCCACGATAAGAGCAGATTAGTGGTCTGTCAGAGATGAATTTCAGAGGCCGTAGTGACGACTTCAGTCGTCATTGCTATACGACAAGCGACTAAGGGTCGCGACTACAAGCTTCCCCGCTTCTGCTAATTGCAGAGGGTCTCTTCTTGCCCAAAAACCCGGCAATGCCCACATTGTAGGCATCAACAGCGCCACTCATAAGACACGCGCAAAGCCCTAAGAAAGCCATTCCAAGTAGGAACAACAGATCCACAGGCTGGCACTGTCCTTGCTTTTCCTTTGCTAGAGCAGGCGTGTGCACAACGCCATAACTTGGCGCGCCGAGAGGGACCGGCAGGTGTCCATGCTCTGCCAATCTTTTGCGGGAGGGGCAATGATGCGTCGTTTGCAGGCGGGATTTCTCTCTTTTCTCGGATGTGCGGCCGGAGTGCTGCTGACGGCAGCGCAGGTTCTGGCGCAAGAGACCTCACAAATTAACACTGGCGATACTGCCTGGATGCTGACTTCATCAGCGCTGGTGCTGCTGATGACTGCGCCCGGTCTAGCGCTTTTTTACGGTGGGTTAGTGCGCCGGAAGAATGGTCTGGCTACCATTATGCAGAGTTTTATCCTTATGGCGCTGATCAGTATACAATGGGTGCTGTGGGGCTACACACTTGCTTTTGGCCCGGACCGCGGTGGCCTCATCGGGGGCCTGGATTGGGTGGGACTGATCGGGGTCGAAGGCGTTCCCAACCCCGATTACGCACCGACGATTCCTCACCAGACCTTCATGATCTATCAGGCCATGTTCGCCATTATCACGCCGGCGCTGATTACCGGCGCTGTTGCTGAACGGATGAAGTTTAGCGCTTTCCTCGTCTTCAGTCTGCTGTGGGCCACTTTCGTTTATGATCCTCTGGCTCACTGGGTGTGGGGAAAGGGAGGCTGGATGGGAATGCTTGGAGGGATGGGGGCGCTAGATTTTGCCGGTGGCACGGTTGTGCACATCAGTTCAGGCATCACGGCACTCGCGGCGGTTTTGGTCATGGGAAAGCGGCTGGGATACCCGCACGAGCCCATGCCGCCACACAATCTCCCGTTTACAGTCATTGGCGCGGCTTTGCTGTGGGTTGGCTGGTTTGGGTTTAACGCCGGCAGTGCCTTGAGTGCCGGGGCACTGGCGACGAGCGCGTTCGTTGCGACGAACACTGGAAGTGCAGCGGCAGCGTTGTCGTGGATGTTTACCGAATGGGCAGTCCGAGGAAAACCGACCGTCCTAGGCGCAGCCAGCGGCGCAGTTGCAGGGTTGGTAGCTATCACGCCAGCCGCCGGATTCGTTGGTCCCCTTTCAGCCATCGTGATTGGTGCGGCTGGTGGTGTGCTGTGCTTTGCTGCGTGCAACCTGAAAGCACGATTCGGGTATGACGATTCCCTCGACGTTGTCGGGATTCACTGTATTGGCGGCGTCACTGGCGCTCTGCTCACCGGCATTTTCGCTTCCAAAGCCGTGAATGCGGCCGGTGCGGATGGCTTATTGTTCGGCAATCCGGCCCAGCTCGTTACTCAGCTCATCGCCACGGTTACCACCCTGGTTTACTGTTTCGTGGTCGCTTTTGTCTTACTCAAAATTGTAGACGCCATTATGGGACTCCGTGCGAACGAGGACGACGAATTTGCCGGTCTCGATCTCTCTCAGCACGGAGAGAACGCGTACACTCTGTGATCTTTTCTCAAGCACAGCGGGTGGGTATATTACCCCCCGCTCTCCCGTCTTTCCTCTGCCTGGGAGGATCGGTAATATATCCTCCTCGCCATGAAGGTAAATCTCGCACAGTCGTACCGGCTCTCCCTTCTCCAGACTCCTGTGGACCTGCCCGTTCTCATTACCCTCGAAAAACCAACAGAGGCAGCGCTGGCGATTCGAGTCTCTGATTTGTTCTCTCTTCGCCGCCAGGGACTTCCCATCATCACCCGGCCTATTGGGTACCATGGAAAAGAAGGCGTCTGGGTAGGAGCTATAGCATTTCGTGTAGTTCGGACCTCCATTGCACCGTTTGAAGGCGTCGCGTATCTCAACCCCAGGCAAGAGGAAGACCTTCAGTTGCTTGAGCGTCTCGCGAAACAAGAGCGTCTTCCCTTCATTTTCTTCAGTCCCCACCTGAAAATTGCGGTCAGACAAGATGCCGTTTGGTCTGTTCACCATCGTCAAGAGGTCCGTTTGCTACTAGCGCAGATTGGGCACTCACCAACACACAAAAGAGGGGCAAACAGCGAAGATCCTGATTTCGCACGGGTCAGGCAGGAATTCCAGAGTCTTTACTCAGTGAAGACCCTGATCACAACTCGCCGCCAGGGAGAAGGGCGCGTTTCTTCTCTCTTCCGAGGAGTTGTGCTGGACTGAGCGAAATGAACGGGTGTCAGCGCCGTACTGAACTGCTTCCTGGTTGCAAACGTTCTGCTTGCCCAATCAAGGTCCCCAGGAGGTCCTGCACATGCCGGAGCCGGTCAGCGAGACGGTCTTCTGCTTCAGCGCCACGTGAAGCCAGACAGCCGTGTTCAATCAACCCGACAAACGCCGCAGCCACGTCCTCCAGACGTTCCTCGCCAGGTCCATACCACTTATGCAACCAGCCACACATGCCCATGATCGCGTAGACTACAAGTTTGGCATCCATCTCACGGAACACACCCTGGGCTATGCCTTCGCGCAGTATACCCTCAAGGTTCGCTGCAAAACGGCGGCGGACCTCTAGGACCTCTGCTCGCAACCTGGAAGGGAGGTCTGCTTCCTCACTGTAAAAGACGGTGAATAAGGCAACATTCTCGCCCATGTTTCGCACTAAATCTTGTACCGCCCGGCGTAACTTTTCTTCAGGCGACAAGGGTGCGGCCAGAAGCGGCTGGAGGCTGCGAGCAAAGGAACTGGCCACTTTGAGGAAGATCCTGACGAGCAGTTCCTGCTTATTCTCGAAGTAACGGTACATCGACGCCTTGGCCACCCCAGCGTGCCGCGCGATCTCTTCCAAGGTGGTCTGGCGATATCCTGTACTGGCAAACCGCTTGGCCGCCACTTCGAGCAAGTGGGCCTCGATGACTTCTCGACGGGACGAAGAAGCAGTTCCCCCTTCGGTCCGTCCAGGGAGGGTATCATCCTGCGCAGCCGCATGGCGATGGCGAGGTTTCCGTGCTTGACTTGTCGGTCTCAAAATTATACCTTTCAGGCATCTAGAAAGTCTCAGAAATATACTCCAAAGTCACTTAAAACAAAAGCGCACCTTCGCTGCAAACGGGGAGCCAACAGAAAACATTGACATGAAAGCACGCAACACCTTATTTCTCTTTCTCTTGGGGGTACTTGCCTTCGTCCCCGCAGCGCTTGCTGAGCCACCAATTGCAAAATCAGTCTGGTCAGCCTTTCACCTTTACAACGCTGGCCCACTCCATCATGAAGGAATTACTCCAGGCATGACAATTGATCAACACAATTGGCAAGCCGCAGAACAACTCCTACCTGCTGAGATTCTCCATCTGGTTCGAGCAGGGAACTTCATCATCACCGTGCAAGAGACAACCGATCTATCGCCGCGCGAGTCCTATATTACAGCCACGGCCGAGAAATTTTTAGGGGTCTCGCTCGACGGCGGCTCTAAGATTGAGCACTACCAAGGTGGTCGTCCATTCCCAGTGCTTGATCCGGTCGATCCACGGGCGGGAGAGAAAGCCGCTTGGAACTTTCGATATCGGGATGTCCCAGACACGCTGGAGATGCGCGGGACGATGCAAGGAGTGAGCAACTCTGGCACGATTGACCGCTCTAACGTAGGCCGTATGCGCATCCGCTACGGGAGGTATCGCGCGAGTAATGAAGCAAATGTCCCCGAGTGGGAAGCCCAAGGCATACATGTGAAAGCGACGTTCGAATCTCTCGCGCCTTCCGATCAGGAAGGGAACATGCGCATTACAACGATCTACGATAATGAAGCACAGGCGTACGATGACTTGAGTTATAGTCCACAAAATCGGCGTACCAGAAAAGGATATATGAACATGCTGGCACGTATGGGTGGAGGGCGCTACGATGTGCTGTCGGAAGAGCAACCTCCGTTCTTTTTCATCGGCTATCTACACGAGTACGACTGGACCTATAAGGGCGAACAAACCATGCTGGTGCCCGGCTTTCTGCCGGCCGATCAGTTAACTTTCGGCGGGAAAAACAACTGGTATCCGAACACTCCGTGGGAGCTGCGCCGGGTTGTCGTTCTAGAATCCACTCCGAAGGGCGCGCATCCCTACAGTAGGCGTGTCTTTTACCTTGATGCGCAGACCTACACACCCTTTTGTGTTCTGAGTTACGACCCACAGGGCACCTTCGTGCGTCTTTCGCTCATTATCCATGGTAACCCAGACTTTGTGCCCGGAAGCAACGGCATTCGTTTACCCGTCCTGCTGGGTGCGACTTGGGTGAACTACCTCCAGGACCATGCCTCTCAGATGGTCGCCGGCGAACCAACATTTAATCAGGATTTCTCGCCACGACGGTTTGAGTTGATGGAACTGCTAAGGAAAGGAAAGTAATATACCTCCGTTTTCACTTCGTCCTTCCGTGTCCTCCAGTGAGGAGCGAGCCGAGGGCTCGTCCCTCCAATCTACCTCTCCCCAGCTATGAATCTCCACTTCGAACGCTATGGAGAAGGCCACCCTCTCATCATCCTGCATGGTCTTTTTGGCTCTCTCGAAAATTGGCGAACCGTGAGCAAGACGTTGAGCCAGTCCTTTGACGTCTTTGCGCTTGACCAACGCAACCATGGTCGCTCACCCCATAACGATGTGCTCAATTATCGAGTTCTGGCAGAGGATCTCAAAGAGTTCATGCAACGGCAAGGACTCTCCTCTGCCCACCTGTTGGGCCACTCGATGGGTGGGAAGACTGCGATGCAGTTTGCCGTTACTTACCCAGACCAAGTCAATAAGCTGATTATCGTAGATATCGCTCCCAAAGCGTACCCGCTAGGGCATGACACCATCTTCTCGGCATTATTTGCTCTAGACGTAAAAACTCTTCGCACTCGACAAGAAGCGGACACTGCTCTCGCCAAACATCTTCCAGAGCTGGCGCTACGTCAGTTCTTACTGAAGAATTTGCAACGAGAGGGCTCCGGTGCGTTCCGTTGGAGGATCAACCTTGACGCAATCCGCAAGAACTACGAAGAGATTCTCAAGAGGATAGAAACAGACCGTCCGTTCGAGAAGCCCACGCTTTTCATTAAAGGTGAGAACTCAGATTACCTCCAAGACAGGGATGTAGCCGTCATTACTGCCATTTTTCCCTCCGCCCAAATCTTTACTATTCCCGGCACGGGGCACTGGGTTCATGCGGAGGCGCCGCGAGAGTTCGCATGCAGAGTGCTAGATTTCTTGAAGTGAAAAATCAGCCGATTACTCTTACTGCGCGTAACCGCTCGATCTCTTCCTGCTGCATCCCAAGGTGCTTGAGGATCTCCTCCGTATGCTGTCCGCGAGTCGGGGGTGGACTTTGGATCTGCGCCACTGTGTCAGAAAAGCGCCAGACCGGACCGATGGTTTTAAACCTGCCGGCAGCCGGACAATCAATCTCGCGCACCACGTTCAATTCTTGCACCTGCGGATGCGCAAAGAGCGTCGGGTAGTCGGTAAACGGCACGGCATCGCCGTTGAACTCGTGAACGAGTTGGACAACCTCCTCGTTCGTCATCTCTTTAAAGGCTCGCTCCCAAATCGGTTTTACTTCCGCTGCGTAGCGACCAATGCTCGTAGCCTCGCGGCCAAACCCAGCAAAGCGCGGATCGTTGATGTATTCTTCCAAGCCGAGGGAAATCATCAGCCGGTCCCAATCCTCACTACTCCCCCGCCGCAAACCAAAGAAGACATGACCAGTCTTCGTTTCGTACCCGTGATCCGGCGGCTTGGTGTAGCTGTCGAGGTGAAACCCGTACCAATCATCAGGCTCGGTCATTGCCGTCCACATGATGCCGCGCATGTGCAGCAACGTGCCTAGCATACTGACCGCTACTCGCTGGCCCTCTCCGGTGCGAGCACGATGAAAGAGAGCAGCGGTGATTGCCTGTGAAGCGAAAATGCCGGTATTCAAGTTGGCGACATCGGTTCCTAGGCGCACTGGCGGTTCACCGATCCGCCCTAGGGAGTTCGTATAGTCCGCCATCGCCTGGATCACCAACTCCGCGCCAGGAAGGTCGCGCATTGGTCCTTCCTCGCCAAAGGCACTAATGGCGCAGTACACCAGCTTCGGGTTCAGCTTGTGTAAATCGTCGTAGCCGAGGCCAAGCTTTTCCGCCTCACCCGGGCCAAGGTCCTCGAAGAAAACATCAGCTTTAGCAACAAGGTGGCGCACGATGTCCTGACCTTCAACCCGGTGAATGTCGAGGGCTAGGCTTTTCTTGTTGCGGTTCAGGCTCAGGAACACCGCGCTTTCGTCGCCGATGAATGGAGGTCCCATCGCGCGGGCAGAATCACCGGTGAGTGGCTCGATCTTCACGATTTCTGCGCCCGCGTCACCGAGCCGCATGGAGCCGAATGGGCCACACAGACCTTGAGTCAAATCGACGACGGTGAATCCAGAAAGTGCACCGGGCATAATCAGCTCTCAGCTTTCAGTTCTTTACAGATCGCGTATGGCTCGCTCACTACGTTCGCTCTATGACAGATGGCCCGCTCGTCACACTCGCTTGATGGCAGAGAACTCCTACCATCAGCCATAAGCTATCAGCCATGAGCTAGACAAGCCCCAACTCCCTCAATACCTCTTCGGTGTCTTCTCCCTTCAGCCCGCCGGGGCGGATTGGTCCGGCGGGAGTCTTGCTAAAGCGCCACGGCAAACCGTCCACTTTGAGGGCACCCCAGTGCGGGGTGTCAAGGTCCGGGATGTATTGATTCTGAATGATCTGGGGATGATGACGCAGCGCCTCGAAGTCCAGGATGCGGCTGTTAGGCACCTGTTCTTTGGTCAGGCGAATCACCCACCAAACCGAAGGCTTGGTGCGAAATCGTTCTTCCAGAAGCGGAATTAATTCCGCGCGGTGCTCAACCCGTTGAGGATTGGTTGCAAAGCGCGGATCGGCAATGAGTTCCCCTAAGTTGACCGCTCGGCAGAAGCGTGGCCACTGGTCCTCGCTCACTACACCGACGGCGAGGTATTTCTGGTCCTCACAGAGAAATGCCTGATGCGGTACAGCGGTCGCCACAGCACTACCCATCGGCCGGGGCTGTTCGTCGGTGGCAAAGTATTCCGCCAGACGGCTAGTTTGAAGCGAGAGCGCAGCAGCGAGCATTTCGATCTCGACCTTCTGTCCCTTACCTGTACGTTCCCGCGCGAGTAGTGCTTGAAGGACAGCCTCCACGATCATCGTGCTGGTATTGATATCGAGGTGCGCAAGGTGGCGAAACATTTCCCCTTGCGAGCCTGGTTGGCCGGTGATACTGCACCACCCAGAAAACGCTTGTACGGTAGGATCAACCCCGGCTTCCTTGGCCATCGGACCAGTGCGGCCATATGCTGACGCAGAGACGTATACGATCCGCGGATTGAGCTGCGAGACGACATCGTACCCTAGCCCGAGCCGCTCCACTGCGCCTGGCCGCATGTTTTGAATAAACACGTCGCTTTTCTCAATGATTTTAAGAGCGATAGCTCGATCCCCTTCCTGCTTAAGATCGAGCACGATATGACGCTTATTGAAATTCGCCGAAATATAGAGAACTGCCGTCCCTTTGATCGGCGGCGGAATGTAGTGCGACAGCTCGCCTTCCGGTGCTTCGACTTTGATCACGTCCGCACCTAATTCTCCAAGTAACTTGGCAGCCCAGGGGCCAACTGCAGCGATGCTCAGGTCAAAGACACGAATACCATTAAGAATGCCGCGCATAGGGGTTTCTCCTCGATATGAACGAAGGGTTTTTCGAGCTTCGTGGCGGAAGCCTCGGTCCCAGGACCGCCTCTATTCCTTCTATTTCCAGGCGACTCTTCCAGCGCGGAATCGTGCGGGCACTACAAAATAACACGCCGGTAATCGCTGCCCACGAATACCCCTGGGCCAGCAACAAAATAATGTGGGCCCGCAAGCGCACATGGGAGTCGGCCCCTTTCCGATACTGCTCCACCAAGGCTTGACGTTGGGCTGAGGTCATGCAAATGCTGGTAGCCATCGCTTCACTCCTAAGCTCTTTCGCAAACTCACACGCCGCGAAATCTTAGTGGGCCTATTTAGTGATAGGTATACGCAAGAAGAGAGTGATGTGTCAACCAAAAGCACGGTTCAGCTATTCGAAAAGAAAAAAGATCGCCAATGGGTCAAGCGAGGAGTGTTTTTGTGGTTATGCCGCAAATCTGCCAGAGGGGACAACAGCAGGGATCATTCGTTATTGGTTGTAGTGATCAAAGCGCAAGATAGTACCAAGATGAACGGGGAAAAACAGACGGTTTGCGACAAAACCACGAGAATTGGTACAAGTGAGAGGGACGGAATCTACGTAAGTGCCTAATAGATTGCGCAGAGACGAAGATAGATGAAAGTTCTGCTTATTAATGACTACGGCGTACCGGCCGGTGGTGCCGAACTCCAGATACTGGGATTGCGCGATGAATTACGACGGCGGGGGCATGATACCCGGTTGTTTACCAGTTGCGCCAGACCTGGAGGAGATAGTGTCAAATGGTGTGGAAAAAGCGTCGGGTAGCAGTCTGCTCTTAGGTGATAGTTGTAAGTTCCTCTCCTCGTTACGCCTACACTCCTTGTTTCATCTCAACTCTTCCAACAGCGCCTTCGCTTCTTGCAAGTCTTTGGTATCAAAGCCTTCGGTGAACCAGCCGTAGATGTCCGCCAGCATCTGCCGGGCCTCGTCTTTCTTGCTCTGTTGCTGCCAGAGCCGACTCAAACTCATCACCGCTCGCAGCTCCGGCGACTTCGCCTGCTGCTGTCGCGCAATCTCGATGGCCTTGAGAAAGCACGCTTCGGCTTCCGCCTCCGCGTGGGTGCTAGGTGCTGGGTGTTGGGTGTTGGGGACGCTAGACTCTAGACGCTGGACGCTAGACTGGGCGAGCGTAAGCTCGCCACGCAGCCGATACAGCTCCACCTCCATCATACGTTCCCCACTATCGTCTACCATTGCCAGCGCCTCGGCCACCACGATCAGCCCGTCCTCTGGCTGCCCGACTTTCTCATATGCCTCGGCCAATAACACAAGAAAGTATGACCTCTGCCCCTCTGCCCCTGTGGCCCGGTAGGCGGCCAGGCCTTGGCGGATCTGCGCAATCCCCTCCTCTCCCTGCTCCTGAGCGGCCAGTGCCCATCCCCGCACGATAGTGCCCCATGCTAACCAGAACGACAGCCCCTGCTCGGTCGAAAGTGTCATAGCTGCTTCTGCCCACTCTTGGGTGGCCTGCACCTCCTGACAGAACTGGTGGACTCTGACGCCGAGGCCTAAGGCATAAGCCAGGCTATGGGGGTGAGCCAACTCCCGGGCTAGGCTAAGCACCTCTTGGCTCCTCTTCCGGGCTTGGTCTGGATAGCCAAGACTCCAGAGGGCCTGGGCCGCAGCACAGAGGCAATACA
>Ga0187893_10009509_pt1 | contig 14921 bp, 11 predicted proteins | sample MA1701074metaG_FD_139574 | JGI IMG/M metagenome (GOLD analysis project Ga0187893, IMG submission 139574) | White microbial mat communities from a basaltic lava cave in the Kipuka Kanohina Cave System on the Island of Hawaii, USA - MA170107-4 metaG ...
CGTCCGCGATGCGTCCCACGGTGTAGTTCGGCAGTTGCACGCCGAAGCCGACGGCATCGACGCAATTCGTGTTCGCGTCGTAAAGCAGCACCGTGTCGCCATTGCGGCCGAGGCCGAAGGGCGCGCGCAATCCGGGCACTGCCGAGTTGGTGTCGCACCAGACGACGAGGTAGCTGCCGGCGGCGATGGTCGCGTTCGCCGGGAAGACATATTTCCGCGGGTTGCTGTCGTCGGTGAGGCTCCAGCCAGAGAGGTTGATGGCTGACGCGCCAGAGTTGTGCAGTTCCACCCAGTCGGGATAGAAGCCACCATTGGGCACCACCAATCCGTTCTCGGCCATCACTTCGTTGATGACGACCGCGCCCTGGCCCGGCGACGGGGTGATGGTTCCAGGTGTGCCATTCGGCGCGGCACTCGCGTGCCAGTTGGCGGGATCGTCTGGGTCGCCGAACACGTCGATGATCTCGATGGAGTAACCACCGCCGTCCGCAACTGTCGGCCAACCGTTCTCGTCATTGTAATCCACCGACCAGAGAAGTTTTCCCGTCGCGTCGCGGATGGCCAGCTTCTCGCCGCCGTTGTCGAGCCTGCCATCGTAACGCGCGAAGGCCGTGACGCCGGGATAGCGCGCGTTCCAGTTGGCGGGGCTGGTCTGTGAGCCGAGCACGATGACCTGGCCGGGTTGCAGGAGGGTGTTTGGCGCGAAGGCGAAGTTGATGCCGTCGATGGTGTAGAACCCGATGTTGATGGCGGTGGGGCTGACGTTGCGCAATTCGAGGAACTCATAGGCGTCGCCCCCGATGGGGTTGTACATGATCTCGGTGATGCGCAGCGGCGAGCCAAGCGCATCGACGGTGAAGACGGCTTCGTTAAGCGCGCTCCAGTTCGTGCCGAAGCGGGCGCGGGCTTTCACGATCAACGAACCGTTCAACGTCACCGCGCCGCCGTAAGTCTGCGCCCCCGGCGCTACAGCGCTGGTGCCATAGACGCGCGGGTCGCTGCCATCGAGAGTGTAATAAATCGTGTTGCTGGCGGTCATAGTCAGGCCAAAGCCCAGCGTCACGAAGCCGCCCTGTTGGTTGAAGACGGGCGCGGACACGAGCGGGTACAGGCCCGCAGTGCGAAGCTGCGTCAACACCGTGGCGTTGCGATTGGGGAAGTAGGAATTGACCATGCGATTGTTCTCCGGCAGCCAGAACGCCTCGCGCGTGTAAAGCTGGTAGGTGCCTTCCGAGGAGTTATGCACGTCACGCCGGTAATCACCCCAGCGCGCGGACTCGGCGACGATGGGTTTGTCCAGCACCGCCTGCCATTTCTGCCAACGCGCGATGTTCACCGCAGGCGTGAGCGCGCCACCCGGAGCGACCATGTGCCGATGCAGGCGGTCCGCGAAGAGCAGCCGGTACTCCGGGCTGTCGTCGAGATCTCCATGCAGGCCGGTCGGATAGTTACCGCCGGCGAGCGTCGTGCGATTGACATCTTCATTGAGCAGGATGCATTCGCCGTCCCAGGCCTGGTAGCGGAACGTGCCTTCCGGTCCTGGCACGCGCTTGCGAATCGCAGCCCAGTTTTTGTTGCCATCGGTGCTGGTCGCCCAGTCCTGATGGCCCATAAAGAAATGGAGCAGCATGTAGTCGGCGAATTCAGGCAGGTTGAGGTACTGGAAGTATTGCTCGTACACCGCGAGCGTCGTCGCCGCGGGCAGGTTTCTCATGGCGTTGTAGGCGTCGATCGTGCCGCCCTGGAGGAAGCCCTGGTCGATGAGATCGAAGTCTTCCTCGGAGCCGCCGAGCGCGTTTCTGGCGAAAACGCCTCTCGGATCCTCGCTGAAATCATACGTGCCCCAGTAGAGGCCGTTGAGGTAGAGATGAACAAACCGGTTGTGGCTGGCCAGGCCGCCCATTTCGCGCACGGAGTCCTTCATCCAGGCGTCGCGCGTGCGCGTGGCGCGCGTGCGCTGGAAGGCACCGAGGCCCTGCCCGGCGGTGTCCGACCAGTGACGCCAGCTTGAATTGAAGTCCGCCCGCAACAAGATGTCGTCGTATTCCTCCGCTGGGGAATCTTCGAACAACTGATACTGCAGCGCCGTCGGGCCAAAATCGCCGCGGAAATGCAGTTTGAAGCCGTGCTTCGGGTTTTTGGTCGGATTGCGGCTGGCGTTGCCGTGCAGGTCGATGCCGCACGTTGTCGCGAAGGCCGTGGTGCCGTCGGGCAGAATCATCTCCACCGAGCAAGGCTTTTTGTTGTCGGGCTTGGTGCCAGGGGTGCCGGTTTCGTCCGCGCTGCGCTGATAAAGACCGGCAACGCCGAAGATGTCGTCGGTTTTCATGACGATGGAGACGATGGGCAGTTCGCGCAGCCCGTCTTTGAGCCGCTGAAGTTTGGCGGCGTCGATGGCGGAATTGGTATTGAGTGGATCGACCCGCAACGGGTCCATGTCCATCGCGTAGTCGGTGGGGATCACGCCCGGCATCGTCGAGGCAGGCGGAAACGTGTACGTGGTGCTGACATCCTGAACATTGCCGCAACAGCCCCAGTTGGTGGGGAAGCCGGAGGGATTGGCCGGCTGCTGTACGATTTGTTCGAGGAACAAGTAACTGTGCGTCACCGTCATGGAAGGCAACGCGTTCGGGCCGAAGGCCGCGGCGCGCACGACGGTGGTCTTCTCGATGGGCAGCGGGCTGCTAAAGACCTGGCTTGCGGCTTCGGTCGGTTCGGTGCCGTCGGTGGTGTAACGAATGGTGACGCCCGGTTCGGAGGAACTCAGGATGAGCGTGAATGGCTGGTCAAACATCCCACGGTCCACGTTGAAATGCGGCGGCGTTAAGACGGTGGCAATGGCGCTGGCGCCATTAGCCGCGCCGGGCGTGGGCGTGGCGAAATACTTGAGCGCGCCCCCGGCGTCGTAGCCATAGGAATAGTTGTTCCGCTGCTCGGGGTATTCCGGCGCGAACTCCGTGATCACCACCCGCGGCGACTCGGCGTTGAACAGCGCCAGATACTCGCCGCCGGAGTTGAGCCTGAAGTTGGTGTGGAAACGATGCGCCGGGTTCGTGATGATGCGCCGGTTTTTCTCGGAGGCGAACACGACGAGGAACTGGCCGGGCGCGAGGTTCGTCGATGGGAACGTCCACTTGCCCGGATCATCTGGGTCGTCAGTCAAGGCGTAACCGTTCAAGTTGACCGCCGTCCCTCCGTAGTTCCAGATTTCGATCCAGTCCTGTGGCTCGGCGGGCACATCTTCGTCGGCCAGTCCGCTGAGGTTCGCCGCCAGGAATTCGTTGATGCGGATGCTTGGCAGACCGAGATTCGGATCGAGCGTGTAACTCCACGATCCACCCGCGAAGTTGTTTGGCACGGCGGCGAAGTCGCGGATGTTGTGGCCCGCCGCCCAACTCACCTGCACCATGCCGTTGGCCGGCTGCGGGAACGTGAACCGATATTTCCCGACGCCGAGCACCGAGAGTCCGCCGGCCGGCGAGCCGTTGATGAGCAGGTCGCCCGCTTCCACTCCAGCCACAGCTTCGCTGAACGCGACTTCAACCTGCGTCAGCGAGCGCACGCTGATGCCTTGGACGGGAGCGAGACTTGTGATGGCTGGAGCAACCGTGTCGATCAAGTTGTACTGCCACGTCGCGCCCGGTCCATTTTCATCGAAGCGATTCGGCGGTTGCGCCAAATCCGTGATGTTATGCACGGCGTCCCAGGAAATCTGGACGACGCCATAAGCCGGCTGGCTCGCGAGGGTGAAAGTATGAACGGCCCCCACACCGCTCACCGCATCCGCTGGCAGCCCGTTCACCAACAGGTCGGACGCGGCGATGTTCGTGACTGGCGCGCTAAAGGTCACCGTGATTTGGGTGAGCGAACTGACCGTGCCGGGAGCCGGTTGCACGCCAACGACCGTTGGAGAAGCCGCCAAACACGCTGCCGGTGCCGCGATAAGAAACGCCGCCAAAAAGGAGTGAAATGTTTTCACAAGTTTTACGTTTGGGTCGCATACTTATACACCTTTTCCGGGTGTTGTGGAGTATTTATTGGCGCAAAGGGATGCGGTTTCGCGCAAACCGGCCCGCGGACCCGCCGGCTAACACAGGGACGCGAAGAACGCGGAGGGAGCGCGGGGGTATTTTATTTTCCCGGCCTTTGCGTTGGAAATTAGCGCTCCTTTTCTCCGAACTTTTGCTCCCTTCGCGCGACAACACCCGGGGCTGTGAACAACTCGTCGGAAAAATCCATTGCACACCGCTGGGCCGGCACAATAATTAAGCAACTCTTGAGAGAAGTAAGCAGATTATGGGAAAAGAGCTGAAGATATTGATCATTGAAGACGATCCCGCCGACGCGGATCGGCTGGTCCATGAGTTGGAGCGTCAGGGATTCGCCTTCCAAGGCTGCCGCGTTGAAACGCGGGAAGATTTTCTTCGTCAACTCGAGCCGCAGCCGCCTGATCTCGTCCTTTCCGATCACGGGATTCCGGCCTTCAGCGGGTTTGCCGCCCTCGAACTCGTGCAGGAGAAATGCCCGCAGGTGCCGTTCGTTTTCGTCACCGGTTATTACGATCAGGGATTGATGGTCGAGATGTTCGACAGTGGCGCCACTGGTTACGTCTATAAGAACCGTCTTGCCGATCTGGGGCCGGTCATCCGACAAGCCCAGGAAGAAGTTCGCCAGCGCCAGCAATCCCGTCTGGAGGAAAACCGCGATGAGCCGGACGCGGAGGCGCAGCGGACCCCCTCCAAAGAGGCGAAAGCGGTCAAAGATCTGCGTCTGATCTGCTCCCAGTGCAAAAAAGTTCGCGACGAGCGGGGCGAATGGCAGCACATCGACGTTTATCTGCGCGAGCATCAGCAGGCAACGGTCACGCTCGCGCTCTGCCCGGCCTGCGCCAGGCTTGACCGGCCGCCGTTGGATTACCGGCCCTGAAATGCGGAAGAGAGTTCTCGGCGTGGCCGCGGGTTCATCCGGCTAACTTAAGGCACCGGGCGCGCTCGATAGAAACGAGCCGGCGTGTTCGTGGCGCCTGCGTCAACGATCTCCAGACTCGGCAGAAACCGCCGTCAGTCGTCTGCTCTAGATCGAACAAAAGATCAGGTCGGTCTGCTCCAAAAGAGCGATCCCAAAGCTTGTTGCCGCTCCGATCAAGTCGAACGATCCATTAGTCGGACTCGCCGAATCCCGGGCTGCTCTTGTTCCCACCCAACCCGGGTAGAGCGAGGCCGCCCACGATGAATCCGCCGTCGAAAGTCTGCCGCACGCAAAAAGGTTGTTGCCCATTCGTCCCGCCAAAACTCCGTTGCCATTCGATGGCTGGGGGCGGCACCGTCTGGCCCGCCAGATGGAACGGGAGAACACCACACGCGAAGATCGCCGCGAGAATTTGGTTCTTCATGCCACTTCATCGGCAGCTTGAACTCCGGCGGAAGGAAAGCGTAAGTCCACAATCCTGCGGACAGGCTCTCAGCCTTCGGGATTCCGAAGGAGATCCTCCAGACGGGAGCGCACTTCGGTGGGCACTCGATCCAGCCAGGAGTCGTCCACCAAGCCGAGTTCGATCAAGTCACGCAGATGCGTGCGGTCCTTGTCTCGGAATGAGGTCAGTTTCATGCGCACCAAGGCCTCCAGACTGACCAGGCGGAAGGCGTCCGCTTCTTCGGACTCCGAAACATCCGGTGACGGCAGGGGATTGGCGGGGTGAATTTTTTCTCCGGCGGGAACCACATGGATGGCGTCGCGGACGCTGGCTTGAGGCCCATCGAGAAAGATGTCCATGCCCCCCGGCTGGCCGAGGCTGGATACGCGGCGATGGATGAAGCCGGCTTTGGCCAGCGCGGCTTTGGCGGTTTCGAGGTCTTGCCGACGCAGGAGAATGTCCACATCGCGCGTGTTGCGAACGGCGGCTTCATCGACGCGTGAAACCCAAGCCGCGACCGCATTGCCTCCGGCGACCGCGTAGGGGACACCCGCCTCGCGCAGAGCAGCGGCGGCGCGAAGGAGGCGTTGACGGACCTTTTCCACGGCGCGGATCATACGCTCCCACGAAACCGGGGCAAGGGAAGTCACGGCACGCATGGTTGTCAGGCCAGAATTTTCTCCACCAACTCTCCATGCACGTCCGTGAGGCGAAAGTCACGGCCCTGGAAACGGTAGGTGAGCTTTTCGTGGTTGAGGCCAAGGCAGTGCAGAATCGTCGCGTGCAGATCGTGGACGTGGACCTTGTCCTTCGTGACATGGAAGCCGAGTTCGTCCGTTTCACCGATCGTGACACCCGGTTTGATACCGCCGCCGGCCAGCCAGACGGCGAACGCCTGCGGATGATGATCGCGTCCAAGCTTGCGGCCGAAATCCGAATTCGCCTCGACCATCGGTGTGCGTCCAAATTCGCCGCCCCAGATGACCAGCGTGTCTTCGAGCAGGCCGCGTTGCTTGAGGTCCTTGATTAGCGCGGCGCTGCCCTGGTCGGTCTTCTTCGTCTGGTCTTTCACGCCGTTGGCCACTTCGCTGTGATGATCCCAACCTTCGTGGAAGAGTTGCACGAAGCGCACTCCGCGTTCGATGAGCCGGCGCGCAAGCAAACAGTTCATGGCGAAGCTCGGTTTGCCGACCTCGATGCCGTACATCTTGAGCGTCTCCGGCGATTCCTTCGACACGTCCATCAACTCCGGCGCGCTGGCCTGCATCCGGTACGCCATCTCGAAAGAATTGATGCGGGTGCTGATTTCCGGATCCCCCGCAATCGCCAGGTGCTGCTCGTTGAGGTCTTTGATGAGGTCAAGCGTCCGGCGCTGCATCGCGTCGGTGATGCCCGCGGGGTTCGAGAGGAACAACACCGGGTCGCCGGATTTGCGGAAGGGCACGCCCTGGTAAATCGTCGGCAGGAAGCCGCTGCCGTACAACCCCGCGCCGCCGCTCAGGCCGCCGGCGGAATTGAGCACTACGAATCCGGGCAGGTTCTGCGACTCACTGCCCAGCCCGTAAAGACTCCACGCTCCCAGGCACGGGCGGCCGAACTGCATCGAGCCAGTCTGCATCATCACCTGGCCAGGCGCATGATTGAAAGCGTCGGTAGTCATCGACTTGATGATGGCGATGTCATCCACGACTTCCGCGAGATGCGGCAGGGCTTCCGAGATCTCCGCGCCGCACTCGCCGTGCCGGGCGAATTTGAAGTCGGAGTCGAAGAGGGCGGCGTCGGGTTTGATGAAGGCGTACTTCTGGCCCATCACGACTTCCTTGGGCACGGGCTGGCCGTTGTATTTCCTGAGCGAGGGCTTGTAGTCGAAAAGATCGAGTTGGCTGGGAGCGCCCCCCATAAAAAGGTAGATGACGCGCTTCGCCTTGCCGGCGTAATGCGGTTGACGGGGAGCGAGGGGATTAGCGACTGCGGATGGCTGATTGCCGATTGCCGATTGAGCTTCGCTCCTGCCGAGCAGAGTGCCGAGCGCAATGGAGCCGAGCCCCACGCCGCATTGCTGGAAGAACCACCGGCGCGTGATGAATCTGGCGGCTTCGCTACGGAGTTCTCGTTCGCAGTTTATCACGGCAGCAACCGGTCTTTGACCGTCCAAACCTATGCTTCCGCTTTGACGGAAGCGAGCGTAAAGGTATTTGAAGCCAGCGTTCCTCGTTGTCAAACGTCTGCGGCCCGTCGAGGCTTGGCCGTATGCGTCGCCGCCGCCGTTTGGTCACCCGGTTCGTTCCCTTGTGCCTGGCGGCCTTGGCCGCGCTGGTCTGGCAGTTCGGACCATTCCAATCCGTCCAGGCCATCGCCAGCCTGAGCGATCCCACGAAGTTGCGCACGCTGGGCGAACGCGGGGCCAACGCGCGGTTGAACAAGATTGTCTATTGGCTCGACCAGGCCCGGCAGAGCCGCCTTTCGGCGGAGACGGCCATTGAATGGGCGCAAACGTGGAATGGTGTGCGCGGCGAGCACGCTTCATTCGTCAAGGCGTCGTTGTTGCGCAATCTCAAGATCGCGGACGAGCTAGGACTGCTCACCCGCGAGAATCAGAGGACGCTTCGACTCGGCCGGGCCGCGATTGTTACGCGCGGGCCTTATGCGGGTGAAACTGCGGAGATCGATCACATCGTTCCGTACAGCCTCGCCCCGGAAGCGGGGAATGAACTGGCCAATTTGGAAATGCTCCCAAAGAGTTTGAACCGCCAGAAATCCGATCGCGTGGAGGATCGCCAACTGGCACACGCGGAAAAACTCTTTGAAGCAAAACTGCTGACGAAAGAGTCGCTGGTGCGCGTAAAAGCTGCATCCAAGTGAACCGGCAGGCCGCTGGCAACACCCGTGGCTCCCTTCAACGGCACAGCGGCCGCGGTTCACATATTCGCGATAATGTTGTCGCCGAACTCGGAGCATTTGATTTCCGTGGCGCCTTCCATCAGGCGGGCGAAATCATACGTGACCCGCTTGCTGGCAATGGCGCCGTTCAGCCCCTTGAGTATCAGGTTTGCCACTTCGGACCAGCCGAGGTAACGGAACATCATCTCGCCGGAGAGGACCACTGAGCCGGGATTCACTTTATCGAGGTTCGCGTACTTTGGCGCGGTGCCATGCGTCGCCTCGAAGATGGCATGGCCGGTAACATAGTTGATGTTGCCGCCGGGCGCGATGCCGATGCCGCCCACTTGCGCGGCGAGTGCGTCAGAGAGGTAGTCGCCATTGAGGTTGAGCGTGGCAATCACATCGAAATCCTCAGGGCGCGTGAGCACCTGCTGGAGCGTGATGTCGGCGATGGCGTCTTTGACGAGGACTGCGCCTTTGGCCACCGCTGCCTTCTGTTCTTCGTTGGCGGCGGCCTCACCTTTTTCTTTCTTCGTCTTTTCCCATCGCGACCAGGTATAGACCTTGTCGCCGAAGATACGTTCAGCGGCGGAATAGCCCCAGTCACGGAACGCGCCCTCGGTAAACTTCATGATGTTGCCTTTGTGGACGATGGTCACGCTCTTGCGCTTTTCTCGAAGTGCATATTCCACGGCAGCTTTGACTAATCGAATGGTGCCGATGACACTAACGGGCTTGATGCCGATACCGACGCAAACTTCAGCGCTTTTCGGCGAATGATCGGGCGCGGCGAGTTTCATGTATTCGAGAGCCTTCTCTGATGTGCCAAAACGAATCTTGCCGAAATCCTTGGGAAATTCATGCGATAGGAATTCAAGGACGCGCTGGGCTTCCGGCGAGCCGCCTGCATACTCGATGCCCGCGTAAATGTCCTCGGTGTTCTCGCGGAAGATGATCATGTCCACCTTTTCCGGGTGCTTCACAGGCGAAGGCACCCCGGTAAAATACTGCACCGGACGCAGGCACACGTAGAGATCAAGCATCTGGCGCAACGCGACATTCAGTGAACGGATCCCGCCGCCAACGGGAGTGGTGAGCGGGCCTTTGATGCCGACGAGAAACTCTTTGAACGCTTCGACGGTGTCGTCCGGCAGCCAGTTGTTGAATTTCTTAAAAGCCGATTCTCCAGCGAAGACCTCGAACCAAGCTGCCTTTCGCTTGCCGCCGTAGGCTTTCTGCACAGCGGCATCGAACACGCGCTGGCTGGCGGCCCAGATGTCCGGCCCCGTGCCGTCGCCGCGGATGAAAGGAAGAATCGGATTCTCGGGGACGTTAAGCTTGCCGTTGGTAATTGAGACTTTGCCGCCGGTCGGAGGAGTGACGTCTTTGTAGGGCATCGCAAGAATGAAAGAGGTGGTCGGTTCGCGTTGATTACAATGTCATCAGGCGACGCGTTTGATTCGGGTGGCGCCGCAAGTGCCGCTTCTTTTAGCGGACGACGAGGTGAGGGGCAAGTGGTTTACCGCGAATCCCAATGGAAGAACGGATCATCGAATGCAAGGCATCCGGGCGAAGACGGCCAAATGGAAATTGCTAGCGTTGGCCAGCGAAACCATTGGTGCCTGTTCAGGCTTGACGTAGGGCGTCGCTGCTGGCGGTTGGTGATTCGGATTCCAAACGGAAGGTTTGCTCCGTAGGCAATTCCCCATCGTTGTCTCCCGAAGTTGAAGCCATAGAGACACTCAATGAAGTATCATCCTCTGGAGACACTGGAGCTTCCCCCCCGGACCCGGTATCCGACGTAGCGGAGAACTGCTGAGCCGGAGATTCTCCCGCCTGTGGTTGCTGGAGCGCGACGAGCGAGCGGCGGACCAGTTGGCCTTGGTAGGTATAACCGGCGGCGAGAGTTTGAGCGATGCGGGCGTAGGGTTGAGGCTGGGCCTGGCCTTCAGGCAACTGGTGTCTCTCGGCGTCAAACGGTTCGTCGGTTCCGGCCTCGAAGGGCGTGAGGCCAACGCGGCGCACGACGTCGCGGCACGCTTCCTGGAAGCGGCCAAGTTGCGCTTCCAGGTTCGGCTGGCCTGAACGGGCACCGGCCTGATAGAGCGCGAAAACGTGATCCAGCAGATGCACCAGCACCTGTAACCATTGGGCCTCGCCTCGACGCAGTTTTTCCATTTCGAGCCTGAGCGTTGCCTTTTCGGCGTCGTTCGCCTTTTGCATGAACTCGGTGAAGGCATGCGCTTCGGTGGCGATCTGGTCGGAAACCTCCTTGGCCGCCGCAACGACTTTTGTGGAGTGTTCCTGCACGCCCTGCCATTGGCCGGTAGCGAGGCGAATCTGTTCTGCCACCGTCTGCACATTGCGAATTTCCTTGATCGCATTGGCCAGGCCGTCCGCTTCAGCGAATCGGACGGCGGTTTCATATTCCGCCCGGTGCGGCCAGATGCCAGCCACGGCGGCGGCAACCACGCACCCGACCATCAGAGTGGCCGGCCAGAAGGGCAGGGGATTGGGATAGTGGTTGACGACCCAGATGGCGACGCCGACGAGAACCACATCGGCAACATAATACGGCCACTTGGTCATTGAGGGGAGGCGGCGCTCAGTCATAGCAACATGCTTCCGGGAATTTACCCGGTTGGCAAGCCATCAAAGCCAGCCGAGTGCCAGACCCCGGGCGGGCCATGAAAATAGTCGCGGCTCCAACGGTCGCGCTTGGGCAACGAGCGGGAGGCCAAACCGCACAGTCAATTTGCCTGTAGTTGTCTGCGCGTTGGGCAGCAGTGTCCTCGCGGCCGTCTTGAATGTGGATGGGCCATCCAACTTTGGTGTCCAGTAGGGAACAACCTGCAAACTTCGGGAATAGCACCAGGAGTCATGCACTGTCCATTTTCAAGGCGACGATGAGCACGACAGCGGCTTTGTGTCTGTCTCCGTTTATCAGGCAGTCGGTTATTCCGATCTGCATGGCAAAGAGGGTGCTGGAAGAGCGGCCTGACTTTGATGGTGGCCTGGCTCCGTGAGGCGTCGCCAAGCATCGAGACGGTGAGAAAGAAAAGTTCCCGGGCGTCTGACGCTCGTTAGATCGACCATGAAAATCATTGGACCACCCGGCCAATCCCGGCACACCGGCATGACGCTGATGGAAACGCTCGTTTCCATGATGATTGTGGCGATCGTCATCTCTGCAACCATCAACGGATACATCCTGTCCACGAACCGCGCGGAATGGTCCTCACAATCACTGGCGGCCCATTCTCTGGCGCTGCAGCGCCTAGAGCAGGTTCGCGCTGCTACGTGGAATATCAGCGGCGAGACCGACGTGGACCAAGTATTGTCGGCCAATTTTCCCGAGGCGAAGGCCGTTCTCGATCTTCCGGTGTCCGGCACCAATGCGATCATGGCGACGCTTTACACCACCATCACCACCGTCTCGGCGAATCCGCCCTTGAAAATGGTGCGCGTCGATTGCGTCTGGCCGTACCGGAACCGTGGCTTGTTCACCAACACGATTACGACCTACCGGACTGCCGAACAATGAAACTTTCCCGCCGCTGCAAATCCGCCGCCGGTCGTCCCGCTGTCCGACCCGATTCCTTGGCTTATACTCTCACGGAGGTGATGGTGACCATGGCAGTCATCATGATGGTTTTGGCGGCGGTGATCTCCTGCCATTTGCTGGGTCTGCGATTGTTCGAATTGACCAAAGCGAAGCTGGGCGCCAGCGACGAGGCACGCCGCGCCATCGGTCTGATGATTTCCGAAATCCGCTCGGCCAAATTCGTTCGGGTGGGAGATGGAAACCTGGGTGGCTTCAAGGAAGCAGGAGTGAATACGCCACACACCGGCAATGCAATCCAGGTTTATCCCTCCACCAACACGAACTTCTGGGTCCGATATTTCCTGGATTCCGCGGATCAGAAATTGAAACGCGCGACCAACGGCGCCGCCACCGCCGCGATCATTGCCAGTGCGATCAGCAACCAGGTGGTTTTTTCCGCCGAGGACTTCAGCGGCAAACCATTGCTGAACAATTCCCAAGATTACGTCATTGGGCTGAACCTGCAATTCTATCAGCTTCAATACCCCGCGGTTGCGATTGGGCCGGGCAAGTTTTATGATTACTACCAGTTACAGACCCGGGTCACGCCTCGCGCTCCTTGAAAGACTTATGAATGCCAGACTTTTCCCAACACGAAACTCCCATCGCGGCTACACGCTCATGGCGGTGCTCTTCTTCGCCGCGGCCAGCTTCCTCATTCTTGGCGCGGCATTGGATTGGTGCATGACCAATGCGAAGCTAACAGACCGGAACAATCAATATTACACCACGACAGCGGCCGCCGAGGCCGCCACAGAAAAGGTGCTGGCCAGCGTGGGCCGCGATTATGCAGCTCAAGGCGAAGGCCTTGTCTGGGTGAATCTAGCGAACTACCGCAATTTGATCCCCACGGCGGCTGAAAATTCCGAGTGGGCCAAATACGCCTTTAGTGACGCAACCGGAAACCCAAATCAAACCTACGTCCAACGGGTTTCCGCGGCCCCTTCCTATGTCGCCCTGTCCTCCAAGTATCGCGGACTGTACGGCATTGCCTCGACCTATCGTATCGTTTCCAACGCCCGTATGATTGGCGCCGCCAACGCGGCGAACCTCGGAGTGAGGCAGGACATCCAACTCGCGTCCATTCCCGTCTTCCAATTCGCTATTTTCTACAACATGGACCTGGAGATCAATCCGGGACCGGACATGACAGTGACAGGCCGCGTCCACGGCAACGCCAACATAAATGTGCAGCCCGTTAACACCCTCACTTTCATGAGCCATGTTACCGCCGCCGGCTCCATCATCCACGACAAGCACACCAACGATCCGCTGGCTCGCGATATCAGCAATAGCGAGATTGTTTACAAAGACGAACATGACTCAAACGCCGACGCTCTGACTTTGCCAATTGGTACGAACAGCTCGCCCGATGCGGTTCATGCGATTATTGAAATTCCTCCTGCCGGCGAGCCCGTCACCTCGGCGATGGGCAAACAACGGTATTACAACAAGACGGACATGATCGTCCTGGTTTCCAACTCAACGGTGATCGTCAAGAGTGGTCGCGTGGATGGCTTTGCCACGACTATTCCCTATTCCGAGTGGAAGGGCTTTCTCGACACAAATGTGTCCTTCTTCAACAAACGTGAAGGCAAGACGATCAAGACCACTCAGCTTAATGTTGCCAATCTCAACAAATGGAGTGCCACCAACGGGTCGCTGCGTCCAGTGCTCGGCAATCGCGATATTCGTTCCATCTACATCGCGGACTTGCGTCCACAAACGGCAGTCACCGAACCCGGCGTCAAGGTTGTCGACGGAGAAGAACTCCCGAGTTTGGGTCTCACCGTTTGCAGCCCCAATCCTCTGTACGTGCAAGGGGACTACAACGCAACTGGCTCCGATGTCGGCAAGAACGAAACTAAGAACGCAAAACCGGCGTCTCTGATTGGTGATTCGATCAACATTCTCTCGACGGCTTGGAGCGATCTCAACAGTGCGCTGCCCTTGGCTATTCGCAAGGCGGACAACACGACCGTCAATGCTGCCCTCCTCGGTGGCATTGTTCCCAGCGGTGGCGGTTACTACAGCGGCGGCGTGGAGAATTTTCCTCGGTTTCTCGAGGATTGGGGTGGCAGAACCCTCACCTATAACGGCTCCATGGTCGTGATGTTTAACAGCAAGACCGCTACGGCCCCCTGGGGCGGCCCCGACGTTTACAGCCCGCCTGCGCGGAATTGGGCGTTCGATATCAACTTCCTGGATGCCACCAAGCTCCCTCCCGGCACACCTGAAGTCCGCGCCATGATCCGTGGCGAGTGGGCCGCCGTCCGCGCGGGGAATGTTTATTGATTTTATGATTCATCCCGCGCTGATTGGACTTCTATTGCCGGTGATTTGGACGGTGCTGCTTTGCGACCTGTGCGCTGAACCTTTTACACTAGGATCGCGTACGGCTGAAATCCCGGAGAGCGGCAAAGTGACTTACACCATTCTGCGCACTGAAAAGAACGAGACCAGTTTTCTGCCGCCTTCTGGATGGAAAGCGGAGGTTGATGCCAAGGGCGGAACCATCACCTGGACGGCGCCTGACTATCAGTCGATCATCCGACTGAAAATCAGTAACCGTGGAGAAGAGCAAACTTCAAAGCTCCGACCCGAAGAGCTTCGGCAAGCCGTCACCCAGGAGTTTCCCGAGGCCAAGATCACAGAAGAGTTTCCCTGTTTTACTTCCGGTGCATCCGGGCTGGGGGTTGATTGCGAGCATCTGGCCAAAAACCAGTTTGCCATGTCGTCACGGGTGGCTCTCGTTCCGATTCCAAGCGGCCTCGCCCAGTTCAACCTCACTTCGCCGAAAGATCAGTTTGCTAAGAGGCAAATTGACTTCAGCCACTTTCTAAACTCCTTCAGATCGGAAACGGCAAATCACAATAGGCCCAGCCTTTCCAGTGGGAGCTTAGAGCGATTCTCGAAATAAATTTCCGGACAGGAGATCGGCAAGATTTTCCTTGTACTTTTGAGCAGCGTATGGTTGAAGCTGAGTGTTGCGATCACCGGAACTGCATCCCAACCCGGAGA
>Ga0187893_10009510_pt1 | contig 14920 bp, 13 predicted proteins | sample MA1701074metaG_FD_139574 | JGI IMG/M metagenome (GOLD analysis project Ga0187893, IMG submission 139574) | White microbial mat communities from a basaltic lava cave in the Kipuka Kanohina Cave System on the Island of Hawaii, USA - MA170107-4 metaG ...
CGCAAAGAAGAGTTGGCGGAGCTTGAAAAGCAAGTGGATTTCAATCTCAGTGCTTTTGAGATCACAAAGCTCAACGAGATCGTGATAGATAAGTATCCACCTCTCTGGGCGTTCTAGCGGCCCTTGCTCCAAATTGGCTTCAGAGTTGGCATCGACTAGCTTGCAACGGTTGTTGGTAGCCAACCAACGCCTTGCATCCGTCTATCGTGCCGTCTTCGGACTGGATCTTGTAGGTCTTCATGGTCAACAAAACCTCACACCATCCCAGTTGTAAAGGATCGCCCAATCAGGTGCGGCTCCGGCTGCTTGCTCGAAGTTCCTGCACCACCGTTTTCCGCTGCATCGGACCTGCTTTCACTGAGCACTCCTGTTTTTGGACCATACGACACGCGATGCTTAGCTGCCGAACGTATTCCCGATCCCCCCACGGCTGGAGACTTTCTGCGGCGCTTCACCGCCACCGACATCGAGAACCTGCAAGAAACGCTCAACCAAGCGCAGCAGAAGGTATGGAATCGGAAGCCGGAGCGGTTCCGTCAGAAAGCGATTCTCGATGCCGACGGCACTCATGCCGCCACCAGCGGAGAATGCAAGGCCGGCATGGACATCAGCTACAAGGGCATCTGGGGCTATGCGCCGCTGGTGGTCTCGCTGGCCAACACGCCCGCCCGGGCAACGCCACGTCCTCTTCCCAAGCAGCCCCCTGGATTGATCGGGCCATCGATCTGGTCGGTGATGTCTTCGAAGAAGTTTGGCTGCGCGGCGACACCGACTTTTCTCTCACCCAGCACCTGGACAAATGGGACCAACGGGTCCGTTGCGTGCTGGGCCACAATGCTTACGCCAACCTGATCGAACGCGCCGAGCAGTTGCCTGTCGGCACCTGGCAACCCCTGAAGCGGCCCGCTGCCTACTCGGTCCAGACTGAGCCTCGCCAGCGCCCCGCCAATGTCAAACGGCAGATCGTTCCAGAGCGCGAGTACAAAAACATCCGCCTCCAAAGCGAGCAGGTGGCCGAGTTCGACTATCGGCCCACTCATTGCCAGCAGACCTATCGCATGGTAGTCGTGCGCAAGAATTTCAGTATCGAGAAAGGCTAGGCCCGCCTCTTCGAGGAGATCCGGTACTTCTTCTACATTACCAATGATCGCTCTCTGACCAGTGCCGAGGTGGTGCTGTTTGCCAACCAGCGCTGCGACCAGGAAAACGTCATCGAGCAACTGAAAATGGTGTTAACGCCTTGCGCATGCCGACCGAAGACCTGGTGTCGAACTGGGCTTACATGGTGATTGCTGCCTTGGCCTGGAGCTTGAAAAGCTGGTATGGACTGCTGGTTCCCGACCCGGCCACCGGGCAGGCCATCGTGCACATGGAGTTCAAACGATTCCTGCGCGCCTTTATTGTGATCCCCTGCCAGATCGTCTACACCGGCCGACCCTTGATGCTCCGTGTGCTGACCTATACCCGGCACCTGAAGATGTTTTTTAGAACCTTTGAAGTTCTCAAGCGACTCCGCTTTGCCTGAAGTTGACCGACCTGAGCCGGATCAGATCGTCCTGGCCAGTGCGACTTTGCGGTCCCAGGAGGAAGCATCTAATGACAACAACTCATGCGCCGCAAAACCCAGACAGGATCAGTGTCTTCACAGACCGGCCAATTCTGCGTCAAAGTCACCAATCTCGCGTTCACGAATGCCATTCGCTGCACATCGAAATTTTCGGCGCGCCGCAGAACCGCACTCGCTTATGTGAGGTCTAGCCTTGCATGAGGGATAGTATCGGCAAGAGCTTTCCCACGTGCATAAGGCAATACAGGGTCTTCATCACCGTGGATGACCAATACGGGAATGCGTATGCTATCTACTTTTCCATAAAGCTCTTCTCCACCTGTCATCCGCGCATGATTAAACACGCTCATTAGATTGTTTGCTTGGCGGATTTCCTCGCCTGCTAACGCAACTGCCTGTTCGTCATTGAAGGGATGCCTTGTTCCTTTCAGCAATTTCCAACCGCCAACAAGATATTCTCTGACCTCATGTTCATCCTCCCAATCAACATCTGCGGCCCTGGCTTGATACGCTCCAATCTTCTCTGCTATTGAGGGCAAATCAGGCCTGTCGTCGAAAATCCCTGAGGCAATCGCTGTGATGGACAAGACACGATCCGGGTACTTTGATGCAGCCACCTATGCGATCATTCCCCCCAAGGACATCCCAACGAAATGGGCGTGATGAATGCCGTATGAATCGAGCACTCCAACCGCATCATCGACCAGATCATGGATTGAATAGTGGGCTCTCACCAACGGGATAACAGATTGAGCCCCCGACATCACGGTGATCATAGCGAAGGACAAAACCTTTTCCAGCCAAACGCATGCAAAATTCTTTGTCCCACCAAACCATGGAAGCCATGGCTCCCATAACTAGCAGGATACAAGGATCCGCAGGCTAGCCGAAACTTTCGGTACATATTTCCACTGCGTTGATACTTCGGATTTGGTCACTCATTCCTGCTACCCATCCAGGCAATCTGTTTTGTTTTCTTGCATTACCAATATGCGGCCCTTGCAACCCCACCCAAGATCAGTCTTTGGTGAGCAGACCAAACTGGACCACTCTTCGCAGTTGAGCCTCATTTTGGAGTAGGCCGGCATGAGCGACGCGATGTGGAAGAGGTTTGCCGATCGGTTCACAAGGCGCGGTAGCATCCACGCTCGACAACCGATTTCCTCCTAGAAAAGACGAAGACAATGATCACTCCCACACGGTCAAGATGATTCCTGCTTAGATCTCGCTTACGCCAGAACCTTTTCAATGACGTTGCCGGCCACATCGGTCAACCGAAAGTCTCGCCCGTTGTGAAGATAGGTTAGTCGTTTGTGGTCCAGGCCAAGGAGATGAAGAATGGTGGCGTGAATGTCGTTGATGGAAACCGGATCTGCGGCTGCCTTGAAGCCGATCTCGTCAGTCTCTCCATAACTCACTCCACCTTTCGTGCCACCGCCCGCCATCCACATCAGGAAGCCATGCGGATTATGGTCGCGCCCGTCCCCACCCTGGGACATGGGCAGACGGCCAAACTCTCCGCCCCAGATCACCAGCGTGCTCTCCAACAGACCGCGACGCTTCAGATCCGTGAGCAGCCCCGCAATCGGCACATCGGTTTCCTGGCAACGTAACTTGTGATTGGTTGGGAGATTGTCGTGGGAATCCCACTCCGAAGCGACGCCGCCGCTGTAGAGCTGAATGAAACGCACTCCGCGCTCGACCAGCCGGCGGGCCATCAGGCACTGCGTTCCGTAGGGACGGCTCACGGGCTTATCAATGCCATAAAGCTCTTTGGTCTCGCCTGTCTCCTTGGAAATATCCACGGCATCTGGCGCTGTCATCTGCATCCGGTAAGCCAGCTCAAAACTGGCAATTCGCCCAAGGAGATCGGTCTCCGCAGGGTGCGCGCGCTGATGCTCGGCATTGATCCCGGCCAGCAGGTCGAGTTGACGCCGCTGCGCCTTTTCACTCATGCCATCCGGTCGTGTCAGGTTGAGGATTGGACTTGAACCCAAACGGAATACGGTTCCCTGATGTGAGTTGGGCAGAAAGCCCGATGACCACAGAGGAGGCCCCCCCACGGGCATGCCGCGTGGGTCATGCATCACGATATAACCGGGAAGGTTTTGGTTCTCGCTGCCCAAACCATAAGTGACCCACGAGCCCGCACTCGGGAATCCCAGGCGCGTCAATCCAGAGTTGACCTGAAAGAGCGCCTGATCGTGCACGTTGGTTTCGATATGGCAGGACTTGATGAAAGCGATGTCGTCGACGTGCTGGGCAACCTTTGAGTAAACCTCAGAGACCGGTTGTCCGCACTGGCCGTAGGGTTTGAATGAGAAGGGCGACTTCATGAGCGGACCGGGGCGGCCTGAGAAGGTCATGACTTCACCCTTCCCGAATCGCTTTCCATGATTCCTGTCGAGCTCTGGCTTCGGATCAAAAAGGTCCATCGCGCTGGGCCCGCCATACATAAAGCACCAGATCACTGATTTGGCTCTTGGCGGAAAATGGGTGGAACTGGGCTGCAAAGGTCCAGCCAGTTTCCCGGAAGGAGTCGTTTCCGACGCGAGCAGGCCCAACTGATCCAGCAACCCAGCCAAGCCGAGCATGCCAAAACCCCCGCCGGCGCGCTGCAGAAATTGCCGGCGATTCACATAAGAAGTTTGGCTGTGGGGCTGCCCCGAAGCATAAAATGGATCTTGAGTATTCATAACCTAACCGGCTTTAGTCCACATAGCTGAATTCATTGGAGGCCAGCAAGACCTGGCAGAAGTCTGTCAGTGCGCTGACTGAGCTGCGCGAGAGGCTGGTTGAGTCGGATCCGAGGTCGTCCTGATACTGTTTTGCTTGATCCTTCACGAAGGCGGTCGCTTTGCCCGACTCGTTGGCATTGGGCTTGCGCCCCAATGCCAACGCGTAGACACCGGCGACGCGACTGGCTGGATCCGCTGCCGATTCCCAGAGAACTCTCTCGGCGAAGAGCCGGGCCTGCTCGCGCATAAACGCGTCGTTGAGTAGTGCTAAGCCCTGAGTGGGCACCGTTGTCAAGTCCCGGCGGCTACAGCTGCCGATCGCACGAGGAGCATCGAATGTCTGCAGAAATGGAAACAGGTTGGAGCGTTTGGTGAAGATATAAATGCTGCGACGCCAGGTTGCGGGGCCTTCTTTCACGTCTTTCGGCCATTGATCGTAGCGGGCATCGGCAAAAACGATCGCGTCTGGATCCATGCGAGGCTTTACCGGCGGCCCGTAGAGCGTTCGGTTCAAGGCTCCGCTGACGCTGAGAATCGAATCACGCAAGACCTCCGCTTCGAGTCGAACAGGTTCACGCCGCCACCACAGTCGATTGCCTGGATCAAGCTTGGCACGCCTTTCGTCGTACGCAGCAGACTGCTGGTAGACGGCGCTCATGAGAATCAGTTTGTGAAGGCTTTTTAACCGCCAGCCGCTGCGAACGAGTTCCGCGGCCAGCCAGTCGAGCAACTCGGGATGAGTCGGCGGCTCACCGCGCAATCCGAAGTCTCCTGGCGTGGCTACCAAACCTCTTCCAAAATGATGCTGCCAAAGCCGATTGACGATGACCCGCGCCGCCAGTGCTCCGGCGCCATGTTCGGCATCGACAATCCATTCAGCCAGAGCCAGACGTGAATTGCCGTTTCTCAAATAGGATGGCTCTCCACGGGTCAAAACGGTCAAGACACCAGGGTTCAGCTCGGTCTTCTCCCGTTCTGGATCTCCTCTTTCGAGCAGATAAGCCCTTTTGGGCTGGCCGTCGCGCAAGGTCAAAGTTCTCGGAACGTCCTGCGGCTTTGTATTTTCGATCTTCTTGACGGCATCGGCTAGCGCATCCCACTCGGCCAGGGCATTTGCTTGAAGCTTTCCCCGCAAGACTTTGTCACTGATCTCAATGTCCTTCATGAACTGGTCGAGCAGATTCTTCTGCCTTGAATTCGACTCGTCCAACGGCATTCGGAGCAAAGCCTTCTCTTCTTCGGAGACGGCCAAAGCCGCAATCTTTTCCAGCCTTAGAGGCGCCTTCTGTGCTTTGATCCGGTCATCCAGCTTCTGTTTCACCGGTTTCAAGCGTTCTTCATACTCGGCAATCGAACGGGCATAGGCTTCACCTTCTGCCTTGTCCAACGGGCGCTCAAAACGCTCTGTGCTGGTGAAGAATGCCAGCATCCGGTAGTAGTCCCGCACCGGTACAGGGTCGAACTTGTGGTCGTGACAGCGGGCACATCCCAGGGTCATGCCGAGCACCGCCGAACCCGTGGTCGCTATAATGTCGTCGAGTTCATCGTAGCGATCCTTCTTGCGGAAGTTGACAAAGTCGGGCCGCACATCGGGCGCGGCGGTCAGGAAGCCGGTGGCCGCGACCACTTTTGGATTGTCGAGCTCCATCAAGTCTCCCGCTAATTGCCGTTTGAGAAAGAGGTCGTAAGGCAGGTCCTCATTGAATGCTCTGATCACAAAATCGCGGTAGTGAAAAGCACCTGGACGCGGGCGGTCTTCTTCGTATCCCGCACTATCCGCATAGCGCGCGGCATCCAACCAATGCCGGGCCCAACGCTCGCCGAAGTGAGGATTAGCGAGCAGACGATCGATTACCTGCTCAACCGCGTTTGGCGAGTTATCGCGCACGAAGGCTTCAATTTCATCGATCGAAGGCGGCAGGCCGAGCAGATCGAAGTAGAGCCGCCGAATGAGTTTCGGTCTCGAAACCATCCGGTTTGGAAATAAACCTTGGGTTTGCTGCGCTCGTAGAATGAACCGGTCCACCGGGGTGTTCACCCAAGAGGGGTCCTTCACCTGGGGGGGCTCGACGGTCCTGAGCCGGCTGAAGGCCCAGTGCGGGTGCTCCTTGAGCACCTCACCTTGGCTTCCCGGTCCAGTCACCGCATCGGCCGCGAGCCACTCAGCGCCATGGTCAATCCACTGTCGGAGGCGAGTTACTTCTTCGCTGTTTAGCGGTTCGCCGACCGGGGGCATCCGCCGGCCCGCCTCTTCTGAACTGACGCGAAGGATGATCTGACTCTGGGCGGCGTTACCAGGGATGATCGCCCGCTTGCCGGAGTCTCCTCCTTTGAGCGCCGCCTCGCGGGAATCTAGCCTCAAACCCGACATTTGGGTCGATGGCCCGTGACACACAGTGCAGCGGCTCGAAAGGATCGGCTGAATCTCCGCGCTGAAATCAGGCCGCTGAGGTTGCGCTCTTAAGGGCAGGCCCAAGGCGAGCCAAACCCATGCAATCAGTACACGCGAGCCTGGCCTCGCCCGCGGAAGCCTGGTATTTTCCCTCGTCATGGGTTCCCTTTTACCTGCTTACTCTTCAGAATTGATTCTGTCCGAAGCAAAGGCGGTTCGCAAGGGGCGCCAATGTGAGTATCAAAAGTATACTCTTGATATGTTTTCTTGACAAGAACTTTGCCCATCTTCTATGATGCCTTGACTCGAAAACCACGGCTCAGCCAGAGTTCATTCGCGGAAGCCCCCGGAGGTCCATCATGAAGATTACGGCTGTGGAATGCGATGTGCTGATGGTGCCGGACTTCGATCCCAACTCCTGCGATACAGCCCAAGATAACGTCGTCGTTCGAGTCCAAACGGATGACACGGTCAGAGGCATTGGGGAAGTCGAATCAAACTCGTGGGCAATCAAAGCGCTCATCGAACATGGCGGTTCGAATTCTCTGAACCGGAGCCTGGCGGACCTGTTGATCGGGCAAGACCCGTCAGATCCGCGCACGGTATGGGAGTGGCTCTACAGTCGCAGCCTCGTGACCGGCCGGCGGGGAGCAGGCATTTGCGCCATTGGAGCCCTCGATGTTGCGGTGTGGGATATCTGTGGGAAGGCGGCTGGGCAGCCGATCTGGAAACTCTTGGGAGCAGCTCGCACGTCTTCGCTCACACCTTACGCGAGCCTCTTGCCGTATGGCCGCACCCTGCGAAAGTATCGGGATAGTCTACTGACGAAGGCAGCCTGGGCGCGAGATGCTGGCTTCGAGGCCGCCAAGATGGAGATCATGATTCGCGGCCCCTTCGCCGAGTTTGGAATGCAGGAAAGCAACGACGCGATCGTCGAGTTGGTGGCCGCCTGTCGCGAGGTGATTGGAACCGAAATGGCCATGATGGTGGATGTCGGCTACTGCTGGAGCAACTGGAAGGAAGCCCTTCAGGTTTTGCGTCGTCTGGAAAAGTACGATTTGTTCTTCATCGAGACGCCATTGCACCCCGATGACCTCGACGGTTATGCGCAGCTCGCCAAAGCCAGCGAGGTTCGCATCGCCGCGGGCGAACTTCTGCAAACACGTTTTGAGTTTGCCGAGTTGCTGGATCGCGGCCACGTTGATGTAGTCCAGCCTGATGTGGGCCGTGTCGGGGGCATCACAGAAGCACTGCGGGTAGTCGAGATGGCGCGCGATCGCGGCAAACTGGTCGTACCGCATTGCTGGAAGAGCGGCATTGGGATCGCCGCTACCGCTCACGTCGCGGCAGTCTCGCCTAACTGTCCCTTTATTGAGTTCCTTCCTGCTGCGGTTTCCGAATCGTCGTTACGCCGCGAACTCGTGTCCGACGAACTGTGCCTGGTGGACGGAAAGCTTGAGCTACCGCAGCGGCCCGGCCTTGGCGTCGAACTTAATGAATCTGCCCTCGCTAAATTTTCCGTTGGAAATGGCAGACGCTCCTCAGTAGGACACCCAAAGTTCATTGAGCCATTGATTCATTGAATCAATCCCAATAACCACGTGGAAGAAACAACAGAACGGGAGCCAGGCGCCGCCAGTAAAGGAGCTTCCCCAGGCATGGCCTACTGGCTCTGGCCCGCACTAGTTTCCTTAGGTGTGTTTGGCCTTTGGGGATTGCAGTCGAAAGTCGTCTCCGAGCGGATTTCCCCCACAATGAACCAGATTCTGACAACGCCTGGATTGCTGGCCATGGCGTTGCTCCTCTGGCTCAGGCGGGAGGAATCATCTCAGTCGCTCGCAACACATCGAATCGTGGGAATCGGCAATGCCTTTCTCACCGGTGTGCTGGGCGCCGTGGGCAATATGACCTTCTATGAAGCCCTTCGTCACGGGAAGGCAGCCATTGTTGTCCCCTTGACGACCCTCTACCCGATGGTCACTCTGGCGTTGGCTGTCGTTTTTCTGGGGGAGAAGATTAAAGCGCGTCAGTGGACTGGCATTCTTCTAGCTCTTATCGCGATTCTAATTCTGGGAGGCTGAGAACATGCCCTACTGGCTGCTGATGGTGTTGGTGACCTTGATTTTCTGGGGCGGGACGGGAATCACCCAAAAACTCGCGACCAATCACTTGAGCTCGCGACTTGCCTTCGTCTGGTATGCCATAGCCTTTATCCCTGTCTCGTCGGGACTGCTCTTTGCCAGCCAAGTTAAATGGGATTACTCGATAGGGACGACGGCGCTCGCATTGTCTGGGGGACTCCTCTTGGGCCTGGCAACGTTGCCGCTGTTTGTAGCGCTGGAGCGCGGTGGAAAGGCTTCCATCGTTGTTCCTCTGGTCGCCCTGTACCCGCTATTAACAGTGTTGTTAGCCCTCGCCTTCTTGGGAGAACAACTAGGCAGCCGGCAATGGCTTGGGGTTTTTCTGGCAATTGTCGCCGGCGTTCTGCTGTCGCAGGAATGACTGTTTTCAGGATGATTCTGGCAATGAGGGCTGGCGCCGAATTCTGAGAGCCTCCAAGCACTAGGCCGAAGGTGATCTTCTTCCCTCGACGAAACCCGAGATTCGGCCAATGTCGCAGTTCAGACGATCCAGTCCAGCTTGGTAAGTCTCTAGCGAGTCCAATAACAGACCATAAGGGTTCTGCTTCGTCTGTAAAAAGCGACTTCTCTGCTGGACGACTGCTCTATTTGGCCGTCATCTCTGTCGCTACTTTGCAGTACGTGGCCGGTTTGGCTTCAATTGCCTTTCGCGCGTTTACTTTTGCGACGAGGCCCGAGATCCAGGATTTCCCTGAACCGCTCGGTGTCTTGGCAGGCGATCTGGCCACCATCGGCAATAATCGTTTGCCCTGTGATGAATGAGGCGTCGTCGCACAGCAGGAAGGCTATTACCGCTGCGATTTCTTCGGGCGTGCCGAAGCGTCCCATCGGAATCTGCTTTGTGTAGGCGGCATAGAACTGTTTGTCTTCGACCCACCCCCGCAACGGCGGCGTGTTGATGACGCCGGGGCAGACTGCGTTGACGCGGATGCCATACTTCGTCGGTTCGCCCGCGGCGGTGCGGGTCAGACCAAGCAGGCCCGCCTTCGTGGCATCGTAGGCCGCAACGTTATTGGTGGAGCGGAAGGCGCTCCTACTCGCAACGTTGACAATCCGCCCGCCGCCGGCCGCTCGCATCACGGGAATCAGAGCGCGAATCAGCGCGAACGGCGCGGCAAGGTTGACGGTGACCGTGGTGTTCCACTGCTCATCGGTCACGAGCCACGTGATCGGCCCGTGCTGCTTGACCAATTGATCGATCATGTTCGGAATTCCCACGATGTTCATCAAGTCAAAATCTATCGTCCACAGAGGCATACGCGGCTTCTGCGCCGCCGCCAGTTTCGCCAGAGCTTCCACCGAGCGATCCAGGGAAATCACGCGTGCCCCGTCGCGCAGCAGTCGTTCGCTTGTCGCCTTGCCGATGCCGCTTCCCCGCCAGTGACCAGCGCCAGAGGTTTTGAGTTGGTTTTCATGTTAGTTTGGCGGTTAACCGGGTTGATCCAATTCGACCGTGATGCCGTCTGGGTCCAGCATGTACAGCGCGCGGCCCACCAGCTTCCCGTCTCGGACGATGTCCACCGGCGGGCTATTGAAACGAACGCCAACAGCGCCCAGCCGTTTGTATTCGGAATCCAGATCGTCTACGACAAAGGAAACGTGCGACGCCCCGACATAGTAATTCTGCAACTCGCGGGTTTTGCCAGGTGGATTCCGATAATGAATCAGTTCGAGGACGAAACTACCTTCTCGCTCGCCTAGCATCACGATCCGTAGATCCACATTCTTGTAGCCGACGATCCGGTCGTATGATTCGAGGTCTGCGCGCACGGCGTCCTGGATCAGCTCCAGCCCGAGCAGATCCCGGTAGAATCGGATGGACCTGTCGATATCAGACACGGTGAACCTGTGGTGATGGGACTTGCGGATGGGCATGGGTTCTAAAAGCGTCCTCGTTCTTCATTGTCGAACCTCGACCCAGCCATCGAGAACGAGGAGGAGAGTGCCGCTAGGGTGGAAAAACAAAATTCAAAGCGCGGCAAAGCCGAAAATGTAGCGCAAATTTCCAAGTCGCTGTATCGCGGGTTTCTGAACCCGTGCAGCTAAGTCCGCCTTCACCGGTACCGGGGATTTGAATCTGACGCGGTCGCTAGAGGCAGCTTGTTCTTCAAAAGCGACTCCGCAGAGCGCCTTACCGTACTTACTGTAGGACTGCGGTGTCCGAGTGTCGTGGCTGTTTGTTGCCGCAAAACTGACCGAGAATACAGGTGCCTTGTCTTTCGAAAAAAAGGGCAGACATGAAGTCTGCCCCAAAAGTGCTTTTGAGATGGGAGCTAGAAGAAAATGCGCAGGCCGATCTGCATGACGCGCGAGCCGGTCTTGCCCTGAATACCGCCAAACGTTGGGGAGTCGGGATTGCGGTTCACTGCACCGAAGAGGGGATGGTTAAAGAAGTTCAACGCTTCGAGGCGCAAGTTTACATAGCGCTGCTTGTTGTCCGAGAGATAAAAGTTCTTCAGAAGGGTGGCGTCGGTTGTGATGCCTCCGGGAGTGCGGAGGTCGGGAAACGCCAAGGGAATGTTGCCGAAGCTGAAGTCGGGTGTGCGCACAAACGCTGTCCGATTGAACACTCCCGCTCCCGAGGGGCTTGAGTCAGTGAACTGGCCTTGGACAATGAGCGCTCGCTGGTAGTCGACGTTCTCATTCTTGTAGCCATTTCCGTTGACAGACCAGCGCACTCCCGCTCCAGGAGCCGTAACGGCGCCAGCTACGGCCGGTCCCAACAAAGGAGTGCCCTTTGGCCAGTAGTTCGTCACACCAGCAAAACCCCATCCTCCCAGCACGGCATCGGCGATTTTGCCGCCCCAACTTTGCGGGTTGTCCATCCACTTCTTTCCCCGCCCAACCGGTAGTTCATAATAATAGTTGAGGAGCAAGTTTTGCGGGACCTCGTACAGAGCAACGCCGTACATCTCGTCCAAGTCATTCGGATTCTGGAAGATCCTCCCCCCTCCAGGCAGCCCCCCCTGGCGCGGATCCTTTCCCACGTTGTTGACCAGCGTTTTCCGAATGGTGTAGGAAGCCAGCAAGGAAAGGCCGTGATAGCTCCGGGCCTGAATCTGAAAGTTCACGAAGTTTGACAGGGAACGGCCTTCTGACAGGAACCCGGGGCCAGCGCCGGTATAGTGAGGCGCGCTGCTGAGCAGCTGGTGGAGTGGCACGGTGTCCTGACCCTGGAATGTCTGTGACTGCCCGAGGAACGGATTGGGCACCGGTTCGAAAAGCTTGTTGCCAAGCGAGTAGTACTTCGGATCCAGGTTGGTGTACTGATAGATGTTGATCAGCGGCGTGATCAGGTTAACGCCGCGAATTCCCTGGTATTCGACGGATGCCGTCCAGGCGGACCCAAGCTCACGTTGAACGCTGAACCCCCAGGCGTGTTCGTAGGGACTCTTGTAGTCGAGCGGGGCTGCGTAGCACAACCCGAACGTAGGGCTGGAGCAGGTACCGATCGTCAGGTCATAATATCCCTTATTGTCCGTGATCGGCTTGTTGTAGCCCAGACGCGTGCCGCTTGGCTGCAGAGGAAAGTTACCCAGTCCATGGTCCAGCCCGAACTCACTGATCCATTTTTGCCCGTCCTGCGTGGCAATCTGGGTGAAAGTATCTGTGCCATAGTAAAAGCTCCCGCCATACGCAGATTGAAGCCCCGCGTAACCTTGATAGATCAGTCCGTAGCTGCCGTGCAGGACCGTCTTGTCGTCGAGCGCAAACGACACTCCCACGCGCGGCTGCAGAAATCCCGGAGGCGTGTCAAAGAGTGTCTTTCGGGGATATTCCGGTGTGTTGATAAGGGCCTGCCGGCCATTCACTCCTTGAGTCAGCCAGTCTGGCCGAGGGGCGTTGGCGGCCTCAGGAACCGCTGCAATAACTTGGTTCCAATTCCAGCCGGCGTTTGGTGTCAGAACATTTTTGGCGTTGATGTCGTAAATCGAGCCGTACGGATAACGATGCCTGCGCCCGTTCTCATGGTCGTAGCGCAAGCCAAGCTGCACAGTGAGTTTCGTGTTCACCTTCCAGTCGTCCATCACGTAGGCCGACTGGCCCTGATTGAAAGGAGAAATGGTGAAGTTCCCCCAGTTGCCAAAGGCAGCCGAGCCCAGCATGATTTCGGCCAGCGGATGGCCGGTCAAACCATCTGGATTATCCCAAAACTCGTTGGAACCTCCGGCGGGATCCAGCGAGGTGACGCCGCTGAGGTCGCCGCCCGTCTCGACGGTGAGGGCGTAGTAGTGCTGGTAGCCCATCTTAAAGGTATGCCGGTTCCAGATCTTGCTGTAGGCAAAATTGGCGTTGTAGAGCTGATTCGTGAACTGGTCATAAAATCCCCCGCCCACACCGGTGTAGCCGGCCGAAAGCCCTGGTGGAATGCTCTTGTCAAACCGCAATCCTCCCGAGAACAGGATCGGATCAAAGGGCCATTTGTCGGTATCGATTCCTTCGTCCCCATCCGCGCCCGTGTAGACGCTCAATTTCGCGACGGCGCCACCGAGGTTGACCTCGAAGACTGAGGTCGGAGAGGGAATCCAGCTATAGTTCAAGCTGAACTGCCAGTTGTTATCGTAGCTTCGCTGGCCTTGAGCGTGGAAGAAAGGCGCCGGATCGATGCTGTTGGTGCGATAGTGAGAAGCCCGCGCATGCAGACGATGCCGATCGTTGAAGTTGTGATCCAGCCGAAGCGTCTGTTGATCCTTCGGCCGTGTGACGGGAACGATCGTCTGGTAGTTGTTGGTCGAGGACGTGTTGGCATCTGGAGCGCGGTTGGGATCGGGCCACAAGCTTGCATAGAATGGCCACAGAGCCGCCTGCTTGTTCCGTGGGATCACGGCACCCGGGTACTCAGGCCTGACAAAATTCCCCTGAGCATCCGTACGGCCGTCGAACATGTCGAAGATTCGGGCATAGACCGGCTGGCCGCCTACCTGATTGATGATAGTCCGAGAGAAATCGCCGCGCTTTTCGTCCGGAGTTGGAACCGAAGCCAGCTTTAGACTGTTGGATGAATAACGCTCCCCCTCCCAGGCGAAGAAGAAAAAAGTCTTGTCTTTGCCATTGACCACCTTTGGAATGGTCAAAGGGCCGCCCACTGCCACGCCATAATTGCTCTGATGAAACGACTGTTTGTCGACACCTATGGCATTGTTCAGCCAGCTATTCGAATTCAGATTGTGGTTCCGGCCATAGTAGAACAACCGGCCATGATAATCGTTGGTCCCACTCTTGCTTGAAATCGTGATGATTCCACCGGAGTACTTCCCGACGTCTGCAGTCAGGACACCAGTTTGCACCTTGAATTCGCCCACAGCGTCCGGAGAGGGAATCGCCCGGTTCGTGGCGTTAATCTCAGCATCCTGCACCATCGTGCCGTCCACCGTAATGCTAGTCCCGTTTCTCTGTCCTCCGGCCAGCGAGTAGGACGTGCCTGCGACGCCGACGTTATAATCGGAGCCAGGGTCCTCCAGTTTGGCCGGGCCAACTCCCTGAACCCCCGGCGTCACGCGGGTCAGGTCCAGCGTGTTGCGGGAGAGTTGCGGCAATGCCGTAATCATGGCGTTGTCCAACGTCGTTGAGTAAGTTGCCTCATCAGTGGTGAGAATGTCAGCCGTCGCCGTGACGTCAACAGTCGTTTGAATCTCGCCAGGCTTCAGCTCGAAGTTAATCGTCGCGCGATCCCCGATCCTGAGGGTAATGTCCGACCGCACCAGCGTCTGAAAGCCTTCCTTCACAACCGTCACCTTGTAAGGACCCGGGACCATTTGCGGAAGAACGTACACGCCCGATTCATTGGTAACGGTGGGGTACTGCACATTCGTCGCCGTGTTCGTTGCCTTGACTTCAACGCCGGGCACCGAAGCTCCGCTACTGTCCGTGACGATTCCCGTAATCTGGGCATTGGTAGATTGCTGGGCGGTCGCGGGCGTGACGAGAGCGGCGGTCAAAACGACAAGAAAGATCCAAGCCAAACTTTTTCTAAAGTGTCTAACCCGGATTTCTCACCAACGGGAAGGAGTCAGGCTGCATCCAAGCGTCTAAGCAATTCGGGAAAATTGACTTGGACGTGAAAGGAGCTGCAGCCTGATGA
>Ga0187893_10009511_pt1 | contig 14918 bp, 13 predicted proteins | sample MA1701074metaG_FD_139574 | JGI IMG/M metagenome (GOLD analysis project Ga0187893, IMG submission 139574) | White microbial mat communities from a basaltic lava cave in the Kipuka Kanohina Cave System on the Island of Hawaii, USA - MA170107-4 metaG ...
AAACCATCCGAGAGGAATCGCGTGTATCGGCCGCGCATGCCCTGAATGCGGACGCTGGCGGCGCCCAGCGACGGCGATGTGGCCTGCACGCGGAGGCCGCCCGTCTCGTTCAGCATCATCACGATGTCGCCCGGCGTCATCAGCATCTTTTCTTCGATCTCTTCCCGCGCCAGCACCTCGACGCGGAGTGGCTGATCTTCGACGCGCTTATTGGTCCGAGTGGCGGCGACGGTAATGGTCTCTTCGAACTCGGCTTCGACGAGCGCCACTTCGACCGGACGCTGCTGGCCTTCCGCTACTGTGATGGTCGTGGTCGCGGGCGCGAACGGCTCTTTGACGACGACGATCTGCACGTCACCCGGCCCCGCCGGCGTCGTCACCACTCCCTCGGCGTCGGTTCGGTGTGCGACTCCATTGATGGTGACGGTGGCCTCTGGTACAGGCTTGGCGTCGTGAGTGACCACGATGCGGACAGTGCCGCCGGGTCGCTGACCCGATGCCGGCGCTGCCAAGGCGAGGAGAACGAAGGCTGTAGCGACGACGGTCATTACGTCGAGTCTAAACGTCTTTCAGGCCGTGCCCTCTGACGAGGAAAAACATCGCGATCAACGTCAGCAGTGTGCCGTTGACCATCAAGACCATCGGCGCGGAGCCCACTTGGGTCACCAGCCAGCCGCTGGCGAGTCCGCCAAGGGGAGATCCGCCGCGGAACGCCACCATATAAATACTGACGACGCGGCCGCGCAGCTCCGGCGGCGCCAGCAGTTGAGCCAGTGACGTGGTCAGCGCGAACGACATCACCAGCAGAGCGCCGGCGACGAACAGGATCGCCGCAGTGAGCCACTCCGTGCGGGACAACGAGAACAGCACCATCGCGGTACCGAACGAGGCCAGAAAAATCAGCAGCAACCGACCGATGTGGCGATGCTTGCCGATGTAGGCCACGATCAGCGCGCCGGTGACCGCGCCCGCGCCCGAGAAGGTCATCAGCCGCGAATAGAAACCGACGTCCTGCTGAAAGACATCTCTCGTGATGACGGGGAGAAATGTCAGCAGCGGGAGACCGAGAAACGCGCCAATGAAACCGAGGACGGTGACGGCCATCAGGTTGCGCGAGTTGCGCACGTAGCGCAGCCCGTCCTTCATTTGATCGACCATGCTCACCGACGCCGCCGGCGGGACGTGCACGTCGCGCAGCGCAAGGATGGCGGCGATCACGAAGAGAAACGAGATGCCGTTGAGACCGAAACACGCCACCAGCCCGAACGAGGCGAGCGCGACGCCGGCGACGATCGGTCCGATCACGCGCGCGAGATTGAATTGAATCGAATTCAGCGCCACCGCGTTGGGCAGATGATCCTTGCCGACGAGCGTCGGGATCAGCGACTGATAGGCGGGTCCGCCGAACGCCTGCGCGCAGCCGGCGACGAACGAGAGCGCCAGCACCATCCACACGCGAATCGCTTCGGTGAAGATCAGGCCCGCCAGCAGCAGCGCCACCGCCATCTGGATGACCTGCGAGGTCAGCATCATGTGCCGGCGATCGCGGCGATCGGCCACCACGCCGCCCACCAGAGTGAACAGCAGAATCGGCGCCTCGCCGGCAAAGCTGTCGAGACCGAGATAGAACGCGGACGAATCGCCGGTAAGGGTGACAATCAGCCACGCTTGTGCCACCTTTTGCATCCAGGTGCCGATGCTCGAGGTGAGCGCGCCGAACCAAAGCAACCGGAAATTGCGGTGGGTCAAGGCGACCGTCATGCGCTGGGCCGCCTGAGTCAAATGCGCCTGCAAACGCCGACGATCTTATCGCATACTATTCGGCCTATGGCCACACTCGACACCACTCGTCGGCGGTTCATGGCGACCTTCGCGGGCGCCGGACTCGGATCCACGCTCGTTCCCGGCGTGCTGTGGGCGCGCATGCAGGACGCCGCGGCGCAGCGCGTGTCGCTGGTGATGGTCGACGATGCGCTCAAGCTCGCCGGCATCGAGGCCACCGAGGAGGAAAAGAAGAACCTCGTCGAGACCGCAAACCGGAATCTCAGCGGCTACGAGGAGCTGCGCAAGCTGCACATCCCGGCCGACGTATCGCCGCCGTTCCATTTCAGCCCCGTCGTGCCGGGCATGAACGTCAACAAGACGCGCCTGCCGTTCCGGTTGAGCGCCGCGCCGGCGGTGAAACGTCCCGCCAATCTCGAAGATGTCGCGTTCTGGCCGCTGCGCAACCTCGGCGAGCTGATTCGCACGCGGCAAGTGACGTCGCTCGAGCTGACCGAGATGTACCTCGCGCGTCTCCATCGCTATAATCCGATTCTCAATAACGTCGTCACGTTCCTCGACGACTACGGCCGGGCGGAAGCGAAGCGCGCAGACTCGGAGATTGCGGCGGGCAGGTATCGCGGACCGCTTCACGGCATTCCGTGGGGCGCGAAAGACATCATCTCGGTGAAGGGCTACAAGACCACCTGGGGCTCGAACAACTTCAAGGAGCAGGTGCTCGATTACGACGCCAGCGTCGTCGAACAACTGCGTGACGCCGGCGCCGTGTTGATCGCCAAGGTCACCACCGGCGAGCTGGCGGGCGGCGACAACTGGTTCGGCGGCCAGACCAAGAGCCCGTGGGATCCCACGCAGGGTTCCAGCGGATCATCGGCCGGCCCGGCATCGGCGACGGCCGCGGGTTGCGTCGCCTTTGGCATCGGCACCGAAACCAGCGGATCGATCCTCAGCCCCTCGGCGCGGTGTGGTCTTGCCGGTCTGCGCCCGACCTTCGGCCGCATCTCCCGCTACGGCGTGATGGCGCTGTCGTGGACGCAGGATCGCCTCGGTCCCATCTGCCGCTACGCCGAAGACAACGCCATCGTGATGCAGGCGATCGCCAGGCCCGACGGCCGCGACATGAGCGTCAGCGACGTGCCCTTCAACTACGACGCGCGCTTCGACATCAAGAAGCTGCGAGTTGGCATCATCAAGGATTCGTTCGACAGCATGACCAACGCCTCGGCCAAAGCGAATGCCGAGAAGATGCTGGCGACGTTCAAATCGATCGGCGTGACGCAGCTCATTCCGATCGACGTGCCGGTGTTCCCGGTGGCCACCGGCGGCTTCAACGCCGAGCGCGCCGCCTATTTCGACGAGCACGCGCGCGCCGGCCGCATGAAGGGCACCCGTGGCGGCGGCTCGGGAGCGAATGCGCGGTTGATCCCGGCGCCGGAGTACCTGCAGCAGCAGCGCGCGCGCATGATGATGATGATCGAGCTGGCCAAGGCGACCGCGCACGTGGACGTCTACGTGGTGGGATCGAACAATACCGGCACCGGCGGACCACTGGCGCGCCGGGAAGGCGAGCCCGCGCCGACGCCGCCAGCGCCGCGCCCGGAACGCGAGCAGTCGCCGACGCAGCGGCATTTCGGCTACGCGAACCTCGCGGGGTACCCGGCGATCAACCTGCCGAATGGTTTTGCCGACACCGGCGGCCCGACCAACGCGGTGATCTACGCACAGCCATTCCGCGAGCTGGAGATCCTGGCCTTAGCGAAGGCGTACCAGGATGCCGCGGGGTTCCATCTGATCAAGCCGACGAAGTTGGATCAGACGACGACAACACAGCAGAGATAGGGGCTTGAGGGCTTAACGGCCTGAGGGCTTAGAGGCTTGCCGTACCCTCAAGCCCCCAAGCCCTCAATCATTTCGTAGCGCGGTCATCGGCATGATCCCGGCAGCCCGCCGGGCGGGCACGATCGACGCGATGAATGACGCGACGGCCAGGATGCCGGCGGCGCCGCCGAGCGTCGTCGGATCGAATGGATTCACCTGGTAGATGACCGGCGTCATCAGCATGCCGAGCAATCCGCCGAGGACCAATCCGATGGCGAGGCCGACTCCCGTCGTCCACACCGCTTCGCGCACCACCAGGCGCATGACATCAACGGGCGTCGCGCCGACCGCCATCCGGATGCCGAATTCCCGAGTCCGCCGCGACACCAGGTAGCTCCGCACACCATAAAGACCAACCACGGCCACGAAGGCCGCGGCCAGGCCGAGCGTCAGGAACAGTTTCGCGCCCGAGCGCAGCAGCCACACCTGCGCGCTGCCGTCGTGCTGCGATCGGAAGCTGCGCACGTAACTTACCGGCATGTTCGCGTCAACCACGCGGAGCTGCGCACGCACGTTCTCGACGCTGGCATCACCGGTCTGCGGCGCCGCGGCGCGCGCATACACGAACATCCGCGTTGCCTCGCTGCCACCCACGGGCACATAGATGTGGGATTCGGGCTCGCGATTGAACAGATCGTGACGCACCGTCGGCGCCACGCCGATGATCTCCATCGGCTGCACATCGGGCCCGCGAGAGTCGGCTCCGTACTGCAGCACCTGGCCGAGCGGGTCTTCATTTGGGAACAGCTGCGCCGCCAGCGCGGCGTCGATGATCACCTTGGGTGTGCCAGTGGCGCCCATCTCCTCCGCCGCCGTGAATTCACGCCCACGCAGCAACGTCAGCCCAAGCGCGCGGAAATAGTCGGCGCCGATGATGTACTCCAGCGGAAACGCAAGCTTACCGCGAGCCGCGGGATCCTCGTTGCGCAGCCGCGGGCCGGCGCGCTGCACCACCGCGCTCGACGAATAGTCGCCGAACGGCAGCGCCGACGCGGCCGACGCCGCGGCAATGCCGGGTGTGCCGCGCAGCCGCTCCAGCACGGCGCGGTGCGCCTCCTGGCTCTTCACCACGTCGTAGCCGCCGAGGCGCGGATCGATCTCGGCGACCACCAGCGGTGCGATTGCGAATCCGGGATCCGCAGAGGAGCCCGCGACCGCGCTGCGAACGAACAAGCCGCTGACCACGAGCAGCGCCAGCGACAACGCGATCTGCGCGGTCACGAGGGCGCCCCGCACGGTGATGCGACCCGCGAGGTGGCCCGAGATTTCGCCCGCCTGATTTTTCAGCGACGACACCATGTCGGGTCGTGTCAACCGCAGCGCCGGCCACAGGCCGGAGCCGATGGTTGCGAGCGCGCAGAACGTGAAGGTCGCCAGCACCACGCGGTAATCGATGGAGACGTCGAACGTGATCGAGAACGGCAGCACGGTCGACATCGTGGCGACGAGCGCGTTCGACGCCCACGACGCCGCCAGCATGCCGGTCAGCCCGCCGGCCACCGCCAGCACCAATCCCTGAACCAGCAACTGCCGCACGATGCGAAACCGCGCGCTGCCGACGGCGAGGCGGATCGCAATTTCCTTCTGTCGCGTCGCCCCGAACGCCAGCATCATGTTCGCGAGATTGAGGCAGGAAATCAGCAGCACCGCGGCGGCCAATCCCTGCAGGATGCCGAAGGGTGCCCACAGCTCGCGATCGTCCTGCGGGCTGGTGCTGATGCTCAGGCGGCTGAGCGGCCGCACCACGTAGTCCTGGTTCTTGTTCTCCACCGGATAGGCCTGCTCGTGGGCTGCAGCGACGATTTTCAGCTGCTCGTTCGTCTGATCGCGCGTCACCTCGGGCTTCAGGCGCGCGATGATCAACAGCGAGCGGTTGCGGCGATCCGAGAGCGGAAACGAATCCCGCGAGGCGAAGTCGTTGTCGAACAGGTCATGCGCGCTGAGCGGCACGAAGAACTCGGTGCCGATGACGGCGGTGGTGCCGCTGAATCGCTCCGGCGCCACGCCGACGATGCCGTAGTCCTGTCCGTTGAGGCGGACCGTCCTGGAGAGCACGTTCGGATCGAACTGCAGCCGCTCCCAGTACTTATAGCTGATGATCAGCGAACGATCGATGCTGCCGGGGCGCTCCTCGCTGAGGGTGAAGTCGCGGCCGAGCATCGGCCGCACACCCATCGTCGCGAAATAGTTGCTGCTGACGATATCGATCATCGACTGGCGCGTCGTGCCGGCTTCGGTGACGCCACCCAGCGCGACGTTGTGCGCCGCGACGAACGCGAACGGCCCCTGCACGGCGCGCACGTCGTCGAAGCCGGAATAGGAAAAGGCACGGTAGCCGCGCTCGGTCGTGCGGTCCTTGCTGTAGACGCCGACGATCTCGCCCGGCGCGTCGGCGCCGGCCAGCGGGCGAATCAGCAGGCCGTTGATGATGCCGAAGATGCCGGCATTGACGCCGATGCCCAGCGCCAGGACGCCGATCGCGGTGAGCGTGAACCCGGGGTGCTTGGCGAGCAGCCGAAGGCTATAGCGCAGGTCCTGCCAGAGTGTCCACATCTCGGGAATAGACGGGCCCTCGGGCCGGATTGTTTCAGCGGAAGGTGTATCTGACGTCCAGGCTGCCGTTCGCTACGGTTTCACTCTCCGTCGGCGGAATCAGCAGGCCGCTGTTCCGAATATGCAACCAGGCGCGTATCGACGTCACCTCGCACGGCCCGGACAACTGCCACCCGCTGATGGTGACGGTGACGGTCTGACCCTTCTCGAATGGTCCCCACGCCGGCGCATCGGGAAGATTCTGACCGCAATAGTCCATGCGCCCGGTGCCGCGGTAGAGATACACACTCAGCTGCGCCCAATCCACCTCGCGATCGGACGTCACCGTGATCGGCACGTCAAAAAGGCCCGAGCCGCGTGAGGTGAACGACTGAATTCCGCTCCGCGTGATCGGAATGACACTTCCTGGCGGCGGTGTCGGCGTCGAGATGGTGAGCCGGCGAACCGGGCTTGGCGAAAAGGGATTCGCACACGCCGTTGCCAGCAGTGCCACCGCAGCGACCCCGACTGACATTCTCATCTTCATGGTCGGCATGGATCTGATTATCACTCGGCAGTAAGATCGCGTGCGTGAAGCACATCAGTATCCTGTTCATTCTAGCCGCTGTCGCGTTCAACCAATCGCCGTCCGTCGAGCCGGCGACGCTGGTGCTGCGCAACGGCAGAGTCGTCACCGTGGACGAAAGCCGCCCCGAGGCACAGGCGATTGCGGTCCGCGGCGATCGCATTGCCGCCGTCGGCAGCAACGCCGACATCCAGCGCTACATCGGGGCCGCCACTCGCGTGATCGATCTCAAAGGTCAGCTCGCGATCCCGGGGCTGATCGAGAGCCACGGTCACTTCATGAACTTCGGCCTGTCGAAGATGACGCTCGATCTGCTCGACGTGAAGAGCTGGGACGAGATCGTTACGATGGTGGCGGCCGCGGCGAAGCAGGCGAAGCCCGGCGAGTGGATTCTTGGGCGCGGCTGGCATCAGGAGAAATGGACGTCGGTGCCACAGCCGAACGTGGAGGGCTTTCCGTTCCACGACGCGTTGAGCAAGGTGTCGCCAAACAATCCCGTGTTGCTGACGCACGCCAGCGGTCACGCGAGCTTCGCGAACGCCGCGGCGATGGCGGCGGCGGGATTGACGGAGAAGACACCTGATCCGCCCGGCGGTGAGATTCTCAAAGACAAGTCGGGCCGGCCGATTGGGCTCCTGCGCGAAACCGCATCCGGCATCGTCAGCCGCGCGCTCGACGCGTGGCGCGCGAAGAAGACGCCGGAAGAGCGACTCGCCGATGCACGCCGGCAGATCGAGCTGGCGTCGCGCGCCACGCTCGAAGCGGGTATCACCAGCTTTCACGACGCCGGCGCGAACTTCAACACCATCGATCTGTTCAAACAGGCCGCGGCTGACGGCAGCCTCGGCGTTCGCTTGTGGGTGATGATTCGCGACAGTAACGACAACCTGCGAGCGAAATTGGCGCAGTACAAAGCGGTTGGCCTGAACAACCACCACTTGACCACCGCGGCGATCAAGGTGACGGCTGATGGCGCGCTCGGGTCGCGCGGCGCGTTGATGCTCGAGCCGTATACCGACTCGCCGTCGAGCGTCGGCCTGGCGACGGTGCCGATCGAGAGCGTTGCCGACACGGCGCGCATCGCGATCGACAGCGGCGTACAGTTGTGCGTGCATGCGATCGGCGATCGCGCCAATCGCGAGGTGCTCAACGTCTACGAGCGCACCTTCGCGCAGTTTCCGGCGCAGAAAGATCTGCGCTGGCGCGTCGAGCACGCGCAGCACATTCACCCGTCCGATATTCCGCGCTTCGGCAAGCTCGGCGTGATCGCCGCCATGCAGGGCGTGCACGCCACCTCGGATGCGCCGTACGTGATCGCGCGCCTCGGGCCGCAGCGGGCGGAGAGCGGCGCGTACGTGTGGCAGCGGTTGATCCAGACCGGCGCGGTGGTCGCCAATGGCACCGACGTGCCGGTGGAGCGGATCGATCCGATGGCCAGCCTGCATGCCACCATCACGCGCAAGACCGCCACCGGATCGGTGTTCTACGGCGATCAGAAGATGACGCGCGCGCAGGCGCTGAAGTCGTACACCTGGAACGGCGCGTATGCGGCGAAGGAAGAAGCGCTCAAGGGGTCGCTGACGCCGGGCAAGCTCGCCGACATTACCGTCTTGTCGAAAGACATCATGACGATTCCGGAAGACGAGATTCCGACGGCACGAGCGGTCTACACGATCGTCGGTGGCAAGGTGGCCTACACGCAGTAAGCCGCAGACTCGTCCCGCCGTAGCGCGAGGCGCGAAGGCGGAAGGCGCAGGAATGTCCAGGGCCGCAGAGGGCGCAGAGACGGCCAGGGCCGCAGAGGGCGCAGAGACGGCCAGGGCCGCAGAGGGCGCAGAGACGGCCAGGGCCGCAGAGGGCGCAGAGACGGCCAGGGCCGCAGAAGGCGCAGAGACGGCCAGGGCCGCAGAGGGCGCGGCGACGCCCAGGGCCGCGGAGGGCCAGACAGCCGGCGACGAACCCGGGTTCGATTCCCCGCGGGGACGCCAACTCCAACAGGTTGACTGGACGCACCCTGATCCTGGTTCGAACTTGTGCGGGAAAGAATCATGATCGCCGAACACCGAATCGAGTTCCGAGCCTCATTCATCATGAGTGAAACTCCAATACCAATCACGTCAGTGCCGGCACTTCTTGCGGACGTTCAATCGCGCCCGGTCTGGGACGGCGCCTCGATCTCTCCCGTGAACGCTGAGTATCCACGCGTGCACTTGGATTTTCATGAAGGCTACGGGTTCCTTGAGCGACTTTCTCGCAGTGGGCGATCAGTTCTCGACGCCCTCTGTGGAGACGGAGCTCGGCGGACAGGCCCTCGAACGATGGCCGCCCGAGTTATTCGTTTCAGCCGAACATGCAACGCAGGCGCTGAAGTACTTGCTGGAGCATGGCAAGCAAGACCCCGCCCTGAAGTGGGTCAGGATCGACCGGTTCCCGCGCGAAACCCTGTGGGAAGGTCGGGAGCAGAGGCAAGCCTGGGAACGCACGAATCCGCGTAAGAAACGATCCTCAAGCTAGAATGGCCTTCGGACGATGACTGTCGTCATCGTGGACGGCACGACTGGTGCCGCAGATCGATCGGCACATCGTCCGTCTGCATCGTGACAGCAGCGAGGAGAGCCCCATGGAAGTCGCCATTCCCAAGAGCCTCGAAGCCCTCGTTCGCCGCAAGGTCGAGGAAGGCCAATACAGTACTGAGGAGGAGGTCGTCGCTGACGCCCTTCGCCTGATGCAAGTCCGAGACGAAATCGTGGCGATGAAGCGTGACCGACTCAAAGACGCTCTCGATCGCGGTTACGAGGATGTAGCCGCAGGTCGCGTGCTGCAGTTCGAGACCGAGGATCAGATCGACGCGCTTTTCGCCAGCCTGTGAAACGACTCGACCTCACTGAGATCGCGCGGGCGGATCTGTCCTCGATTCGCCGCTACTCGACTCGGAAATGGGGACGAGAACAGACGATGAAGTACATGGACGCCCTTCGCGACACGATGAAGGGCGTCGTCAGAGGCACGGTGATCGCGCGCAGCCGTGACGACTTAAGGCCGGGGATTCAGATGACCACTAGCGGCCGTCACTGCATCTTCTTCGAGTCTGACGAGACACACGTGATGGTCGTTCGCGTCCTGCACGACAGCATGGACTACCGCCGCCACCTTGGCGCTGCCGACGTAGCGGCCGACGAGCCATAAGCCCCTCACGCGGCGCTCCTGAGCCGCTCCACCGCGCGGAGCCAGCCCGCCAGCTGGTTCCAACTAGCTGGCATTAGGGACGCCGCATGTTGTATTTCTGTTAGACCGATCGGCGCGCGGGGCGTACGTGGCACTACTAGCCATCCTCACCGCCCAGTGTCTCGCGAGCGTAATCCGATCCGCATGGCAGCGAGCATTGGATGTGTTGTCGATAGAATGAGCTCCAAGCTGCGCGCCAGGAGCCAGATGCCTAAGCCAGCCATTTCGGTGTTCCGGCTGTAATGCTAACAAACCTCCGAAAAACGGAAGCCAGGCTTCAGCTGAAAGTACGACATCTGCGCCTTCTGCGGCCCTGGGAGAATCGAGATTCTGCGCCTTCTGCGGCCCTGGGAGAATCGAGATTCTGCGCCTTCTGCGGCCCTGGGAGAATCGAGATTCTGCGCCTTCTGCGGCCCTGGGATCTACTTCGCCTTCTCCATCCACACGTCCCACGTCAGCGGCCCGATCGCCTCATCGTCGAAGGCGCGGCCCGCCAGCTTGAGAGCGACTTTGATCTGCCCGTGGTGGTAACCCTCGTGCCAGATCAGATGCTGCAGCATCAGGATCGGATGATCGTAGTGACGATCCATGGCGCGACCTGACTGTAATCGTCCCGCAACCGCGTCGCGCACGGCCCGCGCACTCTCGTTGAGCCTCCGCATCAGCGTGTCGCGATCGCGTTCCACGGTCCATTCGCCGCGCGGCACCGGCTGCGCGAACTCGGGCGCGTCTTCTTCGACGAACACGGCGCGGCAATAATGCATGTGCATGAACATCTGCCCGACCGACGGGCTGGTGCTCGTGACCTTCAAGTCCATCGCGTCTTCAGGCACCGCGCGCAGCAGATTGATCGTGATGATGTTGTTGCGGTCCCAGGAATCCAGCAGCGCATCGAGCATCGACTGCGATGACGTGGCGGCCATCGGTCAAACTGCGTGCTTACGCATTCCAGCCTACAGCCGGCGCTGGCTGAGGCACGACGTAGTCGAGGACCACGCCAGCAAGGACGACGGTCACGACGATAATCACGAGGAGCCAGAAGAAGCCCTCGACCATACGCTCGTACTTGCTCATGGGAATCACCATCTTGATGTGAGGCATCGGCAACTCAGTGCGACATCGCGTAGAGGAGGATATTGATGCCGGCCGCGTAGGCATCAGGGGAAAAGCGGAAGAAATAGTCCTTGTCCTCTCCCTCGCGTTCCCAGGGATCGGGCAGATCGGTGTTGTGCACCATCAGCACCATCAGCCGGCCGCGCTCGTCGGCAATCGCGCGCGCCGTGGGCAGCTCGCGCTCGTCGTTCCAGCGCTCGACGATGTCGCCGGTGCGGCGCCAGGTCTGGATCGACGCCATCTGCGGCAGCTGCCTGACCGGAAACATGGTGCGCCACAGCGGATGATCCGACGGCGGCGTCAGATCGATGGTGGGGAAGCGCCCCGGCGGCAGCACCCGCGCAATCTGATCGTCGAACTGCTCTCGTCCCCAGCTGCCGTGATAATCCGCGACCAGCAGAAAGCCGCCCTTGAGCAGATAGTCCTGCAGTCGATCCGCTTCGCGGTCGCTGAGACGCAAGGTACCGGCGTCCTCCATGAAGATGAACGGACACTGAAACAGCGCATCGTCGGTGAGACGAACGACGACGGCGTCGGGCTCCGGCACTTCGGTGTCGTCGCGCATGGTCACGGTGACCTTGGTGAGCTCCGACAACCGGATGCTGAAGTTGATGTCGGCGCCGGGATAATCGGTGCCCCAGCCTTGTTTCTCGCGGCGATCGCTCTGGAACATGACGCGGCAGAAATTGAAGCCGCCCGAGAACGTGGTGGCGGTGGGAAATCGCGGCGGCGTGCGGCCATAGCCGCCGGCCCAGATTTGCGCCGCGGCGGTGGCGCCGATCGCGATCGCGCCAAGCGTGCCGAGGAGGATCCATGGCAGCCGGCGGGTTTCCATACCCCTACCTTAAGGCTTTTGCGCCGGATTCAGATCCCTCTTGATTTTCGCTTTTTGATCGCTATAATGGCGAAAGTTTGGCGAAATTGAGGTATGTATGGCCGCCCGAGCCGCCGTTGAAGCCCTTCTTCGAGAACGAAAACTCGATCGTACGTTGACGACCAACCTTCCCGAGCGTCTCCAGGACGAGGCGGTGGCGCCGGTCGGGACTGACGCGTTGGACCACGCGCTCTCCGGTGGAGTACCGCGCGGCCACGTGTCGGAAGTGGTGGGACCATCCTCGTCTGGGCGAACCAGTGTCGCCTGGGCGGCGTTGGCCGCCGCCACGCTACGCGGCGAATCCGTGGCGCTGATCGATACATTCGACCGTTTCGATCCGCCCACGGCGCACGCGTGCGGCATGGTGTTGTCGAAGCTGCTCTGGGTGCGCGGCCAGGCGATCTCGAAAACCACCGGGGCGATCGATCCGGCGTGGCTGCCCGGTGTTCGCGCCGTGAATGGCCCGGGCACGTTCATGGAGCGCGTGATCGATCGCGCGATCAAGGCGCTGAACCTCGTCGTGCAATCGGGCGTGTGCACGATGGTGGTGATCGATCTGATCGACGTGCCGGCCAACGCCTTGCGCCGGCTGCCGGCATCCACGTGGTTCCGCATCGAGCGCGCGATTGAGGGCAGCGACACGGCGGTCTTGATCCTCAGCGCGATTCCCGTCGCGCGTAGCGCGGGTGGACGATCGATTCAGCTCGGCGGCGACCGGCCGCACGTGATCTGGAAAGGCCATCACGATCGCACGCGCCGCGTGGCCGGCGTACGTGGCCGCGCCAGCATCGGCGCCGCGCGCTGGTCGGATGCGCCGTCGGTGGCAATCGCCACCTCCATCGTCAACGTGGTGTAGCCGTGTATGCCGCGTTGTATGCGCCGGCGGTAGCCATGCCGGCGCTCGTCGACATTGCGCGCGCGTTCACGCCGCGGTTCGAGCAGGTGCCACCCCACGACGCAAAGTCCGCGTCGTGGGGACCCCGGGTGGGATCGGTCGTCCTGCTGGATGCCGGCGGCCTGTCGCGTCTGTTCGGCACCGCTCAGGAATTAGGGGAGCACCTCCGCGATGCGATATCGAAGCAGTCGCCTGGCGATACGAATCCTCGTATTGCGATGGCATCGACACAGACGGCGGCGGCGTTACTGGCGCTCGGCAGTCCGGGCCTCACGGTGGTGATGCCTGGCAAGGAAGCGATCGCCCTCGCGCCGCTGAGTATTCACGTCCTCGATCAATTCGAAAATCTCTCTAATCCGCACGAGGCACGAGGCACGAGGCACGAGGCACCCAGCTCGGCACCAGGCACGAGGCACGAGGCACCTTCGACCTCCGGCTGGCATCACCCCAGAAGTACGCATCAGGCCAGCCGGCGACCGAAGCGCGCTCTTGAAAACCGTCTGCTCGAAATCTTCACCAAGTGGGGGGTCAAAACACTTGGCGCGCTGCAGGCGTTGTCCGGTTCCGAAATTCACGAGCGGCTCGGCGAGCGTGGCGCGTACTGGCAGTCGCTGGCGCGCGGGGTGGATGCGCGGCCGATGGTGCCGTGGGTGGACGACATCCCGTTCGAAGCGGCGCTGGAGCTCGAGTGGCCGATCGAAGGCCTCGAGCCGCTGTCGTTCGTGCTGGCGCGGCTGCTCGAGCCGTTGGCGGAGCGCCTCGAGCGCGCCGATCGCGGCGCCGCGACCATTTACACCTCGCTGCGGCTGACGTCGCGCCGCGTCTTCACGCGCACGCTCCCGCTGCCGGCGCCGATGCGCGATCCTAAAACGCTGCGCACGTTGATCCTGCTCGATCTCGAATCGCATCCGCCCGACGCGCCGGTGGACACGGTACGCGTGTTCATCGAGCCGACGCCGGCGAAGGTGCTGCAGTGGACGCTCCTCGAGCGCGCGCAGCCGGCGGTGGAGCAGGTGTCAACGTTGACTGCGCGTCTGACGGCATTGATGGGCGCGGGGCATGTGGGAGCGCCCGCCCTCGTGGACACGTGGCGGCCGGGGGCTTTCACGATGGCAGATTTCAGATCTCAGATTGCTGATCAATTGCCGAAGGTAGATCGCTCGATTGAAAACCAATCCCTCAATCTCCAACCGGCAGTTGATCAGCAATCAGCAATCTGCAATCTGAAATCAGCTTTGCGCAGATTTCGATTTCCGATTCCCGCGCGAGTGGTCGTCAACGAGGGAGCCCCCGTTCGCGTCCAGGTCGATCGCCAAGGATTCAGCAGCGGCGCTGTCGCCCAGGCCGCCGGACCGTGGCGGACCTCGGGAGATTGGTGGAATACGCCCGGTCCCAGATCGAATGCTTCGGCGCCTTCTGCGGCCCTGGGGGGGTCTGCGGCGTGGGACCGCGATGAATGGGATGTCGCCATGACCGACGGCACCGTGTATCGGCTGGTCGTCGAACGCGGCGTCGGGCAGTGGTTTCTCGAAGGCGTCATTGATTAGCCACAGAGATCACAGAGATCACAGAGACACGGACGCCTTGTGTATATCGAGCTCCATGCTGCATCCGCATTCAGCTTTCTGCGCGCCGCCTCGCTGCCCGAAACGCTGATCGACCGCGCGGCGACGCTGGACTATCCGGCCATCGCCCTGCTCGATCGCGACGGAGTATCGGGCGCGCCGCGATTTCATAAAGCCGCGCTCGCCGCCGGAATCAGGCCGCTCATTGGGGCCGAGCTCACGATCGAAACGGGCCAACAGGCCAACGGGCCGACAGGCCATCAGGCCATCAGGTCTTCGGGCCAACCTCAGACGAGGTTTTCACTGCCGGTACTGTGTGCGTCGCAGGAAGGCTGGCGCAATCTGTGCCGGCTGCTGTCGCGCATGAAGCTGCGCGCGTCTGCCCCGGGGTCCCCGCCGCGCACGCCTGCGCGGTGGGGTGGGAAAGGCGAGGGCGCGCTGGCGATCGACGAGCTCGATGGCGGCGTC
>Ga0187893_10009512_pt1 | contig 14917 bp, 11 predicted proteins | sample MA1701074metaG_FD_139574 | JGI IMG/M metagenome (GOLD analysis project Ga0187893, IMG submission 139574) | White microbial mat communities from a basaltic lava cave in the Kipuka Kanohina Cave System on the Island of Hawaii, USA - MA170107-4 metaG ...
CGGATGCACGGTGAACGCGAACGTCCGCGATGCGGCGTTCAATGCGAACACCTCGGGCCCGGGCATCACGGTTCCGATGCTCACGTCGCAGACGACCGCGGCTGGAGCGGCGCCCTGGACCGCAGCGAATACCTGCCAGCTCAAACGTAGGCGCGCTCATCAACGACAACGGCGTCCGGCGGATTTGGCAGTGGAGCATCCTAGTTCTCGCCGTTGGTCCGTGCGCTGAGAGCGAGGTCATCGCTGGTGCAGGCACGTGGCGTGTGCTCGGTATCAAGGGCGGCGCGGGCCTGTTCACCAACACCTTCTAACCTCCGGGCAGTTTTCCGGAATGCAAGAGCCCCGCCGAAAGGCGGGGCTCTTTGTTCTTTCCGTTTTCAGCGCGACGTCCCGTCTGATCGACAGTGCAGCAAGGACGAGCGGCTCGCCTACATGTCCTTCAAGATCTCCGCTCGCTTCTTATCGTACTCGACCTTGGTGATCACCTTCTTCCGAAAGAGCTCCTCAACCTTCTTGAGGCGCTCCTCAGGAGAACTCGCGGTGGAGGCGGCCGGTGGGGTTTCCTCAACTTGAGGCGGGGGCGCGCTGGGCGTCTCGGCCGCAGCCTCCAGGATCACATCCCTGGAGTTCACGATCTTCGCCCCTAGATCTTGAGCCGCCAATTGGATTGCTTCGCCGATCGCCGACTCCTTCACGTTGGTGTTCGCCGATCCCCCCACGGCCCCGGCGCCACCACCCGCAGCCCCGAGGACCAACCCCCCTCCCTTTCGAGAAACCCCCCGGCCTGTCAGGGACAGGATCACTTCGCTTGTGGATGCGTCCAGAAGCTGTGCCGTGATCTCGACGATGGTCTTCTTCTTCGCAATACCGATTCCGCCTAGAACACCCTTCAACAGGCCTCCCCCGCCGACGGTGTTGTCGTCGTTGCCGAACTTGGTGATGGCGCCCGTCAGGATAAACTGGGCCGCCTGGACCTTCCGTATCTTCGCTACTTCACCGGCGCGAGGGTCCGCCCGACCGCCAGCCGCCAGGTCTTGCTCTGAGAGCGCAGCGTTCAGCCGCTGCCGCTCGAGAATCCGGAACGATTCGCCCTTGAAGATCTCTGCCTTGACCAATGAAGCGAGACCGGCACCGATGTTCTGATTATCCTCGTGCATAAGTGCGTTAGGGTCTCCACCTCTAATTGCCGTGGCAATCGCAGAGAGGCTCGCCGCGTTGTAGTTACCCTGCTTCACCACCGTTTGATACTCGAAATCCAGGACGCTCAAGGTGGGCCGCTGCGCTCGGGGGAGAGGCGTTACATGGATCGTCGCGGGCGGCGCGTCCTCGGCCTCTTTCCGGGCTCGTTCCGCTTCCTTGGCGGCGCGCTTGGTGGAATCGCGGGCCTCCTTCTCCTGCTTTCGCATCGCCTCCTGCTGAGCCTTGACGCTGTCCTGTCCCATTACTCCTGAGACCGGCGTGGAAAGAAGCAGGGCGAGAGTCAGCATTGCTCGGTTCAGGTGGATTGACATGGTTCATCTCCCGATTGGGTTGAGGGCGCCGGGTTCCAGAGCGCGCCGGACGGGAGACAGGATAGGGCAGGGTAGTGACGCCACCGTGACGCCCCAGCACGGGAGCGTCACACGGTTACCTAAGTCATTCCTACGTCTTTGGTTGCACCTCTTTCCGCCCGCCGAGGCCGACGTGGCGGACCCCCACGCCAAATACTATCGCGCTCAGCTCCTCCCGCGAAACCGGCGGGGCGCTGGCCTCGGAGCGAATCCGTTCGTACCGATAGCCTAGCATGCCGTAAAAGGGGAGCTTTCGCGGGGCCTGGTAGAAGAGCGCAGTCGTGGCCTCCCATCCTACCAGACCCCATTTCTTACCGCCTTGCGCCTCATCGGCCCGGCCGAGCGCTCCGCCGCTCAAGGATAGAGAAAACCCGCTTGGGCCTAACCAGATTGAGGAGCGAGCCCCCAGCCGAATCATGGCATCCCGAGGCTTCGCCAGGGACGATGCTCGAGCACGAAGGACGACACCTCCCTCTACGCTGAAGGGTCCACTGCCAATCATGACCCTTGCCTCGGCCATCCTCAACGCCCCACTGGGTCCACGAAAGCTGTTCTCTCCGACGCCTCCGGTCAGGTACCTCCCATATAGACCCGGTCCCGATCCACGGACCAGGAATTCGGCTCCGGTAAGGGTCCCGGAATTGTGAATTAGTCCGCTGGATCCAAGCACGTTTTGCCGGGTCGACAACGCGATCACTCCAAAGCGAAACTCGGTGCTTTGGCCAAAGGCGAGCCCTGGAGTCACCGCGAGCAGTACTCCAATCAAGTGCTTGACCATGGCTAACCCTCCGGCGTGACGGTAATGACCGCTTTGTAGGCCCGGCGGAGTTCGGCGTTCGCATTGCGAGCGTCGACGACACTCTTGGCGAATGCCTCTCGCGACGCTTGGTTCGCACTGATGTTGGCGGGGATGGGAACCCCCCGGTCGAGAGCCCAGACTCCACCTGCGGTTCCGAGCCCGAGTACCACACCTAACCCGATCGTCCGGCCGTCGACTGCGGCTGCCGTCCGCAGATCGCCTCCCCGCATCGCTCGCGATGCCATGATCGTTGCGGCCATAATACCAATCCCGGCCATGATGCCGCCTACTCGGCGAGGCTTAGTCCGTTCGGGGAGCATGGTGCTGCGGTCCAGTGCGGTCGGAACGGCGACATACTCGATCGGGTCGGCGCTGATAGTGGTAGGGTAGCTGAACCGAATCGTATCCGGCATGCTGTTGTCGATCGCTGTGAGAACCAGCCTGTAGCGTCCGCTTCGCAACCGGGGTTGTTCGCCCTGGAGGATACGAAACCGAAGGGCGTCACGACCGTTGATGTCCGAATTGGCGAGCTGGAACCTGGAGCCGGATTCCGTCTCGAGCCACATCGTGACGTGAGTGGGCCGTGAGGTGGCGACTTCAATGTCGGCCTCCTCCTCAGGGCCGGTGAGCACGTACCGGTCCCGTGGTGCCGCGCTGACCCCAAAAGTGGTGCGCTTGCTCTCAGCTAGGAGGCTGTCGAGGCCCGCCCAGACCCACTCCCGAGGAATCGCCGCCGTTGGGGCAATTCGCACGAGTTGCCGTAGCCGCTCGGAGGCAAGGGTCCCGTTTCGCGCTGACTCCTGCTCTGGGTACAGGGCCGACGCGGAAAGGAGGAGCGCGCGGACCCTGTCCACCCTGCGGATCCCGGGCAGCCCCAGCACGATCTGAGCAACGGAGTCCGCATCGGTGTAGCGCAGGTCGTTCATCGCCGCTTGGGCCTGTCCCAACCAGTCCTGGACCGGCGAGCGGCCCTGGGCTCGAATTGGATTCGCCCAAAGGATCGGCACCCAGCAAGCCACCCACCATCGACGAGCCATCATACGCGGTGCCTCCTTGCAGCTACTCTGGACAAACAGGGTTGCGCAATCCGATCGTGGTCGTCCGGCCTGCGGGCAACGTGACGGTGGTGTCCCACGACTTACAATTCAATCCGGCGTGAATGGCGAGTTTCACCGTCCCAGCGGGGACCCTCCACGCCTGGACCTTCGGGCTTCGGTATCGTGGAGTACCGTCCACGTAAAGGACCGCCGTATCGATGGTCGAACCCACAATGACGTCGGCCCAATTCGGCAGTGGAGCTGCTTGTTGCGTGTCGGGCACAACCTCGGCTGGTGTTACCGGGCCGGTAACCTTCCCACCACTTTCTTCGCGGCCGGCAGGCTTCGTCGACCTCTGGGATGCGGTGTCTCTGACTCTGCGAACCGGGGTGCCTACAGGTCGCGGAGCTACGCCCGCCGCGGTATCGCCGCTCGTCCTCCCTGCCGTGGAATCGAGTGGCAGGTGACCCAGGCTGTTTCTAGCGGACTGCGAATCGGCAACAAGCGGAGGTGAAGGCGAATCCTCTCGATTCAGCATTGAAATGGCAACAGCGCCCGCCAGGAAAACAAAACCTCCGCAGGCGAGAAGAAGTTTCCGTTTCGGACTTCTTGTCGAGCGTGGCGATTCACCGCCGGGGCCGACCGGAAGTCTCCCCCGGCTGCTTGGTGCAGGGCTCGTCGGAGGCTTGGGGAGCTTGGGGCGTGGCGGGGAAGTTAGGGCCAAGGCCTTGAGCTCGATCCGGGTTTGGTCCTCCTGAGTGGGTTGGTTCCACCGAAGCCCCTCCAGCCCGGCCTCCAGGGTAGGCCACCGGTCAACTGGCCTCTTTGACAACATTCGGGTAACTACTCCGACAAGATCCGGTGGACAGTCGGGTCGGAGCGACGTGATGGGCTCGGGAGTATCGAGCAGGTGAGCCTGCATAACTTCGGCTGCATCCGCCCCCGTAAAGGGTACTTTCCCGCACAACATTTGATACCCCAGTATGCCCAGAGCATACTGGTCCGACTGGCCGGTGATCTCGCCACGCGAGCACTGCTCTGGGCTCATGTAGAAAGGGGTCCCCACGGAGGCTCCGGTCGCCGTGAGCCCAGTGAGGCCGCTCGCCCGGGCAATGCCGAAATCGCTCAGGATCGCTCGACCGTCTGAGTCAATCAGAACGTTGCCAGGTTTGATGTCACGGTGGATGACCCCTCGATCATGAGCGTAGACGAGGGCCTCTCCGACATGCCGCAGAATCTGTCGAACCATGTCTCGAGGAAGTGGGGCATGCTCGGCGATCAGGAACTCCAGGGTACACCCGTCTACATACTTCATCACGAAGAATGCCAAGTCTCCAACTTGGCGGACGGAGTAAACCGGAATGATGTTGGGGTGGCTCAGGCTGGCGGCGATCTTGGCTTCCCGCCGAAACCTCTCGGCCATGCCCTCTTCCAGTAGGAGCAAGGGGGACATGACCTTGATCGCAACATGGCGGTCTAGGGCTACGTCGTAACAGAGGTACACCCGTGCCATGCCGCCCCGTCCCAGCTCTTCGTAGACCTCGAAGTCGCCGACGGTAGCTGCCCGAAGGGCCTCAAGTAGGCGGTCCGTGCTCGGCCCCCCCGGGGATCCCGCAATGACACCCGCTTGACCTTCAGTTCTTTCCAAGGCACCTCGGCCAGAGTGGACAGAATTCGGCCTTTGACTAATCTACTCCCCGGGCTGAAACGTGCCAGCGGGTGGCCTCGGCCTGTTCGACCTGCTTCGTGACCACTATAAGATGTTATAGGGATTGAGGTTATCGGATGGATCAGGGGAATCTCAAACTGGTCACTTTAGGGCGCGCCAGCCTGAGCCGGGATGGACAAGGCGAGATCCTCGGCCCCGGGGTACCGCTGTCAATCCTTACCTACCTGGCCTGTGCGACCCGGAGGACTGCGTCGCGCGGTCATCTTGCCGATGTCTTTTGGGGGGATTCGGACCAGACGAAGGGGCGACAGGCGCTTCGGCAGAACCTCACCCGGCTGCGGCTCATTTTAGGCCACGGGGCTTTCCAGGATCTGCGTGACCAGGTTCACCTGACGGTCCCCCTCCTGTTGGACCTCGACGGGTTCGTGACAGCGGTGAACAGGGGAGAGTTTCAGGCGGCGATTCAGGCTTACACAGGCGCTTTCCTCGCTGATATTCGCGGGGTGGAATCGGTCCATTTCGAGCATTGGATCGATGGGCAGCGTGAACGCCTCCGTAATCTCTTCGTTCGGGCTGGTGAAGGCCTTATCAGAGAGAGCTTGAATCGCGGTCGTGCTAAGGAGGTGATTGCCCTCGCCGAGTGGCTACGGAGGGAGGCCCCTGAGTCGGAATCGGTACACCGAATCCTCATCGAGTCGCTGCTCGCGGCACGGTTGCACCCCCAGGCACGACAAGAGGCTGATGCATTGGCCAGTTGGTTAAAGGAGATTGGGCGCCCCGCCGAACCTGCCACCACTCGCCTGATGCGCATTGCGCTAGAGGACCACCCGCGCGAGAGTCTCCCCGAAGCTCCCGATACGTTCGATTCTGATCTTGTGGGACGCGACCGCGAGTTCCAGGCAATCATGAAGGACTGGAGCGAAGTGCGCCGGACCGGACTGCGCCACCTGCACGTTGAGGGCCAAACTGGGCTCGGGAAGACCAGGCTGCTTCTTGAAGTCGGCCGTCGATTCCAAGCCATCGGCGGCAGATTAGCGTATGCTCGCGCTCACCCCTTGGAAAAGGGATTAGCACTCTCCTTGGTGGCTGACTTAGCAGCGGAACTCGCGGCTCTTCCGGGCGGAAGGGCCGTGCCAAACCAAACCGCGTCTTTGCTCGTGGGTATCAACCCCGCACTGGGCAGCGTATTCCCTGGCGCAGCCGTCCCGGCATTTGGCGATGACCTCCCGAGGCAGCGGATCCACGCATTGGGTGATTTGATCGCTGCGGTCGCGGAACAGTCACCGCTGGCTCTGCTACTGGACGACATCCATTGGATGGATGACGAATCACGCCGGCTTCTCGCGGGAGTACTGCCGAGGCTTGAGAAGGCCCCAGTGCTCTATCTCTCGGCTGGACGTCCTGGAGGTCTGAGCGGCCTGTTTGGGCACGACTGCCGGAAGGTTCTTCTTGGACCTCTCACTCTCGACGACATCAGTGTCATCCTGACTGGTCTTGCCCAATTTGAGAGCGAATCCATGCACCGCAGGGTTACAGCCGCCTTCCATCGCGCCTCGAATGGGTCTCCGCTGCTCCTCATGGAAAGCCTTCATATGGCTGCGGAGGCAGGCCGGCTTCATCGTATCGATGGAAACTGGAGCATCCCTGACCTCGAGGAGTTTCTAAGCTGGATTGCAACACGAAATGCCCTCGAGGCCCGGCTCAAGACCCTTTCGACACCCGCGAGAAAGTTCCTCCTCACCCTGGCTGCTACTGGGGTTCCCCTGGCTCGGACGGATGTGGATAAGGCCATCGAGTCAGGTAGTGTGTCGCCCGATACCCTAACCGAGCTCGAGCGCAGGGGATACATCGAACCCAAGGGCAATCGCTGGGATCTGGCACATGAGCAAATAGGGGAGGCATTGAGCCGTCTTGCCGGGGACACCGAGCGGCGCCAAGTCCACGCCGCCCTCGGACGCGTCTTGGCCGAGCGGGGGGTGAGCGATCAAAACGCGGCGAGGAGGGCCGCCCACCACCTCGTCGACGGTGGAGGTGGGCACGAGCTGGTCGCTCTCTTTCGCCAATGGGTTTCAGAAGCCCGACGGCGGGGGGACCACACCCCTGCCGTCGAGTTGGCAAGAGATCTCCTGGGCGAGCGGCAGGCGCCGGATCGGGTGAGGTTGCTCGTGAGGTCGTTGCCTGCTCGGCAACGCTGGTCCGCCAAGGCTGTCGCTCTCGCGATCATCGTGGCAGCTCTACTCGTTCTAGGTCTTTTCCTCTTCTAGTTCAGCTCTGACGTTCGGAATCCTTTGTTGACAGGGGCCTATCGCCCTTGTCACGCCACCCGCCGTTCACGTCACACCTCCGTCACTAGCAAATCCTACCGTGGCTTTGCGCTGGCAACTCAGCCAGCACGGCCGGCCTGCCGGCCAATCAGCCTAGCCCTTGCTAACGCGGAGGATTGCCATGGTACGACCCCTGTTCATCGCCGGTGCGCTCTTTGGCCTCTGTTCACTTCCGACTTCCCGCGCTGACGCGCAAGCCGGCAATGTGATCAAGCCCAAGACGAAGGCCGAGTCAGCTCGAATGGGATTGGCCATCCAGAGCGCGACTGCGCGGCTCGCAAGGACCGGTCTTGCCGTCCAGAAGCCGACTAATAAGGTCACTCCGACCGGTCCCCAGGCCGCAATTCAAACCTCCATCCCGCCACAGGTCGCCAAGCCCAAGGTCAAGCCGGCCAGCCACAATCGAGGCCGCCCATGAACGCCGCGAAAGTTCGACCCATCGCGGGCAGCGTACTCGGCCTCTGGCTGATGCTGGGCTGCGACAACGGAGTAACCCCGCCGCCACCACCACCTCCCTTGCCGCCTACACCGGTTTCCATGGTTACGCTTTCCCAGGACACAATCACCATGGTTCCGACTTCGACGGCCACGCTGGTTGCCACCCCACGCGATGCCTCGGGCAATGCGCTAAGTCGCCAGGTGTCCTGGCAAAGCTCGGATAGCACTCGTGCCATGGTCACCCCATCGGGGCTGGTCACCGCCGTGGCCTCCGGCGCAGCCACCTTGGTTGCGACCTCGGAAGGCTATTCGGCCCTTGCTCAAGTAACGGTAAAGGAAGGCGCTTCAGTTGGGCCAAGCGGGGGCAGCATTAGCGCATTGGCGGGCCGGGTGAACCTGGTCGTCCCCGCCGGCGTGGTTGGCTCGATGACCATCATTACCGTCGAGCCAGGGAATACCGTGCCGATCGACCCTCGGTACCTGCCCAACTCCGTAGTCGAGCTACGGGTGAGTGGAGGAACGATCTCCGGATCGATCGACCTTAGCCTGCGATATGACCCCAGCCTGATCCCCTCCGGAACTGCTGAAGATCTGCTCCGTATTCACCGTCTCAGCGGTGGGACCTGGCAGCAGGTGGACGGGAGTACCGTTGATATAGGTGCGAAGGTCGTAAGAGCAACCCTTTCGAGCTTTAGTACCTATGCGATCATTGGGCTTCCGAAGCCAGTCATTTCCCTCTCAACCGCAACGGTTGCCTTCACCGGGACGCAAGGTGGAGCAAGCCCGGCCAGCTCGCAGGTCGTTATATCAAACACTGGCGGCGCAGTTCTGTCAGGCCTCACGGCTGATGTGTCCTACGGTCCCGGCGCTTCGGGATGGCTTCAGCCTTCTCTCAGCTCGACCACCGCGAATCCTGCCTCGCACCTGACGCTTCAGCCATTGATCGGGGGCCTTGGTGCTGGCTCCTACGCTGCCACGGTGAGAGTAGCCGCTCCGGGTGCTGCCAATACGCCCCAGGTCATCGAGGTACTGCTCAATCTGAACCCTCCCCCTTTGGTAATCCTATCAACTTCGCCTTTGCCGGATGGCACTCAGGGCAGCCCCCATAGCTTCACGTTCCAGGCAGGTGGGGGGAGCGGCACGTATGGGTGGTCGATTCAGTCGGGCCTCATTCCCCCTGGCCTTGCTCTCGGCCCCAATGGCCTATTGAGCGGAACTCCCACTGTCATCGGTACCTTCGATTTCGCCGTCCGGGTGACCAGCGGAAATCAGAGCGTCACCCAGCCGATTCGCCTCACGATCAATGCGCCTCCGCTATCGATTGCCTCGAGCTCGCCGCTACCCCCTGGAATTTCCTCAACCCCCTACAACTTCAGCTTCCAGGCGAGCGGAGGAACCGGCAGCTTTGTCTGGATGGTACAGTCAGGCAGTGTGCCGCCAGGGTTGGGCCTGGGTCCGAATGGGGTCCTTAGCGGCATTCCCACCGTCCCCGGGATCTACAATTTCGTCGTGCAGGTGTTCAGCGGCGCTCAGGCGACCACCAAATCGTTCAGCGTCGTCGTCGATCTCCCGTCGTTGACGATTGTATCGACCTCCCCTCTAACGGCAGCCACTATCGGCGTCCCCTACTCGATCATGTTCCAGGCGAGTGGAGGTACCGGCTCCTACCTCTGGACTACGCCGCAGGGAAGCCTCCCACCTGGATTCTTCTTGAGCAGTGCTGGTCAGCTAAGCGGCACTCCGTTCCTTGCTGGTACGTTCGTATTCACCGTCCAGGTAACGAGTGGCCCTGCCAGCGCGAGTCGGCAGTTCTCGATCACGGTAAGCGGGGATCCGTGTGCTTCCGGACAGAGCACGCCCGTTGGCGTCGGGCAGATCCTTCCGGGCAATCTCAGCACCACGGATTGTCGGTTATCGGATGGATCGTTCGCGGATGTGTACCGTTTGACGATCTCCACAACGACCCAGGTGCAGATCGACCTGACAAGTGCGGCCTTCGATGCCTTCTTGCTGCTCCAGGATGCCAACCGGGCTGTCCTAGCGATGGATGATGACGGCGGAGGGGGGCTCAATGCCAGGCTGGTGCGAACGCTCGCCCCCGGCACCTACTATGTCCTCGCCAACAGTTTCTCACCCGGGGCAACGGGTGCCTACATGCTCAACGTCACGGCGTTGACAGATCCGTGCCAGGCCGTGACCACGATTAGCCCGGGTCAACCCTTGGGTGGCACTTTGAGCGTGGCCGATTGCCGCCTTGGAGATGGTTCCTATGTCGATGTCTACAGCTTCAGCCTTGGGAGCACGACTCAGGTACAAATCGACCAGACCAGCACGACGTTCGACACCTATCTGATCCTTCAAAACGGGGTTCGGGTTACCATCGCTTCAAACGATGACGGCGGCGGTGGCCTGAATGCTCGGATTGTCCAAACCCTCGGGCCCGGCACCTACTACATTCTGGCCACAAGCTTCCTGCCCGGAGCGACTGGCCCCTACCAGCTGTCCGTTGCGCCAGTCGTGGATCCGTGCCAGACCAGCGTGGCCATTTCCTCAGGGCAGAGCCTCTCCGGTAGTCTTGCGACGAACGATTGTCGGTTGTCGGACGGTTCCTACATCGACACCTATCGGCTCGATCTCTCCGCAACAACGCAGGTGCAGATTGACATGACCAGCTCAGTGTTCGATGCCTTTCTCATCCTTCAGAGTGCCGCGCGTACTACCATTGCGATGGATGACGACGGTGGCGGGAACTTCAATTCCCGGATTGTCCTGACGCTGTCTGCCGGCACCTACTACATCTTGACTACCAGCTTTAACCCAGGTGTCACAGGGAATTATCAGGTCAGCCTCACTGGAGGAGCCAGCGGATCGCTTGACCTCTCGATTAACGGGGCCTATCTCACCCAGGCAGCACAACGCTTTGACGGGTCTGTCCCCCTCGTGGCTGGACGGGATGCCTATCTCAGGGTGTTCCCTTTGGCGAGCCAATCGAATAGCGCCCAACCTCAGGTTCGGGCTCGACTGTATAGCGGCGCGACCCTCGTTCAGACTTACACGATACCCTCACCAATGGCGAGCGTCCCCGTCACTGTAGACGAGAGTACACTGTCCGGGTCCTGGAACGTATTGGTACCGGGCTTGCTCATTCAGCCTGGCCTACGGCTCCTGGTGGAGGTAGATCCGTCCAACGCGGTTGGGGAGGAGAACGAGGGAAACAACCAGTTCCCAATCTCGGGGCAGCCAGTAGGAATCACCGTTCAGGCCCTTCCGACTTTCGCATTGCGGTTCGTTCCTGTATTGCAGCAAGTGACCGGCTTACAGGGGAACGTGACCGCCAGCAATCAAGAGGCATTCCTGGCGGACGTTCGAAAGCTCCTTCCCGTGGCTGTCACAAGCGTTGATATTCGGGCCCCCTACACAACAACTGCGCCCGCCCTCGAGAGCAACGACGGAAACGGTGCGTGGTTCACCATCATCAACGAGATGCTTGGCCTACGAGCCGCCGAAGGTGGTAGTCGATATTACTACGGAGTCGTCAAAGTCAGTTATGGAGGCGGCATTGCTGGGTTGGGGTATGTCGGAAACTTCTTCAATACTGCCATAGGATGGGACGTTCCCTCGTCGGCTGCCCGTGTGATGGCGCATGAACTGGGACACAACCTCGGAAGCCCCCACGCTCCTTGCGGCAGCGCGGGGAACCCCGATCCGGCATACCCATATCCGGGTGGTCAGATCGGGGTGTGGGGCCTAGATGTCCTGAGTCTGACACTGAAGCCGCCGACCACCCCGGATCTCATGGGCTATTGTAGTCCGAGCTGGATCAGCGACTACAACTGGAGCCGAATGATAGCCTACCGCCAGAGTGGTCCGAGCAACGTGCAGGTGGCCGCGTCGGCGGGTCTGCTGGTCTGGGGGAGAATCTCGGCGACTGGCCTGGTGCTCGAGCCAGCCTTCGAGGTTCCTGCCGTGGGTGCAGCTAGCCCACGGGCAGGAACTGAGCGGCTTGAGATCCTGGCGGTCGACGGTTCCCTGATTCGGACCATTCCGTTCCAGGCAGCGGAAGTGGAGGATAGAGCGGCTGGTTCCGAACGGCACTTTGCCTTCGTGGTCCCAGTTGGGGCAGAACTGAGCGCGATCGGCGGATTGCGGGTTGTCGCGGCGGGCCGCTCGGCGACTCGCCTCACCAGGCCTGGAGTCGCGCCGACCGTATCGATCACACGAATCAACCCGCAACAGGTGGAGCTCCGCTGGGATTCTGTGCAGCACCCAATGGTGATGGTCCGTGACGCGTCAACTGGCCACATCCTTTCGTTTGCCCGCGGAGGAGCCGCACGCATTTGGACTGCTGCATCGGATCTTGAACTGCGGTATTCGGACGGGGTCCGAACTGATACGCGCAGAGTTCGAGCGCTCCGATAGGAACCCGGGTTTCCACCGCAAGAGTTCAACGAACAGAAAACCCCGCTGCAGGCGCGGGGTTTTCTGCTTCGTCCAGCGTGAGCTTTTCACCCGCGCAGTCAACGTCTTCTCCTCACCGAAATCCAAGTGCTCATCACCTCGCGTAGCCTCCTCCTCACGGTTCACCGAGTCCACCTCCTCCGGCCACGAGTCCGTCTCGGCCAGAGCCGCGTGCATCAATCTCGCGAGAGCTTGCTCCTTTCAGAGCTCCTGCTGTCGAACCGGAACCCAACAGGCCTCCGCTGCGTTCGACGGGTTCTTGGACTCGCCGCCGGGCCCTTCACGTCGTGCCGCGGGACCTCCGCGCTGCGAAACGAGTCCTCCTCTTCGCGCGACGAGTGGCCCCGATCGTGTAGCAGGGTCCGCGTTTCCTTTGACGGGTCCTCCGCATCGATCCGCTGGTACTCCAATCCTTGCGCCGGATGCTCCTCGCAGATCGCCGAAGACTCCTCCCACGACGGCGAGGACTTCGTCCTGAGCACCATCTCCCGAGCACCAGTGGCCACCTGCTCCGATCCTGCGGCCGGGTCGAGCGATTCTTGTACCGGTCATTGCGCGGAAGTGCCGGCTCCTTCTCAGCTTGCAACCGGCACTCCGCCGCTTGCAACCAGGCTCGCGATCTTGGCATCGCCTTGTTCGATCTTGCCGACGCGTTGTCCGTTCTTTCCACCAAGTCCTTCAACGCCCGCACTGAGTACCGCGTCAGCCTATTCCGGTCGTCGGCCTTCCTGACCGGCCTCTAGCCTTCCACCGACGGCCTGCCTGCTGCCTCAGCCCGGTCGCACGCAGCCTCCGGCTTACGGCACCCGGGTCGGACCGACCGGTAGGAACTGAACCCCACCCCCCGCACCAACGAGCCACGCCACATCGGCCCGGCCGGCAAAGACTCGATCGATGACTGACTGCTGTTGATCTCGGGGGAGCCGGAAGACGGCCTGGGCCGACTCAGGAAGGATCTGGCCCACGATGTGTCCTTGAACCAGGTACGCAGTGGCCACCACCGGCATCGCCTGCCCAACGATCGCTATTCGCCTCATGGAGACCCCCGCTTCAGCGAAGCGACCTCCGGTCTCCCGTAGCTCTGTTATCGTCCCTGCCAGCCGCCTGTCGACGTCCAGGCCGAATGTGATGCGGACGATGCAGAACGCCACGGCCGCGACCACACCCAGCCATTCGGGCCCCCACCGCGATCGACGTCCCGAAGCTTGCGCGGGGGCTCCGGTCCCGATGGTCCACTGGAGGGTCCCGAGGGCCAGCATCAGCGCAAATGGCGCGATCAGCCGCGGCTCCGCGTGAACCGCGATGAACTGGCCGAGGCCCATCAGGCCGAGGATGATGAGCACCAGGGCAGAACGTCGAGCCGTTGGCGTCGCCTGCGACGCCATTCTGCGTCGACTCCAGACCACCGGCAAAAGGACCGTGAGGAGCAACGGCAACAGCCAGCGTCCGAACACCGCCGCCGCCAGCTGGAACCAGTAGGCCAGGAGCTGAAACAGGGTGGGGGGGGTCCGGATTGGCAGTTGCACGCCCTCGGCCCAACTCGTCGGGTCCGCCCAGGGCTGGTAAGTCCACGAGTCGGCTTGGTCAAACCTGGCCACCGTTACAGTCGTTCCGAGCTCCGGAACGAGAACTTGTTGATACGCTCGGTGAGCACCGCGGTGGGCATCAGGAATCCGGGAGTCGCAGCCGGCGAGATACCAGCAGTAGTTGAGCCTCCCCGAGGAACCCATAGTCAATCTGCCTTCTTTTCGGCTCAACGGAACGATCCAGACGAGCATCACGGCTGCCGCAACCAGGGTCGAGCGCAACACTGCGCCGCGAGCCTTGCCGTCTCCCGCCGCCCACAGGCGGATCCCGGCCCCGATGAGGAGCCAGGGCCAAATGCTGGTTTTGACCAGGAAGGCTCCCCCCATCAGAAGCCCGGTGACCAGCCAGCGTTTGCCTTCGAGAACCACGAGTTGGTAACTCAGCGCAGTCAGGACCAGAATCAGCAACAAGTCCGGCGTGACTGCTTCAACCCGGGGAGGACCGAAGCTGCACAGCAAAAGGGAAGCGATCGCGGCCCGGCCGAAGGCCGGATCGGGAATTCGAGCCGCCCACCTGACGAGAATGACGAGGGTGCCGAACAGGAACCCCAGATTCACCAGATGGGCGTTTGGGATCAGGTTGGGTCCCCCAAGTCCCGTGAGCTTCGAGAACGCAGCGAAGAGGGCAGGGTAGAGGGGAGACCAGTAGCTCTGGACGAAGCCCGGCCCGTTGCCGTTTCCAAGCACCGCGGCGAGGTCCAGGTAGGAAACCCCGTCGGGATTGAGGCTGAACCGGGCGGTGAAGGTGAGAGCCGCCAGGAGCGCAAAGGCGAGCGTTGCGAGGACGTGGACCTCCCGCGGACGGAATTGCAGCCGGCGAGAGGGCATGGTTCCTATTCGACCACGTCCGGTGCCCCTCCACCCGGCGCGGGTTCTCGAGCAAACCCGGGCCTGCCCAGCGCAGCGAAGGTGAGTCGCTTGCCCAGCTCCACCCCGGGCTGATCGAAGGGGTTGATCCCGTACCACGCCCCGGCAAACCCCGTCGCAACCTGGAAGAACATGATCAGCTCACCGACCGTCTCCGCGGTGAGGCTCGGGACCGAGAGAGTGAGGTTC
>Ga0187893_10009513_pt1 | contig 14917 bp, 19 predicted proteins | sample MA1701074metaG_FD_139574 | JGI IMG/M metagenome (GOLD analysis project Ga0187893, IMG submission 139574) | White microbial mat communities from a basaltic lava cave in the Kipuka Kanohina Cave System on the Island of Hawaii, USA - MA170107-4 metaG ...
CACCGTCGGCATGGCTGAGCATGGCATGCATATCGAGAGTGGCCACTTGAAAGTACCACCAAACAGCATCCCAATGCGCGGCGGTGCGGGACCGTTCGATTACATTACGATGGGCGGACTGCTCACCATCCTCAAGGTGCGTGAGAACCTTGAACACTATAACCGTGATCCAGGCTGGTACCGGCACCCCAAGGGCACTGTGGCGAGCCTGGCAAGCCGTGAGGATCTCCGGCGCGATGGAATCAAGCTCTGAGAAGATCGATTCGCAAATATGAGAAGGAAGACCGCAATATTTCTTATTTGCGAGAAAAAGGCGCGGCTTTTCTTGTTCTCCAACGTGGCTAGGGATTGGTATACGAATTGCTCCGCAGAAGCTTAAGGACGCTTATCTATGGCTAGCAGCGGCAAGAGAAAGGAAAAACAACGACAGTACCTGAGGTCGGGTATTACGCTGTTGCTTGCGACTTATTTTCTGAATCTCTGCACGCTGAATCCTCATCTCCACGCTGCAACGGTCCCCGACCAGAGCCAACAGGCTCAGACCGGACACTGCGCGCGGCCTTTCGTTCCCCCTCAAGCTTCCGATTCACATCCTGTGAGTCACAAGCGGAGAACTGAGCCATTGTGTTGCGAATTGCGAGGGGCGCAAAGCAAAGCGCTCCGAGTTGCTCCTACGCAGATCGACGCTTCTCTGCTTCCGTTGATTATATTTCTCCCACCGGCGGTTGCAGGGCTGACCGGAGGAGTACAATTCCTGCCTCTTATCCAGGCAGAGCATTTTTCTCACCCACCTCCATTATATCTTCTTCATTCTGCTCTTCTGATCTGAGTTCTCCTTTCTTTGACTGATCTGAGCACAAGCACGGAAAGGCTTGTCTCGTTCTGGATTTGTGCAGACTCAGAGAAAGGAGAAAGACCATGAAGACGTGGAAATCTATTATTATTATCGCCGGACTCGTTGCTATTGGTGCCTTCGCCCCTCTTGGCTCAGCCCAAGAGGGAAAGAGCATCGACCAGATGGTCGCCGAGGCGAAAACACCAGCGGATCACGCTGCTGCTGCCGCCTTTTATCGAAAAGAGAGCGGTGAGTTACAGAAAGAAGCTGACCAACATTCTGCACTGGCACAGAAGTTAGTCAGTGAGGCAGGCGGTCAGAATCCTTCAGCAGGCCATCACTACGAACAAGCTGAGCACTGCCGAAAATTTGCCGATTCCTTGAGCAATGCTGCTCAGGAGGCGCAATCTCTAGCAAAGATCCATGAGCGCCTCGCGCAGTCCCCGGTGGAAAAGAAAAAATGAACAGCAAAGAAACCGCACAACGTATTTGTCAAAGACGTATACCTCAGAAAGGAAAAAGATCATGAAGACGTGGAAATCTATTGTTATTATCGCCCTACTCGTTGCTATTGGTGCGTTCGCATACGCCCCCCTTGGCTCAGCGCAAGAAGGAAAGAGCATTGAACAGATGGTCACTGAGGCGAAGACACCAGCAGATCATGAGGCTATTGCCGCGTACTACGACAAGCAAGCACAGGAAGCGCATCAGAAACACGCCGAGCACCAAAAGCTCGCGGAGTCATACGATCTGACGCCGAAATTAAAAGGCGGCACCATGTCTAAGCATTGTACTGACGCGGGAAAGAAGTACGAAGGGATCGCCAAAGATTACGAGGCCCTGGCCAAAGCGCATAGAGAGATGGCCAAAACGGCCAAGTAGCAACGTGTTCTAAAAAGGGGAGCTTCGTGAGTCGAGGCTCTCTTTCGCTGAGAGGCATCGTATCATGCTGGAACATTGGCATACCCTGTCAGTCGATGCACTTGCCACGCAACTGACAACGGATCCGTTGCGGGGTTTGGCGCTCCAAGAGGCGGCGACACGGCTGGCGAGCACCGGCCCAAACGAACTACGCAAGGGAGAAGCCATCTCTCCGCTGGCCATCCTTGCTGCACAGTTCCGTAGTCTTGTCATTTGGGTGCTGATTGTCGCCGCTCTGGTGTCCGTCCTTCTCGGTGAGCTGGCCGACGGAATCGCGATCATCACCATCGTCTTGCTTAACGCCATCATCGGCTTCTTTCAGGAGTACCGCGCCGAGCGTGCGGCGGCAGCCTTGGCACGCCTGACTGCTCCGTGAGCAAAGGTAGTCCGTAATGGCCAAGCCACCGTGATTGCTGCTTCTGAGGTGGTTCCTGGAGATGTTCTTCTGCTGGACGCGGGTGACCTGGTTGCCGCCGATGCCCGTTTGGTTGGCGCTTCAGCGCTGCGCGCGAATGAGGCTCCTCTGACCGGCGAGTCTCAAGCCGTCGAGAAACAGACCACGGTCTGCGCGCCTGACACACCACTCGCCGACCGCGTAAACATGATCTTCCTTGGCACGAGCATTGTCAACGGTTCTGGTCGTGCTCTTGTGGTGGCGACAGGAATGAACACCGAGGTTGGACATATAGGTATCCTAAATCATTTGTGGCGAGTGCCGTTCATGCTTCGACTTCACCCTACGGGTGTAGCCTGTCCTGAGCTTGTCGAAGGGCTCAGCACAAACGGGGTCAATACCGCTCGTCCTGAGCGTACCCTGAGCGTAGCGAGAGCGGAGTCGAAGGGGAAGTCGAAGGGCGCACGAAAGAGGGTTCCTACACATTTCATTTAGGAATCCTATATTGCCGAGTTGTTGCACACCGCCGCCAGTGATGAAACTCCGCTGCAGAAACGTCTCGACCTCGTCGCCAAACGCTTGCTGTGGGCGTGCTTAGGGATTGTCCTGCTAGTTTTTGCCCTCGGATTCCTGCGTAATATTGCCCCGTTTGAACTCTTCCTTGGCGCGGTTAGCCTCGCCGTGGCCGCGATTCCCGAGGGGCTACCGGCGGTGGTGACGGTAGCTTTGGCTCTCGGTATGCAACGGATGGCGCGCCGCAACGCGCTGGTGCGACGCCTGCCAGCCGTGGAGGCGTTGGGCTGTGCACAAGTCATCTGTAGTGACAAAACTGGCACGCTGACGGTGGGTGAGATGACCGCACGCAGACTCGTGACCAGTGCTCGCATTTTCAGTGTCACCGGAGAGGGGTATACGACCGACGGCACCTTTTTCGTTGACGGGGTGGAATGCACGACGGTGGAAGCTCCGTTGCTTTCTGCTCTCTTACGTGCCGCCGTAGGTTGTAACGATGCCGAACTTATCGAACAGAACGGTCGCCCAACGGTCGTAGGAGACCCAACCGAGGGAGCCCTGTTGGTTGCCGCCGCCAAGGCGGGCGTGACGCGAGCCAGCGTTGACTCTGAGATGCCGCGACTCTCCACCTTGCCGTTCGATTCCGATCGCAAGCGCATGACAGTCATCCGACGTTGGGAAGAGCAGGCATGGGCGTTCCTCAAAGGCGCACCAGAGGTGATTCTTGCACGGTGTACCCACATTCGTACTGAGCGCGGCGTCGAGCCACTCGCAGACAGCGACCGCCCGCATGTTGCAGGCCAACGCCTTGATGGCCAATGATGCGCTGCGCGTGCTGGCTGTAGCCGACCGCCCGCTGGAGACATTTCCTGCATCACTAGAGGGTCATACATCCGTCAACGACGATACCATCGAACAGAACTTAACGTTCCTCGGGCCCATTGGCTTGCAAGATCCACCGCGCGCCGAAGCACGTGATGCAATCGCACGTTGTAAGCGCGCGGGTATTCGTACGGTGATGATTACGGGGGATCACCCTGATACGGCGCGTGCGATCGCACGCGAACTTGGCATGCTGGACCGAGGAGCTAGCGTCGTTACTGGGGGTGAACTTGAGTCGATGCCTGATGACGCCCTGAGCCAGCGGGTGCGAAACATTGCAGTGTATGCGCGTGTGACGGCTGAACACAAACTGCGCATTGTGCATGCATGGAAGTCCCAGGGCACGGTGGTGGCGATGAGCGGCGACGGGGTCAACGACGCGCCCGCATTGAAAGAAGCGTCCATCGGCGTGGCAATGGGCATTAATGGGACAGAGGTCACCAAAGAAGCGGCAGACCTCATTATCGCTGACGATAATTTCGCGTCCATCGTTGCTGCGGTAGAAGAAGGGCGAGGCATCTACGACAACATCGCCAAGACCCTGGCTTATCTCTTGGCGGGAAACGCGGGTGAATTGGCGGTGATGTTTCTCGCGGCACTCGTGGGGTGGTCGCTTCCCCTGCTGCCGATTCAGCTTTTGTGGATCAATTTGGTGACGGATGGGCTGCCAGCACTGGCCTTAGCGACCGATCCGATTGACCCCGGGGTACTGACGCCCCCCCTCGACGCCAAGACGCGCAGTTGATTGATCGGGCGTTTCTCAAGCGCATCGTGCTCACCGGGATGCTCACGGCTGGTGTGGCGCTCGCCGCCTTTGCGTATGAATTCTATGCCGACAACAGTGTCGCGCAGGCAAGAAACGCCGCCTTCTCCGCGTTGGTGATTGCTGAGTTGCTGCGAGCCTTTGGCGCACGCAGTAATGAGCAGACCATCTGGCAGATTGGATGGTTCTCCAACATGCGCCTGTTTATGATCGTGGCAGCAAGCTTTGTGCTGCAACTCCTCATTCATCATCTCCCGGTATTGGAAACACTCTTTGGCACGGAACCCATTTCACTCGCACAGTGTGTGACGTGGATCATGCTCGGAGCAATCCCTTTCCTCGTGCTCGAGATGGGGAAGAACAGGCGTTGGTCTCAACAAACGCCTCTGCAACTACACACAGGACAGCCAAGGCTATGAAACGGTGGCACATGGCACGTTGTCGACTTTATGTCTTGTTCAGCATCGTCGTGCTCTGGGGCGGAAGGAGCGATTTTTCCATTGCGGCAGACCGGCCGGAAGCGATCCTAAACCTTGGGAGACTGATACACGAGGCGGCGGAAAATAACCCCGAGATCAAAGCCGCCAGACAGCGCTGGGAGGCGAGTCAGGCGGTTATCCCCCAAGTGCAGACTCTCCCCGATCCACGCGTCAACTTTGGCTACAAAGACGTAATTGAGCGCGAACAAATGTATGGCTTCGGTCAGGCGATCCCCTTTCCTGGTAAACTGCGACTACGCGGTGAGATTGCCTCGCGCGAGGCCGAGCAAGAGTATTTGGCGACGCGTTTGCGCGTCATCGCCCGTTTGAAGGAAGCGTATTACGACCTTCATCTGGTTTACAAATCCATCGAGATCGTGGACAAAAACAAGCTGCTCTTGCAAGATTTCGAGAGCACGGCCATGTCGCGGTACGGCGTGGGACGAGCTACGCAGCAGGACGTCTTGCGCGCCCAAACTGAAATCTCGCGTGTATTGGCACGTCTGGCGACACTGGAGCAACGCAAAGAGTCACTACGCGCCGACATCAACCGTCTGCTGAATCGCTCGCCACTCGATTCGCTGGGCACGTCCCCGGAGATTGCCGTGACGCCGTTGCATCAGGAGCTGCGTGAGCTAGTGGCGATTCTTGATCAGTCTTCTCCTCTTCTACAGGCGCGAGCGAAAGATGTAGAGCGCGGCGACGAAGCCATTGCGCTCGCTAAACGGGAATATTTCCCGGATTTTGAAATCAACGGTTTTGGCTTTCACAACGAGACGATGAACGAGAACGGTTATCAGTTGATGCTCGGTATCAAAATTCCTCTCTACTACACCACCAAACAACGTGAGGGGGTCCAAGAAGCTTTCGCGAACCGTGAAAGCGCGGCGCAGGAGCTACACGCCATCAAACAAGATCTGTTGTTTCGCTTGAAGGATAACGTTGTGCAGGTGCAGCGTGCCGAGCAACTGGTAGCGATTCTTAAAGACGCCATTATTCCCCAAGCCACCCTTACGCTAGAGTCCGCGCAAGCTGGATACGCCGTCGGGTCGGTAGATTTTCTTACCTTGCTCAATAGCTTGCTCACCTTGCAAGAGAACGAGTTGGAACTACATAGCGAGATGGTCGAGCACGAGAAGGCCGTCGCGCGGCTGGAAGAAATTCTTGGGAGTACGCCATGACCTCATCGCTTCGCATTCTCGTTGTTGGCATTGTTGTTGGCATCGCAGTCAGCCTGGGGGTGTTCACCCTCTGGCGTCCGGTCCTTCAATCCTGGCTTCTGTTGGGCGATCAACACGCAGCGTCGTCTCCCACACCGCCGGTTCCGGCCACACACGAACATGAGCCTGCGCCGACTCTGAGCGCAGCGCACCCTGCCAGTCATGGCGAATCCTCAGCGCCCGCGGTTCTGCCAGACAATATGATGGTCGTCAATCCGGAGCGGTTACAGTCAAGAGGTGATTGACCGCGTCAAAGCGAAACTCAAGGAGATTGAACCGTCCATGCCGAAGGGCGTCAAAGTCGTGACGACCTACGACCGTAGCGACCTCATCCGTGAATCCATCGCCACCGCCAAAGAAAACCTGATTGAAGAATTAGCTATTGTCAGCGTCCTGATCATTGGCTTTCTCCTCCATTTTCGTTCCGCGCTCATTCCCATCATTACGTTGCCGTTGGCTGTGCTGATCTCCTTCATTCCCATGTACTTCATGGGGGTCGGCATAAACATCATGTCGCTGGGCGGCATCATTGTCGCTATTGGCGACATGGTCGACGCCTCTATCGTCATGGTCGATAATGCGCATCGCCGGTTGGAAGACTGGGAGCGTAACGGGCGTGTCGGCGACCGCACCGAAGTGCTCATCGATTCCGCGAAAGAGGTTGGTCCTTCCATCTTTGCATCGCTCCTGGTGATTGCCGTTGCATTTATGCCAGTCTTCACTCTTGAGGCCCAGGAAGGCCGTTTGTTCAAGCCGCTAGCCTTCACCAAGAATCTGGCTATCGCTACAAGCGCCATTGTCGCGATCACATTGATTCCAGCTTTGTTGTCTCTGCTCATTCGAGGTCGCATTATCCCCGAACAGCACCATCCTATTACACGATTGCTCCAGCGCCTCTACGCTCCGTTCTTACGCGTAGCCTTACGCCATCGAGTCGTCGTAGTGCTCCTCGCGGTCGGGCTGACGCTGACCGTCATCCCCGCGTTCCAACGCATGGGGTCTGAGTTCATGCCGCCCCTCTACGAAGGGACGATTTTGTATATGCCCACCACCTTTCCCGGTCTCTCGGTTACGGAAGCCGGGATGCTCTTACAACAGATGGACCGCAAGTTAAAAGCGTTTCCAGAAGTGGAGCGTGTCTTTGGCAAAGCTGGGAGAGCCGAGACCTCCACCGACCCAGCGCCGTTCAGCATGATGGAGGTAGTGGTCGAACTCAAACCGAAGGAGCAGTGGCGGCCGGGGCTCACCTACGAAGCGCTGGTCGACGAAATGGACGAGACGCTGCAATTCCCCGGTGTCACGAACGCCTGGACGATGCCAATCAAAGCGCGCACTGACATGCTCACAACGGGCGTGCGCACGCCCGTTGGCATCAAAATCTTTGGGCCAGACCTCAAGCAAATCGAAGAGATCGGTCAACATATCGAGATAGCCGCCCCAGGCGTCCCTGGGACACGCAGTGTCTATGCCGAGCGGGTCTCGGGTGGGTACTTCCTCGACTTTGACATCAAACGCGAGGAAATCGCTCGCTATGGGTTGACGGTGATGGACGTGAGCAAGATCATCGAGTCGGCCATTGGCGGCGAAAACATTGAGACGACGATTGAAGGACGCGAGCGCTATCCCATCAATGTGCGTTATCTTCGCGAGCTGCGTGACGATCCCGAGAAACTCGAGCGAGTGTTGGTGGCCACACCGACCGGGGCGCAAGTGCCCTTAGCGCAACTCGCCACGCTGCGCTTCTTGCCTGGCCCACCCATGATTCGCGACGAAGATGGCATGTTGTCCGGCTACGTGTACGTTGACATGGCTGGACGGGATGTCGGCGGATACGTGGAAGATCTGAAACGAGTGGTGCGAGAGAAGGTCCAGCTTCCGCCAGGGTACACCATAACGTGGTCTGGGCAGTATGAGTTTATGCAGCGTGTGCGAGAACGGCTCACCATCTTCGTGCCGTTGACGCTCGTGATCATCTTCATCCTGTTTATTTCACCTTCCGCTCTGTAGTTGAAACACTGATGGTGATGTTAGGAGTACCGCTCTCTTTGGTTGGTGGTGTCTGGTACATGGCGCTGCTCGGCTACAACATGAGCATTGCGGTCTGGGTCGGCATCATTGCGTTAGCGGGTGTTGCCGCCGAGACGAGCGCGGTGATGCTCGCCTACTTGGACGAAGCCTACGCACGTCGGAACACAGCGGGGACGCTCAACTCATTGTCCGATCTGCTGGAGACGGTGCAGCAGGGAGCGCTGGAACGGATCCGCCCAGTGTCCATGACCGCGCTCGCGAACATTCTCGGTCTTGCACCGGTGATGTGGGCGACGGGCACAGGGGCCGATGTCATGAAGCGGCTCGCCGCACCTATGGTTGGCGGAGTGATGTCGGCAATGTTGCTCACGCTCATCGTAATTCCTGCGCTGTATGCCATCTGGAAGTGGCATGCCGAGATCAAACACGCGTCTGCCGACAGATATGGAGAGGCTCTTCCTCTCGTTTCCTCGTCTACCGTGCGACGTTGAGCTTGACTGTGGAGGCGACCATGACACCATAGCATCGGCACGAGATGCATATCTTTACCAAGAAAATTAAACAGGAGGTGTATATGAAAAGAACAAAGATGTTGAGAACGATCGCGACGAGTGTAATTCTCTGCGGCGCTATCGTTTTCCCACCTGTGGTGGGTGCCCAAGAGGCTGAAAAAAAGGACATGCCAGGAATGGCAGGGCATGAGCACGTGATGAGTGGAATGCACGGCAATCCGGAGATGCACGCGCAAATGCAGAAGATGCACCAAGAGATGCAGGCTGAATTGCAAAAGCAACTGACTGCGCTGCGTGAGCATGCCAAAGCGATGAACGGGATTACCGATGAGAAACAACTGCTTGCAGAAATGAAAAAACACCCGCAGATGACCGATGATCTTCTCGGCACGATGGTGGAACAGCGGGAAAAGATGCATGCGCAGATGAGCGAGCATCATGAGAAAACGCATGGAATGAAGAGCAAAGCGCCGCAGCTGGAATCGCAACCATCTGAAGGACACGAGGCACATCACTAAGAAGCAGCAATCACAACCGGGTCCCCGCGAGTAGAGTGATGATGAAGATTTGGCATTTGACTCCCGAGACCCCACGGACTCCCTACCATCTCAATGCGGGTGAGCGAGCGACACTGCGGATTGGTACGTATCCGATCGCGTCCAAGACCTGCGGGACGTGCAGATGTGGTTCACCCTCGCGTGGTTTGGTGTGGAGTTTCGTACTGCTGAGGTACGACTGCCTGATGGTGCTATAGCGTCAGTGAAACGCTTTGTCGATAAAAGAGAAGGATTCACTGAGGCGGACATCACAGCAATGGTGGTGGAGCAGTACAAGATTTTACGCAATATCGTGCCGCTCTACCGCCAGCTTCAGGAACGTGGACAAATTGAGATCTCAACAACGCCCTTCTATCATCCGATTCTCCCGCTCCTGATTGATACCAATAGTGCGACGCTGGACAAGGAGGGGACGACGCTGCCTGAGCAATTTGCATGGCCGGAAGATGCTGACGCGCAGGTGCGGCTGGCGGTTGAGGACTATACCGCGCGGTTTGGCCGACCACCCGCCGGCATGTGGCCGGCAGAGGGTGCGGTGGGGCAAGAAGTGATCTCGCTGTTTGCACGCTACGGCATACAATGGATCGCCAGTGATCAAGGGGTGCTCGCAAAGTCAGGACGTTGGGGCTATCAAGCGGAGAACGCCGATGTCCTCTGTCAAGCGTACCGTGCCGTAGATGAAGCCAGCGGCGCTGCCATTAGCATCTTCTTTCGCGCGACCGAGTCGTCTGACGCCATCGGATTTCAGTATAGCGGTTTTCCCAATGAGCAGGTCGCCGCCCGGGAATTTGTCTCACGCATCAAGACACGTTTCGCGGTGCATGCCCAAGACCCAGCGAATCGGGTAGTCAGTGTGATCCTTGACGGCGAAAATGCTTGGGGCGCGTATCGGGAAGACGGACGACCGTTCTTGCGAGCGTTGTATGCCACACTAGCGACGGATCAGACTATTCGGACGATAACATTTAGTGAATATCTAGAAGGGAATCCTGCGCGGCATGTCCATCCTCATGCGCAATCCGACCAACCCCGGGTGTACGATCTCTTTCACGGGTCATGGATTGATGAGACAGGGTCTGCGCCTGGGATCGATCTGGGCACGTGGATTGGCGAGGCAGAAGAGAACCGGGGTTGGCAGTTACTGACGCGGACGCGAGAGTTTCTCGCCAAAACACAGCATACGCCAGCCAGTGCGCCTGAGGCGTACACCGCGCTCTACGCGGCAGAGAGCAGTGATTGGTTCTGGTGGTTCGGTAGTGATCAAGATTCTGGTACGGACGCAGATTTTGATGACTATTTTCGTCGCCATCTCAAAAGCGTCTATTGGTTTCTCCAGCAGCCTTCTCCGCAAGTGTTAGATCAGCACATCGTTCCCCGCACGGTAGTATGGAGTTTTACCCAACCGGTGCGAGCGATTTCTGCGGGAGACTCGCTGACGATTCGGACGAATTGTCCAGGGCAATTGCGTTGGTGGACAGATACTGAACCAACTCCGCAGAGTGCGCCACTCAAACCTCGCGGGGGTGTCATGTGAGAAACCGTCTGCGTGTCGTAACCGGACGCATAAGAGTCCTCCTCAGGACAATATATGATTCTTCTTCTCACCTGCTTGTTTGACCAGGGTCCCGCTCCAACGATGAGCAAGAAGAGGGAACCCAACAGCATCGCGTAGTCCGTGCGTGCCTCATGCGTCATTTTCCAGAAACCCTCCTGAAGAAAAGTTGAGTGTACGAATATCACGGAGTCTGCTATGAAAGTAAATCCGTACGCCCTTGTATCCATGAAAGTGCTCCTGTTCTTATCAGGGAGGGTTTCTCGGTGGGACGCATTATTGATGCCGATAGCCATTTCATGGAACCTCTCGATCTCTGGCAACGGTATATCGAGCCACAGTACCGTGATCGTTGCCTGCGTTTTGCGCGCCGACCAGACAAAAATCGTTACATGATCCTCGTGGAGGAAGACACGCGTTTACGTTTCAACGTCGAGGACTTGCTTGGTGTTCTTATTGGGTTCGGGCAGAAAGAGAAAGGTGCGGGATTAGGAGCCTTCGATCTGGCTGAGATATTTAGTCCTTCTTTGGAAGACATGAATCAGCATATTCGCTTTCTTGACCAGGAAGGCATCGAGTGCCAGTTTCTCTATCCTTCCATTGGCCTTCTCATCGATGGATTTATCGAAGATCCTGCGTTGGCTGCCGCACACTGTCGTGCATACAATACCTGGACATTGGAACGGTGTGCCGGATACCGCAATCGCTTGTACCCGGTGGGCCACATTTCGTTACGACACCCGGTAGAAACCATGCGGGAAATGCATCGACTGGCCAGGGAAGGGGTGCGTTCCCTCTTTGTCGGAGCGATGCCAGTGAATGGCAAAAGTTTCGGCCATCCTGACTTCGATCCGATTTGGGCAACTGCGCAGGAGCTTGATCTCTCCATTGGCATTCATTTGGTCGTCCATCCCTATTATCTCGGCAACGAATGGCATAAAGAGCCGAATCCGGGCTTTATGTTCGTTAGCATGAATGTCATTCAGGATCCGCGCATGGCGCTGACGACAATGGTTTATGATGGTGTCTTTGAGCGGTTCCCGCGCTTGCGGGTTGCCACGATCGAGTCTGCGAGTGGCTGGGTGGCGGAGTGGATTGATCGTCTTGACTATCGGTTCAGCTATATGGGACATACGACCCAGATGAAGCGGCCAGCTAGTGAGTATTTTGCCCGCAATATCTGGATCTCAGCAGACCCTGAGGAGCGAACCCTGCCGGCGATGATCGAGTTGCTTGGCAATGACAAGTTCTTTATCGGATCGGATTATCCCCATGCCGAAGGTTTTGTCCGCCCGATTGAGAAAGCGCGTAAGGCGCTTGCGCGCTTGCCGCAAGTATCCGTAGACAAAATTTTAGGAGACAATGCTGCTTGCTTTTTCGGAATTTGAGACATAGGAGGGATTTGCTATGAGTCTCGAAGAACTCCAACGCCGACTACAAACACTCGAAGATATTGAAGCGATCAAGAAACTGAAAGTGCGGTACTGTCACTGCGCTGATGCTCGTGACCATGTCGGCTTTGCGAATCTATTTACTGACGACGCGGTGTGGGAAGGAGGAGTTTTTGGTCACGGCGAAGGGCGGAAGGGCATTGAGCAATTCCTGCGTAACGTACAAGAGCAGTCACTGCCGTTTGCGCTGCACTATGTCATGAACGCTGTGGTTGAGGTCCAGGGAGATACTGCGGTCGGCCAGTGGTATCTGTTGGAACCCTGTACTATGGCTCTGGCTGATGGTCGGCAGACGCAGGCGGTATGGGGCACTGCGACATACGAGGATCATTTTGTGAAAGTCAATGGAGAGTGGAAGTTCAAGAAAGTTCATCTCAAGCCGGTCTTTTGGTCACCTTTCGATCAAGGGTGGGTAAAGCAGCGGTTTATTCAGGAATAGGACAAATTGCTGTTCCGTATGTAGGGAAAGGAGAGATTCAGATGCTGGGATCAGTTGCACATATTGGTATTACGGTTCGGGATATGGAAAAAGCTATTCACTTCTATCGCGATGTGCTTGGCTTAAAGCTCATAGGGGATGTCACCTTTGCTGGAGAAGAAGCAGACATTCTTCTTGGAGAAAGTAATGTCAAACTGCGCGCCGCCTACCTCCGCAGCCAGGAGGACAAAAAGAGCCCGCCAATCGAATTGCTCCATTTCGTTGAGCCAATCGCGAAAGGTGAGCCCTACGCCGGAGTGGCCAATCCGGGTATCACGGAAGTGGCGTTTTGGGTCAAAGATATTGAGCAGACCTACAAGGAACTGCGAGCGAAAGGGGTGCGATTCTATTCTGCCCCGCAACTGTTCGAGACTGATGAGTACAAAGTGAAGGCAGTGTATTTCCGTGACCCAGACGGAACGACATTAGAGTTGTTGCAGAACGTTGAATAGCAGTAAGCATTCAGCCGTCAATTGTCTGCTTTCAGCAATACCGGTCTCTAGAGTCTGTAAAAACGGGGCTGAAGGACTCAGGACCAGTTTTCCCCCCTCTCCCAGCCGGGAGAGGGAATTTTTGCGAGAATGACGAATATGTATTCTGAGATGCCGGAGCTTCTTTGGCCGGGAGATCAGGTATCTTTTTTGTTGTGTTCGACAGGAAGCCCAGCCGCAGTCCAGCCGTTAAACCCAACTTCGAGGTGCGCGACGTTGGGAAACCCCATTTCTTGTAGCACGTCCGCCGCAAGGGCAGACCGTCCACCGCCCGCTCAATACAAGACAATCCGCTTCTCCGGATCGACTTTCCCGCTGTAGTATTTCGAGGTCGGGTCCAACCAGAACTCCAACATCCCACGCGGGACGTGCAGCGCTCCGGGAATCCAGCCTAGTTTCTGCCGTTCACGGATGTCACGAATGTCGAGCACTTGCACAGGTTGTCCTGACTCTCGCTCAGCTTGCAGCTGTTCAAGGGATAGGTTTTGCACACGGGTCTTCGCGTCTTTTACCATCTGGTCAATGGTTTTCTTGGGAACGAACATGGATGTTCCTCCTTCGCAGGGTAGTCCTATTTCCCAGCCGCCGCCAGCAGTTCCGGAATCGTCGTGAGTTTCTCGCGCGGTTTGCCGACTTTCTTGCCGCTGGCAACTTCAACTTGATCGATCCGCCGCCAGTCGGCATAGGTCACATACCGTACATTCTTCCGTGCCAGCAGCGCAGGGAGGGCCTCGGCATCGATATGGAGGTCCGAAGGAAATTGCTGCTGTTGCGCATCTGCCATCATGAGTTCGACCGTTGCAGCGGCATCGGGCTTATTGGTACCAATCACGCCAGACGGACCACGTTTGATCCACCCAGCAACATACAAGCGGTCAATCGGTTGCTTCGTGGTGGCATCAAGCACACGCCCGTCTCGGTTGGGGATAATCCCGTCCCGTTCATCGAACGGTACCCCAGGAAGTGGATGACCCTTATAGCCAATCGAACGAAAGATCATGTCGCACGGAATCTCTTCATAGACTTTCGTTCCTTGGGCTTTATAGGTTCCTTGAGCATCTTTGATCAGGCGATTACGTTCCAGGCGAACGCCTTGAACACGATCTTGGCCAAGAATCTCTACTGGTGACACAAAGAAGCGAGCACGAATTTTACGCGCTTGAGTGCCTTCGCCTTTGGGGAGCTGGGCGGTGACAATATCAACGTTCCGTTGATGTGTGTGCTCCGAGGCGTGCTCGGCCAGAAACTCGCGATTGACATCGTCCAACTCTATTTCATCGGCACGAGCGACGAGATCGACTCCATCGAGTTCGGCTAACTCACGAATTTCTGGATTGGTAAACGCGGCCTGGGCAACACCACGTCTGCCGAGGAGATAAATTTCTTTGACTTTACTCTTGCGCAAGACTTCAAGTGCGTATTCGGCAATGTCGGTTTTGGCAAGTTCATCAACAGAGCGGGCGAGCACACGGACGACATCCATCGCGACATTGCCGTTGCCAACAACGGCAACTCGTTCCACCTGACTCAACTCAAAGTGCAGATCACGATAATCGGGGTGTCCGTTATACCAGCCGACAAAAATTGTGGCGGGATAACTGCCAGAAAGGTCCTCTCCTGGGATACCCATGCGCCGGTCTGATTCGGCACCAGTAGTGAATAAGACCTGGTAATAATGGGCGAGAATTTCGTCAATGGTGATGTCACTGCCGAACGTGACGTTGCCAAAAAAACGAAACCCTGGACGGCTTGCCGTTTTGTCGTACTGCCTGATCACGGCCTTGATCTTTTGGTGGTCTGGGGCGACCCCACCGCGCACCAAGCCGTATGGGGTAGGCAGG
>Ga0187893_10009515_pt1 | contig 14916 bp, 6 predicted proteins | sample MA1701074metaG_FD_139574 | JGI IMG/M metagenome (GOLD analysis project Ga0187893, IMG submission 139574) | White microbial mat communities from a basaltic lava cave in the Kipuka Kanohina Cave System on the Island of Hawaii, USA - MA170107-4 metaG ...
CGTCCTCACGGCTGGACTCAAATTGCGAGAACTCGTCATCATCCCGCAACTGGCCTACGGCCGCGTTGCGTAGTTTGCTTTTCCTGCCTGCTTCGCGCAGGATCGGAATGTAGAGGTACTAATTCTGGCGCCGCGCAACTTGCCAACTTCTTTGCATCGGTCCCCTTCTACTTCAAACGCGACATGGTGGACGGAAAAATGAATTGGACGCCGAACGCGAGAATGAACGTGTTCGGCAAATACAGAGTCATGCTTGCCCCGGTAACCGCTGGCGTTCCGTTTGGCGAAGCGCTCGGTGGCTATCCCGGCGGCGCAGCCGGAGCCGCGGGCATCGGAACAGGCGACAACAAGACGGACGTATTCGGCGGCGGAATTAGCTACGTGATCACACCGACTCTTCTGTTTGACGCAAACTTTGGTGGCACTCTGATGCATCACACCACTACGGGCCCGGACTACGGAAAGAACATCGGTCTGGACGTTCTCAGAATTCCAGGGACCAACGGTACGGACGTCCGCCAGAGCGGCTTCCCGATTTTCAATATCAGCGGCTACAGCTCTGTAGGGAACGTCAACAACTGGAGCCCGATCATCCGTAACGACCGTGTATACACCTACGTAGCCAACCTGAGTTGGACCAAGGGAGCGCATAACCTCCGTTTCGGGTTCGACTTCGTGCAGCATCAGATGAATCACTGGCAGCCGGAGTTGGGCGGCTATAGCCCCCGTGGCGCCTTCACGTTCCCCAATGGCATCACAGGTCTGAATGGCGGACCCGCCGCGAACAACTTCAACGCTTTTGCGGGCTTTCTGTTGGGTCTACCCGGTACGATGGGCAAAGCCTATCAGTTTTACGATCCCATGCGGACCCGCGAGTTCCAGCAAGGGTACTACATTCGCGACAACTGGCAGGTCAGCCGCAAGCTGATCCTGAACCTGGGATTGCGTTTCGAACATTTCCCGATCATGCACCGGGGCGAGTTCGGCATAGAACGTTACGATCCGACGACCAATAAAGTGTTGATTGGCGGGCGTGGAAATGTTCCCCGGAACGCGGGAACGGAGGCAATCAAGCTCATGCTGGCGCCTCGGATAGGCTTTGCCTACCGCTTCAACGACAAAACCGTTCTCCGCGCTGGTTATGGCATCACCAATGACCCGTACCCTGTGAGCCGCCCACTTCGCAGCCCGTTCCCAGCGGTGATCGTGGACGAATATCTCGCCACAAACGCGTTCATTCCTTCCGGATCGCTGGCGACAGGAATTCCGGCCGCTCGCTTCCCGGACCTCTCGACCGGAGTCCTCGACATTCCCAACACGGTCGCCACAAACTCGCTGCAAGCCGGCAAATTCCGGCGCGGCTACATCCAGTCGTTAAACGTAACGCTGCAGCGTGATCTGGGCGCCGGCTTCGTACTCCAGACAAGCTATGTAAGCACCCGTTCCATCCGACAGGCGTTGACGTACTTTGAAGGAAACGCCGGGCTGGTTCCTGGCGCGGGGGCTCCGGGACGGCCATTGTTCCAGCAGTTCGGAACCAATGCTTCGCGCCAGTTCTTTATACCCATGGCCCATAACCGGTACGACGCATGGCAATCGAACGTTACGCGCCGGTTCGCCGGCGGATTCCTGATGACGATGTCCTACACGTGGTCGAAGACGCTGGGCATCAACGCCGGCAACAGCGACAATGGGCTTCGTTTTTACGTTCCCAGCCAGTTCTCAAAGAATTGGGCGGTGGCCGATTTTGACCGGACCCACTCCTTCGTTTGGGGTGGACACTACGAGCTGCCTTTCGGCAAAGGCAAACAATTTGCCACAACCGGCGTTGCAGCCGCGATAGTGGGTGGCTGGCAATTGAATCCAGGAATTACGCTCTACTCGGGCCTTCCGTTTATCGTAGGCTCCGACGGAGCTTCCCTGAACGCTCCACAGAACACGCAGGTTGCGGATCAGATTCGCGCCGACGTAACAAAGCCTCGCGGAGTCGGGCTGGGCGCTCCGTTCTATGACCCGACCGCGTTTGCCGCGGTTCGCGATCCTCGCTTCGGCAATATGGGGTTGAACGCGCTGCGCGGGCCAAGGCTCTTCGCGGGCAATCTCGGCATCACCCGCGCTTTCGTCATAACGGAGCGGGTCGCTGTTCAATTCCGCGGCGAAGGGTTGAACTTCACGAATACGCCGTCTTTGAACAACCCGAATGCCACGGTGACCACGCCGGCGAACTTCATGATGATCACCGGCGCGGCGACAAAGCAGCGCACCATCCGCTTCGGCTTGCACCTCTCGTTCTAGCCTAGAACTCGAGACGTAGCGCCATCTGTCCTTGTCTGGGCGGGTTTGCCTGTGAGGCGACCCGCCCGAAGTTTACGTTGGAAACGTTGCCTTGCGGCGCGCCGAACACCGTGTGGTTGAACACGTTGAAGAATTCGGCCCGGAAGACGAGAGCAAATTTTTCGGTAAGCGCCGTACGCTTCAGCAGTCCGAAACTTTCCTGAATGAAACGGTCCCCGCGGAGATCCGTATAAGCTCTGGCCGCGGTGCCCAAACGAAACCCCGTGGGCGCGGCGAAAGCCGCCGGGTTAATCCACCGGTCGGCTAACGGGTCGCGCGTCTCAAGCGTCTTCGGAGCGTTCAAAGCATCCGGCCGAAGCAGGCCGTTGAACAGCGGCAGCGTGTTGTTCGCCGTAAGCGTCACCGGCCGGCCGGACTGAAACTGATGAATGGCGTTGAACTGCCAGCCACCGGCGATAACTCCGGCCACGCCGCGCCGGTTCAGGAATCGCTTGCCCGGACCGAACGGCAATTCGTATAGGTAGCTGATGGCCACCACATGCGGGATATCGTTCGTGCTGATGGCCTTCTCCAACCCCATGTTGTAGAAGGTCTGTCCACCCGGCCCGCCGCCTGCCATGATGTCGCCATCGGAAATTGTCTTGGCCCGCGTATAAGAGCCAAGCAGTGTAATTCCCGCGCTGAAGCGCCGTTCCAGCTTCAACTGCAACGCATGATAGGTCGAATTTCCGTTGGGATTGGAGCGATTGGGAATATTGAGAAACTGCGGATATGGGCGCAGCGCTTGAGTCACGGACCCGCGGAATGTGGCGTAGGGAAGACCGATGCCGGCCTGCTGCGCCGCCGCCGATGTAATGTTCTGCGTCAGCGTCGGTCCCAGGCTCAGAAAACGCGGGTCCACCTCGTTGAGATTCGCAAGCCCGTTGCCCAAACGCGTTCCCTTCACGCCGACATAGGAAGCGTCCAGAACGAATCCAAGCGGCAACTCCTGCTGCACGTCGAACTGGTAGCTCTGAAAATAAGGCGGACGTCCGTCGCCGGCCTGAATCACGTTCACGTTCTGCCCGTTCTGCACGGTCGGATTGATGAACGGCGGCCGCGGCCAATCCGCCGGGAACCCGTTGTCCCACCGGAAGGCCGGCGTCATGCCGACATCCGGCGTTATGTAGCTGGCAAATGCGTTGAAGCCAAAAAGATACTGCTGTGAGCTGCGCAGCCCGGCGGTCGCATTGCCTTGTGCATAGTAAATCCCGTAGCCGCCGCGCACCACGGTCTTGGAAGCAAGCTGGTAGGCGAACCCGAAGCGGGGTCCGAAGTTCTTGTAATAAGTGTCGGCGAAGCTTTGCCGGGAATTGTCGCGCCCCGGCCCCTGGCCTAAGAACCGCACCGCGCCCAACAGGTTCCCCGCGCCCGGATTCTGAAGAGCCGGGTCGAAGCCGGAAAAGTTTCCATGGGCTTCCGTACGCGGGAAGTAAATCTCGTATCGAAACCCGAAGTTTAAAGTCAGCCGCCGGGTTATCTTCCAGTCGTCCTGGACGAATGAGGAGAAGTAGCGGTACCGGTTCCCGGGAACAACAAACAGGCCGTTGTAATTGCCGGAATTGACCAGCCCGAGCAGAAAACTGGCGAACGCGTGGCCGCTGCTGGCGCGTCCGGCCGCCGTCGGCAGCGCCGTCTCCACCGAGTTAAACCTGAAAATGCCCTGCTGATCGAACGGATCGGCGCCGTTGGTCTGCATCCAGCGGACCTCGCCGCCCGCCTTCAGATTGTGATTCCCTCTTACCCAGCTCACCGTGTCGCTCAGTTGCAGCGTGTTGTTCACTTGTTCGCCGATGTTTTTCGGCTCATCGGACCAGTTGCTGAGCCCATCGGTGAACTGCACGCGCGGAAATACGTCGCCTGGAGGATTGACGCCCCGCAGACCGATTTGCGTCAGGAACCCCTGCCCCGCCTGTACACGCACAAACCGCTGCGGCTCGCGCGTATAACCGGCCCGGAACGTGTTCAGCGTGGTCGGAGAAAGCATCAGGTCATGATTGATCCGGCCCCAAAAAGAGGGGCGCTGTTCCCTGAGCGCCGGACTGAGCGCGCCCGGCAGCCGCTCCGGAGCTACGCTCTCCTGACGGTTCCAATAGAGAAAAACGTTGAGGCGGTTCTGTTCGCTGAAGTTGTGATCGGCGCGCGCGGTGTACACGTCGCGGTTGAACTGCTGGTTTCCGATCACCTGGAAATTGTTGAGTAGCGCGGATGTGGACGGCGATGGAATCAGCGGCAACGCTTTTCGCGACACCTCGCTGAAACGGGCCTGAGGAATGCGATTGCCGGGAAACGGGTCACGCGTAAACGCGCCCGCTCCGTCGGCTCGGTTAGTGTTGGGGTCGTAGACCAGCACCGTGTTGTTGCCGCGCACGATGCGCGAAAAGTCGCCCTGCACCATTTCCGCCGTAGGCAGCGAGGCCAGCTCATTGAGCCTGCCGGCGCGAAAGAGGAATCCCGTGTAGACAAAGTGAAAGAAGGTTCTATTCTTGCCGTTATAAAGCCGCGGGATCAGCACGGGTCCGCCGATCGCGACACCGAACTCATTCTGACGGTTGATCGCGCGTGTGCGCGCGATGAATCCGCGCGCGTCCAGCTTGTCGTTGCGCAGGTATTCAAACAGCGATCCATGATATTGATTCGTGCCCGAGCGTGTTGTGTATACTTCAAAGCCGCCGCCCGTGCGCCCGAATTCCGCCGTGAAATTGTTGCTGACCAGCTTGAATTCACTGATCGATTCCACCGGCGGATACGTGAAAAGCAGGCCGCCGCTTTCCGGCGAAGTCGAGCCGACCCCGTCCATCAGCACTTCTTTGGCGCGATTCTGCGAGCCGTTGATCTGCGTGTTGGACGTGTCGCCGGTAACGCCGGGCGCCAGAAACACAAACGCGCCTGGATGCCGCATGTTTCCGGAAACGGCAAGCGGCAGATCAACAATGCGCTCCCGGCTGACGACCGTGCCGAGATCCGACGTGGTGCTCTCAAGCATAGGCGCCTGAGTGGTGATCTCGACGGTTTGCTCCACCTGGCCCACTTCTAAAGTTACGTTCAGGGTAATGGTCTGGGCGACGTTGATGACCAGATCTCTGCGAACCATCCGGCGGAATCCGGCGGCTTCGATGGCGACTTCGTAACGTCCCACGGGCAATTGCGCGATAAGATAGTTGCCCGTCTCATTGGTGCGTGCGGTGTAGCGCACGGCGGTGTCAATGTGCGTTGCCACGATCGATGCATTGGGAATGGTTGCCGCGGCCGGATCAAGTACCCGGCCGGTGATCGTCCCCCGGTCGGATTGCGCCAACGCGGCAATAAATAGAGCGAAGACCCATGTCAGTCGTATCATGATTTGGAGTATATCAGGCGGTTACACACATCAAAGGGAACCGGGCACGCATAATGAAGTATATGGTTCCCGCGTTTCTTTGTTTCGCTCTGCTGGCGGCTACCCTGGCGGCGCAGACCTCTCCCCCGGTTGACTGGAAAACCGTCACGGACTTGCCCGCGCTTGACGCCTCGGGATTAAGCGCCGCCGAAAGAGTTTCGCTTCTCCGCATTCTGCGTGAGGAGGGCTGTAGCTGCAATTGCAAGATGAAGATCGCCGAGTGCCGGGTGAAAGATCCCGGATGCGGGGACAGCCGGACACTGGCCTCAATTGCGGCGCAGGAGCTGCGCGCCAAGCGATCGCCGCAGCAGGTCCGGGCCGCTCTACGGGATTCCGACCTGGCGCGAACACGGCGCGCGAGTCTGTTTGGCGAGCCGGTCAAATTGAGTCTCGAAGGCGCTCCGTCGCTCGGACCGGCAAACGCCCGCATTACTATCGTCGAGTTCTCCGATTTTCAATGCCCGTACTGCCGCGTGGCGGCGGCCAACGTAATCGCGGTAGCGCGAAAGTTCCCCAACGATGTCCGCTTAGTTTTCAAGCAGTTTCCGCTCGAGCCCGCTTCTCCGGCGGCGCTTGCCGCGCAAGCCGCTCTGGCGGCGCATGCGCAAGGGAAATTCTGGGAGTTGCACGACAAAATCTTCTCAAACCCCAGGGCCGTGAGCAGGGCCATGCTGCTCGGCTGGGGCAAGGAGATCGGCCTTGACCTGCGGCGGTTCACCACCGAGCTCGATTCCGGAAAATACCGCCGGCAAGTGGAAACAGAAGTGAGGGAAGGCTCCGCCGCCGGCGTTACGGGCACGCCAACGTTCTTCATCAATGGCCGCCACTACCGTGGAACGATCGATCCGGAGACCGTAGCGCCGATCCTTGAGGAAGAGCTGAAGAAGATCCCTCTCAAAGCAAGCTTGTAATATATTGAGCGAGGAGGGCATTTTGTCCAGACGACTCGTTCCTGCTGTATTCGCGCTCTTGATTCTGGCCGCGGGATTCCTGCTTTACTCGCAACGTTCCCGGACGCCGGCCCCGGTTTCCGCTCCCGAAGGTTTTTCCCTGCGCATCCTGCTTGGCGTCACCGACCGCGTGCCGGCCAACTGGGACGGCAGCATCCGCGTTACACCGGGGCGGATCGCCGAAGTGCGCGGCTGGCGTTTTGCCGGCAACGACAGCGCCGCTAACGACGGAAGCTGGAAGCTTGCCACGCGCGAATCGGCGGCCAAGAAGGGCAAAGCCGGACCGGTGTTCGAAAACGGCGTGATCGTGACCGCTGACACCGCGGACCCGGGCGCCCGCTTTGAAGTCAAGACCGCGCAGGGGAGCTTCTCCTTCCAGCGCTCGGAAATCGGGTTTGGTGACGCCAAGGCGTTTCTCGACGGCCGCGTATTGGTTGACCGCGTGCCAAACATCACTGAGTTGAACCCTTCACCCGAGGAGCAGGATTTTCCGGCCATCGCGCAAAGCGATGATGCGGTTTGGCTGAGCTATGTCGAGTTCACGCACAGCGACCGCGAAGCCGAAGGACGCCGCAACTTCGAGCAGGAACCCGCCAGCTTTGATTTCCTTGTGCGCGAGGCGGGCGGCGATCAGGTGCTTCTGGCCCGCTATGACAAGGCGAGGAAACAATGGGGCGCGCCGGTGGCGGTGAGCGCGAAAAAACAGGATGTGATGCGCACGGCGGTGGCCGTGGACGCCGCTAAGCGCGTCTGGGTCGTCTGGTCGGCCAACCAGGGCGGCAATTTCGACATCTATGCCAAATCTTATTCCGGAGGCCGCTGGTCGGCCGAGCAGAAATTGACCACCGATGCCGGCACCGACATCAACCCAGTGGCGGTTTCCGATGCCAAAGGGCGGGTTTGGATTGCCTGGCAGGGCTACCGGAAGGGGAATCTGGAGATTCTGGCCGCAGCCCAAAACGGAGATTCTTTCTCTCCCGAGACGGCCGTCTCTTTCTCTCCGGCAAGCGATTGGGATCCTTCGATCTCGGCAGCCCCGAACGGCGATGTCGCCATTTCCTGGGACACCTACGACAAAGGCGACTACGATGTCTATTTGCGCCGCATGCGCTTTGAGAACGGAATCCGCATGGAGCCGCCCGTACCCGTCGCTGCCAGCCAGAACTTCGAGGCGCGAAGCTCGTCGGCTTACGACGGCCAGAATCGCTTATGGGTCGCCTATGAAGCTTCCGGAGTGAAATGGGGCAAGGACTTTGGCGCGTATGAAACCACCGGCGTCGCCCTCTACCAGGGCCACACGATACGGCTGAAATGTTTTGACGGCGCCAAGGTCTTCGAAACCGCCGCGGAATTGGATGAAGCGCTGCCGGGCGACGAGTCTTCCACGGGTGCTCGCCGCGGCCGCCGCGCAAGACAGCAGCCGGCTTCGGCCAAAGCGCTGCCGGACCCGGATCTTTACAAAAGACGCGCTCCCAGCGCCACGCCGCAACCGCCGCCGCTGCCCATGAACAGTTTTCCGAGGCTGGCCGCGGACCCCCAAGGCGCGGTCTATCTGAGTTACCGCACGCCGGTCGCGGCCCGGTCCCCGCTCGGCACTACCTGGATGCAAAACGTATCCTATCTGGACGGCGAGCAGTGGAAGGGACCGATTCTGCTGCCAAGCTCGGACAATTGGATGGACGTGTGGGCTGCCATGACTAGCCTCGGTCCGGGCCATCTGTTGCTGGTATCCGCGAGTGACAACCGGCAGACTACCGGGCAGCGCGCCCGGCGGCGGGCGGCCACTAACGAAGATCCGATGAATGCGGATCTTGTCGCGGCGGATTTTCAATTCGGCTCCCTCAGCGCGGCGAAACTCAAGCCCGCCAGTGCGGAGCGCCCCGCCTCGCCCGAGCCTGAGTCGGTTTCAGAGAAGGAGCAGGTTTCCTTTATTCGCAACTTCAGAACAAAAGCGGGCGCGGATAGCGTGCAACTGCTTCGCGGTGAGTTTCACAGGCACACGGAAATGTCCGGAGACGGAGGCCGCGACGGCCCACTCATCGATGCCTATCGCTACATGATCGACGGCGCTTCGATGGATTGGGGCGGATGCTGCGATCACGACAATGGCGGAGGAAGAGAGTATTCCTGGTGGATCCAGCAGAAGCTGACCGATGCCTACAAACTCGGATCGAGCTATGTACCTATGTTTTCCTATGAGCGTAGCGTACGTTATCCTGAAGGGCACCGCAACGTGGTGATGGCGCGCCGCGGCGTGCGTCCTCTGCCGCGCTTGCCCAAACTTCCGGATGAGGCGCCGCCCTCGCCGGCCCCCGACACTCTGATGCTTTACAAGTACCTGCGTCAATACGGCGGCATCGTCGCCATGCACACCTCCGGCACCAACATGGGCACCGACTGGCGCGACAACGATCCGATCCTTGAGCCCGTAGTTGAAATCTACCAGGGCGACCGCCAGAATTACGAAATGCCCGGAGCACCGCGCTCCAACGACGAGAGCGATTCGATCGGCGGCTGGCGTCCTCTCGGTTTCGTTTCACTTGCCTTGCAGAAAGGATACCGGCTCGCGTTCCAGGCTTCGAGCGATCACATTTCCACCCACATGTCGTATTGCAACCTGTGGGTGACTGCGCCTACACGCGAGGCGATCATGGACGCGTTCCGCAAAAGGCGCGTCTACGGCGCTACGGACAATATCCTCGCCGACGTCCGCTCCGGCAGTCATTTCATGGGCGAGGAATTCACCGTATCCGAGCCTCCCGCCATTTCTGTGAAGTTGTGGGGCACGGCGAACTTCGCCAAAGTTCATATCATTCGCGATGGCCAGTACGTGTACACCGCGACTCCGGGCTCGAAGAAGGCCGACTTCACCTGGCGCGACACTACGCTGGCCAAAGGAAAAACGAGTTACTACTACGTCCGCGGAGAGCAGGCCGACGGCGAGCTGGTGTGGGTGAGCCCGATGTGGATCACCTACCGCTAGAAACTTTACAGAAAGTCGAACGGGATCGTCAGAAGAAGAAATACTTCGCCGCCCGGTTTGACTTTTCCGGTCTCGTCCAGCTTAACGAATAGGGCTCCAGTCAGTTGCACGTTAATCGACCTTGCTGTTCCCGGCAACCGCACATTCGCTGTCAAGCCGGCTTTGATCTTGGCTTTGAGCTTCTCCTTCACCTTGTCGGAACGCTCCCTGTCGAACTCGGCCAAACCCTCGATCTTGGTGACGATCTTGATGTTTTGGACCTTGCCTCGCAGAGCCTCTTTCTTGATTTCCTGCTTGAGCCGGTCAAACTGCACTTTGACTTCTTCGACATAAGCGCCGTCGGGGCCCACTTCGAACTCCACGTTGACGGGCAGCCCGAAGTCCGCCACCTTAAATTCAACCCAAACCTTCCGAATGCCCTTGTGGCCGGAAAAGTAAACGATGCTGATGTCCACTTTGGGGAAGCCGGAGTTGGGGATCTGCGCGATGCGGATCTTGCCGCTCGGGACCCCCAGTGATCGTTCCAGCCGATCCTGTAATTGCCCGGCGAGCATCCCGTCGCCGGCCAGCTTCAACGTGGCGCCGGGCCAGGCGGGCAAGGTTCCCTTGAAGAGCGCCGCCACATAGGCGAGTTTCGAGCCAGGGGCCGTTTCCAAATCCTGTCTTTGATCGGTGACTGTTATTGCCGGGGATTCTTTCATAGTTTCCAGTTTCTCAAGTGAATGCCAACCCACAAGCTAATATAGCGGAATCTGGGGGCGAGACCCGTCAAAACAAGGCAAACGGCTATGATGTCAGTATCGCCAGACTGCTCTACGCCTCGACGATCTTCCTTAGCTCACTCCTTTTGTTTCTGATCCAGCCTGTTTTGGCGAATCTGCTGCTGCCCTGGTTCGGAGGCTCGGCTGGAATATGGACCACCAGCATGGTGTTCTTTCAGACGATGCTGCTGGCCGGATACGTCTATGCCCACTGGTCCGCGACCCGGCTTCCGGATTCGGTGCACTTGACGCTGCATATGGGGTTGGTCGGCGCGAGCCTGTTTCTGCTGCCTGTAGAGGTGGCGGGGCACGCGCGGCCGCTGGCCGATTCCGCGCCGGTGGCCTCGATCCTGGCTGTGCTGCTAATGGCCATCGGTCTCCCTTATTTCCTTTTGTCAGCAACCAGCCCGCTGGTGCAATCCTGGTATGCGCGCACGGGGGGAACGTTTCCGTACCGGCTCTACGCGATTTCGAATCTGGCTTCGCTCGGCGGGTTGCTTGCCTATCCACTGCTGATTGAGCCGCTGGCGGGAAAACGCCTGCAACTTCGCGCTTGGTCGGTCGCATATGCTGTCTTCGGGATGCTCATGATTGCCTCGGCACTGCTGGCCCGGCGCGGCGAGAGACCCCGGCGTCAGTCCGCGGTGACGGTGGGAATCGATTGGTGGCTTTGGATCATTCTGAGCGCGATTCCTTCCGCGCTATGGCTGGCCGTCTCCTACCAGCTCAGCCACTCGGTGGCTGCGGTTCCGCTGCTTTGGGTGTTTCCTCTCAGTCTTTATCTGCTGAGCCTGATTCTTGTTTTCGCCGAGTGGTACCCGCGGCGGCTGCTGCGATGGGTGTTTCCTCCGGCGGTGATTGCGATCAGCGTGGCGCCGTATCTTGACGGCTGGTTGCCCGTGTTGGGCCTTTCGGGATTGGGGCTGTTCACCTGCTCGATGGTTTGCCACGGGGAACTGGTCCTGCGCAAACCTGCCGCTGACAGGCTGACCGGTTTCTACCTCGCGATGGCGGCTGGAGGAGCCGCAGGCGGGGCGTTTGTCAGCCTGATCGCGCCGCTGGTATTTGGCGATTTTCTCGAGCTTCCCTTGGCGCTGGTCGCCAGTGTACTGGTGGCAGTAGCGCTGCTTTACGGATTCGGCTCGAGAAAACATGTGTTGCGCCTTGTGCTGGTTTCCAGCACCGCATTCTTGGCGGCTGTGCTCACGGCGGCTTCCGGAGAGTGGAAACAAAGGAACTTTTATGGAGTTCTCGGCATCCTTACGCGCGGCGAAGGTGACAACCGGTATCGGGCTCTGTTCAACGGCACGGTTCTTCACGGTGTTCAGTATCTTCCACGCGAGCGAAGCCGTGAGGCGACCACCTATTTCTCGGCGCTTTCCGGCATCGGGATAGAGCTGAGAAAAATGAACCAGCCGGAACGGCGCGTCGGAATCATCGGCCTTGGCGTCGGAACCATGGCCGCTTACGCGCGCGCGGGAGACGTATTCCGTTTCTATGAAATCAATCCGCTGGTTATCCGGATCGCCAGGGAATCCTTCCGGTTTCTGAGCGAGAGCGACGGCCGGATCGAGGTCCTCGAAGGAGACGCCCGCCTGACGATGGAGCGGGAGCCGCCGCAGCAATACGACCTGTTCGCCGTGGATGCATTTTCCGGCGACGCGATTCCCATTCATCTTCTCACCAGAGAGGCGTTCTCTCTTTACGCCAAACATCTGAAGCCTCAAGGCGTGCTTGCCGTGCACGTTTCGAGCAAGTTCTTGCGGCTTGCTCCGGTGGTTATCCGCGCCGGCGCCGCCATCGGCTGGGAGCCGCAAGTGGTAATGAGCATGCGCAATCCGGCCAAGCAGATCACCGGCGCAACATGGGTCATCCTGCGCCCGGGCGGCAAACGTACAACGCAGCAAGGTGTTTGGACGGACGATTATACGAACCTCATCGAGGTGCTTAAGTGAGCGCTCTTGCAAAGCATCGCCGAGGAGGCCGCGCTGGAGTCAGGATTGGAGTTGTTCCCCGATGCGACAAGGCGCCCAGCTCTCAGAAATAAAGCCGCAGTGCAAGCTGCACTTGCCGGGGGCGGTTGGCCTGGCTTGAGATGACGCCGAAATTGGCGCCTCCGAACGCGCCGTTCGGCAAAGCAAAGATCGGCGTATTCGTTGCGTTGAATATTTCCGCGCGGAACTGCAATCGCAGCGATTCCGAGAGCTGGAAAATCTTGAACACCGAAAAGTCGATGTTGCTGTTTCGCGGGCCGCGCGTATCCGGAAGAGTTCGGCTGACGTTGCCGTATGTAAAGGGCGCCGGAGCCGAGAAGGCGGCCGGATTGAGATAGCCGGTCAATCTCGATTGAATGGGGCCGCCCGTAGCCGCGCTGATTCCGGTGCTGTTAGGCCGCTGCACTCCACCCAGCGCACGCAGAGTGTTTGGGTTGGTGGTGATTACCAGAGGGGCGCCCGTCTGCATCGACATCAGTGCGTTGATCTGCCATCCGCCCGCCAGTGTCTCCAGCGTCCGGCTCCAGTTCGCACCCCATGCACGGCCCCGGCCGATGGGCAATTCCCACGTAACGCTGCTGGTGAACCGCTGCGCCATGTCTTCCTCCACAAGTGACCGGTCCGCCCTGCGGTTGTAGAAATCCTGATGGCGCGCCGCGGGTCCTATCGTCGCCGGCGCGTCGCTGATGTTCTTCGAAGTCGTGTAGGAAGCGAGGAATCCGAGCCCTGCCGCGAAACGCCGCTCTGCTTTGAGAGAAAACCCATGATAAGTGGAGCCGCCGGCGGCTGGATTGAATACGGTCAGGTTGCCAAAGTGCGGATACGGACGCAGCAGTTGCCCGCGAGTCACTTGCGGTCCCCGCAGCGGGCCAGGATTCGTGATAATGCCGAAAAACGGATTGGCTGTCAGTTGTTGGAGCGCCGCGCCGAGGCCCAGGGCGCTAGCCGGAAGCTGGTTGATCTCGAAGCCTGCTCCGTCGCTCAGGTAAACGCCGCGGGAGCCGCTGTAGGCCGCCTGCAACAGCGTCGATCCGAATTGCCGCTGCATGCTGAGGTTCCACTGCTGGTTGTATGGAAGCGGGGCGTTCCGGTCAAACAGCCGTGTGATGTCCTGCCCGGCCAGGGACAGCAGGCCCGCCGAGTTCCCCACGGGTTGTGCAAAGCCGTTTGGAAAAGGATCGTCCAGGAATGCGTTTGGCCGCAGCCCATCCAGGCTTCCGACCAGATCCGTGGATGGCGCAAAGCCCAGCGAGGCAATGTTCCATCCCCCGGCGCCGACGCTCCCTGAGCCAAAAAAGATTCCGTAGCCTCCGCGCACAACCATCTCCCCGCCGAACTTGTAGGCGAAGCCGGCGCGTGGCGCGAAGTTATTCCGGTCCGTATTGAAGTGACGGCGAGGGTTGCCTCCGGCCCCTGCGAATTGCAGCCCGCCGCGTAGTTCTCCCACGCCTGCAACTCTGCCATTCAGCGGTGAGGTCACGTTGAAGTCGAACCAATCGAGCCGGTCGAATTGCTCCTTGCGCGGCATTTCAAGCTCGTAGCGCAGCCCAAGGTTCAGCGTGAGCCGGGAGCTGACCTTCCAGTCGTCCTGGAAATAAATTCCATAGTAGGGATTTACGGACTTCACGCTGATCAGCGTGCCGAAGGCGCCATCGGATGGGCTGCCCAGAAGCATGGAGGCGTAGCCATCCCCAGCCGTCGCGCCTCCGGTCAACGCGTTCGGGCCTTGAGTAAAACCGCGGTTGAAGTTGTACGTGCCGCTGACGTCGATGGCGCGGTCCTGTGGAACCTTTGCCACGCGGATGTCCGCCCCAAACTTTATCGAATGCGCGCTGGTGATTTTTGTTCCGCTGGCTTGGAAGGAATGAGAGAGATAGCTGAACGCATTGATTCCTTCGCTATTGCCGAGCGAAACATAGCCGGAGGGGTTGAAGCGCGGAAACACGCGCAGTTTTGCCTCACGCTGCACGGATTGAGGGAAGCCGAGGCTGGTGAGGTCGAAGCCTCGCGACAACTCGATGTTTTCATGCGTCCGGTCGGTGAACCCGTAGCGAAAGTTCAGCAGGAAAGAAGGCGTCACGGTAAACACGTAATCGGCGGCGAAGGATTCGACATCCTGGTCGAGTCCGATATAGCCCCGCGCCACGTTGCCGTAATAGTCGGGATTGCGCGAGTCATCGCGCGTGCGGTTGTAGCGCACGTAAGTGTTGTGCCGCCGTCCGATCGAGTGGTCGACCCGCAGGCCGAAGATATCCTGCGTGAGGCCATCGGTCCCGCTCAACACAAGATTGTCCACCGACCCGGACTGATTCGGGTTCGGGAAAAATGCCGAAGTCTTTGCCGATACCGCGTTGATTCGTGCCGCGGGAATCCGGTTACCGGCAAACGGCAATCGCAGCGGGGTTCCCGTCACCGCCGTCGTTGCGGGATCGTAAATCACGATCCCCTGACCGCGGATATTCGTAAGCTGGGAGAAATCGCCGCTTCGCATCGCCGCCGACGGTACTGTGCGCAC
>Ga0187893_10009516_pt1 | contig 14911 bp, 26 predicted proteins | sample MA1701074metaG_FD_139574 | JGI IMG/M metagenome (GOLD analysis project Ga0187893, IMG submission 139574) | White microbial mat communities from a basaltic lava cave in the Kipuka Kanohina Cave System on the Island of Hawaii, USA - MA170107-4 metaG ...
AGCTGGGTCCAAGCTGCCAGTGAGACCAGCGGCCATCATGTCCCAATAGGCTAGCCCTCCGGAATATGAGTAACGCCACATCTCGCCTTGGGGAGAAGTTGTAACCGTAAGGGGTTCGCCCAATTGTCTTTGGATCTCAGCCTTTGTAGTTTTGCCACGCTCAATCTGCTGCACAAACGATGGATCAACCTCGCGGCCATAGCGTCCGCTCGCACACCCCGTCAGCAATAGCGCTATAAGAAACCCGGTTATTATCGAAAAGGCGGTCTTCATCTTGTCGTCTTTTATTTCTTTATTCCATCTACACGTTATGGTATCGCTGGTGCGCGGCTGGTGCTAGCCTGGCGCCACCCGGCCAGGGACGGCCGGCAAGCGAAGCCACGGAGGGGGCAGGACGCGCCCGGGCTTTGGCCCGGCATGGCGCAGTGAGCGGCGCGCGGCGTGCCGGGGCCAGGGACGGACGGAACCAATGCAGGCCGCGTGACGCGAGCGGTTCGAAGGGGAGGACGGAATCCGGGATGGATTGACAAAACAACTTGGAAGAACTGATCATGAGAACACCAAGTAACCTATGAGGAAAGAGGTACGCTTATGGGACACATACGCGACGTATGGGAAAGAATGTCAAAGGGCGACATGGGACCCCTAGTGGGCGATTTTCCAGAGACCACCAAGGGAACCGGAACGGGCGACGGCACTACGCCTGACGGCAGAGTCTTGACCGAGCGTCAAAGGCAAGCGCTAAGAAAGTTCTTCCATGACCAGTATGGCCGCTATCCTCTTACGGAATATGAATTTCAGCAGTGGCTCCAAGATAATTGGTAATGTGAAAGCGAAAGATCCCTGGAAGCCCTCGGTCACATGACCCGATCGATCTCATACCATCTTTTCGGCGACACCGGTGGCGGCATTCACCCAGATTTTATAGGACACCATGAACAGTACGATGCCCATTCGGTTCTCTGGCATCAGCGTGACGATGTAGTGCGGACCCTGGCGGTGAACCTCCTGGACGAGAGCCTTCGGCCAATCCGGATTGAGGCTAGTGAAATAATCGATAGCGGCTTGTTTTGCCTTCTTTTCTCCAATGTCCACTGGTATGCCCGTTGCCATTTAGGTTCACTTTAACCTCTCCGAAGGGGTACGCACAAGGAATCTGCTCGGCGGTTTTTCGCGGCGAGGCCCCTGGCCTCACCGATCATGCCTGCGAGCGGGGTAGGCTGTCTACGGCGCTTCGGTTACCTCCTAGCGAGCATCGGCCCGACGTGGCGGAGTGGCGGCGGGACCGGAGGGAGCTGAGCCGAACGAAGCCACTTAAGGGCGTTGCGAGGGACGAGCAGCGCCCGGGCGTCGGTTCGGCAAGGCGCGTCCGAAGCGAGCGGCTGGCAGAGCCTGCCCCGGAGGGGGCAGGACGCGCCCGGGCTTGGGCGCGGCACAGCGCAGTGAGCGGCGCGGGGCCTGCCGGGCCAGGGACGCCCCATGCAGGCCGCGTGACGCGAGCGGGCAACGGGCACCCGGCACGGTGGGCGAAGCCGGAGAGGTTGGAAGTCCCATGGAGGAAGCGACCGGCGCGCCCCTTGCTGGCCAGGGATGGCGTGCAAGGGGCGTGACCGGGAGCGGTTCGGTGCTCAGCGCCACGCGGCCGTTCGGTCACACAGCGATGTGAGGACGAATGGCTTCTAATGCCTCCGACTCCTCGAGTCGTGCGTGATACAGGTCCCAGCGCGCTTGCAGGTTTACCCAGAAGTCGGCGGACATTCCAAGGAATTTGGCCAAGCGCAAAGCGGTGCTTGGCGTTACCCCCCGGCGCCCATTGATGATCTCGTTGATTCGTTGGTAAGGCACGTGTAACGCGTCCGCCAACTCGCGCTGGGATAGTCCCATCGGGGTCAAGAACTCCTCCATGAGCATCTCACCGGGATGAGTGGGAGGACGATGAGTGGGGATTCGGATCATAGTTGGTTCAGTGGTAGTCCACGACTTCGACCTTATCGGGGCCGGCATCGGTCCACACGAAACAGATCCGATACCGGTCATTGATACGAATGCTGTGCTGCCCTTCACGATCGCCCCTCAAGGCCTCTAGGCAATTGCCGGGTGGGATCTGCAACTCATTGAGGCTGATCACCGAGTCAAGTTGATCGAGTTTGCGCGCGGCGACCTTCCACAATGGTTTGGGGCAGGTCTTGCGTGCTACCTTTGTGCTCTTACCGTTGAAGATATCCTCTGTGCCTTCCTCTTTGAAGGATACGATCATTCTAGAATGATAGCACGGAAGACATGCTAACACGGTGAGGCGCTGGGTGCGTAGACCAGGAACCTCGCCGAAGCCGATCGCGCCCTGCGCGTAACCCGCTACGACGCAGCCGCCTGCGGAGCTTGCGAGGGCCGTTACGAGCGCTGGCAGGCTGACTGTGGCGCTTCGGTTCACCTCGTAGCGAGCATCTGCCCGACGTGGCGGAGCGGGCGGCGGGAACGGAGGGGACTGAGCCGAACGAAGCCACGGAGGGCGTTGCGAGGGACGAGCAGCGCCCGGGCTTGGGGTCGGTATGGCGCGTCCGGCAGAGCCTGCCGCTAATCCAGCCAGGGACGGCCGGCAGGCGAAGCCACGGAGGGGGCAGAACGCGCCCGGGCTTAGATTCAGCATAGCACCCCTGCGGCTTAAGCGAAGCCGGAGGGGTTTTGAAGCCCCCGGGAGCGAGTCAATGGCGGTATGCCCACGGCATCTGATGCAATCCAGCTTGCCGCCATATCCCCGCGCCGCCTGATCTGGCTTTCCATTCAGCGAGCCCATATGTCAACGAATTACAATGACGCCAATAGACGGCAGCTTTTCCGGTCTTGACCATTTCTAGATTTGCGTTCGCCGCATCCGTCCACACCTCGGCGACAGAGCGCTTGTATTTGTCCTTCTCGATGATTCTTACCGTGACTGACCCGTTGCCGACCAATGCCTGCAAGTGATCGCGGGACTCGCGTCCCCAGGGCTTTTGCGCGATCTCCGGGGCGTCGATGCAGTGAAGTCTTATCTTGAGCTTGCGAGCTCGATCGCTGTGCTGCCCGCACAAGGCGTGCAGGGTATCGCCGTCGTGGACTTTGAGGACGGCGCAGTTCTCCAGAGTCTCGAAGCGCGAGAGGTTGAGGGTCCGCCAGATATCGCCTTGCCCGGCCACTAGGAGAGGCAGGGCTGCAGCGGCCACCAGCCACGGCAAGCGGCGCCGTCGGCGTCTTAGCAAGGGGCAAATCCAGGCATCTGATCGTGTTAGGGAATGGGTTATTATTGGTTAAAGCCGCAGCGTACCCGCATCGCGGCCTAAGAGATCGAGCATCTGGATAGCGTGCTCGTCTCCCTTGCCAGCCGCTTTATACAGCCATTTCTGTGCTTTTTGCTGGTTCTTAGGAACGCCAGCGCCAATGGCATACATCATCCCAAGGATGGATTGAGCACTGACCTGCCCGGCCTGGGCCGCCCGTGATAGCCACGTCTCCGCTTTGCGGCCGTCTTTTTCTACCCCTTTTTCCATACAGATGCATCACCCCGAGGATAGCTATGACCTCCTGCTTCGTGCGGGCGGTCGCCAGCGATAAACCCGCCCCCGTGATGAGGGCCATGATGAACAGGACAATGGCCGTTTCGAGGAGCGTGAAGCCAGAGTGTTTTCTCATGAGCTACCCAGCGCTCGTATCCGATTTCTCAACTATAGCCCCGCGGCCATCTGCTCTCCCGGTAAGAGGCGAAGCAATAATCATTTCTTCCGGCGCCTACATATGTAGGCCGCGATCGGGATAAAGACAGCGGTCCACAGCCATTGCCAGTTGTCCTGAACAAAGCCAGATACTCGTTGAGAAGGGGTAATCGTGACTTCGATCGTCCGATCGAAAGTTCGGACGACGAGAGGCGCGTCACGGCCTGCAACAGCGATGTGCGCCAGAAGAGCGAGGTAGATGCGCTGCTTCCCGTGCTCGGTAGGAGTTACTTCCCACCTCCAGCGCGAGGTCTCGCTTGTGATAGCCTGTAGGTGAGGCGTCAAGGCTTGGATCGTGAAGCCTCTGCCCGTCAGTTGAGCTTCCATTCGGTTAGAGATGCGCACTCTGGCGGATTCCGCATCTTGGATCTGATCAAGCTGCTCCTGGAGCTGGGCAATGGACAGCGATGGGGACAACAATAGCTCGACTAACTGCGGCTGCTTATACTTCATTGTAGACGGAGCATTGAAAGCGATATTGCCCCAGTCAAGATGGGCAAGGATGTCGTCCACAAACTTGATAGAGGCTCGCGTTGGAACGGATGTTTCTACGTTTGGCCGGTATTTCTGCGGAGGAGGCTGAAGATTCTCATTGTTCTCGAAATCAGGCTTGGTATACGGATAGCTGTTCCCGGTTTCATACCCATCTTCGTAGAAATCAGACCGGCCCCTCATACCATCTGCCGCATCCATATCACCGGCCCCTCCTCATAAAGCTCGCGAGCACAAGCCCCACCACCGCCATACAGTGCAACATCCGCTTCATAACGAGTTCTCCACAAAGCGGGACTTGCTAATCCAGCACGCCGCTAGAAAATTTTAATCGTCCGGCTCTAGATCGGTCAGCATCGTAAGCTTTGCGATGATCTCGGCGTCCGGGGCCTCGCCGCAAAGCTCCCTGTAGCGCGAGATGGCCATGTCTATGGCGCGCCCATGGTCGGCATCATAGGTGTCGGGGTCTGTCCTGGCGGGCCACCAGAAGACCATGGTATCGCCGGGGACCTTGAGTCCCATCCATTTTGGGCGTCGGTCAGTGGCTGACATTTACCGTGGGCTAGCTGCCTTACGGTGTCTCCCCCGGATCCTTGGTGAGCTCGTCGATCTTTGCGTCGATGGCCGGAAGCAGGAGCTCGAGGCAGAACTTCTGCATGCTCTCGGGCGTGTGCTCGGCGATGTATTTGAGCTTAAGGAGGTAGGGCTCGGGGAGGCGAAGGTTGTAGACCTTGGTGATGTCTCCGCGCACAGCATGCGCTTGCCACGGATAGCGCTCGCCGGCCCACTTCTCCCGCTTGGGGCCTACGGTTGGCGGCTCATGCTTGGTCTCGATCGTGGCGCCTGAGATGAACTCTTCCACGCTCTCTGCTTCGCCGGGGGGTCTGCTGCGGAGCTTGCCGCTACTCATTGCCGAATACCTCGGCAAACAGCGCCCTCACCTCCTCCACCGCCTTGGGATCCGCGGGCTTCATCTCGGCCACCCCTAGGCCATCGCGCGCCGCCTTGCGGTAGGCGATGCGATCGCGGATGGCGGATTGAGCGAGCTCCAAATGCTCGAAGTCCGCGATCACCTCCTCGGCCTCCGCCCGCTCGGTGACGGAGGGGTTGGGCGACACGCGGCTTAAGACGATGAAAGCCTGTAGGTCTGGGTTGAAACCTCTAGCGGTCTTTACGAGATCGTCCACGCGGCTTAAGGTCCAGACATCAAACTGCGAGGCTTGGATGGGGATGAAGGCGCGCTCTGCGACGACGAGCGCCGCCCGCAGTTCCGCCGAGTCTCGGCCGCCGGCGTCGATGATGACGTCTTGGTAACGACGAGCCAGATCGACGACCTCCGTGCGCAGCCCATTGCCGAATTTCTGGATGCATGCCACGCGGGGCTTCACTCCCGCCTCGTCGCGGGTCTGGGTCCAGAAGCTTGCGCTCGCCTGGATGTCCGTGTCTACGAGCAGCACATCGCGTCCGGAAAGCGCCCTGAGGGCCGCTAGGTTAGTAGCGATCGAGGACTTGCCCGTACCGCCCTTCTCTCCTCCTACGAGGATGATGCTCATCGAGCCTCCCTTTGATGATTGAAATGATATGATATCATATCATCGGTTGGCGTTCGGCGAGGATTCTGGCGACACGACGGCATAGCCTCGGTGGATCCTCCCTCCGCCCGAGCGCGATCCCCTGCTTCTCGATAAGACTGGCAAGGGAGGCACACTACCCTGCCGAGCCTGGTTTCGCGTCTGCCCCAGATTCGGGTCAGCACCCAGTCACCCCATAGGTCCTGGTGGACGTAGGCCTCGTAGTAGCGGGTGCCTTTCTCCCAGCGGATACGTAACCACGTTGTCAGCGCATAGCCTTGGTTCATGACCGCACCCCTGTTTAAACAGGGCACAACTATGATATCATATGGTATGATATCATATTAGTATGATAGGGTATGAAATCGTATTGAATGGTATGAAAGATTAGTTTCAGTATATCTAACCTGAAATAATCGTATCATGAGCATGGTTACTTACTATTTTATAGGTTCTTTTTTGCCGGTTTGCTTAGTTATTACGAAACCTGGTTTCAATGTTTATAGTCTGAAATACTAATTTCAGTAATATACTAAACCGGCCCGACAAACGCCCGCCGCACAGCAGGCTACGGGCGAGCGCATGGAGAACCCGGCCCGATTTCAAACCTGGAGGAATTTTCACGATGGAGAAGGAGAACGCTTTTTGGCAGGCGCGCAAAGACTTTCTCGCGCACCTGCATTACGGGAAGGGCTACAGCAAAGAGACCTGCTACGGCTATCACTCGGACTTGGGGATCTGGGGGCGGTGGCTTGACGAGGCCGCCAAGGACTGGAAGCGGACCACCCATACCGACGCCGAGCAGTTTGCGGCCTGGCAGATTAGGGAGCGGGGGGTGAAGCCCTACATCGTCTCCCGGCGCTTAAGCTGCCTTTCGAGCTTCTACAAATGGGCGCTCAAGAACAACCTCGCCGAGAGCGATCCCATCTACCTCGCCGATAAGCCCAAGCGCCCGCAGCGGATCCCGGTGTGGCTGGAGAAAGAAGAGCAGGCGGCGCTGCAGAAAGCCGCCCGCAGCGTCGAGGATCTCCCCGAGAACATCTTCGGGCGCACCCGCGAGCACATCAAAGGCGTGCGCCGGCGCTACGATTTTCTCTTCGGCTTTATCCTGAATTCGGGCCTTCGGATCTCCGAGGCCCTGCGGGTCAAGGTCCGCGACGTGCGGGTTATCGACGGGGTGGCAAGATCGGTGCGGGTGATCGGCAAGGGGAATAAGGAGCGGTTGGTGCCGTTGCCCGAGGCTTTTGGGCAGGTGTTCGGCTATTGGCTAAGCGACAAGCCCAAGGACGATTTCGCGTTCGCGAAGGAAGAGGGCGGCAAGGCGCCGGGGGCGCATGCGGTCCGGGCGTACTTACGGCGGCTCATCGGGCGGGCCGGCATCGACAAGAAGGTTACGCCGCACAAGCTCCGGCACACCTACGCCACAAGGCTGCTGGAAGCCGGCGCCGAGCTCGTGGACATTCAGGCCCTGCTAGGCCACGTGGACCTTTCGACCACGCAGATTTATACGCATGTGAGCGAGGATCGGATGGCGGGAGTGGTGGCGAAGCTCTAAGCACCTTTGGGCATTCAAAGGACCAATACTTGCCTCAGCCCTTCATCAAGAGCCTCCATATCCTCTTTGGAGAGATGACCTGCGGGCTCTCGCAATCGGCTCTTATCGACCGCCCGGATCTGATCGCATGCGGCCACTACCCGCTTACCTAGGCACTGGACAGGAATGGTCAGGGGCGGTCTCGGCTTAGCCGAGGTGGAGAGCGGTACCACCACGACCGTGCGCCTGGCCTTGTTGATCGGCGCGGCGCCTACCAGCACACACGGGCGTTGCTTGCGGATCTCCGAGCCTTGCGTGGGATCGAGGTTGACCCAATAGACCTCACCACGATTCATCTTCTATCCCGTCTCCCTGGGTGACTTCCCAGTCCTTCATCTCCGCATGCAATGCCTCATCCGCCTCCACTTCTAGGGCGCACCGGTAAAGGGCCTCTTCGCGTCTTTTGATCTCCTGCTCCAGGAGGCCAGCGATGACCTTGCTGCGGTGCTTGGGGGGGATGCTGGCCCGCATCCGGGCGACCAGATGATCCGGTAAGGAAAACAAGACCTTTTGCATGAATGCCGGTTTCTGATATCGATATCTTATATATTATATACTCTTATGGTGTGCGACGTGCGACAAGCCCAAGGAGGATTTCGTGTTCGCGAAAGAGGAGGGCGGCAAGGCGGCGGGGGGCCCATGCGGTCCGGGCCTACCTGCGGCGGCTCATCGGGCGGGCCGGGATCGACAAGAAGGTCACACCGCACAAGCTGCGGCACACCTACGCCACGCGGCTGCTTGAGGCCGGCGCCGAGCTCGTGGACATCCAGGCGCTACTCGGGCACGTGGACCTGTCGACCACGCAGATTTACACCCATGTGAGCGAAGATCGGATGGCGGGGGTGGTGGCGAAGCTTTAGCTGAAGCGTAGTAAATTGCTTCTTGCACTGGGTACGGCAAGCTTTTGCCGCAAACTTTGGTCAGATCGATTTGCGTTGGGACTTTTTGTCCAACTGCCCCCCAAGATTAGGATACGGTAAAAAAGATCGTGTTTTCCGAGACGGGAATCTGACCGTGGTTTCCGTGTTGTCCGGCAACCAACTTCGAAGGGAGCGACCGTCCGTAGGTTGAATATGAACTTCTTTGCCTCTGGACATCGATGTTCAGCACAACTAGCGCAGATGGCAAGGGATGTATTCGCTGGCGATAGCTGGGAAACGAAACATGGCGAGATCTGTCGCACAAGAAAAGCCCTTGCTCAGTAAAAGAATCTTTGGGTACGGTGGTATGAGTCGTGTTCTTCGGGTGGAGTGGATGGCCTTAGCGGTCTCTGGGGTGTTGCTGCAGATCTTCACTCGCCTGCATCAAATGCTCCTTTGCTCGGACAGATATCCTGGAAATACACTGGCTTAACCGGTGGCGGAGATTAAAGTACTCCCTTGATGTTATGGGCGTTTTAAGCACCAACTGACGCTTCCATGAGGATCGCCAACTATGTGAATTTTCCACATTTGACAAATGTTCCGCTGCAACGTAACGTAGAAATCGCTCCTAAAGGGTTCGGCGAACCTTGAGAGAAGGTAAGCTGTTTATCTCGTAGTACTAGACCCACTCCTGATATCAGCTCCCGCTGTAATTTCGCCCTAATTCTTCTGTGGACGCCCGTTCGAGTTAACGGCGTCAGGGGTTCACGTGAACGCGTATTTTGAAATGCGGAGGGCTTCCCTGCTATGAAGAGTAATTTTTATGAGGTTCTACTAAAACTTCTCGGGCTCATCGAGCAGCTGCCTACCCGATCACGGGTGCGGCTCATTGAGCGCATACTCGTTATCGGCTTGTTTCTAGGATTCGCTTTTGTGTGGCTGACGGTCTCGTACTACCTCGTCCTATGAGAACCTCTAAAAACACGAAAGCCCCTCAATGGGGCTTTCGTGTCACGAAACAAGCCTTGCTTATCTCGTAGTACTAGACCCAATTACTGTACGGAGTCCCCACAAGTTACATAACCTCAATGTTAATTAGCACATATTAATTATGTCGTTTGTAACTACTTGAGACAATTGGCGCAAACACTCTAAAAACTATATGCCTTAGGCAAAAAGATAGAGCTACAATTAGTATTATATTAAGTATATGTATGTATATGATTACAAATGAATAATAATTGGTACGCTCCTAAGAGATTAGTATCGGGTATCGTGGTGCTTTCTGCTAGTGGGGTCCCCGTATTCGCTACATCTGGAGCCAAGCGTTTTCTGCAATTTCTCCCCAAGCCTCAAGAATTACTGTCCATGGCGCACTGTGGCTCACGACCATTTACGGAAGATTACGATTTTTCAGTCGTGCCCTTGCAACCTATTGGAAACGATGAGACCAGCGGACCGATGTTCGCGGTTGTTTTTGTTAGAGCACTCCCTACAAAACCGTGTATGGTACCGCTTGATCTCACGCCTCGTGAGAAGGAGATTTATTCGATGGTGTTGCGGGGGTATCTAAATAAAACAATCGCTAAAGAACTAAATATTAGTGCTGCAACCGTACGTGAGTACCTATGGTGGATCTATCAAAAAGCTGGGGTCCGCTCTCGTAGCGAGTTGATCAGCAAAGCCTTGTTACCATCATTAGCAGCGGCCCCTAAAGAAAACGTGCGGAACCTCATAGAGGAAGCGCATCCAGTCGTATCTAATCTCACGCCCCGTGAGAAGGAGATTTATTCGATGGTGTTGCTGGGGGATCCAAGCAAAAAAATCGCTTTCAGATTAGGAATACGAGTCTCCAGCGTGCATGTGCATCTACAACGAATTTATAAGAAAGCTGGGGTCCACTCTCGTGGTGAATTAATTTTGCAAAACGCCGCCAACAGGAGTTCAGTTGCTCAGTCCCTTAGCTGAGGCACCAGTGAAGGTGTAAGGACCATTGCGTTTTGTAAGATACACTCTTACAATCTGGAAAGTATGTGGGCAACGGGATGAAAGAAATTCCACGGCTTTCACAAACAGAGGCGGTTATCTTGCGAATGCTCTGTCAGCAGGCGCGCGAGCTGTACGGGCTCGAGATGGTGGAAGCTTCTGGAGGGCGCCTGAAACGAGGTACCGTGTACGTCACCCTCAGCCGAATGGAAGACAAGGGATATATCAGTTCGCACCAAGAAAAGGTTCACGCAGGTGCACGTGGTATTCCGCGGCGTCTATATAAACCCACCGGCCTTGGGCAACGAGTATTCACAGCGAGCAGCGATCTGGTGGAGACAAGCGATACACTTGACGCCATGCCACCGGCCTTGGGCAACGAGTACCGGTAATATGGGAGATAGTAGCAGAGCGATTTGCTTCTGAGGGAATGGTATGAAGGATAAAGCCTATGACCTAACGGCTGCTGGTATGCGGAGTCTCACTGTTGATATGTACAAGGACTTTTTTGCTGCTCTTGATGAAAGACTCATCTGGAAAGCGCTTCTAATACCGGTGGCGTGGGTGGTTGCAGTGCTTTTTTTTTCGCAGTGGATATTACTAGCCACCGCTTGGCGCATGACGGCAGGCGTGTTTTTCGCGCCACCACCACGTACTAGCCACCGAATAGCGCGTCCGCCTGGTTCGTGGCTGCTAGCCATCGCAGCGTTTCTATACCCCAAAAAGACTTATAAGCTAACCTTTGAGCCGGTCGTCGCGGATATGCGGGAGGAATACTTTGCAGCTCTCTACGAAGGGCGCATCTGGAAAGCGCGCTGGATGCACGGGCTGTACGTTTGGAAGTTCTTCTGTGCTATGGGGCTAAACTGTGGTTTTTCTTTCATAGAAAAGGTATTGAAGACGTGGAGGGTAAATGGCTAATCCAAAGAAACCAGCAAATCACGGTAAGCCCTGGACGCCGCCAGAGGTGAAGCAACTTAAAGCATTAGTGAAACAAAACACGCCGACACGGCTGATCGGACTGAAGCTAGGACGAACGCCAGATTCCGTCCGTAAGAAAGCAAGCACCCTAGACGTCTCACTTAAACCGGCCAACCAATCACCCTATAACCGGCGAGGCAAGTAAGCTTAGGGGCTGGATATCTATCAAAGGTATGGTTCGAGCTCTGCCGGTATTAAGGCCTCAGGCTTCTCCCCTTTGATAGACACTTCCACCGGCGGATCGCCGGGCTTAAGCCAAAACTGTACGTAAATCTCCCCCTGGGCGGCGGCCAGATCGAGGTGGGGAGCAAGCTCCTGCGCCCGGGCGTAGTGGAGCTGCAAGACCTTCCCATCGAAGGAGGCCGGGTGGTAGCGATCGAGGGCGGTCACTTGATCGAGCCGGCTGCCGACTTTCATCTCGCCGGAGAGGTAGTAGGTGTGCTGCTTGTCGAGACGGGCGAGAAGCCAGCGCAAGGAGCGGCCGCGCATGTCGACCTTGTGGGAGACGACGCGCAGCGGCTCGCCCTCAATGAGCTTCGCGCTCGTGGGGTAGAGGTTATGGTGTACCTGGGAGTGGCCCACGGCGCGGGGCTTGCCGCCGTGCAGTACGATTAACCCCTCGTGCCACGCCCCAAGTATGGGGCACCGGCAGTGGATGTGCTCCAGCGTCAGGTTGTCGATGGCCTCGAGCTCCAGGGTAAACCATTTAGTACCAGCCTTCTCGATGAACGCATCCTTGGCCATCTCGAAGTTTCCCAAGAGATGCTGCAGGCCTCCGCGGAATCCGACGCCGCTCACGGGATAGAGCGCAAGGCACGCCGCGGTGAGCGAGGTCAGCAGCACCATCTCGGCCTTGCTCCCGACTTCCACGCGGTACCTCCTATTACCCGGCATGACGAGCCGGATCGGGGAGGGCCAGAAGAGATCGGCGCCGCGGATGTTGAGCATGTCGATCCAGATATGCGACCAGTAGCCCCCAACCACGCACCAGAAATAGATGGGGTTTACAAGCAACAAGGGGGAGGAAATCAGGGCGAGGGCGGCGATCGCGATCACCGAATGGGTGATCGTGCGGTGGCCGAAGCGCTTCTCGAGCCTTGTTGAGAGCCAGAACAGAGCGCGGCCCAGCTTGGAGGTCGGCAGATCGGCATCTGGGAGCAGGGATGCGGCACAGGCGATGGCCCATCCTACCGGATTGGTTTCATACTCGAAGAGCGCGGCGCCGCCCAGATAAAGCGCTGAGGCAAAAGCGACGTGGGTTCCGGCGATCATGCTCTATTTCGCCCCGCTCTGCAGTGAATGGTAGAATGCTCCGGACGCGGGCAAAAAGGTTTGTGGGCTGTTTTCAAAGAAGTAGGCATAGAAAGCCGCCAGGGAAAATTGAAACAGTCTTCGGGACTGAGATCTACATCGTCTAGCGACAGAAAAACTTGAGCGGGATCGCTGATCCTGTTTTGCAGAATGATGCGAAGGCGAGAGAAAGAAATGACAACTACACGTAAGGTCATTTGCACTTGTTGTTCTGTGGTTATATTGCACGGTTGTGCCGTGACGCCTGTAAACCCAGCCGCTCAAGATGTCCTCGTCATATCTGAACAGCAAGCGAAAGCCTGCCGTTTTCTTGACAACGTAAGCACTAACAACAGTAATACGCTTAGCAAAGATCCAGAACAGGAGGCACGCAATCGTGCGCTGAATCGTGTAGCTGAGTTGGGTGGAAACTCGTTGAGGATTGTTTCAACCAACACCCAAATTGCGCCATCCGGAGTTGGCTCTATTTTCTCTCTCAGCGGGGAGGCTTACGTTTGTAAGTAGTCGTTTTATAATTGCAATCGCGGGATTGATTCCGAAACACCGCTAAAGAGAGCCATGGAGACGCTTCTCGGTGGCATTCTAATACTTGTCGCCATACTGGCCGGGTTATTCGTTTGGGCTTTCTTGGCAGAGTATGGTGTAGCGATCCTCGAAATTCTAATTAACCTAGCGTCATTTTTTGGCGGGATCTGGCTAATCTACTATGCTTTCTCTACAAAATCCAAAGGATGGATGGCATTTGGGATATTTTGTACGTTGGTTGGTGGAGGTAATTTATCCAGTTATCTGAGGCGGAAATAAGTGAACACGACTTGTAAAGAAAAGTGTATTTTTCCATACAACTCTCAATTCGCCCTCCCCGCTCCCCGGAACAGAAAGAACCTTAAGCTTAAAAACACCGCCGCGGCCATACCCGCCATGATGTAGAGCGCGGTATCTTCGAGGCCGATGGCGAGGTAGCGCACGCCGATGATGAGCGCCCCGCCCACGATCATGACCGGCGTGAAATCAAGATGCCGGATCCCGGCCTGGTGGCGCATCTCGCGGATCTGGCGCTTGCCGACTACCCGCTCCTTGGCGGTGTCGTCCACCATGTCGTAGATCGGAGGGCCGTTTGTCGGTTTGTCGGACATGCAGCCTCCCCAAAAATGAATGTGGACAGCACGCCAATATATAACTACAATTGTAGTTATAAGTAGCGAGGGCAGGATTGACGCTCCTTTTTGACCAGAACGATAAGAAGGACAAGATTAACCGGAAGAAGCACGGGATCGGCTTCGATGAAGCAAAGGAGATTTTCTCCCGGCCGGACGAAGTGCTGACCGTTCCCGACCGGCGCAAGGACTATGGTGAAGAGCGTTTTATTAACATCGGTCCGATTGGTGATAATGTGCTTGTCGTGGTCGTATATACGCACCGGGCAGGCATGATCCGCATTATCTCGGCCCGCAAGGCCAACAAGAGAGAATCAAGGAGATACCGTGATTATTTCAAAACGAAGGCTTAAGGAAATCAAAGCCATCCGGAATGAGGAGATTGATTATTCCGATATTCCCGAGCTCGGTGATGATTTTTTCCGGCAAGCGGAAGTGTGGATGCCGCCGGAGAAACGCAAAGAGCAACTGACTGTCCGCTTCGATGCCGACATTGTTGAGTGGTTTAAGAAGCAGGGGCGAGGCTATCAGACCCGTATGAACGCCGTGTTGCGGGCCTTTATGGAAACCCGGCGCGGCCACGAACGCGAGCCCCGTTAAACCGTAGCAGCAATAGTAGCCTCAATTCGCCTTCCCTGCCCCCCGGAACAGAAAGAACCGCAAGCTTAAAAACACCGCAGCCGCCATCCCCGCCATGATGTAGAGGGCGGTGTCACCAAGACCAATCGCGAGGTAGCGCGCGCCGATGACGAGCGCTCCGCCCACGATCATGACGGGCGTGAAATCAAGATGCCGGATCCCGGCCTGGTGGCGCATCTCGCGGATCTGACGCTTGTCGACCACCCGCTCCTTAGCGGTGTCGTCCACCATGTCGTAGATCGCCTGGGGGTTGCCCCCGGCCTGCTTGACCACATGGGAGACGAAGAGCTCTGGCGATTCGATCAGCATGCCGGTGCGGGCGATATAGGTGCGCACGATCTCCGCCGAGGCCTCCGCGGATAAGGCCGGCACCTCGATCTCCTTCATCCGCCACCAGAGCTTGGCCACACCGGATCGCTTCTCGCTCGCGCAGGTGAGCACCTGGGCATGATCGAATACCGCAAGCCAAAAGGCTTGCTGGGTGGGCGTGAGCCGGGTCATGTCGTCCACGGCGATGATAATCTGGGCGCCTTCGTTCTTCTTGTGGTAGTGGATGGCGGGGATGATGGCG
>Ga0187893_10009517_pt1 | contig 14909 bp, 13 predicted proteins | sample MA1701074metaG_FD_139574 | JGI IMG/M metagenome (GOLD analysis project Ga0187893, IMG submission 139574) | White microbial mat communities from a basaltic lava cave in the Kipuka Kanohina Cave System on the Island of Hawaii, USA - MA170107-4 metaG ...
CCGCGGGCAACCCGCTGTTTTCTGTGCTGTCGAACTCCATCAATGATGTGATGATCAAAATCCGTCTGCGGGCATTCTCCGTCGATGGAATCGAGACAGCCAGGCGGGCCGCGCATTACCACGCGAGCATTCTCGAAAGGGTTGCCGCAGGGGAGGTCGAGGGTGCCCGTCTAGCCATGACGGAACACCTGGGAGAAGCGCGCGACACGCTCCGCAGGGCAGACGCCTTCTTGAGCAGTCGACGACTGAGCTGAGGTTTAATCTCCTCCAAGTTGTCAGTCCAGTGTCGATCTCGATACCGAAAGGAATCCGCTCCATGTCCACGTCGTCACCCCTTCAATTAACTCCTCTAGGCAACGATTCCTCTCTGCCAGCCAGCGATTCCCCACCTCGGCATCACTGGCGCATGCTGCTCGCTGTACTTTGGATTGCTGGCTCTTTGCTGTGCCAGGTCCTTGCTGAACCCATTCGCTTGCACCCGGATAATCCACACTATTTCTTGTTTCGGGGAAAGCCCACGGTGCTGGTGACTTCTGCCGAGCACTACGGCGCCGTCCTCAATCTTGACTTTGATTATGTCCGCTATTTGAAAGCACTCCAGTCAAATGCGTTGAATCACACTCGTGTCTGGCCAGGTGGGCCCTATCTGGAAATTCCGGGTTCTTTCAACATCGCCAATAATACTCTGGCGCCCAAGCCGGATCGCTTCAGCAGCATCTGGCAGCGGAGCACGACACCCGGATATGCGGGCGGCGGAAACAAGTTTGACCTTACCCGCTGGAACAATTCGCACCTCACGAGACTCAAAGATTTCGTCGCGCAGGCTGGCAAACAAGGCATCGTCGTGGAGCTCAGCCTCTTCTGTCCTTACTACAACGATAAGCTTTGGGACTTCAGCCCCTTCAAGTCCACCAACAATGTGAACAATGTCGGGGATTTCCCACGGGCTCAGGCGCTCACGTTGCAGAATGGGGGTCTGCTGGCAATTCAAGACGCCATGGTGCGCAAGGTCGTGGCTGAGTTGAAGGAGTTCGATAATCTCTTCTACGAAATCTGCAATGAGCCTTACGCCGGCGGCGTCACGCTTGAATGGCAGCACCACATCGCTGACGTCATTCGCGAAGCGGAGTCCAGCTTCAAAGCCAAACACCTCATCGCTCAGAACATCGCAAACGGGTCAACGAAAGTGGAGAACCCGCACGCCGCCGTCTCCGTTTTCAATTTCCATTACTCGCGCCCTCCGGAGAGCGTGGCGTTGAATTACGGACTCAACAAAGTCATCGGGCTGAACGAGACAGGATTCGACGGATCCTCCGACGCGACCTACCGAATCCAAGGCTGGGACTTCATCCTGGCCGGAGGCGCTCTCTATAACAGTCTTGACTACTCGTTTACCGTGGATCGGCCCGACGGAACATTCCAGCCGGACCCAAAAACACCTGGTGGTGGAAGCGCCGCGCTGCGTCGACAGCTGCAGGTCCTGAAAGATTTTGTGCATGGTTTCGATCTCGTAAAGATGAGGCCTGATGCGTCGGTGATCCAAGGGGGTATTCCGGCGAACGCAGTGGCGCGGGTGCTGGCCGAGCGTGGAAAAGCCTACGCGGTGTACATCCACCACGGAACTCCCGGTTTTAGCCATGGCCAATCCTCGGGTCCGCGTCGTGATTACCACGTCGCAGAAGGCTCTCAGCAGACCAAGCTGGAGCTCGAACTGCCCTCCGGATCCTACAAAGTAGAATGGGTTGGCACCCGAACTGGGAAAGTGGAGAAGAGCGAAAAAATCAAGAGCTCGGGAGGTCGGCAGACCCTCGTTTCTCCAGCATATACGGAGGACATAGCAGTGCGAGTACGGAGAGTTCAGCCTTGATGCTTTGAAGTGAGAGCGGAAAGATTCGCTTGAATGGCAGGGAGGATCATGCGAATTGCGATCATCGGCGCCGGGGCAATGGGTAGCGTCATTGGTGGCTTGTTGGCCAAGTCGGGCAACCAGGTCTCGCTGGTAGACGTCTGGCGGGAAACTGTACAGGCCATCAACGAGCGTGGATTGCAAATCGAAGACAAAACCGGAAACTCTGAAACCCTCAGCGTACACGCCACGACAAATGCTAACGAAGTCGGGCTCGTGGACGTTGTGCTGGTTTTTGTGAAGTGTTACCACACCGAAGCGGCGGTCCGGCAAGCCCTGCCTTTAATCGGTCCCAACACCACGGTGCTGTCTTTGCAGAATGGCTGGGGAAACGGGCCTCTTATTGGTTCAATCGTAGGAAAGGACCGACTGCTCTTGGGAGTCTGCTATCACAGCGCTACGGTAGCCGGTCCCGGTCATGTGCAGCATCTGGGGCGCGGCACGACATTCATCGGAGAGCCCGATGGAAGGATGAGCGATCGGCTGCAGCAGATTACCGAAACCTTCAACAAAGCGGGCATCGAAGTAAATCCGACTCCTCAGGTGCTCAAGGAGATCTGGTCCAAGTTGGCACTGAATGTCTGCACGCTGCCGACATCGGCCCTGTTGCGTTTCTTTGCCCCCCAGCTCGTGGAGCACAGTGGCACGGTCAACCTGATGCAGTCGCTGTTGCGCGAGGCGGTCGCCGTCGCCCAGGCACAGGACATTCCCTTGACCTTTGACGAGCGCTGGGAAGCGATTTCGGGACTTCTCAAGCGTTGTGCCCCCAACACCAAGGCCTCCATGCTGCAAGACGTCGAGAGAACCCGGCGCACGGAAATTGACGTCATCAACGGCGCCATTGTCGACGCGGGCCGGCGGTCCGGGACTCCAACTCCTTACAACGACGCCATCGTTTGGCTCGTGAAATCGCTGGAGGAAACCTTCCAGCCCGCAGCCTGATCGAGCAACTGCCAAAAGGCTGATTGCCATGACACAAATCCGTTTTCTTGGGGTTGCCGCTTATGAACTGACTACCAGTAAAGGCAAAAAGATCCTGGTGGATCCGTTCTTGGATGAGAATCCTGGCAGTCCTGTCAAATCAGCGGAACTGGGTCGAGTAGACCTGGTGCTCGTGTCTCACGCAGCCTCTGACCACCTGGGAGACACCGAAGCCATTGCCCGCCGAACCGGTGCGCCCGTAATTTGTGGCGGCGAAGTGAAAGCCTATCTCGTCGCTCGGGGAATTCCGGCCGACCAGATTCGCGCGACCACTTGGGGGATAGCAGTTGAAGTCGCCGGTGTTCGCGTGCAGCCTGTCGAATGCCACCATTGGTCGCAAATTCGCATGCCTGATGGGACCCTGGCCTCAGGAGTACCCATGGCTTTTGTGATCTACTCTGACTCGGGCGTGCGCTTTTACCATTACGGCGACACGGCACTCTTCAGTGACATGAAGCTCCAAGCGGAACTGTACAGACCTACTATCGGTTGTGTCGGGATCGCAAATCCTGTTGAGATCCTTGACCGCAATCCCATGCCCGGAAGAATGATCACGGCTGAGATGAGCCCTCGTGAAGGAGCACTGGCCGCCCAGTGGCTGGGTCTGGAGACGGTTTTCCCTTGTCACTACATCAACCCTGACTGTCCAGAAGTGCGGGAGTTCAACGGCTTTCTGGAACAGGCTCTCCAGCAAGGGCACAAGGTTCCAAAGTCGGTTGTATTGAAGCCCGGAGAAGTATACTGCGCCCAGCCAAAGGCGGTCTGAGCTCATGGCACGTCGTGTGGGTTCTCATATCCCCACGGGTCGTGCAGCTTCGACGCAAAGTGAGCTGACTCTTCAACAGGCATGCTGCAACCCCAGTTGGTTCAGCCACACCCTTGTTGAGAGCACTTGGCGCACAGTTACTTAACGAAGCTGGATCTCCTTCTCTTCAACTAAAACTCGCTCAAAGGGAGACCTCACGATGCGACTCTATACTTTCGAGCGTCGCGAAGAATCGCGTATTGGGGCAGAGTACAACGGCCGCCTGGTGGACCTCCAAGCTGGTGACGCCGCGTTGTCACTCTCCCAAGGACCTGCAGATCCCACGCAAAGCTTTCCATCCGACATGCTGACGTTGCTGCGGGCTGGAGAACCCGGTCTGAATGCCGCACGCCGCGCTCTTCGCTTTGCGTCGGAGGCCCGCAGTGCACAATTCATGCTCTACTTTTCAGAGGTCCGGTTGCTTGCCCCGATTCCAAGACCAGGGAAGATCCTTTGCTCCGGCATCAACTATCTTAGCCACAAGGAGGAGAATCCAAATGCGGTATTACCGGAATCCCCCTTTTTCTTTTCCAAGCTGCCTTCCGTTGTCATTGGTACGGGATCTCCCATTGTTCATCCGAAGGCCAGCGAGCAGGTTGACTACGAGGTAGAGCTGGCTGTCGTCATCGGAAAAGTTCTGCACCGCACTCAGCCAGACCAAGTGACGCAGGGGGTTGCCGGTTACACGATCTTGCATGACGTTTCCGCCCGGGATGTTCAATTCAAAGACAACCAGATTACCCTGGGCAAGAATTTCGACACCTTTGCGCCGATGGGTCCATGCATGGTGACAGCCGATGAATTGACCGAACCTGGCAACTTACGTCTTCGCACCTATCTCAATGGTCAAGTCATGCAGGACGGTTCGACGCGAGATTGGCTGTTTCCGCTGTCCAGATTGCTTTCGGCGCTTTCCCAAGTCATGACGCTCGAACCCGGCGACGTCGTCACCACGGGAACACCGGCAGGTGTCGGAGTCTTTCGGAAACCTCCTGTCTTCCTAAAGCCCGGCGGTCGGGTTGTCCTGGAGATTGAAAAGGTCGGGCGGCTGGAGAATGTGGTGGTCGCTGAGACTTAGATGAGATGAATGCTATCGGGCATTTTTCCCGTTGCCTGTTATTCCAGCGAAGCTCGATCGCAGTGGCTTTGCTCGAACTATGGCTTTGCTTGTCGCCTACCCGTGGTGAAGCCATCGCGCAGGGGCTGTCTGTTGCCGAGCTCAAGAGTGTCGTTAACCGGATGATCGAATCGGGGCAACTCGACCGTGCGGAGTCGATCCTGAGGCAGGAGCATGCCCTGAAAGGAGAGTCGGCAGAGATCTCCTTTCTCGAAGCCGCGCTGCTCTTCAAACAGAAGCGGCATCAAGAATCACTGACAAAGTTGAGGGCTTGTCTTGAGAACAAGATGGAAACAGCCGAGGTCTACAAGCTCATTGCCTCCAACGGTGTCCTGCTCGACCGCTTGGAGATCGTTGAACCGGCGCTTACAGCTGCTATTCGGCTAGCGCCCAATGATCACCTCGCCCATTTTCATATGGGCATGCTCTATTACACGACTAGCCGTTTTGCTTCAGCTGAGCAGGAGTTACTGAAAGTCGTCTCGCTCAGTGCGAGCTTTGCCAAGGGCTATGACATGCTTGGACAGGTCCGCGAGGAGATCGGAACCGATCAATCTGCCATTGCAGCCTATCTGAGAGCGATTGAGTTGGTGGAAAAACAGAAACAGAAGGATGAGCTGCCCCATCTGCATCTGGCCAAATTTCTCTGGCTTCGAAATCGCGTGGAGGAGTCCCTGGCGCCTGCCCAGCGCGCGGCCGAATTGAATCCGGATTCGTCAGAGGCACTTTATGTGCTTGCCAGAGCACTCAGCAAGCTCGGAAAAGACAATGAGGCCATGCCCCTGCTTCACAAAATCATCCAGCGCGATCCGGGGTTTCCTGACTCTCATTATTTGTTGGGGCGGGTTCTTCTAAAGAAGGGTCAGGAAGAAGAGGGCCGTCAAGAGATCCAAATTTTTGAAGCAATCAAGAAGCGCGCACCGGGCAAACAGACACCGCGATGAGGCAAGTCGGCGCCACCGTTGCGAGATCGTTCCCTCTCCCAGACTTCAGGCAGGGATTGGCGATGGCAGTCGGCTATTTCGAACACTACCTCAAGCCTCCCGTACCAGAACGCCTTTGTGAACCATGGCAGGATTTTCGGCGAGCTGAGAAAACACTTTGGGCGCATCCCACATTGTGAACTCTGTCGCGACCCGCGGATAAGTGATCGCTCCGCTCGCCAGCAGTTGCAGGGATTCGGGAAAGCAATTAACCGATGCGCGCGATCCGACCAACGTCATTTCTTTGCGCGTGAAGTCCAGGCCTTCGAAACTGACCGCTAGACCTTTCTTTACCAATCCAACGATCACGATGCGACCACCGGCCGCAACCAGATCCACCGTCTGTTCCATCGCCTGGACGTTTCCGGTGGCCTCGATCACGACGGGGGCCCCCTCGCCATTGGTCCGTTCTTGAATGGCGGCCATCAAATCATCATCCGCCAACAGCGTGTCCGCACCTACTTGCCTCGCAATCTCCAACCGTGAAGGCAGAATATCAGCCGCCACGACGTGGGCGCCACGGGCTCGAGCCACCTCGATGATCGCCAGTCCAATGGGCCCGCAGCCGAGCACCAGAACAAAATCGTCCCTGGATATGCTTCCGCGACGGCAGGCCTGAACACCGATCGCCACAGGTTCCGCGAACGAAGCCACTGTCATCGACAGGCTGCTCGGAACACGGTAGATGTTGCAAACTGGGGCTGTGAGGTACTCACCGTAACCGCCAGGCTGGTGCACCCCGATAATTTGCAGTCGAGCGCAGCAATTCGCCTTTCCGACGCGACAGGGGTAGCACCGGCCACAACCGATGAAGGGCTCCACCACCACGCGTGTTCCCACCTCCAAATCAGTGACATCCTTCCCAACCTCAGCCACGACACCGGCGACTTCATGGCCGCATACCATCGGATACTGAGCGTATGGGTTCTTCCCCAGGTAGAAATACATGTCGCCAGCGCAAATTCCAGCCGCGCCCACGGCAATCAGAGCCTCTCCCGGACCGGGCCTTGGGGTTTCCCATGATCCCACTTGCATGTTGAAAGGGGCTTGCATAATTGCGGCTCGCATTGATGTCTCCTGACAATAAGCCCAGAGTCCACACTTCAGGGTGCCATTCGGTTACGCTGAAGCGTGCACTCTGAATAGCGTCTCAGCCCTTTGGTCTCTGAGCTACAGCGCTCATCGTACGACGGTCCTATCGTGCTGATGCACTCTTACACGATGCGAAACAATGGCTCCTCGCCACGCAAAACTCGCAGGGCATTTTCTGCAGTAACCTCACCCATCCGCCGGAGACCTTCCGGAGTCTGGCCAGCGCTGTGCGGCATGGCGACGAAGCTTTCCAATTGAAGCAAAGGGCTGTAGCCTGGGGGTTCCTTGTCGAAGACGTCGCTGGCTGCGCCCGCCAGCTTCCCGCTGGCCAAGGCTTCGTGCAAGGCAGCCTCGTCAACCAGGTCACCACGGGCCGTGTTGATGAGAAAAGCACCCTGCTTCATGATTCTGAGTCTGTCTCGGTTAATAAGATGCCGGGTCTCCGGGGTTACAGGCAAGTGAAGAGAGACGAAGTTTGCCTGCTTCAGCAAGTCTTCCAGAGAAACGTAGTCAACTCCCCATGAAGCCGCAAAAGCCTGATCAGGATAGGTATCATAGGCGACGAGCCGCATTCCAAACGCTGCAGCCCGGCGGCACACACCCTTTCCAATCTGCCCCAGCCCAACCACGCCCAGCGACTTGCCGCGGAGCTCCGGTCCTACAAAGCGCTTCCACGCGCCGGTCTTGACCGAGGTGTTGCCTTGAGGGATCTGTCGGGCCATGGCCAGGAGAAGGGCCATCGTCATGTCGGCAACCGAGTCGGCGATAGCACCTCCCGCGATCGCCACAGGAATGCCTCGATCCCTTGCCGCTGCGAGATCAATGTTCTCGTATCCGACCCCATGCTTCGAGATCACTTTCAGATGCGGCGCCGCCGCCAGCACTCGCTGCGTGACTGGTTCAGTACCGGAAATGAGAACATCCGCTTCCGGAATCCGTGCCAGAAGCTCTTCTTCAGTTAGCGCTCGATCGAGCTCGTTCGAGAGGAAAACACAGCCGGCAGCTTTCATCGTTTCCAATACTTCGGGGCAATTTTTGCCAAACGAGCGCGAAGCTACAAGCACGTTGAACCTCTTCGTTCCTACTTCGCCAACTGCCGGTGTACGGTCGACGCTCGACGAGACAAAACTGCTCGAGGCGGTGTGATGCCTAGTCTGGATCACTCCAGGCTCCAAGTGATCGTCAATCTGCTGTCTCAAATGCGAAACGAAGGCCCGCATATCCGCTTCCCTGTGGAGAGCCGCGCCGAGGGGCAGCGAGGTAACACCTGCGTCGCAAACTTCGACACAATTGCCCAGCTCCAGGCCCCCGGCGGCCTGCAGGTCAATGGCGTGCTCACCGGCATCCATCATCTTCCGGGCTTCGCGCACCCGGTCGACCACCAGCGCGTTGAAATCCCGCCCGCGGTGACCTTCGCCCGTGACGCGACCCAACAGAAGAATCGAATCGAGCATCGGCAATGCCGCGGGCAAGAGCCCGAGCGGAGTTCCCAGTGCAAGACACAGCCCAACTTTCAGTCCACGTTCTCGCGCCGCGAAGATAGTTTCGTAGATCAACACAGTGCTTTCGGCCGGGAGAAACACCAAATCCACTCCGGCGTCAGCCAAAGCTGGAAGGAAGCGAATAGGATCATTCACAGCCAAATGCACTTCAAACGGAAGCCGCGTCAGCGGTCTCAACCACTTGATGGTGCGCGCCGGAAAGGCTTGATCCGGGACGAAGTACCCGTCGAAAACGTCATAGTGCACAAAATCGACGCCTGCCGCCTCAACGCGTCGCAACTCTTCGCCCAAGCGGGTGTGGTCTGCGTTGAACAATGCGGAACCAATTCGGACCATGGAGTTCCTTCAATTTGACGTTTGCAAATTCTAGCGACATTTCTTGTGCTCTTCGATTGAGGCTACTCCCCTCACCCCGCCTTCGCGACCGCCGTCGCTTCGGCACCCCTCTCCCCAATGGGAGAGAGGATCGGGGGTGAGGGGTTTGTCACTATAGTCGGCGATCATCGATTGAGCTACGTTCTAGGTGTTCTTTCGATTTCCAGCGCAATCGCCCGGATGGGCGATGCATCGAGCCCTTTGACTGGAAGCGGCAACCCAACAAAGAAGAATCGCTGGTTGGGGATCTTGTCCAGGTTGGCCAAACATTCAATCACAGGTATGTCGACACCAGCCTTGAAAAACAAATGATGATTGGGATGGTTATCCACGCCTCGAACTTCAAATCCCGACGAGTCTGTTCCCAATAGCTTGATTCTCCGGTCGAGAGCCAGCCAGCAAGCTGCGTCCTCCGTAAGATACGGCCGCGCGTGGGACTCCTTGGTTCGATAGAGATGGTCGCGTCCTTCCCAAAGAATAACGATGTCTCGTTCTTGAACCTCTCCGGCCGCTTGAACTTCGGCCAGCGTGATGGGTTCGTTCTTCTGCTTGTGGCGAAAGTCCAACCGGATGGCTTGCCCCACAAAGGTATCAGGCGGGAAGTCTGATGTATCTTTGCCGCCTGCGTAGAAATGCAGCGAGACCTCGACATGCGTGCCCGAATGCGACCACATAGACACATCGTGCATGATATCCCCAGTGGGCGTTTCTCGCAGTTTTCCACGCTGCTTGATCTCCACGCTGTACTGCTCTTCACCAGGCAGAAGCCGGTGTGTCAGATCGATGATTCTAAAGTCGCGCATGAACGAATCCTTGGTTTCATAATCGGGTTTCTCTTTGATGGATGCAGCGATCGATGGTTTTTGAAAGTCGTTGGAGCACGAGTGGCTGACGCTCTTTGAGCGCTTGCACTGACAGGTGGGATAAATGCGGAAAATGAACGCACTTTCTATCCACGACTGACCACCGCTGCTCCAGGCACCGCAATTTCTGGGACCAGCACAGTTCCTCCTGCGGCCTCCATGGCCTTGGCAACTGACTCTTTGGAATTGCCTGTGACCAGCGCAATTACGATCCCTCCTCCGCCAGAACCAGACACTTTAGCCCCGAGCGCCCCGGCATTCAAGGCAGCTTCAATCAACTGGTTACTCTCCGTGCAGGAGACTCCAATTTTTTCGAGCACCAACTGGTTCAGAGTCAATAGACGCCCCAATTCGTCCCAGTTCCCAGTTCTCAGCAACGGCACGGCAGCTCGCGACAGCGCACCGATCGCGCGAAAATAAGCCATTCGGTGTGCCGGCTTCTCATCAAGCCATAGTCGGACACGAGTATTGACTTCCCGTGTGGAGGCCACAATGCCAGTGTGTCCAATGACGAGCGACAGTCCTGGAGCGCAGGGGACGGCGCCAGCAAGCCCCTGCCCCTCAAATTGAATGATTCCTCCCAGCAGTGAGGTTTGAGTATCGAGCGCCGAGGCGATTCCTCCGTGGGCGAGCACATCTCCCAGATGAGCCCACGCAGCACGCTGCTCCAGAGTCGCCGGTTCCGGCAAGAAGGCGCTCATCGCCGTTATCATCGCGGTGAACGCAGCGCCCCCTGAACCGAGTCCGGAGGAAGGAGGAATTTCACTTTCCCATTCGACCATCAGCCCTTTGGGCAGGTTCTCGCCAAACGCCGACCCGAGAATGTATTTGGCTGGAGCGAAGTAATCGCTCGAGGCCAGGCGGCGGATGGATTCGAAATCGCTATCAGTGCGAAACTTTTCAACCTCGCGCGTCAATGCAACAACAGACTCATGGGAGCCTGCTTGCTGAATAGTGCCACTTCGAAAGAAACAGTCCGTCGCACGCTGGCGAGACACGCGACAACGCGCTCGCAAGCCGACACTGGCCGAAAGAGCTGGCTGGCCACGATTGATGGCATGCTCGCCGAAAAGAATGACCTTGCCCGGAGCTGCCGCTTCGACAACAACATCCGGTTCAGAGATTTGAGATGTCTGGGCAGGCATCATTGAGTTTTCATGAATCGAGGAGTGAAGCTTTCGAGATCTCACTTCACGTTCGTAGCCGCGTGGTATGTCATCCCCAGCTATATGCGGTCAGTGGTGTTTGCACGGCGCTTAGACATAGCAAGACCATGGACCAGGAGCCGCGACAGCGTATGATGGAGAGTCTTCTCGAATCTGTAACGAATATGCCATTGATTGTTAGAAAACAATCATTTTGACTTCCAGACCCGAAACGGCCGTTGGGGGCGGTTCTGAGCGCGTATTGGATCCCAAGCGCATGTCCAGCAGGCGCTGCTTTCTTTGCATCCTTTTCTCCAACTTCTGCCTAATCCAAAAGTGAGGGCGGTTAGGGGCGTCTTCGTTAGTGTTTCGAACAAAGATGCTTGGTGGCGGCGCGAGTTCAGGTGAGTAGGTCAGATCAGATCGTCAGATCCGGTACGGTGGCCCGCAAGTCTCATTGCGACGCCAGCCCGCTGCCAACTGGCAGTTGAGGCCCTATGGCGGCATGAAGTTTGTATTCTCGGGGAGATGCGTGCACTAGTCTGCGGAAAACCAGACCAAAATAGCTTTGGTCACAGAAACCAACTTCCTGGCTTACTTCCGAGATGGGCAAGTCGGTTGTAGTCAGGAGAACCTGGGCCTTGGCGATCCGGAAATGGTTAAGGTACGACACGAACGCCTGACCCGTTATGCGCTTGAAGAACTTCATGAAGTGTGACTTGCTTAAACATACGATTGAAGCGGCATCCTCAACGGTGATAGGTTCGCTGTAATGCTCATCAATGTATTCGAACAAAGGTCGCAGGCGGTCGATACTTTCCCGCTTGCGATAGAAGACCTCCTTTGTGCCCTGGTGGCCTGCGTAGTGTTTCACCAGCAACACCATGATCATCTTCAGATAGGTTTTTGCGGTAAGCCGGCTGAGGGGGGAACCTGCCGGCAACTCGGCCTGGATGCGTTTCATCAGGCCAAAGACCTCGGCTGGAATGCCCGTTCTCGATGGCACCAGGTGCGGGAACCTTGAATCCTGCACAAGGAACGGCATAAGGTATTCCATATTCTCTCCAGAGGCCTCGTTCGTGCGAATGAGATCAGGCATAAAATAGAGCATGGCTGCCTTGACCCGTGAACGATGGAACTCGCGCATGCGATGGTATTGGCTGCCGCTGATAACAAGCAGGTCGCCCTCTTTGACGGCAAAGAAGCGATCCTGAATTTGATACACAGCCTCTCCGGAATCCACATAAAGCAACTCGAAGTAGTCGTGACGTGTCAGTCGAATGTTGTTTCGCCGCGCGAGAACGAAGAAACGCACGTCCAAAGGAAACACCGGATCGAAGGGCCACTGATGGATACCTTCAGCATTGATTTGCGGTTCGACGATGGGGTAAACATCCTCCCAGTCGATTCGGCAAGAGATGCGGCGCGCCGGCATCCCTTTCAGAGGAAACTCTAGCAGAGGCTTCGTCGGGTGAGAGACCAGAGGCATAGGTCCTGCCACTAACGCCCTTGTAGACACGATGAGGCAGTCTAGCTATATGAAAGGCTCTAGTCAATTTTGTGTTGGTGCCAGTTGTGTGCCCGTAGGGGTGGACGCACTCTCAGAGCTCGCCTCCCTTGAAAGTCCCCTCCGACGGAGGGGGTGAAGGCTTGAGAAGCGTTCACCGAAGCGACGGCGGGCGCGTAGCGCCGGGGCGGGTTTGTTCCCGCGTTCAAAACCCCCCTGAAGTCCCCCCTTCTCCAAGGGGGGACGCTATTTTCATCGAACGTGGCGCCGCTCTAGGCGGCATGAAAAACTCCTTTGAAACAGCGGTAGAATCTCCAATGCCCTCTTCGATACCACAACGGTGAGGTGTGGATCACATCATGGAATCGCAAGAAATCCACAATCGAATCGGCGTGTATCTTGACAACGGGCTCGGAGGAATACTGGCTCGTCTGTTCCTGAAGAGCGCCAGCGTTCTGCCTGCTCATGACAGACTTGGCTCAACGAGCCTGCGGGGAAAGCAAAGGACGCTTTCGCAAGGGATTGGCAGGTGCGTGGCTGTTTGCTGTCTACTCGCGACGTCAATCGCTGCGGCGGAAGAACCAATCAAGCTTCACCCAGATAACCCCCATTACTTCCTTTTCCGCGGCCGGCCCACCCTCCTCATTACGTCGGGAGAACACTATGGAGCAGTGCTGAACTTGGATTTCGACTACGTCCGCTATCTCGATGCACTTAAGGGCCACGGCTACAACTTGACTCGGACCTTCTCGGGTACCTATCGTGAGGTGCCTGGCTCATTCGGGATCACTGGCAACACACTAGCCCCGTCTGCCGGCAGCTATCTCTGCCCCCGGTTGCGCAGCTCGACTCGGGGCGCTCCAAACGGCGATAGTAAGTTCGACCTCACCAAGTGGGACCAAGCCTACTTCGATCGGCTCAAGGATTTTTGCGCTCAAGCGGGCAAGCGCGGAATTGTTGTTGAATTGGTCCTGTTCACCACGATGTACGACGAGAAGGTCTGGCAGGCCAGCCCCATGAATGCGCGCAACAACATCAACGGTATCGGTAACGTTGGGCGGAACGAGGTGTACAGCGGCCAGGACAAGCGACTACTGGGCGTGCAACAAGCCGTGGTGCAGAAGATCGTCAGCGAGTTGAACGATTTCGACAACATCTACTACGAGGTCTGCAACGAGCCTTACGAACGTCCCGGACTTACGAGAGAGTGGAATGATCGGATCATTGCCGCGATAGTGGAGGCGGAAGGCTCTCTACCCGCAAGACACTTGATCGCCCAGAACCTGGACAAGGGTTCTGTGAAAGCTTCCGATCTCAACCAGCACGTCTCTATCCTTAACTTTCATGCGGCTTCGGGGGACAGCGTGAAGCTGAACTATGGCCTCCGCAAGGTCATCGCCAACGACGAAACTGGCGGGGCCGACCATAGCGACCGCAAGTACCGGACAGAGGCTTGGAACTTCATGCTGGCCGGTGGCGGGGTCTATGACCACCTTGATTTTTCCTACACTCCGGATCAGGAAGACGGCATGGCTGTGCCTCTCCCGGCGGGCACGCCCGGCGGGGGTGGGCCGGAGCTGCGCAAACAACTTCAGATTCTCAAGGAGTTCGTCGAGGCGTTCGACTTCATCAAGATGGCTCCCAACGAATCCGTGATCAAAGAGAGGGATGTTCGAGAGCCCGGCACAGGATCCAAAACCAAAGTGACGCTAAGTGCACTCGCCCAAGTGGGGACAGCCTACGCCATCCATATTGATGGTGGAATCCAAGCGGAGTTAGTGCTCGATCTTCCAGCAGGCACCTATCAGCTTGAATGGATAAACACGAAGACCGGCAAGGTTGATCTGGCAGAGACCGACCGTCACACCGGCGGGAACCGGACTCTCGTCTCACCACCGTACCAGGAAGACATCGCGTTGCGAGTGAAACGGATAAATGGCAACGAGCGGTAATGCCGGTACTTGAGTCTTGTAGAGTGCACAATGACTTCCGCAGAGAGGCCGCTGGATTGCGGGACAATTCCTCGCGTTGGCGGTGCTTGCTAAGATGCTGAGATTCGCGGTCTGATCAGTGAGTTGTGGAGCGGTTGTGACAAGACCTGAGGACTGAGACCATCTCCTTCAATAGACCTGCGCCACATAGCTCGTGTCACCGAGTCGCTTCATCAGCACATCCCATCCTTCCTAGTGAATTAGAAGGAAGAGGAGAACGCCAAGAATCCAAGCTCATCGTTGGATTCACAAGTTTGGACTGGCAGCTGCTGAAGCAGTTGCGAGCAGTCCAGTAGTGAAAGGGTCGTCTCGTGTACATGAATGGGGCGACGCTTGCCGGTGCTTTGGCGGCTCGGTTCACTGATGAGATCATGCACCAGCGTTTGCTGGAGGGAGAGAATCTCCCCCTCACTAGAGAGGGAGATTCGGTAGGATTCTTACTGAGGAAAGTGGGCCGGTCAAAGGAAGGGTTCATTAACCAAGAGATTTCAGCTTTATCACGTCGGCCCTGGATTGACTGTGGACTTGCCCCCAAAAGTGAGACAAACGGCTAAGATGCAGAATTCAGCGAATGGAGGAATGCATCATGGGTTTGTCTCGGAGGCAGTTTAGCAGAGAGTTCAAGCTGGCGGCACTGCAGCG
>Ga0187893_10009518_pt1 | contig 14908 bp, 13 predicted proteins | sample MA1701074metaG_FD_139574 | JGI IMG/M metagenome (GOLD analysis project Ga0187893, IMG submission 139574) | White microbial mat communities from a basaltic lava cave in the Kipuka Kanohina Cave System on the Island of Hawaii, USA - MA170107-4 metaG ...
ATACACTTTTAGTACCACTCTTTTTTCAATATGGGCTCTATAGGGCTTGGAATGGTCTCAAGCGGGTGACGCGCTGAGAGACTGCTAACGGCCAAGAAGAGACAACCACACTCGAGTGCTAATTTTCCCGATAACGGACGCTCCGCGCCCTAACTTGCGCACACAACTGCGGCGGAGTCGTTCGACTTGAAGCCGTAGTTATGTATCAATTCGGCACCGGCCTCGTGAGCGCGGCAGCACTAATGCGCCGAGCGTTCTGGATCATCTCTATGGGAAGGCGCAACTGGACCTTAAGATTAGTATTGCCTTCCTCAAATCCACCTAGCGCATATCGCCCGCAATCGCTCACGGGCAGAAAATTCGAGCTGTACTTCGTTGGTGCGCAAATAAGCCTGGAAGTCAGGACCCATGGGCTAAGTAAAGGATGCCCGTCCGCGCGACTTTCTGAAGGATAGTAGGTCACGCGAACATTCCAATCCTCCGCTCGCGGATCAAGCTGGACCGCGACGCAATCCGAGCTTACCGTAGTAGTCTCGCGGGCTCGCTCTCGAATGGCGTCCCTCAAATAGAACTCAACGTCGTCATGGTTCAAGCCGGTAGTTTTAGCAAGACCTGACAAGCGTCCGTCAACCAGCGCACCTGGAACCCCGAGTGTTTCACCCCATAGTCCATTTGGTTTTTCACGAAAGAACTTGCCAACGCGATTTAAGCTCGTAACCAACTTGAAGTACCGCATTCCATTTTCCTGCCGCTCGCCTCGTCGCAATTCCCACGCGAAAGGCTTGAGTTGTTTTCCCAAATGCCATCCGACAACCGAGATAGTTAGGTCCTCGATGCGTGCACGACGATCCGAATTCAGACAGCCGTTAAGATTGATTGCAAGCTCCTTTATTACGACGTGAACGGGGCGAAAGAGGTATCGAGTGCCGCACTGAACGAAAGCCATTTCGAGGTTGGTGTGAGCTAGGCAGTTCGCTATTTGGCAATCAACCCAGGTTTGGTTCGCAACCGCAACGCCTGTGTATGCGATTGAAACAACGGCGTCGCGAGTGAAAGCGATGACCACCTTATTTGACTCCGCGTCAACGACCGCATGCGTGCCATCGGTTAGCGACTGCGAAATTTGCCTATCGACAATCTGGGAAATCCTTCCGCCCCAGATAGTGTTTACGATGACCGTCATAGTCGGACAAGTAACTCTCTCAATGCTTTTTTACTCTGACTCAGAACTCTGACTATATTTATTTATTGCATCTTGTCGTCTAGACAGATATCTCTTGTAACTCGCTTCGCTTAATTTCAAATTAAGGTCAAAAATATCGCCGCCACTCTCCTTGACCAATTCAGATACCTCCCCTATGAATCGGTGGCCTTCCTCAGAAAATATGCCGTATCCAGGTTCAAGAAGATTATGGCCAAGGACGTAGTACAACATTGGTTCTCGCCTAGCTGACGGCAATCTTTGACATGTGTAACCCGCCAAAGCGACTGCGGGTAAGTCAGAACGAGTGTAATTGAGAAGTTGTTTTGAGCTGAGGTTTCTGTAAGGCAAACAATAAACACGCATTGTTTCATAAGGTGAATGGAACGTTTCATTTAGAATCACCTTTAGGCCGCCGATGTAATCAGCTCTTGATTTGCTGACTATATGCCGTGTCTCAAGAGCCTCATCAGAAAAGGACGCGAGACCCGTTGTTGAGACAATCTCATCAGCGGTGAGCCCCTTCGCCTCAACCGTCTTTAGATACTGCTTAATCGTGGCTGTATCTTGTCTCCAGTTCCCGTATTTTATTTTCCCTTTGACGATGTAGTACTGGCGGTGAAATCCGAACTGCTTGTTGTCGCCAAGCATTAAACGGATGTCGCCACCTAAAAACGCAAGTGCGCAGGCACTAGCACAGGTGCCGTATTTGGGTACTGCAGTATTTAATTTTTGCTTGCGAATCAAAGTCCCTAATTCAAGACCGGCGTTTAGGTCTCCGCCGGGACTGTCGAATTCAACCCAGTCAATTTCGTATCTCCTTAGCAAATTCCGAACGTTGTTAACGGTCTCTGCGGAAATCTCACCCTTGACAAGGATTGCGTTTGCAAACTCGTCGAATTCGTCGTAACCACCAGGCACCAGGTATGAAACTTCACCTCCCAAGATCGAGCTATAGGTTTCCGCCTTTTTGTAGATAATCGAGTGTCCATAAAACTCATCATCAGACTTATTAGAATGAGCCGGCAGTGAAAGGACTGTAATCAGCAAGGCGATAAACAATCTCAAGACAGAGTTTTGCATCAGATTTCTCGGCATGCATGAACGCATTCACGGACGGAATGGACATCTTAGTCAAAGCTTAGGACGGATTTTAGATCGTTGATGTCCCACCCACTTGAGTCATTTTGATGACGCTTTTGAGATTCGCGACCGTCCGCTTAGGGTCGAAAGCTGCCACCCGCTTGAAGCCTATTTAAGCGGTTTTGAGTACTTATCAAAAAAACGCTGATACACTTTTAGTATCACCTATTTTTCGATTGATGCCATTGAGGCCAAAAATGGCCGCAAGCGGGTGACCGTCTCTAGCGTGGTGTTTCAGAAATTCGTTTAATAATTTAGCTGTCATTCCCGCGCAGGCATGTCCCGAGCATTGTCGAGGGGCATGTCCTGAGCCTTGCCGAGGGGCGGGAATCCAGTCTCCTGTTTAACTCCCCTGGATTCCGGCTCGCGCTCCCCCGGATCGAATCCGGGGTCACTTGGCCGGAATGACGGATTCTTTTTCAACAAACTGCCGGGGAAACTCCGGTCTGTTTCCCGTTCGTGGCGAGTGCTGTCGCGCAGCGACGACGTATCGAGCCATGAACGGCGAGCGGCCCCTCGATACACCGCGCTTGGCGCGGCACTCGGGGCGAACGGCTTAATTGTTCAGGAGTTTCCTAAGCAGCTTTTTGCTTGCCGGCGACCGATGTAACGGGCGGTGGCAGGGCAAACACCCTGGCGAAATAGCCGGTGAGCTCCTCCACCACTTCGTTCTTGTCTTTTTCGGTTTCGATTCCGGACAGCACGCGTGCCAAACGCTTTTTGTATTCAAGCTGCATGGTGCGGCCGATTTCGATGCGCTGCGCCTGCGGACTGCCAGCACCGTGCATGGATTCGGTGAGATAGCCGACGGCGTTGCGGCCCAGAGTCATGTTCTCGATCAGCCGCAGGATGCGCACGCGTTCTTCCACGCTGAAATCATCCCTGCCCTTCAGGTATTTTTTCAGCAGCGCGCCGATTTCCGGGTGATTGAAATCTTTCTCCGACGGCATGGTGACCACGAGGCCACCGGCGAGGTCCTGCGACAGCCGCGCCACTTCGTACGGCAGCCTGGTCACGTGGTGCTTGCAGACGTTCGCCAGCATGTCGTCATTGATGTAGGCGCCGGATTGGGTCGCATGGCCCTGGTAGCTGGCGGCGATGCCGGTGCCGTAGATGGTTTCGTTGAGGTGAGTCATCTCGACCAGCTTGTCCTTGATGTGCGAGGCGCTGTCCACGCCATTCATCTCAGCGATCTGCGCCGCCGCGCCGATCAGCACGTCGCCGACCCCGGATTTGCAGACGTACGAGCGCCGGTGATAGGTGGTGAAGCGCTGCACCAGCATGGCGGCGAACTCGATTTCGCCGTCCATGAAGATCAGTTCATTGGGGATGAACACATCCTTGAGAATCACCATCGCTTCCTGGCCGCCGTAGTTGGCGTTGCCGGCATCAATGCCGCCACCTTCCATCGAGCGGGTGTCGCAGGACTGGCGGCCGTAGATGTAAGTGATGCCCGGCGCGTCCACCGGCACCGCGCCGACGATGGTGTAAGCCTCGTCGCCCTTGACCATGCGCAGCGTCGGCATCACCACCATCCAGTGCGAGTTGAGGCAGCCGGTCTGGTGCGCCTTGGCGCCGGTCAAGTAAACGCCGTCCTTGGTGCGCCGGGTGACGTGGACGAACAAGTCGGGGTCGGCCTGCTGATGCGGTGCTTTGCTGCGGTCGCCTTTGACATCGGTCATCGCGCCGCCGACCACATAGTTGTGGCGGTGCATTTCGGTGAGGAACCTTTTCAGCCTTGCGTGATACGGCGTGCCGTGCTTCCGGTCCAGCTCGAAAGTCACCGAATACAGCGAGTTGAAAGCGCCCATGCCGACGCAGCGCTGAAAACAGGTGCCGGTGAGCTGGCCCAGGCGGCGCTGCATCTTGTTCTGGGCGACGAGGTCATTGACGTTGGTGCACACGTGCAGGAAGCGGCTGACGCGCTCGCCGGTAAACGGCGAAATCACGCTGGCCAGTTCGGGGTTCTCAACTGCAAGGTCATAGGTGCGCGCCACCGCATTGATGGACGGCCGAATCATCGGATGGTCCACCGGCTCGGCCACTTTCTCGCCAAACAGCCAGACATTCAGTCCGCGGTCGCGCAGGCTCTCGATGTAATCCGCGCCGCTGACAATCTTGCGCTGCACTTGAAGTTTTTCGTTTTTGCCCATGATTCATTTCCTCTTCGCGATTCCGCCCTGAGTCAGGCGCGCCGGATCCAGCAATTTTCGCAGAGTCTTGATATCCAGTTTCGTGCGCTCGCGCGCCACGTCCAGTACCGGGCGGTTTTCGTGGTACGCCTGCTTGGCAATCGCCGCCGCCGCTTCATAGCCGATGACGCCATTGAGCGCTGTAACCAGGATGGGATTGCGCGCCAGCGCCTGCCGCAGATTGCCGGGGCGCGGCTTGAGTCCGGCGATCGCCTTGTCCGCCAGGGCGAGGCTCGCGCCGGCCAGAAGCTGGATGGAACCGAGCAGCCGCGCGCCAATCAGGGGCAGCATGGTGTTGAGCTGAAAATTGCCCGACTGCGCCGCGACGGCAATCGCAGCGTCGTTGCCGATCACCTGCGCGCAGGCCATCGCCACACTTTCCGGAATCACCGGGTTGACCTTGCCCGGCATGATCGAACTGCCGGGCTGCAGCGCCGGCAGCTCGATCTCGCCCAGGCCCGCCAGAGGGCCGGAGTTCATCCAGCGCAGATCCTTGCTGATCTTCAGCAGCGAAACCGCCAGCACTCGCAGGTGGCCGGATAATTCCAGGGCGGTGTCCTGGCAGGACAGGCTTTCGAAATAATTCGGCGACGTTTGGAATCGGATCCCCGTGCTGCGGGTGATGGCCTTTGCAAACAAAACCCCGAACCGCGGCGGCGCATTGACGCCGGTGCCGACCGCCGTACCGCCCTGCGCCAGCCGCTGCAGACGCGGCTGTGTGCTCTTGATGCGCTGGATGTTCTGCGCAATCTGTTCGGCCCACCCTGACAATTCCTGCCCCAGCGTCAGCGGCATGGCGTCCATCAGGTGCGTGCGGCCGGTTTTGGTCACGGTTTTCAGCGCGCGCGCTTTTTTCTGCAAGGCGCCGTGCAAGTGGGCCAAACACGGCAGAAGCGCTTCCTTGAGCGCCAGCGCTGCGGACACATGGATCGCGGTCGGAATCACGTCGTTGGACGACTGGCTGCAATTCACATGGTCGTTGGGGTGGATCGCCTGCCGCGCGCGCCGCGAAGCCAGCGTCGCGATCACCTCATTCGCATTCATGTTGCTCGAGGTGCCGGAACCGGTTTGCAGCACGCTGACCGGGAATTGCGCGTCATGGCGCCCGCTCGACACTTCGAGGGCGGCGGCGCGGATCGCGGCGGCATGTGACCGGCTCAACAGACCAAGGCCGCCATTGACCTCGGCCGCGGCAGCCTTGATCAGGCCCAGAGCGCGGATGAATCCACGTGGCATGGGCTCGGCGGAGACTGTGAAGTTGTCGAGCGCGCGCTGGGTCTGCGCGCCCCACAAGGCGTCCGCCGGAACGCGTACTGCGCCCATGCTGTCTGCTGCCACGCGAACTTTGCCTTTGGCCACGAACGCTCCGATAGAATGTCCTCGCCCCTTGAGACTTTACGCTCATGCACCTGACCTCGCTGTCCGCCCTCTCGCCGATTGACGGCCGTTACGCCGAGAAGACTGCCGGCCTGCGTGAATACTTCAGCGAATACGGCCTGATCCGCTATCGCGTCCGTGTCGAGCTGCGCTGGCTGATGGCACTGGCCGACAACCCGGACATCGCCGAAGTGCCGGAACTCTCGGCGGATGCGCGCAAGAAGCTCGAACAGATCATCGAAGGCTTCGACATCGGCGAGGCGCAGCGGGTCAAGACCATCGAGGACACCACCAACCACGACGTCAAAGCGGTTGAGTACTACCTCAAAGAAAAGATCAAGAATGTAAAACAGCTATCTGATATTAAAGAGTTTATACACTTCGCCTGCACTTCGGAAGACATCAACAACCTGGCCTATGCCCTGATGCTGAAGGACTGCCGCGAGCAGGTGCTGCTGCCGGCGGTTGACCATCTGATCAAGGCGCTGTCGGGGCTGGCGCACCAGTACGCCGAACAACCCATGCTGTCGCGCACGCATGGTCAGCCGGCCTCGCCGACCACGCTCGGCAAGGAAATCGCCGTGTTCGTGCAGCGCCTGCGGCGCCAGCGCCGGCACCTGGCCGAGGTCGAGATCCTCGGCAAGATCAACGGCGCGGTCGGCAATTTCAATGCGCATCTCGCCGCCTACCCCGAGGTGGACTGGGCGGAGTTCAGCTCGCTGTTTCTCGAAAGTCTGGAATTGCAGGCAAGCCCGGCGACCACGCAGATCGAGCCGCACGACTGGATGGCCGAGTATTTTCAGGCACTGGCGCGCATCAACACCATCCTCACGGATTTCTGCCGCGACATCTGGGGCTATGTCTCGCTGGGCTATTTCAAGCAGAAGACCGTCGCCGGTGAAGTCGGCTCCTCGACCATGCCGCATAAGGTGAATCCGATCGACTTCGAGAATGCCGAAGGCAACCTGGGCCTGGCCAATGCCACGCTCAACTACCTGGCCGAAAAACTGCCGATTTCACGCTGGCAGCGCGACCTCACCGATTCCACCACCCTGCGCAATCTTGGCGTCGGCGTGGCCCACAGCTGCATCGCCTATCAATCCATCGAAAAAGGCCTGAAGAAGCTCGAAGCCGACGCCTGGAAGATCGGCCGCGATCTCGACGACAACTGGGAAGTGCTGTCGGAGGCGATCCAGACCGTGATGCGGCGTTACGGCCTGCCGGAACCTTACGAACAGCTCAAACGCATCACCCGCGGCAAGAAGCTCGGCAAGGAAGCCCTGCGCGATTTCATCCAGGGCTTGAAGCTGCCGGAAAAGGACAAGAAACGCCTGCTGCGCATGACGCCGGCGGACTACACCGGCAACGCCAGCGAGCAGGCCGGCAACGCCTGATTACTCCTGCGGGGGCGTGATCTCGCGTTCGCGCATGCGCTGGCGCAGCGCCTCCGGGATCGCCAGCGGCTTGCCGTTCGGGTAATCGAACCAGACCAGCACCGCGCGCGTCACCGCCGCGACTTTCCCCTGCCAGAGCATCAGCGCTTCGGTGTTGAAACTGGAGCGGCCCAACCGGGAAATGCGAAACCCGATCTCCAGTTCCGCCGGACAGTGCACCTGTGAAACAAAATCCGCCTCGATGTGCGCGAGGATCAGTCCGTAGTCTTTCCAGAAACGCGGGTCTTCGCGCATCAGGTCGGCGAAGTAATCGATGCGGACCTGCTCGTCGTAGGTGAAATATTTGACGTTGTTGACGTGCCCCATGCTGTCCATGTCGCCCCAGCGCACGGTCAACGGCCGGCGCCAGGCAAACTGCTCGATCCTGGGCAGTTCAGACATGGGATTTCAGCGTTTCATAACGTAACTGCGCCAGCCGCCGGATCTCGCCACGCCGCGCCGCTTCAGCGACGGGCCACTCGGTGATTTCATCCAATGTGCGCCCACAGCCCACGCAGGTGCCTTCCGGGTTCAGCCGGCAGACGCCGGTGCAGGGGGAATCCTGCACCGGCGCGTCAGTCAAGCAGGCGATTCAGCTTTTGGCGACGACGATACGGAACTCGACGCGGCGATTCTGCGCACGGCCGATCTCGCTGTCGTTGGACGCCACCGGCTGCGTGTCGCCATAGCCGGCCGCCGTCAGGCGCGATTCGCCGACACCCTTGGCGATCAGGTAATCGCGCACGGCGTCAGCGCGCTGCTGCGAAAGCACGCGGTTGTAGGCCGGCGAGCCGACATTGTCGGTATGGCCGGCCACTTCCATGACGATGTTCGACTGCCTGTTCAGGGTGTTCGCGGCGCCCTCCAGCACCGATTTGGACTCGTCGGTCAATTCGGCGGAATCCGAACGGAAAGTCACGCTGTAGATGCTGAAGTTCTGGCTGACCACGCAGCCCTGACGGTCAACTTTCAGATCCTTGGCGGTGCCGGGGCACTGGTCAACCTCGTTCAGAACGCCGTCGCCGTCGTCGTCGGTCGGCTTGGGGCCTTCCGGGCAGCCCACCGCATCCACCGGCGTGGCCGGCGCCGTTCCGGGGCACTGATCCTGCGGGTCGAGCACGCCGTCGCGGTCGGAATCAATCGCGCAGTCGCGGCGGCCGGTGACCGGGTCAACCACGGCGACCTCGCAATCCAGTACCGGCTCCACGGCCACCGGGCGATCGAAGAAAATGGTCAGCGGCATCTGCACCGACGCGCCGATCTTGAAGTCGAGCAGGGAATCCTTGCCGGCAACGGTGGCGTCGTTCGGCTGCCACTGCACGCGACCCTCGGTGCGAATGCCCCAGCCGCGGAACGCCAGCGGGAAGAACAATCCGGCGCCGCCGTTGACGCCGACGTGGAAGGTTTCCTTGGCGAAAGCGTCCTCGCGGGTGATGCCGCCGCCGATCAGGTAGTACGGCTTGAAACCAAAGCGGGTCAGGCCGTAGTCATGCACGTAGTCGGCGAAGATCGTCGAGGAGTAATTTTCCTTGCCGTCCAGCTTGCGCTTGGCCTGCGATTCGGTCAGGGACAGCTCGATCGCCTTGTTGCCATTGGTGCCGAACGGCACGCCCAGATGCACCGAGAGGCCAAAGCCTAGATCGGTGTTGCGGCTGTCGTCACCGATGAAGCCGAGCCCGCCGACGCCAAAATAGGGGATCTGATAGCTGTCCGTGTTCACGGCCAGCGCCGGCAGTGCGCTCGTGGCGATAACAAGACCCAGGATGAAGTGGCGCATGGAGTTTTCTCGGTTGAAAACGAAGGTTGAAAGGAAGGCGTTGCAATCTAGCGGATGCCTGCGCATTCGGCAATCAGCGGCGGTCCGCGATAGATGAACCCGGTATAGATCTGCAACAGATCGGCCCCGGCCTCGAATCGCTCGGCGGCATCCGCCCCGGAGCCGATGCCGCCGACACCGATCAAGGGGAATCCGGCGCCAAGCTCGGCGCGCAGTTTCTGCAACACCTGTTGCGCCCGCAGTTTTAGCGGGGCGCCTGACAGTCCGCCGCCCTCGGAAGCACGAGGGTGTGCGGTAACGGCGGCGCGGTCGATCGTGGTATTGGTGGCGATCAGGCCCTCCATGCCCTCTTCGCGTACGGCGCGCGCAATGGCGGTGATCTGCTCATCGCTGAGGTCAGGCGCGATCTTCACCAGCAGGGGCAGCCTGCGCCCGTTGCGGTCGGCAAGCTCCTCGCGGGTTTCGCGCAGTCGCATCAGCAGTTGCCGCAAGGGACCTTCGCGCTGCAGCTCGCGCAGATTCTGCGTGTTCGGCGAGGAAATATTGACGGTGACGTAATCCGCCACCGCGTAGACCTTGCGCAGACAGTAGGTGTAATCCTGCCCGGCGCTTTCCAGGGGCGTATCAAAGTTCTTGCCGATATTGACCCCGAGCACGCATTGGCGCGGACTCGCCTTGATGCGCTCGACGAGGTAATCAACACCCTTGTTGTTGAAACCCAGCCGGTTGATCAGGGCCCGATGTTCCGGCAGGCGGAACAAGCGCGGCCTCGGATTGCCGGCTTGCGGACGCGGCGTCACCGTGCCGACCTCGACGAAACCGAAACCGAGCGCATCCCAGGCGGCGATGCAGTCGCCGTTCTTGTCGAGACCGGCAGCCAGGCCGATGCGATTGCGAAATTGCAGGCCGAGCACGGTGGCCGGCCGGGTTTCGACCTGGGATCTGAAGAGCGCGGCGCTGGCCTGTGGCAGCTTCTGGAATATCTTCAGGGTCAACTCGTGCGCGGTTTCGGCGTCGAGCTTGAACAGCAGATCACGCGCCCGCTCGTAGATCATCCGATCAGATGCCCGAGCTTGCCGGCCTTGGTGGCCAGATAGCCTTCGTTGTGCGGATTGCGTCCGCATTCGATGGGGATGCGCTCAAGCACTTCGATGCCCGCCCTGGTCAGCGCCTCGATCTTGCGCGGGTTATTGGTCAGAAGACGCAGCTTGTCCAAGCCAAGGCCGCGCAGAATCTGCACCGCCGCGGTGTAGTCGCGTGCATCTGCGGCGAATCCCAGCTGAGTGTTGGCCTGCACGGTATCCTGCCCCTGATCTTGCAGCGCATAGGCGCGGATCTTGTTCGCAAGACCGATGCCACGGCCCTCCTGACGCAGGTACAGCACGGCGCCACGCCCCTCTCCGGCGATGCGCTTCAAGGCATGCTCGAGCTGGAAACCGCAGTCGCAGCGCAACGAGAACAGGGCGTCGCCGGTCAGACATTCGGAGTGCAAGCGCACGATCGGCGGCGGCCCTTGCAGATCGCCCAGACTCAGAAGCAGATGCTCCTTGCCGTCAGCATCCAGATACACCCGAAGCTGAAACTCGGCGAACGGCGTCGGCAGCCTTGCAGTCGCCGCTAGCCGCGGCGCATCCACAGACATCAGGCCCCGACCCAGTTCTGTCCGCAGACGCGCAGGGTGCGGCCGTTGACCGCAGCGGCGTAAGGACTGGCAAGGAAGGCCACGGCCTCGGCGATGTCCACCGGCAAGCCGCCCTGCGAAAGCGAGTTGAGCCTGCGTCCGACTTCGCGATGTCCGACCGGCATCATCGCCGTCATCTGCGTCTCGATGAAGCCGGGCGCGACGGCATTGATGGCGCCGCCGCGCTGGGCCATGTCGGCGGCGAGCGCCTGCGCATAACCGATGATGCCGGCCTTGGTCGCACCGTAATTGGTCTGTCCCGCATTGCCGGCGATGCCGCCAATCGAGGAGATGCAGACCATGCGCGCGCCGGGCTTGAGTCCATGGGGAATCAACTGGTCGTTGATGCGCAGAATCGAGGCCAGATTCACCTCCAGCACCTGATCCCAGTGATCCGGGCGCATGTTGCGCAACAGCTTGTCGCGGGTGATGCCGGCGTTGTGCACGACGATGTCGACGCCACCGAACTTGGCACGGCATTCCTGAGTGATTTTTTCCGGCGCATCGGCGGCGGTGACGTCGATCGCCAGGCCCAGCCCGCCAACTTTTGACAGCGTTTCGCCCAGTGCCGCTTCTTCCTGCGGGCGGTCAATGCCGACAATCTTCGCGCCTTCGCGCGCCAGCACCTGGACGATGGCGGCACCAATGCCGCGGGCCGCGCCGGTGACGACAGCGACTTTGCCGCCGAGCGACCCCGCCCAGGCCGTCTGCGGCGCATTCGCGGCGCTCAGACTCAGGGTCTGGCCAGTGATGAAGGCCGAGTGAGGCGAAACGAAAAACCGCAGCGGGCCTTCGATCAGGGCTTCAGCACCCGGTGCGATCTCCAGAAGGTTGACCGTGGTGCCCTTGCGACCGGCTTCCTTGGCAAAACTGCGCACGAACCCGTTCAGCGCTGCGGCAGTCGCCGCCGCCGCAGGCGTTGGCGTGGCCGCAGGCGCTGGCGCGATCAGCAGCACACGACCCTGGGCCGGTATCTGCGCCGCCTGCGGCTGGAAGAATTCATAGACCTCTTTCAGCTGTTCGGGCCGCTCGAGGCCTGAAGCATCGAAAATCAGCACGCGGGAGGGGGTTCCCTCGCCGCTGAGCGGATTGCCGGATAGAAGAAGTTGTAGCGACTGGCTCGCGGCCTTGATGATGGCCAGGCCCGGATGCTGTGGCAGCACCCGCAAGGTGGCGCCCATCGGGTGCAGTGCGCGCAGGATCGGATCGGCGTACTGGCTGCGGCTACTGACGCCCACGGTCGCCGCAATCTGCTCCAGCGGCTTTTCGGCCCAGGGGCCCTCTCCGCGCTGCAGCCGCGGCGGCGTTGGCAGGCCCAGCGCAGTCATCAGGGTTTTGCCCCAGCCGCTCTGGGACAGGTCAAGGTAGCGATCGTTCATGGAGGATTTCTTTAGAAAATTTGGGGGAACCGGCGGCCGCAGGTATTATTGCAGATAGCTTCCGGGGCACATTGACCGCATTGACTGCGCACACTGGCTCCAGGATAGTCCGATCAACTTTTTGACTCAGGGAGTCCGCACAATGAAATCTTCAGGAATCGTCTTGGCCGTCGTCATGGCGCTGGTGGCTGTCGGCGTCTACTTCGGATTACAGACGTTTGCGCCTCGCGCCGTCACCGGCGAACCCGTCGCGCAGACGCCCACCCCTGCGCCGGCTGCGGAGCCTGCCGTGGTGGAAACACCTGCGCCGGCTGAAGCCCCGGTCGCCGCGGCGCCGGAACCCGCGCCGGTCGAGGAGGTCGCCATGGCCGAGCCTGCGCCGGCGCCCGCACCCGTCAAGCGCCAACCGCGCAAGGCGCCGCCGGCCCCCGACAGCATCGCCCCGTGGTGGCCGGATCCGGCACAGATGCCGCGCAGCCAGCTCAAGCTGGTCTACGCCGGCCAGACCCAGAGCGCACGCGCCGTCGCCCTGCTGTTCTCGGAGAAACTTGATCCGGACAGCCTGCCGAAGAATGTCGAGGTGCGTGACGCCAACGGCAACCTGGTCAATGGCCAATGGAAGCTCGGCAAGAACGAACGTCTGGCCTATTTCGACGTTCCCGCCACCGGTCGCTACACCGTCGTGCTGCAACCGACCCTGGCCGATGTGACCCAGCACATGCTGGGCACACCGCTGCAAGGCCCCGTCTATATCCAATAACCGGCATCCCGCAGGCCCGAAATTCACCGCCGTTCGTGCGCTCAACGCACGAACGGCTTTTTGTTTTACGACAACGAGCCCATGACCGAAATCGTTCTGGTGCGCCACGGGCAGGCCTCGTTCGGTGGCGCCAATTACGATGTGCTTTCGCCCCTGGGGCAGCGCCAGAGCGTGACCTTGGGTGCGCACTGGAAACAAATCGGTTTCAAGGCCGCCGCGTTTCATTCCGGCGCGATGTCGCGGCAGAAAGACACCGCGAAGCATGCGTTGACCGAAGCCGGAATCGTGGCCGCCGTTCACGAGAATACGGCGTTCAACGAATACGATTTCGAGAACATCCTGCCCGGTTACCTGCCGATGGCGCGGCACGAACATCCCGAGTTGCTGAAGGACGGCGGCGCGGCGCTACGCGACAAGCGCCAGTTCCAGCGCATCTTCGAGATCATCATCGGCTACTGGCTCGCCGGCCGCGCGCCCGAAGGCAAGCCGGTGGAGCCCTGGCTGGATTTTTGTGCGCGCGTGTCCGTTGGGCTGCAGGCTATCGCCACGCCGGAACATCCGCGCGTGGTGGTGTTCACCTCCGGCGGCATCATCGCCGTAGCCTTGCGCGCGGCGATGGCGCTCTCCGATACCATGGCCATGCAGTTGAACTGGCGTATCGCCAATGCCAGCGTGCACCAGTTCAAGATGGGCCGGCGCGGGCTGTCGCTGCAAGGCTTTAATAACATCACCCATCTTGAATTGGCCCGCGACCCTGATCTCGTCACCTACCGCTAAAGAACACCCGCATGAGTACCCTGTTGGACGAAGCTGGCAAGGTCCGTGACGAGAACGTGTTCGACCCCGTCCGCATCCTGCCTTTTCTCAAGAGCCGGATCCCCGACCTCGCCGACGGCCCGCTGGAACTGAAGCAATTCGCCGGTGGCGCCTCCAACCTGACGTTTCAGCTCACCGTCGGTGGCCGCGCGATGATCCTGCGCCGCCCGCCGTCCGGGACCAAGCCCAAGACCGGCCATGACATGGGACGCGAGTACAAGGTGATGCAGGCCCTGTACCCGCACTTTCCCTGCCCGCGCCCTCTGGCGCACTGCGAGGACGAATCCCTGATCGGTGCGCCGTTCTACGTCATGGAGAAAATCCGCGGCGTGATCGTGCGCCGCGACCTGCCCAAGGGCCTGAGCTACACCGCTGACGAGGCGCGCAGGCTGAACCAGAACATGCTCGACACCTTGATCAAACTGCATTCACTGGACTACAGCGCCATAGGCCTTGGTGACCTCGGGCATCCGGAAGGATATGTCGCGCGGCAGATCAAGGGCTGGAATGAGCGCTTCATCAAAGTCCGCACCGAAGACGTGCCGTCTTGCGAAATCATCATGCGCTGGCTCGAACAGAAACAGCCGCCGGACAGCCCGCGCCCGGCGCTGATTCACAATGATTACAAGCTCGATAACCTGCTGCTGGCCGCCGACGACAAGCTGCGCATCGCCGGTGTGCTGGACTGGGAGATGTGCACGATTGGCGACCCGCTGATGGACCTGGGATCGGTGCTGGCTTACTGGGTGCAGGCGGATGACCCCAAACATATCCAGGCTGTGCGCATGCAGCCCTCGAATGTTCCCGGCATGCTGACCCGCGCGGAAATCGTGGATTACTACTCCGGCAAAACCGGCGTCGCCATTGCGAATCCGGATTTTTATTACGTCTTCGGCCTGTTCCGCCTTGGTGTCATCGCCCAGCAGATTTATTACCGGTACAAGCTCGGCCAGACCCAGAATCCGCGCTTCCAGATGTTCGGCATGTTCGTCAGCGTGCTGGCAGACGTCGCCGAGAAAGTCATCCAATCCTCAAAAAACTGAGAACTGCCATGTCCACAAAGCTGTTTGATCTGTCCGGCCGCATTGCCCTCATCACCGGCGCTTCGCGCGGCATCGGCGAAGCTACGGCCCGGTTATTCGCCGAGCA
>Ga0187893_10009519_pt1 | contig 14908 bp, 10 predicted proteins | sample MA1701074metaG_FD_139574 | JGI IMG/M metagenome (GOLD analysis project Ga0187893, IMG submission 139574) | White microbial mat communities from a basaltic lava cave in the Kipuka Kanohina Cave System on the Island of Hawaii, USA - MA170107-4 metaG ...
CACGCCTCATGTCTCAGTAATACAAATTCGGACTCACGTTCGACCCGTGCACCGCGCTGTGGCAGCCGGCCGACCAGCATGAGCCGCGACTGAGGAATCCGCGCGCCGAGTGATTGATGTTGCCGATGACGACCTGGCCCGCCGGCACCCCCGGCCCTTGCACCTGCGCGTGGCATTTCAGGCAAAGGTTGTTGTCCCGCTCGACCAGCATCTTGGCATTGATGGATCCGTGTGGAACGTGGCAGGCGGTACACCCTTCGCGCATGGCGGCGTGTTCATACACGCGCGGGCGGGTCTGCTCACGGTGGCATGGCGCGCATGATTCATTCAAACGCGCCATCGCCAGTCCAGTGCCCGCCGCCTTCATGATGTCCGAGCCGTGGGGGTCGTGGCATTGCACGCAGTTCAATTTGCCTTCGAGCACCGGATGGTGCTGCGGCAGCCGGAACTCGGCGTGCGTTTGCAAGTGGCACGTGAGGCACGCGGTCGAGTCCTTGCCGGGATTGACGATGAACCGGCCGCGTCCGCCGCCCACGGCGATGTGTTTGCTGCCCGGCCCGTGGCAGGATTCACAACCGACCTGGCCTTTCAGCGCCGCATCACCGACATGCACGCGAGCATGGGGACTGGACGCAAAGCTCCGCGTGTAGTTGGTGTGGCATTCGTAACACGTCTTGTTGCCGGTGAAGGTTGCGCCCTCGATGAGCGGCGTCTCTACTACTGTGCGCTCGACCGTGGAACAGGAACTCAAGACAAATGCCACGGCCGCGCCAGCGGCCAGGGAGCCGGTCGCAAACCACTGCCGCCACTTTATTGCCAGCATAGCCAGGAACGCTGCCTGAAAATCCCCGCATTGTTGCCAACGGCGGGTCGTTGAACACTTGCGAGGGATTGCACGACGCGAGCGTGGCAAATCGCGCGCGGCTCGTTCAAGGCGATTTCTTGGGCGTTACGGGTAAACACGTAGCGGTTCCAGGACAGTTTCACCGTCGGCCAGATTGACTTTTACGCCGGAAGAAAGTTACACTGCCCAGACTTTCCAATGTGTGACCCGTGCTGGTTTGTCAGCGCCACCGACCCGAAGATGTGTATGCCTCGCTTAGTTTTGAATCCGTTGTCTTTTTTTGTCACTGTTTTGCTGTGGAGCGCCGGTATGGGCGTGGCCGGCGCCGCGTCGGTCACGCTCAATCCTTCCCAGGACACCTTTATTTCGGAGTATGTCTCTTTCGCCAATCCGAACGGCACAAGCACGGAGATGGTCATCGGCACGCAAGGCGCCAATGTGGGCCATACCAGGAATCGAGGTCTCATCCAGTTCGATCTTTCTTCGATACCTCCGGGCGCAGTTGTCAGTTCGGTGACGCTGTCGTTGAGAGTGACGCGAGTGCCCTTGTCTCCGGCCAATTCCGATTTCCATCTGCACCGCTTGCTCCAGCCCTGGGACGATCTGGAAAGCACCTGGCCGCTGCGGCTTGATCCTGACGAAAACTGGGGGACCCCGGGTGGACAGGAAGGTTTGGATTACTCCGCGGATTTCAGCGGCAGCGTCCTGGTGGCGGGGGCGGGCGATTACACGTTCGTGTCCACCCCCGAACTGGTCGCTGATGTGAGCCGGTGGCTGACTAATTCTGCGGCGAACCATGGCTGGCTGGTGAAGACGACGAATGAATTGGTCGGTTTCACCGCCCGTCGATTCGCCAGCCGGGAAGGATTTTCCGGCGCGCCAGTGCTGGAAGTCCAGTTTGAGCCTCCGTCATCGCCTCTGCGCATTCATCGTACCGCGATTGTGAATGGAGAATTCTGTCTCTCTTTCAACGCCCAGGCACGAGGCTACATCGTCGAGCGCCGCGACAAGGCTGATGAGGGTGAGTGGACACCGATCTGGGTTCTGCCAGCGGGGGATGTTCCCATGGAGTTTACGGTTTGCGATCCGTTGAGGGAAGGAAATCGGTTCTATCGAGTCAGAGAAATGTGAGGCGTTGATTTTGTGAGGTGTGATGCGTGACGGGCGAAAGACTTATCGGGCGCTTGTCTTCGCCTTCACGCATCGCGCCGCGCCTTCGCAAAATCTTCGATTGCCCGCTGCGGAGCGCATCCGCCATACTTCGCGCCTATGTCGTCGCGAAGACAGTATCCGTTTCACCTGATCGAGCCGAAGTGGCAGCGGCGTTGGGAGGAGCAACAAACCTTCCGCGCCTGGAATCCCGGCGAGGCCATCCCTGGTCAACATCCTTTCGCGCAGCGACACGGACTGAGTGGTGCCACTCCCGCCGACAAGCTTCCGCCGAAGTACTATATCCTCGACATGTTCCCGTATCCGAGTGGCGCGGGACTGCACGTCGGGCATCCGGAGGGCTACACCGCGACGGACATCCTCGCCCGCTATAGGCGCGCGCGCGGCTTCAACGTGCTGCATCCGATGGGCTGGGATGCGTTCGGCCTGCCTGCCGAGCAATACGCCATCAAGACCGGCCAGCACCCGCGCCAGACGACGGAGGAAAACATTGCGACCTTCAAACGCCAGATCAAAAGCCTCGGCTTCAGCTACGACTGGTCGCGTGAAGTGGACACAACCGACCCGAACTACTTCAAGTGGACGCAGTGGATTTTTCTGCAGCTTTACAATGCGTGGTTCAATTCGGAGACGAATAAGGCCGAGCCCATCGGCACGCTGAAATATCCAGAGGAGCTTGCGGGAGAATCGCCGCAAAAAGTAGGACAGGCTTCCAGCCTGTCCCTGCCAGTAGGAGGGGACAGGCAAGATGCCTGTCCTACGTTGGAAGAGCGCTGCCGCGCTTATCGCGACTCAAAGCGCCTGGCTTACGTCAGTGAAGCGCCGGTGAACTGGTGCCCCGAACTCGGCACCGTGCTGTCCAACGAGGAAGTCATCGACGGCAAGAGCGAGGTGGGCGGCTTCCCGGTCGTCCGTAAGCCGATGCGCCAATGGATGCTCCGCATCACTGCCTACGCCGAGAAGTTGCTCAACGATCTCGACGGCATCGACTGGAGCCATTCGCTCAAGGAAATGCAGCGGAACTGGATTGGCCGGAGCGAGGGGGCCGAGGTGGATTTTCAAGTCGACGGTCATCCCGAGAAGATTCGCGTCTTTACCACGCGGCCCGACACGCTCTTCGGCGCGACCTACATGGTGCTGTCGCCGGAGCACAAGCTGGTGGAGAAGATCACAACGCCGGCAAAAGTGAAGGCTGTCGTGGATTACCAAGCCTTCGCCGCGACGAAGAGTGACCTTGAACGCACTGAACTCGCGAAAGAAAAGACCGGCGTGTTCACCGGCGCTTACGCCATCAATCCGGTCAACGGCGAGAAGATTCCGATCTGGATCGCGGACTATGTCCTCGCGAGCTACGGGACCGGAGCGATCATGGCGGTACCAGGACATGACGAGCGCGATTTTGAGTTTGCAAAGAAATTCAGGCTGCCGATCGTTCCAGTTGTGGGGCTGCCATTTCTCGAAAACGGCGAGCCACCTCAAGAGCGCGTTGCGTTCGCACCTGACAAGCCTCTGATCACTTGGAGCAGCTACATTCCGCCGGGATCTCCGAAGCCGCTCGCATGCTATACGACCGACCTTTGCATTGCCCGCGATGGCGTAGCCGTCAATTCACAGAACGCTGAAATTTCTCTCAACGGTCTCCCCACACCCGAAGCCAAAGCGAAAATCACCGCGTGGCTTGAATCATGGGATGTGGGCAAGAAGACCATCAACTACAAGCTGCGCGACTGGCTGTTCAGCCGCCAACGGTACTGGGGCGAGCCGTTTCCAATCGTTTGGAAAGCCGGCCATCACGAAGCGTTGCCCGACTCCGCCCTGCCGCTCCGGCCGCCGGACCTCAAGGACTTCAAGCCTACGTCCACCGGCGAGCCGCCGCTGGCCCGCGCGAAGGATTGGGCGAACCTGCCCGATGGCTCGACCCGCGAGACGAACACCATGCCGCAGTGGGCGGGGTCATGCTGGTATTACCTGCGCTATCTCGATGCCCGCAACGGCGGCGCGTTTTGCGGCAAGGAAGCAGAGAGTTACTGGATGGGCGGCGAAGCTGGTTCCGAGTTTCGAGTTTCGAGTTTCGTGTCGGCAAACCCGAAACCCAAATCGACGACGCCAGGAGTTGATTTGTACGTTGGCGGCACCGAACACGCCGTGTTGCACCTGCTCTACGCGCGCTTCTGGCACAAGGTGCTGTTCGACCTTGGGCACGTCTCGACACCCGAGCCGTTCTTCAAGCTCGTCAATCAGGGACTCATCCTCGGCGAAGACGGCCAGAAGATGTCGAAGTCGCGCGGCAATGTAATTAATCCCGACGACATTCTGGCCGAATACGGCGCAGACGCGTTCCGCCTCTACGAGATGTTCATGGGGCCGCTGGAGATGGTGAAGCCGTGGAGTACCAAGGGCGTTGAAGGCGTGTATCGCTTCCTCGGCCGCGTCTGGCGTCTCTTTGTCGATGACAAGAGCGAAGTCGAGTTTGAGCAGGCCGAGACCACCGCGGAGGCGCAGAGGCGCGGCGAATTGCTGAATTTGATCAAGCTGAGTCCCGTCATCACTGACGCACAGCCGACGCCTTCCCAACTTAAGACCCTCCACGCGTGCATCAAGAAGGTGACTGAAGACCTGGACGCGCTCCGCTTCAACACGGCCATCAGCGCGCTGATGGTCTTCACGAACGAAGCAATGACTTGGGAGACGAAGCCGGCATCGGTGCTGCGAACGTTCCTGCAATTGCTCGCGCCCTTCGCGCCGCATTTGGCGGAAGAGCTGTGGGAGAAATTGATGAACGTTGAACGTTCAAAGAGCCTGACCTATGCCGCCTGGCCTTCGTTCGACCCCGCGTTGCTCGTGGAGGACACGCTCGAAATCCCCGTGCAAGTGAACGGCAAACTGCGTGATGTCATCAAGGTATCGGCCGATGCGGACAATGCCGCGCTCGAAGCCGCCGCCAAGGCATCGGAGAAGGTGAAGCCGTTCCTGGAAGGCAAGACGATCAAAAAGGTGATCGTGGTGCCGGGCCGATTGGTCAACATCGCTGTCGGCTAAGAGTCGATTGCAAAAATAGCATCCGGCGTGAGCCGGATCATTTTTCCTTCTGGAAATGCATTGCGATCAGATCCGGCTCACGCCGGATGCTACGTCCCTGACTCAAAAATCCGTGTTTGCGTCCTTCAGGTCCAGTTCCTTGATCCAGGTATTGCGGTAACGCACGTCGTGGCCTTCGCATTGGAGCTTGAGGCCGCCAGGGGTGTCAGTGATTCCCTTCCCGCCATCGTTGCCGCCATCAATGCCGGAGCGTGGGCCGCCCCAGACCTGGTTGATCGGGACGTTCTTGTGCACTTTCTGGCCGTTGAAATACATCGTCACCATCGCCTTTTCCACGCGCTTTCCGTCCGCAAAGCGCGCGGCGCGGAACACGATGTCATAGGCGTTCCATTTGCCCGCGCCGTTGTAAGCGTGATAGGGCGACTCGGTTTCATTGATGACTGCGCCCATGCCGTGCTTGGTCTTGTCGCCGTCGAGCACCTGGATTTCGTAGCGGTTCTGGAGATACACGCCACTGTTGCCTCCGGGCTTGCTGATGAGGAACTCGATGTGCAGCCGAAAATCGCGATACGCCTTCTTGGTAACGATGTCTGCTGCGCCGTATTTGCCACCGTCGGCGGCACGATCATCGGTCATCACGACCGTGCCTTTGTCCACCGGGTCATCGACAATCTTCCACTTAATGGGCAGCGAAGATTTGAAGCCGGGTCCCTCCCAGTAAGTCCACTTCGCGTCCAACGTGTCGCGCGAGCCGTCGATGATGGATTCGGCACCGGAAATCGATTTTGCACCAACGCCGATTCCTTCGGCTGCGCTGGTGATGCGGGCAATACCGAGAAGTGAGACGAGACAGAAGAGGCGGAGTTTCATAGTGATCTTTTTCTATGGAGGTGACGTGTTGCCTAGCAGTAACCGGCCCCTCCAGATTCGGCAAACAGAATTGTCCACCGGGAACATGGTGACGCTTGAGGACGGGCCAGAGGATTTATCGAACAGCGGAGTTGCAAACTCCGTCCATCCTCATCAGAACTCACGTATGAAAACGATTCCTTCTCCTCTTCCGTTTTCACTGGCGATCAGTTTCCTTGCCTCGACGTCGTTCGCGGCCGCGGTGAACGATCGCGAGAGCGCCGTCCGCCAGGACAAAGCAACGATGGAGAACGACGCCCGTTGGGGTTACAACGATGTCCAGCGCGGCTTCGCGGAGGCGAAACGTACGGGCAAGCCGCTGCTCGTGGTGCTGCGCTGCGTGCCCTGTCACTCGTGCGCGGGCATCGACGCCGCTGTGCTCACCGAGCCGACATTGACGCCGTTACTCGATCAGTTCGTGTGCGCGCGGGTGATCAATGCCAATTCGCTCGACCTGTCGCTGTTTCAGTTCGATTACGACCTGTCGTTGTCCGCGCTGATCTTCAACGCCGACGGCACGGTCTATGGGCGGTTCGGTTCGTGGACGCATCAGAAGAATCAGCACGACAAATCCACCGCCGGCTTCAAGCGCGCCCTCGAAACCGCGCTGGAGATCCATCGCGGCTATCCGGCCAACAAAACTTCTCTCGCCGGCAAGCAGGGAGCGCCGACGCCTTACAAGACGCCCGTGAACATTCCCACGCTCGACGGCAAATATCGGATGCAACTGGACTGGCAGGGCAAGGTGGTGCCCAGTTGCGTTCACTGCCATCAAATCAGCGACGCTCAGCGGGTCAACTACCGCAAGAAGAACGAGCCTATTCCCAGCGAGTTGATTTATCCGATGCCTGCGCCGGATACGCTGGGCCTGACGCTGGCGCAAGAGGCAGCCGCCAAGGTTGAGTCGGTAAGAGCTGGCTCGGCAGCGGAACGCGCGGGTTTCAAAGCAGGTGATGACATCGTTTCCGTCGCGGGTCAGCGGCCAATCTCGATTGCGGACGTGAGTTGGGCGTTGCACCGTTCGCCGGCGTCAGGCTCGTTGAATGCGCTGGTGAAGCGCGGATCGGAGGAGAAATCGCTAGAGCTTGAACTCCCGCCTGGCTGGCGGAGCAAGTCTGATATCAGCCGGCGCGTCGGTACCTGGGAAATGCGCATGATGGCAACGGGTGGGCTCTTGCTGGAGGATCTCTCGGACGCGGAGCGCAACAACCGGAGCGTGAAGAACGAATCTCTTGCGCTCCTGGTGAAGCATGTCGGCGAGTACGGCAAACACGCCGCAGCCAAGAAGGCGGGATTCAAGAAAGGCGATGTGATTGTGGAAATCGACGGCCTCACCGACCGACACACGGAGGGCGAAGTAATCGGACGCCTCTTACAAAAGCACCGCGTCGGCGAGCAGGTGAAGGCCACCATTCTGCGTGGTCAGGAACGTATCGAACTGACCCTGCCGATGCAGTGACCGGCGGCGCTCCTTCGATCTCAAGCGTCACTCGACGCCTCTTATGGTCCAAATGAAGCGGACCAAGAAGTAAGCGATAATCACGACTGGCAGGTAACCAAACCGGATCAACTGAATGTCAGTTCGTGTCGGGCTCTTCGGTCGTCGCCAAATAAGCATCACCGCGCTGCACCAGAATGCGAGCAAAGCAATGCCGCAGATGCGTGCCATGGTGCCGCCGTCGAGGAGAAGCAGACCAAGGAATCCGATCAACATCTGAAGCCCAATCGCCTCGAAAATCGGTTTTCGGTAGTTGGCAGAAACCGGAAGCAAGAGAGTCATCCTGCATCGGTTTGATCAACCCAACTTCAGCGGCCCACCTTCGCAGAGCGACGGCTTCCCAAAAGTTTCGATGCGGTGACCAACTCCGTGAGCGAGGGCCAGGTGCAGACGATTGTGCGGCACCTTCTCGAACTTGTGCGAGCGGCCCATCTGGAAGCCGAAGCCGCCGCCGCAGAGCAGGAAGGGAATGTTGTCCAGCGTGTGCGAATTGCCTTTGCCGAGTTCGTTGGTCCAGACGATTAAGGTGTGATCGAGCATCCGGCCTTCGCCGCCGGGTTCGGGCGTGTTCGCCAGTTTCTCGACCAGGTAGCGTAGTTCGCCGCAGAACCATTTGTTGATCTTTCTAAGCTTGGTCTGTGCCTCCTCGTTCTTGTCCTGCTCGTGTGACAAGGCGTGGTGGCCATCCTTAATGTCGAGCCACTTCATCCGCGCCATGCCGACGGACTTGGTGTATTGCAATGTCGCCACGCGCGCCATGTCGTTGACGAAGCTATTCACCAGCAGGTCAATCTGCATTCGGCTTAGGCGCGGCACATTGTCGTTCTGATCGGCGATGCCTTCCTCCAGCGTGGGCGGGGCAACACGAAGCTTTTGTTTCCCGGTTTCGGCGACCTCGCGTTCCATCTGCCGGACGAGGGCTTGATGTTCCTCCAGCAGGCGGCGGTCTTCGGCGCTGATGAGTTTGCGGACCTTTTTCAAATCGCCCTGCACTTCGTCGAGGATGCTTTGCAGGTTTTCCTTGTCTCGCATCTGCCCGTAAAGCTTCTGGTACATCTGATACGGGTCGGAGATCGGCGCCACCGGCTTGTTCGGCCCTGCATAGCTCATGCGCGTCCATGGATCGGCGCGATCGGTGACGCCCACGCCGAACTCGAGCGAGCCGAAGCGCGTGCGCGTCTCCTCGCGGCTCTGGAAAAAATCCTTGATCTCCTGGTCGATCGAAATGCCGCTGGCCCAACCCGCCGGCGTGTCCGAGCCGCCCTGGATGTTCCCGGGAAAGAGTTCGATGCCCGTGAGCAGGCAACTCATGCCGCGCATGTGCCCATCGCCATCGCCGCGCACTTTATTGGAGAGTCCCTTCAGGATCAGCATTCGATCCTTGAACGGCTCCAGCGGCGACATGATTTCCTTGAGCTTGAAGTCGCTCCCGGTTTCATCCGGCCAGTAGGCGGGCGGAATGGTGCCGTTGGGGCTGAACATCACCACCAGCCGCTGGCGCGGGCGCGCGGGCGCGGCGAGGCCGAGGCTGGGCAGCCCGACAATGAAGGGCAGGGTGGCCGCGGAAAGCCCGACGGACTTGAGGAATTGCCGGCGATGAATGGTGTTCATATGATTTCTATGGTTCCGACTGTGCCGCAGGAGCATGACGCCACAGTTGTTGGAAAAATTCGAGCAAAAGTTTACGGAAAGCCGCCATCGAAACCACGCGCTGGACTACTCAGGAAGCCGGCCAGTGCGTTCCAATTCGAGAAGAAGTCGTTTACGCCACACGCCGCCGCCGTAGCCGCTGAGGGCGCCGTCCTTCGCGATGACCCGATGGCAGGGCACAAGCAGTAAAGACGATTGGCGCCGTTGGCTCGCGCGACTGCGCGGACGGCGGCAGGGGCGTTGAGTTTACGGGCTGTCATTTTGTAGCTTGTCGTTTTCCCGTACGGGATGCGCTGAAGCTCGCGCCACACGCGCTGCTGAAAGTCCGTTCCGTGAAGCGCGAATGGCGTCGTGAAGTCTCGCCGTGTGCCGGCAAAGTATTCCCGCAACTCCCGACGCAACTGCTGCATCACGGTGTTATCTCCCGGCACCACGGGCCAATTGAAGCGACGGCGCATTTCGGCGTAGCTCCGCTCCAGGCCGCGGCGGTCGGCGAATTCCAACTGGCAGACTGCTTCATTGCTCGCGGCGGCGAGCATGGGGCCAAGCGGTGTTTCCAGGAGCGCAACTCGGAGGCAGTCCACGGAGGCAACTCTGCCGGGAGACTTTCCAAAGGTTTTTCCGAAGGCGGCGCGAAAGCCGCTGTGCGATTCGTAGCCGTTGCCGAGAATGACATCGTCCATCGGTTCGCCTCGCCGGATTTGCGTGAACGCTCGCGAAAGCCGCAGCCCGCGACACCATCCGGCGAACGTCATTCCGTGATGCTTTTGGAACCAGCGCCTCGCCTTTTCGGGAGCGACGCCCAGTGTTCGCAGGTCATTCGCGGAGAGGCGCTGGTCCTCCGATCCGGAAGCGCGCTCCATCAGTCGGGAGACCCACTCCGGCGGCTGGCCATTGGCCAGTTCCGGCTGGCAACGCTTGCAAGGCCGATACCCGGCGCGAACGGCGTCGCCCGCGCGATGGAAAAACTCAAGGTGCCCGGCCTTGGGCCGGGATGGACACGATGGCCGACAGAAAATGCCGGTGGTCTTCACACCGAAGAAAAACACACCGTCGAAACTCGCGTCGCGCCGCCGCCATGCCGCCGCCATTTCTTTTTCGGACAAACTATTTTCTAAACTTTTCATGCCCCCAGTCTAGCACGCCCTTCCACCGAAAAAGTGACACCACATTCAGGCCCAGGAAGTCAGATGGTCTCCCGGCGGACTAAGAGAGCAGATGCGCTGTGGTCACTGCCTGACGCCGTGCAAGGCGGATAACGTGGCGATGTCCACCAGCAGTCTCTGTATGTTGAATCCGGACTTCGCGAAGGACTGGCGCAGACGATCCTGAGCATCAGGCCCGTATGCGCGCACCGGCTGTTTCACCACTTGATGAAACAGTTGCTCGATGAATGCGTTCTGCGCGTGCTCGCTGTTGACCGCGAACTCCGCCACGTCGCGCGCTCCGGTCAGCCGCACTTTTTCCCCTTCGTCGGTTGTGTATTCGCCGGCAGCGTCAATGGCCCGGTCGCCTTCCTGGGTGCGGAAACGGCCCACGGCATCGTAATGCTCCAGGCTGAAGCCGAGCGGATTGATGACCGAATGGCAGGTCTGGCAGGCCGTCGGGCGCGTGAGTTCGGAAATCTTCTCACGCATCGTCAGGTTGGGCGCGAACTCGGCTTCGTTGAACGCAACCGCCACCGGCGGCGGCTTGAGCGCCCGGCCCACGATGTTGCGCGTAAGGAACACGCCGCGGTGAATCGGCGACGAAGTTTTCTGATAGGAGAAGGCGGCGAGCAGATACGGGTGTGTCACCACACCGGACCGTTGCTTTGGATCGAGCGACACTTTGACGAAGTCATCGTCGGCGTTCGTGCTCACGCCATAGAATTGCGCAAGGCGATTGTTTACGAAGAGGTCATCCTCCAACAGCAGACGGCGGTAGTCGGACGACTTGCTCCAGACCACGTCGTCGAGGAAAAGGTTCAGCGATGTGCGCAGGTCCGAAACGATTTCCGGAGTAAAACCGGGATAGAGCGTGGTGTCCTTGGAGAAATCTTCGACGTGGTTCATTTGGAGCCAGTGCTGAAGGAAGTGATGTATCTTGGCGCGGGCGCGGGGATCGTCCAACATGCGGGCCGCCTGCCGGCTGGTTTGTTCCGGTCTGCGCAAGACACCTTGCGCCGCCTGTTTGATTAGTTCGCGATCGGGAAGAGAATCCCAAAGCCCGAACGAGAGACGCGACGCGACTTCGAAATCGTCCGGCTTCGCCGCATCGAAGCCAGGATAAAGAAACCTTGGCGACTTGAGCGTGAGCAGAACGACGCGTTTGACGGCATCATCTGGCTTTACGTTTTTCTTGAAATGGTTGGCGACATATTCGCGCTTCTGCGCCGCCGTCAGCGGACGGCGGAACGCCACAGTGACAAATTCCTCGCAGAACGCCTGCACCCTGGCCGTGCGGTTGGTGTCGGACGCCTTGCTGCGCGAAAAACGGTCGAGGTGTCTGACGACATGGTTGGCGGTTTCAATCGCGGCCTGAGTGGTCGCTTCATCCCATGCCTTGGACACTGCCACGCCGCGCTCATAGCCCACGCTGCTGTCGTCCGGCGGAAACGGAGTAGTGACAACGAACGTTGGGGTCGTACGCGCCGTTGAGAGACTTCGGGCTGGGATGGGTTCCACAGCGCCATGCGGTGGTTTCCAGCGCAGGACAATCGAGGCGGTTTTGTCCTTCGCCGCTTTGAAGAATTCGAGCCTTAGCGGATACGCCCGCCCGCCGAGCAGGCGGATGGTGGCTTTGTGTTCGTCAAGTTTGCCGGAGGCGACCCAGGCGTCGATAATCTGCGTCTCCTCGTCGTTCACCCAAAGGCGCGCGCCATTGGGAGTATTAACGATGAACTCGTAGTCGCCCGTCTCAGGCGCGAGAACGGAGCCGCGCCAGGTGACATTAATCTCATTTGTGCCGGTGCCGAGTTGTTCGGCCTCGGCGCTGCCTGCGTCGAAATTGAAGTCAACGCGACGGTCCACACGGTCGAAATTCTTCCGGTTACCGTCTCCCCGACCGAGCCGGCTGCGATAGTTACCGCGCAACCCGCGTTCGGCGGAGGGTGAAGCCTCGTCTTCAGCAAAATGCCGCAACAGGTCGGCGACCGTGTTGACGTATTGCCGGTTGGTCAGCCGCGCCAACTCTACGCGCGCGGGGTGATTGCGCGCCCGGGCTTCGCGTGAGTAGAAGGCATCGTTGATGTAGCGCGCCACGGCCTCGACGGCCGGGCCGTTGATCTTGTCCGGATCATCCTCCGGCATGGTTTTCTCGATCACGCGCGTGAGCTTTTCAATGGACCAATCGCCGTGAAGCGCATCGTCGTACTTGCCTTTGACGCCTTCGCCATTCTTGCCATGGCACTTGGCGCAATGCTGCCGGAAGATGGCGCGTCCGTCCGGGGTTTGCTCCGCGGCGATGAGGCCGTGCGGGCCAAGGGCGAAGCAGATCGCAACCAAACACACGATGGCGTGAACGTGTCGCGTCATCGTCATGGCGGCGACGTTGGATGGAGGCATAGCCTGAACAACGGAAAACTGACGAAACAAAGCCATTGGAGATTCGACTTTCGGGATCGATTAATCCCCCTCCAACACGACCAGCGACACGCCCTGGCGAGGAAGGAGAAACTTCAACGTGGCGAGCCCGTTGGCCACGGCGACCTGCGTCGGCGAATCCTTGAACGAGGCCAGTTCGCTGCCGGCGAGCAACTGATCGCATTGCCTGCGGCTCGGCGCGAGAGGCGAACCCATTTTCTTCCAGGCCGCATAGGCATTGCTGTGCTTGCCGTCGATGCGGTGGTGCCTCAGCCGCGCGTCGCCGTCCTTGAACGGCAGGCCGGCCAGCGACAATTCCACGGAAGCCTCCGGGCCGGGCACATCATCGTCGTGGTAGTTCCAGACCATGACGGCGAGCCGCCGGGCATCGAGTGCCGCAAGCGCGGAGACATCCGGTGCCCCACGCACTCCGCGGCGCACGATGTCGTCAAGCGCCACCGACCCGGAACTGGTCGCGGCCACGCGAGTCCCGCTCATTTGGCCGAACATCCGAAAGACATTCAGCACGGGCAGATTAATGCCGTTGGAGGCCAGGGCGCGGAAGCCCGCGAAGTACGGCTGATCCTCGAACTCAAACGCCCAGGTCAGCGCCCCTTCGAGATTCACGCCATGCTTCGCGGCAAGATCATGTTTGCGCGCGAAGCTTGCCGCGGTGTAGCTCGAGTACATCGTCCCATTGCGGTAAGCGAGCTGCGGTCCCTGACACGCGGCGCAGCCTTCCGGATCCGATTCGCCGATGACGATGGGCGTGTTCTTCAATTCGGGATAGGACGCGATGAGCGCAAAACCCTGGTCGATTTCTCGGAGCTGCGTGGCGATGCCCATGCGGACATGGCCGTTCGTGAACACGGGCGCTCCCTTCGCGTGAAACGCGATGAAGTCGAGCGGCGTTCCGACTTTGCCCGTTGCGTAATTGGTCCCGCGCAGACAGTGATCGAGGAAGCCGCGCATCCACCGGCCGCCATTCCCCGCGCAATCCGGCCCACCCACTCGCGCTGCGGGCAGCGCGCGCCGCACCGCATCGATGGCGTAATCGTGCAGCTTGTGAAACTCCTGCGGCGTCCCTTTCCAGTAGCCGATGTTTGCCTCGTTCCAGGTCTCCCAATACCAGCGCTGGACCTCGTCGCGCCCATATTTTTCGACGCAATGCTTCGCCCATTGGTAAACTAGATCGCCCCACTTTGCGTAGTCCTTGGGCGGCTGCGCCCAACCAGTGTAGATCTCGTTGTAAGGCAGACCCGGCCGCCATTCGTGTTGATACGGGTCGGGCCTCTGCGACAGCGCTTGCGGCATGAAACCAATCTGCGCGTAGGGCCGTATGCCACGCTCCAGGTACGTGTCGAAAATACGATCCACGATAGCCCAGTCATAAATTGGCCGGCCCTCGGTGTCTTCGCGGTAAGCGCCGGTGCTGCCCCATTTCAGCGCCGGCGTTCCGTCGCCCGAGGTGAGCAGATTGTGCGCGCGGAAATAAACCTGGGGCCGGCCGAGTTTACCGAGGTCGGCGAGCAGCTTGCGTCCGTCCTTCATCGTTGCATAGTTCGGCTCGTCCGCGCCAAAGAAGCGCCAGATGGGTTTCAGCTCTCCCAGGGTTTGAGCTGCGTTGATCTCGATGCGGACAGGGAAGGGTTCCGTTTCAGCCGCCCGGCACGCCACGGACAAGAATGCACAGAGCAAGGCAACGATGACGCTGCGGGGCCGGAGAAGAGTGAACATGCGGCCAGTGTCCGAAAATCGGGCGCGCGACGCAACTGTTCAGGCGGAGGAGGCCCGGTGCATCCGGCCATCGTAACGATGCAGTTGAAAGAGGTGGGGCGGCCGTCCCGGTCGCTCCAGTCGGCGTCCCGCCGACTGTTTGGGTGTTCGCCAGACCGTCACTAAATGGCGAATTCGCGTGGCACTCGAATGTTTTCGGAGGGACGCCGAAAACACCAGGCGAGACGCCTGGGCCACCGGAACCAACTGCATCGTTACGGCGCAGCAGCCACGACCCATCGCGGCGCGCAGCCAAAGCGGGGACTTGTCCCCGCAGTCCATATTCGTTGGCGCCATGCTAACCACGCTGAAAGTCACGCCGGATGCCGACAGCACACTAGGCCTAAAACAAGCGAATGGGAAGCGCGGAGCGCCGCTGCATGATGCAGCCGACTTTTTCGACGGTCATAAATCATCCCATCTGTGTCGCCAAGCCACTGAAGCCGTCGTTTTCGGCAA
>Ga0187893_10009520_pt1 | contig 14906 bp, 10 predicted proteins | sample MA1701074metaG_FD_139574 | JGI IMG/M metagenome (GOLD analysis project Ga0187893, IMG submission 139574) | White microbial mat communities from a basaltic lava cave in the Kipuka Kanohina Cave System on the Island of Hawaii, USA - MA170107-4 metaG ...
GAAGCCTCCAGCATCTGATAGCCGTCGACCACCGTCATGCGCGTTGCGCCGGAGTTGTCGGTGAAATCGTTGCCGAGATAGAACCCGAGCAAGACACCATCCGGTGCCACTTCGGGGCCGAGTCGCTCCAGGCGGCCGATCTCCTGCACCGTTCCGTAGCCATCGACGCCCGCGTTCACCACTTGTGCGGCACGAGCATTCGCCGGAGACGGATGCATCATCAGATCGCGATCGAGCGCGGACTCGAGTCGCTCGAGAAAGCAGCTTTCCCGAGGCCCCGCCTGCAAGCCGAACATGAACGAATCGCCGAGACCGAGGATGCGGAGCGTGTCGGGCGTGCGCGGGCCGATCGGGTCGTCGCGCAAGCCGAGAGCGTTGGTGCGCACGTCGGAGACGAACCCACGCCCACGGACGCGACGGTGAAACCCCGACGTGGTCACGTAGCCGAGCGCGGAGTCGGGCACGTAGAGCCCTCGGAGCGCGATGGAGAGGGGGCGATGCCGGGGTGCGGCCCGTCGTACGATGCATTCGCCGGCGCCGAGTGCGACGGCGAAGCTCACCAGCACGAGGGAGATGTTGGCGGCGAGCACGCGAAACGATCGTGGCGGCGGCATGGGCTTCCTCGGGCGCTGCGATCCGGATAGGTACGCGCAGCCTACGCTTCTCGATGCGCCACGACAAGTCAGGGCGCGAGCCATGCGAGTCGGCGCTTGACTTCACGCTGCACGAAGCGTTTCAATCCGGCGTAACAGATCGAGCCGCACACGTAGGCTCGGACCGTTAGGGGTGGCCGCGAGGCCTGAGAGAAACCCTTCGAACTGACCTGGGTCATTCCAGCGTAGGGAAACGGGACTCCATCCTGCCGCCGCCGCGCACCTCTTCGTTGCATTCCGCGCCGCTCGACGAGCCCACGTGTTGGAGGATGCATGCCGTCGTCACCGTCTTCGGCCCGGGTGCGGGCCTCGTTTCCGAAGTCACGCCGGATCTACGTCGAGGGCACGCAACCCGGTGTGCGCGTGCCGATGCGTGAGATCACGCAGACGCCGTCGCGCGGCGCCGGCGGCGCGACGAGCGAAAATCCGCCGGTGCGCCTGTACGACACCGGCGGCCCGTGGGGCGATCCGGATTCGCAGAACGATGTACAGCGCGGCCTGCCGCCGTTGCGTCGCGATTGGATCCTGGCGCGCGGCGACGTCGAAGAGGTGGCGCGCGCAGCCCGCGGCGCGGCCGGCGCGACGCGTTCCGCGGCCGCGCACGTCGAGGCTTTCACCGGCGCGCCACCGCGCGTGTTGCGGGCGCGCGCCGGCAGATCGCCGACGCAACTCGCCTACGCGCGGCGCGGCGTCGTGACGCCGGAAATGGAATTCATCGCGTTGCGCGAAAATCTCGGACGCGAGCGCGCGATCGCTGCAAATCCGAACCGCGACGCGCTCCACTTCCGTCACGCCGGCCAATCTTTCGGCGCCGCGCTACCGGACTTCGTGACCCCGGAGTTCGTGCGCGACGAGGTGGCGCGCGGCCGTGCCATCATCCCCGCCAACATCAACCATCCCGAGAGCGAGCCGATGATCATCGGCCGCAATTTCTTGGTGAAGGTGAATTCCAACATCGGCAACTCGGCGGTGGTGTCGTCGATCGCCGATGAAGTCGAGAAGATGCTGTGGTCGATCGCCTGGGGCGCCGACACGGTCATGGATCTTTCGACCGGGCGCGACATTCACTTGACGCGCGAGTGGATCCTGCGCAACGCGCCGGTGCCGATCGGCACGGTGCCGATTTACCAAGCCCTGGAAAAAGTCGGCGGCAAGGCCGAGGAACTCACCTGGGAGATCTACCGCGATACCTTGATCGAGCAAGCCGAGCAGGGCGTCGATTACTTCACGATTCACGCCGGCGTGCGCCTGGCGTACATCCCGCTGACCGCGCGGCGCACCACCGGCATCGTGTCGCGCGGCGGGTCGATCCTGGCGAAGTGGTGCCTGGCGCATCATCAGGAGAGCTTCTTGTACACGCGCTTCGCCGAAATCTGCGAGATCATGCGCGCCTACGACGTGTCGTTCAGTTTGGGGGACGGCCTGCGCCCGGGGTCGATCGCCGACGCCAACGACGCGGCGCAGTTCGCCGAACTGGACACGCTCGGCGAGTTGACCCGCATCGCCTGGGACCACGATTGCCAAGTGATGATCGAAGGACCGGGCCACGTGCCGATGCAGCTCATCCAAGAAAACGTCACGCGGCAATTGGACGTGTGTCACGAAGCGCCGTTCTACACCTTGGGACCGCTCACGACGGACGTCGCGCCCGGCTACGATCACATCACGTCGGCGATCGGTGCCGCGATGATCGGTTGGTTCGGCACCGCCATGTTGTGCTACGTGACGCCGAAGGAACACCTCGGTTTGCCCGACAAGGAAGACGTGAAGCAAGGCCTGATCGCGTATCGCATCGCGGCCCACGCCGCCGATCTCGCCAAGGGACATCCGGGCGCGCAACTCTGGGACAACGCGCTGTCAAAGGCGCGGTTCGAGTTCAGGTGGGAAGATCAGTTCGATCTCGCGCTCGATCCCGAACTGGCGCGTTCGTACCATGACGCCACGTTGCCGGCCGAAGGCGCCAAGCTGGCGCACTTCTGCTCGATGTGCGGCCCGCACTTCTGCTCGATGCAGATCACGCAGGAAGTCCGCGACTACGCCGCCGCGCATCACCTGGATGCATCGGAAGCCTTGGCGGTCGGCATGCGGGAAAAATCCGCCGAGTTCCGCGGCGGCGGCGGCGAGATCTACGCGCCGAGCTGAGCCGCCGCATTCACGCGTTGGCGGATTCGAATCTTTCGAAGGCGTCGTGGTAGGCGTGGCGCAGCCGGTCCCAGGAATAGAGTTCGGCCGCGCCGCGGGTGTTGGCGCGCATGCGCTCGCGGTCCGCGGCCGGCAACTCCAGCATGCGGCGCATGGCGGCGCCGACCTCCGACGCATCGTGCAGGAAGATGCCGATCTCGAGTTCGGTGAAATCCACCACGTTGCCCTCCGACTTGATGATCACCGGTAGGTCGAAAGCCAGTGCCAGATAAATCGCCGAACAGGTCTCGATGTATTTGTAGGGTGCGACGAAGCAATCGGCGGCGCGCAAGTAGACTTGGATTTCGTCGTCGGGCACGTAGCCGAGCGCCAGGTGCACGTTCGGCAACTCGCGCACCGCAGCCTGCACCTCGGCCCGAAACGCTTCCGAGTAGGGTTTGCCCGCCAGCACCAAGTGTGCCTCCGGGTGATCGCGCACCAAGTCACGAAATCCGTCGATCAAGAGATCGACGCCTTTGTACGGCCGCACGTTGCCGAAGAACACGAACGTGAAGGCGTCGGCTGGAATGCCGAGCCGCGCTCGGGCCGCGTCGCGCGACAGATCGGATGGATACGCGCCGTCGTAGCTGCCGATCGGAATCGTGTGCAGGTGCGGCTTCGGGCCCCAACGACGCACGGCCTCGGTGCGCACATCGGGTGAATGCGTGAACACCAGGTCCGCCAGCCGCCACAGGAGACGCCGCGACGCGGCATGCATCCACGTGAGTTGGGTCGCGTCGTGGACATCCACCTCGTGCACCGTCCACACGATGCGATAACCGCGCCACTTGAGCGTCAGCCAAACCGCATGGACGTGCAGGTAACCCTTCAAACCCCACAACCGCCGCCAGGCGCGCGGTCGCAGGTGAAAGAACACCTCGGGCCAATGAAAGTGCACGTAGTGAAAACGATCTTGCGGCCGGCGCCGCAGCACGTACGCGAGCGACACCGGGAACTGCACGTAATGCAATCCGATCGTCGCCAGCGCTCGATACAGCAGCACCGTATAGATGTTGCCGGAGTCCTGCGACGGCAACATCGTGATGACGCTCATGCCGACTCGCCGCCGGAATCGCGCCGGCGCCAATCGTCGAGCAGATCGCGCAGCGTGTCGTCCATCGTCAAGCTGGGTTCCCAGCCGGTGCGGTCGCGGAGCCGCGTCGGGTCGCCGCACAAGACCGGAATTTCGCCGGCGCGCATGCGCCCCGGATCGGGCGCGATGCGCACCGGCACCCGCGCCCAACGCAACAGCGTGTCGAGGAGATCGCGCACCCGAAAAGCTTCGCCGCGGCAAACGTTGTACGCCTCGCCGCCCGTGCCGCGCTCGAGGATCCCGGCGTAGGCGCGCACCACGTCGCGCACGTCGAGGAAATCGCGTCGCACGTCGAGATTGCCGACCCGCAGCACCGGCTCGGCCGCGCCGCGCTCGGCGGCGACGATCTGCCGCGCGAAGCCGGGCAGCACGAAGCGATCGGTCTGGCCGGGGCCGCTGTGGTTGAAGCTGCGCGCGAACACCACATCGAGTTTGTAGGTCGCGGCATATTGCAGCGCCAAGAACTCCTGCGCCACCTTGCTCACCGCGTACGGGCTCGCGGGCCGAAACGGCTGCGTTTCGCGAATCGGTTGCTCGGCTTCCGGCACCGTGCCGTATTGCTCGGCCGAACCCACCAGCAGCACGCGCGCACGCGGTGTCGTCCGGCGCACGGCTTCCAAGACGTTGCAGGCGACACCCAGGTTGACCGCGAGAACTTCCTGCGGATGCGCGAAGGAATACGCCACCGACGACAAGCCCGCCAAGTGAACGATCGCGTCGGGGCGCACGCGCTCGAGGAGCGCGCGGGCGCCCTCCGCATCGGTCAGCTCGCAAGGAATCTCCTGCGGTGCGATCGCGAGGGTCCGGTCGGTGCGCCACACGTCGTGACCGGCGGCCGCGAGCGCCGTGCGCAAGTGCGGGCCGACGAAGCCGCCGGCTCCGGTCACCAGGACGCGCGCCATCAGCGCCGTCCCAGCCGTTCGAGGTCGGCGCGCACCATCATCTCGACAAGCTGCGGCAGCGTCACGGCCGCGTGCCAACCGAACTGCGATTGCGCCCGGCTGCAGTCGCCGATCAGCTCGTGCACTTCGGCGGGCCGCACGAAGCGCTCGTCGATGACGACGTGATCTTCCCACTGGCGCCCGACGCACTCGAAAGCGAGGCGCGCGAACTCGCGCACCGTGTGCGTCGAGCCGCTGGCGATGACGAAGTCCTGCGGCCGGTCGAGCTGCAGCATCTGCCACATGGCGGTGACGTATTCGCCGGCGAATCCCCAGTCGCGCCGTGCGTCCAGGTTTCCGAGCGCGAGTTTGTCCGCCAATCCCAAGTGAATGCGCGCGACGCCGTCGGTGATCTTGCGGGTCACGAACTCGAGTCCGCGCCGCGGCGATTCGTGATTGAACAGAATACCTGAGGTCACGTACAAATCGTAGCTCTCGCGATAGTTGAGTGCGATGTAGTGCCCGTAGACCTTGGCGACGCCGTAGGGGCTGCGCGGTGCGAACGGAGTGGTCTCCCGTTGCGGAGTTTCCATCGCGTTGCCGAACATCTCGCTCGACGAAGCCTGGTAGAACCGCGCTTCGGGCGCCATGAAGCGCATCGCTTCCAGCAGCCGAGTGACGCCGAGAGCGGTGAACTGGCCGGTGAGTTCCGGCTGGTTCCACGACGTTTGCACGAACGATTGCGCCGCCAGGTTGTAGATCTCGTCGGGACGCGAGGTGCGCACCGCTTCCAGCAGCGAGTTCTGGTCCAGCAGATCGCCCGGGATCAGGCGCAACCGTTCTTGAATGTGTTGAATGCGCTCGAAGTTGAGCGTGCTGCTGCGGCGCACGAGCCCGTAGACTTCGTAGCCCTTGTCGAGCAACTGCTCCGCCAGGTACGAGCCGTCTTGGCCGGTGATCCCGGTGATCAAGGCGCGCTTCACGAACGACCTCCGCGAATGCGAGTGAATGGCATCACGAACCCGGCTTGCCGAGCACCGCGTGCAGCGTTTCGCGCCGGCCGTCGCGTACGACCGTGATGGTGATGCGGTCGCCCGGCTGGCGCGTGCGCAGCACGTAGACGTAATCCTGGATGTTGTGGATGACCGTCGCGTCCACCTGGACGATGACGTCGCCGCCGCGCACGCCGGCCAGTTCGGCGGGGCCGCCGGCGCGGACGCCGCTCAGCAACACGCCTTGCAAGTCTTCCGGCTGGCCGTAGTCGGGAATGGTGCCGAGGTAGCTGCGGAACCCGCCACCGCCCCCGCCATCGCCGCGCGGCGCCGGCGCGCTGGCGCCGACGAACGTCAGCGCCTCCTGCATCACCAAGAGAGCCGCGTCGGCGACATAGGCGGCGATTTCGGACATGCCGTCGTAATCGAGCAGCGCCGCATCATCGCTCGGCTTGTGATACTCGGAATGCGCGCCGGTGAAAAAATGCAGGACCGGCATGCCCTTCTTGAAGAACGACATCTGATCGGAGGGCCCATAGCCGTCGCCGCGCAGCACCAAATCGAATTGTGGTCCCTCGCCGTTCAGTCCTTGCAGCAGGGTTTCGAATTCCTGCGCCGTCTTGGTGCCGAACACGAAAAGCTTGCGATCACGCAGTCGTCCCACCATGTCCATGTTGAGCATCGCGGTCGTGGACCCGAGCGGCAGCACCGGTTGCGCGACGTAGTGGGCCGAGCCCGCGAGGCCGATCTCCTCGCCCGAGAAGGCGAGGAAGAGCAACGATTGCGAGGGCTTCGTCCCGGCGGCGAAATGCCGCGCCACCGCCAGCAACACCGCGGTTCCGGAGGCGTTGTCGTCGGCGCCGTTGTGGACCGCGGGCTCGCCGGGTGCCAGCGATGACGGGCTGCCCCAACCCAGGTGATCGTAGTGCGCGCCTATGATCACCGCACGATGCGGATCGGCTCCCGGGAGGAAGGCGACGACGTTGCGGAGTCGGGTGCGTTCCTTGGCAAGGCCGACGTGCCATTCGACGTCCGCGAGGGGGGCCCCGTCCGGCCCGCCGCCGCCGTCCGCGATGCGCTGCCTTTCCGCCAGGTCGAATGCCGGCAACACGGCCGCGAGCGCCGCGGCGCGCACTTGCCCGCACGCGATGCCGGTCGAGTAATAGCCGACGTCGGCTCGCAGGCGCGGCAGGTCGTCCGCTTCACTGCTTCGCGGTCCGCTCACCACCAGCATTCCGACCGCGCCCCGCTCGCGCGCCAAGATGGCTTTGTGCCGCAAATCGGCGTGTGCGGTGAGCAACACACCTTCGAACGCGCTGGTCGAATCGTGCTGGCCCGGTTCGTAGCGCAGGACCAATACAACTTTGCCTTTGACATCGAGACCTGCGTAGTCGTCGTAACTGAATTCGGGCGCGGTGATGCCGTAGCCGGCGAACACCAGCGGCGCGCGCGTCGTTCCGGTGTCGGAGAACCCGTATGCCGTCCACTCGCTGCCGAAGTCGAGGTCGCGCGAGGCGAATCGCAGCGTGTTGCGTCCCGCGGCCCGCACGCCGATGGTGGCATCGAAGTCTTGGAAGAACGTGTCGCCGTCGCCCGCGGGTCGCAAGCCGAAGGCGGCGAACCGATCGGCGAGAAACCGCGCTGCGGCATCGAGTCCACCGGTTCCCGGGCCGCGCCCTTCGCGTGCGTCATCCGCCAACCACGTGACCCAGGCGCGCAGCGAATCGGGCGGGAAGCCGGTGCGTGCCGATGCAGCGTGCGGCACCGGGGCCGCGTTCGCGACCGACGTCCATGCGATTGCAGCGACGAGATGTGCGATCGAAGCGCGCACCATGAATGTGTTGCTCCCGTTCGAAGGCGGGCGGCAGTATAGCATTTCGTTCGCGCGGGTCGCCTCGCTAGAATGCCGCACATGGTCGAGGATGGTGGATCGGTGAATCACGAGGACACGACGCGATTGCATGCATCGCGTGTCGAGGCGCGTCGTGTGCATGCGGCTCGCGAAGCGCTCCTCCGGCGCCGTTCTCAGTGGTGTGGTGCGGGTCGCTTGATCTTGTTCGCGATGGCGGCGGTGTTCGCGGTGCAAAGTGCGCGCGGCGACACGTCGCGCGCGCGCGCCGCGGCCGCGGTTTCACTCTCGTTCGTGGCCCTGGTGATGGTGCATCGCCGGGTGCAAGATGCCGAATTGCGCGCACGCCGCCAGCGCCTGCTGGCGGAAGAGAGCATCGCACGCCTCGGCGGCGGCTCCGGCCCGGGAGCGGCGGCGCCGCTCCCCGAAGCGCCTGCGACCCTGCTCGAGGCGGGTGCGGCGGTGTACCGCGACGACGCTCCGCGTGCGCCCATCGCGACCTGGGCGCGCGCCGACCTCGGCCTGGACGACGAGGTGCCGTCGCTCTTCCAAGAACTCGATACGACGCAATCGGCCTTCGGCGCGCGCCGGTTGCGCGCGCTCTTGCACCAACCGCTGGTCGATGGCGTTGCGATCACGCAGCGCCAAGATGCGGTGCGTTGGCTCGCGGCGCAGCACGGCTGCCGTGATGGGTTGGAGCTGGCGTTTTTCGGCTGGCGCCGCGCGGCGCTGGATCGCGTCCCCCGCTTCCTCGAATCGCCGCGCATGCTGCCGGGAGGCGTGGTCCGGGTGATCGCGTTGGTCGCCGGGCTGGTGACGCCGCCGGCCGCGATCCTCTGCATCCGCATTCCAGCACTGGTCCCGGTGCTGGTCGCCGGGCTCACGATTTCCTTCGGCCTGCATTACTGGTTTCGCCGGCGCTTGAACGCGCTCCGCGATTCCTACTTGGAACTGGAGCCGCTGGTGAAGGTCGCGATGGCGGTGGCACCGCAGGCGCCGCCGCCGACGAGCGCCGGCCTGCTCGGCGATCTCGGGCGCGTGTTCGCCGAATTCTGCGCGCCCGGCGCCACCTATCGCTTGCGATCCGTGGCGCGCCGCGTTCGAATGTTGCACATGCACGAAATCGGCGTTCTCTACCTGCCGATCGAGATCCTGACGCTGTGGGACGTCAACGTCTTGCTGGCGCTCGAATCCAGTTTCGCCGGATCGCGCCGCAATCTGGCGCGCCTCGCCGGGGCGCTCGGAGATCTCGAAGCGCTGGTCGCGCAGGCTACTTTCGCGGCGGAACGGCCTGGATTGACCTACGCCGCGGTCGCGTCGAGCCCCGCGCCGCATCTCGAAATCGTCGCCGGCGAGCATCCGCTGTTACCGCACGACCGCGCCGTTCCCAACGACGTTCACTTGGGCGGCGAGACGCGACTCGTATTCGTGACCGGCAGCAACATGGCGGGGAAGTCGACCTTCCTGCGCATGGCGATGCTGAACGTCGTCTTGGCACAGATCGGTTGCCCGGTGCGGGCCGCGCGCATGCTCTGGACGCCGGTGGCGTTGCATGCGCTGGTCAACGTGCGCGACGCGCTGGCGGATGGGAAGAGCTACTTCTTCGTCGAAGTGGAGCGCGTGCTCGAGGTGTTGCAGGCCGCCAGCCGTACGCCGCTCGTGTTCACGGTGTTCGACGAACTCTTCCGCGGCACCAATTCACCGGAGCGCTTGGCGGCCGGCCGCGAGATCGCGCGCACGCTGGCGAGTTCCGGCGGGCTCTTCCTGCTCGCGACCCACGATCAGGAACTCGCGCGGCTCGCGGTGGAGCCCGGCGTCGAATGCATCGGCGTCGTTCACTTCGGGGATGCGATCGAAGCGGGCAACATGGTGTTTCCGTACCGGGGGGTCCCCGGACTCGCCCGCGGGCGGAACGCGTTGCGCCTGCTGGAACTGGCGGGTTATCCACCCGACCTGGTCGCGCGCGCGCGCGCCCATGCCGAGCGGCACGATTCGGAGTCGAGCCCGCAGCCCAAGAATTGAGGGGGAATTCGGTTCCGGAGGCGAGGCTCGTGGGGTGGTCCGACCCGGGTCGCAGGAACACCGACGTACAAATGCCAGCGCCCGCGACCCGGGATGCGAAACCATTCACAAAGTACCTACGCGCGGACCGAGGCGAAAGTGCCCGAATGCATTCTTATTGTCCCAAGGGTGATTTGGCGGGTTTCGGCGGCACTTTGGAGTACCGGCAGCGGTCGAGCCAATCCAGGGCCGAGAAGCGGTCTCCTGCTCCCGCGGCTCGCTCCAGCAAGCCACCGAAGATCTCCTGGGCCGAATCCGTGTCCCCGAGGTGGAAGTAAGTCCGGCCCACCAGATCCTCGGTGGCCCATCGCAGGCGCGGACCCAATGTCGAATCGGCGCGCAGGGGGACGAGTTCTTCGAGCGCGGGACCGAATTCACCAGCCAGAACCAGGCGCCTGCCGAGGAGATAGCGGGGCAATGCAGCCCGAGGAGCCATCGCACGGGCGTGCGCGAGCAGGGCGAGTCCGGCGACGTCGGCGGTTCCCATGTCGGTCAAATACGAGCGCAGCAGATCACGCAGCGCCGGATCCTGCAATGCGGTTCGCGCCGCTTCGTGCGCGCGTCGCTCCGCCGCGATCCCCGAAAGTTGCAGGCCCCTTGCATAGAGACTGTCGGCCTCCGCGTAGCGGCCGCGGCCCCAGGCTGCGTCGGCGGCCAAGCGTAACGCCGCATCCGCCGTCGCATCCTCTCGCAGGGCGGTTCGCATCGACATCGCGGCGCCGGCTGCATCACCCCGCCGTAGGCGCACGCGTGCCAGATCCAGCCGCACTTCCGAATCCTCGGGTGCCAGTTCGCTCGAACGCACGTACAAAGACTCGGCCCGCGCCCAATCGCCGCGCGCGAGCGCTTGGTCCGCAGCGGCATCAACCCGCGCGCGCTCGTGCGCGCACGGCACCTGGAAGATCGAACGTGCACGGAAGAGGCGCGCGGCGCGGGCATGTTCCACCGGACTCACGGCGACCCCTCGCAACAGGGTGCGCCACTCTGCGAGCAGCGTCGCGAGCGGCTTCGCATAGGCGCGCTCGAAATCGCCACGCGGCCACACGATGCGGAAGCGATCCATGCCGTAGGTCTCGATCAACCAGCGCACGAAGGAGCCGGCCGCCGTGTAAGCGCGCGCGCCCGGCTGCGTCCAGAATCCGAACGTGCCGAGCGAGCGCTGCAGATCCGGCAGGATGCCGAGCGAATCCATCGCCGCGCACGCTTGATGCGGCGTCAAGTCGAACCGCGCGCTCTCTTCGTTCCATTCCGCCGCCACCGCGATGCCCTCGTGCAGGCCCATCAGCAGGCTCACCTTCATCCAGCGGTGAAATTGCGCGGCGAAGATGTGCGCCATCTCGTGTGTCAGGACCGGATGCGGATCGGCGGCCGACGCGTGGATGTGGAATTCGTCGTGGAGCGCGTCTTCGAAGCTGGTGCCTCCGGCGCCCATGAGCCGCTTCTTCTGTTCCGGCGACGCATAGATGTAGCTGCCGATCTTACGTTGCGGCGCGAATCCGAACCACGCTTCCAACTGCGCGTAGCGCGTTTCGTGCTCGCGGGCGAATCGCTCGACGCGAAGGTCGGAAAAGGCAGCGCGATCGAAATAGAGATGGCAATGCGCGGTTTCGATGTGGCCGCCGAGAATGCGGCGGATGTCGCGCCGTTGCAGCCGCAGCCCGAGCGCGGCGGCGTTCAGTTCCACGAGCAGCCACACCAACGCGAGCCCGAGGGCGCCGGCGGCCGCGACCGCGCGTTCGCCATCCCAGTCGTGCATCAGCCGGCGCGCCCGCACGCGGGTGCCGTCCCAAGCGAGCACCGACAGCGCCACCGCGAGCCCCGCCTGCAGCACCACGACGCCGCGCGCCAGCAACAACGTGCGCGTCACGGGAATCTCGGCGTCGTAGATCGGTCCCGGGAAGTAACCGATGAAGGTGCTGTACGCGAACTTCGGCGGTTGCAGCACCAGCCACGCGAGCGCCGACGCGAGCGTGACCAAGCTCCAGCCGACGAAGGCGGCACGGGCGCGGCGCGGGGGCCATGCGAGGCCGAGCCCGAAGCCCACCGCCGTCCCGTACACGATGCCCGGCAACGGCAGGATGGCGTAGAAGGCGAGCCCTTCGCGCAGGTTGCAGATCGGCGTGCGCAAGCCGTCGATCAGGATCACGGCGAGCGGCAGCAGCGCGAGAGACAGGTTCGAGACAATCGCCCGGAGCAACGCGCGACCCGGAAACGCTCGCGGATCGCGTTCCGCTCGAACGGGCCCGTGACCTCGTGCGCGCGCGGCGGCTCCCGCTGCCCGCAGTCCGGCCACATAGGTCAACAGGGCACCGATTGCCGCGACGAACTCGAAACCCAACCCGCCGAACAACGGAACGAAGAGGAGGCCGATGGACGCCGCGATCACGACACCGGCCGCGATGCCGCCCCTCCGAGCTCGCTTCACGGTCGCATCGAGAGCCGACATCGCCACCCCATCCATGTCGTTCAACGCTTCACCGAAGTCCGCATGCTAGACTGCCGCCGAGTCCGCGAACATGGGCTCACCCCCCCTGGGTCCGCCGGATCACCGCGGACATGTTCGATCCACAACGGGAGGACTGGCATGCGAGTCGGCTGGAAGGCCCTGCTCCTGGCTGCGTCCGTCGGCGCCCTGGGCACCGGCTTCGCGCTCGGGAGCGCGGTCGCGCGCAGCAAACAGGACGCGACCATCGTCGGTGTGTATGGCGTGGGCGGCATCCTGACGGCGAACGGCAATCTCTGGCAGTACATGCCGGACGACAAGCGCTGGATGACGATCGACGAAGCCTTCAAGCGGGATGGGAGGGATACCAAGGTGCTGCCGCTCCCCGTCGCTCCCAAGGACATCCGATTCATGGAAAGTTGGGGGTTCCTGGTCACCCATGACGGCAAGGTGTGGCATTACGACCTGGAAACCAGCGCTTGGCACAATGTCGGCACTCCATGAGAGCGAAGGATTCACGATCCGCGGGACTTTCCGCGTATCGAAGCGTATCTTGAAGAAGGCACGGGTCGAATTCGGGAACCCCCTGGACTGGAGGCACGAAACCATGGCACGCCGGTTGGGGATCCTAGTCGCCTGCATGTTGCTCTTCGCCCTGCCCGCCCTCGCGGATGACGGCCAAGAGCAAGGAGAACGTCTCGACGAGATCGTGCGACTCGCTGAGGAAGGTGTGACCGACGCCGTCATCGTCAAACACATCGCGACGAGCGGGTTCGTTTTCTACCTGAGCGCCGACGACATTCTCGAGTTGCGCGCGCTCGGCGTCAGCGACACGGTGATCGAGGCGCTGATCGACACTGCGATCGGAGAGCAACCGCGCCGCCGTCGCAGTCGCATCGAATACGACGACGATGACGACCGCACCAGCTACGTCGTCGTCAGCGCCGGCTACTTCTCGCCCTGGTACTGGTATCCGTACGCGTGGGGCTTCTATTACGATCCGTTCCCGTCCTGCTACTCGTACTACTACTACCCGTTCCGTTGCGCCACTTGGTGGGGTTACTACGGTTCATGCAACGCCTACTACTACGCGCGTTCTTGGAGAAGCTATCGCTACGACTCCTGGCCCTACTACGACGAGTTGTGCCGCCGTCGTGGCAGCGCGGTGCGCGTTCCGGTGGAAGGACCTGGACGAGCGCAGTTCGCGGTGGCGAGGGCGCAGCGACCGGCGGCGGGCGTGATCGCACCGGCGGGCGCGCCGCCGCGGTTCGGGCGCGCCGATGCGCGCGGTCGTGACGCGACGCCGCGTCTCGATGCGGCGCGGCGTTCGCGCACCCGCATTCACACGCGGGAAGCCGCCCGCGGCGAAGCGACACCGTCGCCGTCGCGCCGCTGGTCGACTCCGCCACCGCAGGCGCGCGAGGCGACACGCCCAGCCGAACGACGTGCCGCGCCACCGACTCGACAGCTCGAGCCGAACTCGGGAATGCGGGTTCGACAAGGAGCGAATGCAGCTCCACCATCGAATGCTCCCGGGCGTCCGGCGGCTCCGTCCGCGAGCGCACCCTCGCGTCCGGCGGCACCATCCGCGAGCGCACCCTCGCGTCCCGCGGCTCGACCAGCAGCTCCCGCCGCTCCGGCGGCGCCACCGCCGCCACCGTCGGGAAGCAAGCTGAGGATTCGCCCGTGAAGCGACGGCCTCCGGCCGGTCGCAGTCGCCGCCTCATCACGCCCGAGCCCTGCCTGCCGTCACGACTTCCGCGTCGTTGACGAAGTCCTTCCGTTTCCGATAACTCTCCGCGCTGCCGTGCAAGGCGGAGAACGCATGGCAGGCCTCTTGCCTTCGGTTCCCGACATGCCTGGTTCGTCGCGCGCGTCGATCCCTTCCCGGAGACGCCGCGAGGACGATGAGCGCGAACGAGGGCCGATGGACCATGACGCAGGGCTTGCGTGCGAGGTTCCAGGCCTCGCAGGTCGCAGTGGGGGTGGCGAAGCGCGTGCGCGGTGAACGTCTCTTCGGATACGTCGGCCTCGGTCTCTTCTGCTTGTTTCCCCTGGTGAGCGCGCTGCAACTGCGCGATCCGGACGCGGTGTGGCGCGACGCCGCCGAGCGCAGCCGCAACTCCGTGGTGGCACTGTATGCATCACGAGAAAACGCGAACGCGCGACCCGCGGCCTGCGGCGTCGTCATTCAGGACGAGCCGCTTCGGATCGTGACCAGCGCGAACCTGGGGGAGGACCTCGCGAGCCCGTACTCGAGCCGGTGGATCGGCTGGCGGCGGGTTCACACCGACCCCGAGAGTCGTTTCGCGCTGTTCGAAGCAACGGCATCGCCCGCGGGCACCGAGCCGGCCGGGGTCGAGATCGAAGTTCCGACGTCGATTCCCTGCGCGAGTGCTCCGACTCTCCAGCGCGTCGATGCGGCCTTGGTGCAGCCCGAGGTCCTGGTGCAACTCCCACTCTGGGTGGGAACCCTGCGCCCGGAGGCTCGACCGCAGACCTATCGCGCCACGGACCTGCGAACGGTCGCGGCCCGCGGGGTCGCGGCCGCCGCCCCGATGGAGATCGATCCCATGCTCTTGGGCGCACCCTTCGTGAGTCGCGAGGGCTCGGTCGTGGCCGTACTGGCCAGCCGTGAGGCTTCCCCCGGTGCGGTGCCGATCGAAGCCGTCACTGCGGCGTTGCTGGCCCTCGAACGTCATGCCGCGCGTGACGCGGAGCGCATGCCGTAGAATCGCGCTCATGCGCGCTTC
>Ga0187893_10009521_pt1 | contig 14906 bp, 14 predicted proteins | sample MA1701074metaG_FD_139574 | JGI IMG/M metagenome (GOLD analysis project Ga0187893, IMG submission 139574) | White microbial mat communities from a basaltic lava cave in the Kipuka Kanohina Cave System on the Island of Hawaii, USA - MA170107-4 metaG ...
GAGTTCGTGTTGCAGCTGAAGCGCGGCTCGAACCGGCCGGCATACTTCGCGCAGAAATACGGCGTCGATGTGCTGCAACGATTCGGCGACGCGCTAAGCTCGCTCAGAAGCGACGGCTACCTGGCGGAAGCCGGCGCCGATCGCATTGCGCTGACGCGCGACGGCCTGATGCGCGTCGACGTCCTGCTGCCCCGCTTCTTCCTGCCTCAGCACGCAGGGATTCGCTATACGTGATGGCCATCGCTTCGGATTACGACGTTGTCGTCATCGGCGGCGGTCCCGCAGGTTCAACCACCTCAACGATTCTCGCTCAGGCCGGCTTGCAGGTCGGGTTGTTCGAGCGCGAGAAGTTTCCGCGCTTCCACATCGGCGAATCGCTGATCCCCGAAACCTATTGGGTGTTGAAGCGGCTCAACATGCTCGACAAGATGCAGAAGAGCCACTTCGTGAAGAAGTACAGCGTCCAGTTCATCAACGCCAACGGCAAGCTGTCGGCGCCGTTCTATTTCTGGGACAACAAGCCGCACGAGTGCTCGCAGACGTGGCAGGTGGTGCGCAGTGAATTCGACCACATGCTCCTGAACAACGCGCGCGAGCACGGCGTGGATGCGCACGAGGGGGTCCACGTCGTCGAGGTGTTATTCGACGGGGATCGGGCGACCGGCATCGCGATCAAACAGGACGGCCAGCGTCGAGAGATTCGCGCCAAAGTGGTCGTCGATGCGAGCGGTCAGGCCGCGCTGCTCATGAACCGCATGAAGTTGCGCCTGTGGGACCCGGTCCTCAACAAAGGCGCCATCTGGACCTACTGGGAAGGCGCCTACCGCGACACTGGCCGCGACGAGGGCGCGACCATGGTCATCCAGACGCCCGGGAAAGAAGGCTGGTTCTGGAACATTCCGCTGCACGACAACATCGTCAGTCTTGGCGTGGTGGCGCCGTTCGACTACCTGTTCAAGGGCCGCAAAGGCAATCACGAGCAGACCTATCAGGAGGAAGTTGAGAACACTCCGGCCGTCAAGGAGCGCATCAAGGACGCCAAACGCGTGACCGGGTACTTCGCCACGCGCGATTACTCGTACCGGTCCACGCAGTGCGCCGGCAACGGCTGGGTGCTGGTGGGCGACGCGTTCGGGTTTCTCGATCCGCTCTACTCATCGGGGGTGCTGCTGGCGCTCAAGTCGGGCGAACTGGCCGCCGACGCAATCGTCGATGGCTTGAAGAAAGGCGACACCACCGGCGCGCAGCTCGGACGATGGGGCGACAACTTCAACGAAGGCGTCGACCGCATGCGCCGCCTGGTCTGCGAGTACTACGACGGTTTCAGCTTCGGCAACTTCGTCCGCAACTACCCCGAGCTCCGCAACACCGTCACCGATCTGCTCATCGGCGATCTGTTCGCCGGCACCGTTGATAAAGTGTGGAAGCCGATGGAGTCGCTCTACCCGCCCGAAAAGAAGCGGCTGATGACCTGGCGTGAAGGCATGCGGGCCGAAGACGCCTCGCACAAGGCCAACGAGCTGGTCCTACCCGACGGAAGACGGCCATAGTCATCTACAAGCGGCGCGTCGAGTTCGCGGAGACGGACATGGCCGGCCAGGTCCATTTCGCCAACTTCTTTCGCTACATGGAGGAAGCCGAGCACGCCATCTGGCGCCGGGCCGGAATGCGCATCGCCGCTGAGGGCCGCACCCACCAGTGGCCGCGCATCTCAGCGCAGTGTGATTTCAAGAGCCGCCTGCGAGTGGACGACGAGTTCGAGGTGCGTACCGAGATGGCGAAGGTCACCGACCGCACAATTCAGTGGGCGCACACGATGATGCGCGGTGACACACTGGTCGCGCGAGGCAGCGTGACCGCGGTCTGCGTGCAGCTGCAGGCCGACGGCACCTTCAAGGCGGTGGCGATACCGGCTGAGATCCTGGCGCGCCTGCGCGAAGCCATTTCCAGATCTTCCTGATCACCAGAGCGATCACAACCAGGATCGTCGCGCTGACCGCCAGGGCGATCAGCGGAAACTTCAGCGTGATCGCGGTGAGGCCGATCACGAACGCATCACCGAGGAAGCTGAGCGCCCAGTTGCTGAACGGTTCAGGGCTGGCATTCACGGCCACGCGCGTGCCGGCCTTGGTCACATGGCTGCTGGTGGCGACGATGGCGCCAAGCAGCGCGATCACCGCCTGCGTGCCCGGCGAGGCGTCTCCCAGCGACGCCACCGCAATCAGCGCCCCGCCAACAGGCCGAATCAGCGTGTGCACCGAATCCCACAGCGAATCCACCCAGGGAATCTTGTCGGCGACGAATTCGATGACATAGAGACAGGCGGCAATGCCGATGATCCACTCGTTGTCGAAGATGCGGAAGTGGTCGGGAAGCTCGACCCACCCGTAGCGCGACGCCAGTCCGAGAATGGCGACCGTGGCATAGAGGTTCACTCCCGCTGCCAGCGAGAATCCCAGAGTCCGGCCGACGGTCTCAAGCCATTCCATGTTTCAAGCCCTCAAGCCCTCAAGCCCTCAGGCCCTCAATTCGCCCTCGGACGACATCGATCAACGTGTCGCGATCGTCGAGCGTCATGCCGGTCGTCTCCACCGGCTCGCCGATCCGCACGTCCACCATCACGGGGCGTACGAACCAGCTGCCCTTCTGCATCGCCGCCCGCCCGCCGCTGACCGCAACCGGCACGATCGGCACCTGCGCCTTGATCGCCATGATGAAGCCGCCCTTCTTGAATGGCAAGAGCTCGGCGGTTCGGCTGCGGGTCCCTTCAGGGAAGATCAGGAAGCTGTTGCCGTCGCGAAGGGACTGCGCCGCCATGTCGATCGACGCCATCGACGCTTCACGCTTGTCGCGCTCGACGGCCACGAACCCGCCTGCCACCATCACCTGGCCGAGGATCGGCAGCTTCTTCAGTTCGGCTTTGAACAACACGTGCAGGCGGCGATGCAGCGCCTCGAACAGCACCGGCGGGTCAACGTTGCTCTCGTGATTCGAACAAAACACCACCGCGCGCCCGCGTGGGACATGGCCGCGCCCGTGCACCCGATAGCGGATGCCGGCCATCGCCAGCGCCAGACCGACGCCGATGTGGCCGAGGAAATAGAGAAGGCCTTTCGCCTTGAAAGGCACGCCGATCAACAGACCCAGCGGGCCGGCGATCAGGACATAGATGGAAACGACGAGATAGGTGAGTACAGAACGAAGGGCGGCAATGATGGACATCATGCCGCCCTCGTGGCCTCTGCGAACTCTGTGGCTAGGATGCGCGAGCCTGGCGCCGCGGTGCCGCAGCCACCGCCGGCACCGGCGCGGTGCGAGGCGCTGCCTTGGCCGGCGCCGCTTTCGCGTTCGCCGCGCGAGCCACCGCGCGCTGTGCGTTGCGCGCCTTCGTCATGAAGCACTTTTCGAGCTGCTGATTGACGCGCTCTTCGATGGCCGCCGCCGTGGTCTGCATCACCTCGGAAATCTCCGAGATAATCAGCGACTTCGCGCGATCGAGCATGCGCTTTTCACGGAACGAGAGGCTCTTGCTCTTGGCCAGGAACGTCAGGCTCTTCAGCACATCGGCCATGTCGTAGATGGAGCCGGTGCGCATCTTGTCGGAGTTGTCCTTGAAGCGGCCTTTCCAGTTCTGATGATTGTCAATCTTGCCGTCGCCCAGCAGCTGGAACAGCCGTTCGACTTCTTCGTCGGTGATGGCCCGACGGAGGCCTACATTGTCGACGTTGGCGACCGGAACCAGGACGGTCGTTTCGTTCGACAGGATCCGCAAATGAAAAAACCCACACGTCGTACCAAGTATCGTCTTTTCTTCGACTTTTTCGACGACCCCGAGACCATGGTTCGGGTATATGACCTTGTCACCAATCTTAAATCCCACGTGCCCCTCGTTTCGAGATGTGGTGTATGGCAGGAGTGCAGTGCGCTATCAGGTTCTTCAAGTATAGCCGAGCACCCCCCGCTGAATCAACGGAAATGGCCGGAAACTGGCGCATTTTCGTGAATTTGTCACGGTTGGAAGACGTTCGATATAACCCCTGATTTGGTGGACGGTTAGACGATTTTATATGCTCACGAACATGATCAAACTCATTGCGCAGCTTGCGGTTTTTGCGAGCTTGATCGCGGTCCATTCCTCATCTGCTCTGGGCACCCAAAGCACCCAGAAACGCCCCGACGCCCCCCAGTTGGCACCCTATGTCCCTACGGGTCACGACGTGGTCGAACGAATGTTGAGCTTGGCCGGCGTGACGAAGGCCGACTACGTGGTCGATCTCGGATGCGGCGACGGCCGGATTCCAATCGCCGCCGCCAAAAAGTACGGTGCCCGCGGGCTGGGGGTCGATATCGATCCCGTGCGCATTGCCGAGGCCAACGCCAATCTCAGGTCCGCCGGCGTCCAGAGCCTGGTCGAATTCCGCCTGGAGGACGCGTTGAAGACCGACGTCTCGAGCGCCACCGTCGTGACGACGTTCCTTCTGTCGGCGTCGAATCTGCGGCTGCGCCCCATTCTCACCAAGCAGCTCAAACCGGGTTCCCGCATCGTCACCAACACCTTCAGCATGGGCGACTGGACGCCGACCAAGACCGACACGTTTGTTGATGCAACCGGCCGCACGCGTACGCTCTACTTGTATGTGACCGACGGAAAGGTGCGCCAGTGACCGACCCCTCGACTGCGCTCGGGGCAGGTTTCGAGAAGCTCGGGCTCTTTTACCTCGGCCGCGAAATCGATCCGGCAGCCTCTCAACTCTCAACTCCGAACTCTCCACTTCTCTACGACTCCTCCGACCTCGTCACGCACGGCGTGATCGTCGGCATGACAGGCTCCGGCAAGACGGGCCTGGGCATCGGCCTCATTGAAGAGTGCGCCATCGATAGCGTCCCGGTCATTGCGATCGATCCGAAGGGCGATCTGGGAAATCTGCTGCTGACGTTTCCGCGATTGGCGGCGGAAGATTTTCTGCCGTGGGTCGATCGCGACGAGGCGCGGCGCAGTGGACAAACACCAGAGGCGTTTGCCGCGGCCGAAGCGGCGAGATGGTCCAAGGGGCTGGCCGACTGGGGGCAGGACGGCCGCCGCATCGAGCGGTTGCGCGACGCCGCCGAGTTCGCGGTGTATACCCCCGGAAGTTCGCTGGGACGGCCGCTGTCGATCCTCAAGTCGTTCGCAGCTCCCGGTCGGGAGATCGTCAACGATGCCGACCTGCTGCAGGATCGCGTCACCACCGCCGCCACGAGCGTGTTGACGCTGGCCGGCGTGGATGCGGAGCCGGTCAAGAGCCGTGAGCACGTCCTGGTGGCGAGCCTGTTTGCGAACAGCTGGCGGGCCGGCCGTGACCTGGATTTGGCGTCGCTGATCTCGCAGATTCAGGCGCCGCCGATCGCCAAAGTCGGGGTGCTCGATGTGGAGAGCTTCTTCCCGGCGAAAGATCGCTTCGCGCTTGCGATGCAACTGAACCAGCTGCTGGCCGCGCCCGGATTTCAAGCCTGGCTGGAGGGGGAAGGGCTCGCTATTGATCGCCTGTTGTACGGTCTGAACGGCCGCCCGCGCGTCAGCGTCATCTCGATTGCGCATCTCGACGATCAGGAGCGGATGTTTTTCGTCTCCCTGCTCCTCAACGAGATTGTTGGTTGGATGCGCAGCCAGCGCGGCACTTCGAGCCTGCGTGCGTTGGTGTATTTCGACGAGATCTTCGGGTTCCTGCCGCCGGTGGCCAACCCGCCGTCGAAGCGGCCGCTGCTGACGCTGTTGAAGCAGGCACGGGCGTTCGGGGTGGGGACGGTCGTAGCCACTCAGAATCCGGTGGACCTCGATTACAAGGCGCTTGCGAACACGGGAACGTGGATGCTGGGCCGGCTGCAGACCGACCGCGACAAACAGCGCATGCTCGACGGGCTCGAAGGCGCCGCCGGATCGGCCGGCGCCGCTTTCGATCGCCGCGCTCTCGACAAACTGCTCTCGGCCCTCGGCAAACGTCAGTTTCTGCTCCACGACGTCCACGAAAAGGGGCCGGTCGTTTTCGAAACGCGTTGGGCGCTCTCGTATCTGCGAGGGCCGCTTGGCCGCGACGAGATCAGGGCGCTCGTCGCGAAGGTTCCAGAAGTTCCAAAGGTTCCAGAGGTTCCACAAGTTCCAGGAGCGGCCATTGGAACCGTTGGAACCCCTGGAACGTCTGGAACCGTGGCAGCCCCGCCCCTCGTCGACCCTTCGATCGAACAGTTCTTCGTGCCGGGCGGAACGAACTACGTCCCGATGCTGATGGGCTCGGCTCGAATCTCTTACTCGGATTCGAAGCTGGGCCTCGATGAAACACGTGATGTCACGGTGGTGACGCCAATTACGGAGGCGGCCGTGGCTGTGAATTGGGACCAAGCTGAACCCGCGAGTTTCTCGGTCAACGACCTGGCGAAAATCGCTCCGCCGGGTGCCGCGTTCGCATCGTTGCCGGCGGCAGCGGCCAAGGCGAAAAACCACGCGACGTGGGCGAAGGATTTTGCGCGGTGGGCGGCGCAGACGCAGTCGATTGAGCTCCATCGGAGCAAGCGCGCGAATGTGATATCGGCGCCGGAAGAATCGGAGCGGGATTTCCGAATTCGACTCAACAGCGAAGCGCGGGAAGCGCGTGACGCGGCGTGGGCGAAAATCCGGGACAAATATGCGGTGAAGATGGCGCAATTGCAGGATCGCATTCGTCGCGCCGAGCACACCGTGCAGGTGCAGTCCGAGCAGGCAACCGGGGCGAGAATGGGCGCCGCGGTCTCCGTCGGCGCCGCGGTCCTTGGTGCGTTCCTGGGCCGGAAGGCGGTGAGCGCGACAACGCTGGGCCGGGCGACCACGGCCGCGCGGGGGATGGGCCGCATCGGCAAGGAGACGCAGGACGTGACGCGCGCCAGCGAGAACGTTGCCGCGCTGAAGACCCAGCTCACCGAACTGGAAGCGGCGATGCAGACCGACCTCCAGACCGTGGCTGCCGATTGGGATATGACCAACGAGGCTTTCGACCGCGTGCTCGTGAAGCCGAAGCGCGGCGGCGTCTCGGTTCAACTCGTCGCCCTGGCCTGGGTACCCATCTGAGCTCGCCGATCAACGCGCGCCCAAGCGGAGTCGCATAGTGATACCCGGCCGCTGCGTGGTCGACGTGGTACGCGGCGAGGCGGTGGAGTCGAGCCACCACGTCCACGTTGCGGTCTGCCACGCCGAACAGGGCCTTATCGCCAGCGCCGGCAATCCAGCGTGCCGGAGTTTCGTTCGTTCCGCGATCAAGATGTTTCAGGTCATGCCGTTCGTCGAGGCGGGCGGCGTGGCGCATTTTGGACTGAGCCATGAGGAGCTGGCGCTCTGCACGGCGTCGCATGGCGGCGAGCCGTTTCATGTCTCTGCAGCACGAGCGATCCTGGCCAAGGCCAAGGTGACGGACACCGCGCTCGTGTGCGGGCCTCACCTGCCGATGCATGAACCGACGGCGCAGGCGATGGTTGTCGCGGGCGAGAAGCCAGGCCGGATCCACAATAACTGTTCGGGTAAGCATGCCGGCATGCTCGCGTGCTGCGTCCAGCAGCAGTGGGTCACCAACGGCTACCATCGGCCGGCTCACCCGCTGCAGCAACGCATTCGATCCACGCTCGAGCGATGGATGCGGATCACCGCGGACGAGATCGACAGCGCCGTTGATGGATGCGGTCTTCCGACGTTCGCGATTGCGCTGGATGCCGTGGCGACCGGCTGCGCGCATTTTGCGGCGGCGGCGGCAGACAGTCAGAGCGCACCGGCGGCAATCTTCGGCGCGATGGTCGATCATCCGGAATTCGTCGCCGGAACCGATCGCCTCGACACCGACCTGATGCGCGTGGCGGCGAAACGAGTCTTTGCCAAAGTCGGCGCCGAAGGATTCTATTGCGCTGGGGTTCCATCAATGAAGCTCGGCGTCGCGCTGAAAGTGGCAGACGGCGCCAGGCGCGCCGCGGAGCCCGCGTTGCTGGCCGTGCTGCAGAAGATCGACGCTCTCGGTGCCGCCCAGATCGGCGCGCTTGACAAGTATGTTCAGCCCAAGGTTTTCAACACGCGCCACGAACTCGTCGGCTACCTACGCACGAGCTTGGATTTTTGAGAAGTCGGGGTAGTCTCGATCAGATGAAATTCCTGCGGCGGCCGTGGTGCGTGCTGTCGGTGTTGCCGTGCGTTGTGTGGTCGTGCACCAGCAGCAGGAGCACGCCGACCGGTCCATCGGCGAACTGCACGATTACCGTTCCCCAGACGACGATGAATGTCGGGTTTGTGGCGGGTACGCAGAGCATCTTCGTGTCGGCGGCGGCGAACTGCACCTTCACGCTCACATCGAGCGAGCCATTCCTGACGATCACCTCGGCAACGAGCCTGACCGGACCCGGAACCGTGACATTCACCGTTGCCGAGAACACCGGCGCCGCCCGGCAGGCCACGGTGACGATCGGGAGCGTGGCGGTGACGGTCAATCAGGCTGCAGGCCCGCCGCCAATCGTATTTAGCCAGCCCACTCTTCCTGTTGCCACTGTCGGAGTCGCCTATGCCTTTCAGTTCGCAGCCAGCGGCGGCCAGGGCGCCATCCGGTTCACCCAGCAGGCCAGCACGTTTCTGCCGATCGGGCTGTCGCTCGATTCCGCTGGACGGTTAACCGGCACACCGGTCGCGCCCGGCACTTCGACGTTCGGTATTTGCGCCGGCGACGACACCACACGCACCGTCTGCCGCGCGATCACGCTCGTGGTGAATCCTCCGGGCACCACCGACAACCCGATCCTCGGCAATTGGTCGGGCAGCATCACCGTCAACACCGGATGCATTCCCGGCCTGCCACGAACCGTCGCCTGGTCCGGCACCTTCCGTCGGGCCGCGAACAACGACATCGAGCTCGTCGCCAACATCCCGGCCGTTGGCGTGAGCAACGCCGTGGTCCCGGTGGTCGTGTCCGGCACCACCGTGCGGTTTACGATCATCGTCGACACGCGGTATGAGTTTGCGGCCACCCTGTCGCCCGGCTTCCGCACGCTGTCGGGCACCTTCAGCGGACAGAATTGCGCCCCGGCTGGCGCTCCCGCAATCACGCCGTCCGGGACCTGGAACGGAACCAGGTAGCATCAGCGGTGTCCCTTCCCCTTGCTTATCGACAAGAGATGCGCTAGCCTCTTGTCGATAACCAAGGGGAGCCAATGAGCAAGCCGACCGACCTCGTTCAAGGCACCGTCGATCTGCTGATCATGAAGACCATCGCGCTCGAGCCGCTGCACGGCTGGGCGATTGCGCAGCGGATCCGCCAGCTCTCCGACGAGATTCTTCAGGTGCAGCAGGGATCGCTCTACCCCGCCCTACAGCGTCTGGAACGCCAGGGCTGGATCACCGCCGAATGGGGCGCGTCGGAAAACAACCGTCGCGCGCGGTTCTATCGGTTAACCAAGGCGGGGAAGAAAAAGCTCGGCGCTGAGGAGGCCGCATGGGAGCGCCTCTCTAACGGCATCGGTCTCGTGCTGCGAAAGGCCTGAGCGTGCGCTGGCATCACCGCCTCTCCGTGGCGCTCCGCGGCTGGTTCCGGTCGTCTGCGGTCGATCGCGAACTCGATGAGGAGCTGCAGTTCCACTTCGATCGGCAGGTCGACGACTACATCGCAGGCGGCATGAGCCTCGAGCAGGCGCGGCGAGCCGCGGCAATCGCGATCGGCAACCGCGATTCCATTCGCGAGATCTCGCGCGACGGGCGCGCCGGGGCGTGGCTGCGCCAGTTCGGTCGTGACACGGTGTTCGGAGTGCGGCTGCTCGTCAAGGCGCCGGCATTCGCGCTCTCGTCGATCGCGATCATGGCGCTGGGAATCGGTTCTGTCGCCGCCATTTTCAGCGTCGTCTATGGCGTGGTGCTGAAACCGCTGCCCTTCCGCGACCCCGGGCGACTCGTGCAAGTGTGGTCGCTCAACAACGGACAACGTGACGGCGTCAACGGCGCCGACCACCGCGACTGGCGCGCGGCGAATACGGTCTTCACCGACATCGCGCTCGTCAACAACCTGGCGAATTTCAATCTCACCGGTTCCGGCGAGCCCGAGCGGCTGCTCGGCGCACGCATCGGCGCCAACCTGCTGCCGGTGCTCGGTGTGTCTCCCATGCTGGGCCGAAACTTCTCCGACGAGGAAGACGAGGCCGGCGGCAACAACCGGGTCGTGCTGCTGAGCCACGCCCTGTGGCAGCGCCGTTTCGCCTCGGATCAATCAATCGTCGGCCGCTCGATCTCGCTCGCCGGCGTGCCACACGAGGTCGTCGGCGTCATGGGCCCGACTTTCAGTATCCCGGCCGCCATTTCCAGTTTTGGGTGCCGCTGACCATCAATCCGGCGGAGATGGCCCGCAAGGTGCCAGCGTTCGGGTTGTGGGCCATTGCGCGGTTGAAGGACGGCGAAACGATCGAATCCGCGCGAAGTCAAATGACCGTCATCGCGCGACGGCTCGAGGAACGTCATCCGATGAACAAGGGCGTCGGCGTCGACGTGGTCAACCTGCAATCGGACCTCGTCGTCAACGTGCGGCGCGCGCTCTACGTGATGTTGGCGGCCGTTGCCGCGCTGCTGCTGGTGGCCGCGTTGAACCTCGCCGGGTTGCTGGCGGCCCGGGCTGCCGCGAGGAGCCGCGAGATCGCGGTTCGTCTCGCGCTTGGCGCGTCGCGTCAGCGGCTGTTGCTGCAGACGGTGGCCGAAGTGGTGCCCATTCTCGCCGCCGGCGGAGCGCTTGGCATGGCCGCGGCCTGGTGGGCCACTCGAGCGTTCGCTCCGCTCAGTCCGCCAAGTCTGCCGCGCGACGAGAACATCACTGTCGACGTCACGGTGCTGCTGTTCTCGGTTGCCGTGCTGATCGTCGCCGGCCTCGGGGCGTGCGTGTTGCCGGCGATGCAGGCGTGGCGGCTGGACCTGATGTCGGCGACGCGAGACGACGGCCGCACCTCGGTTGGATCGGCCCAGCACACGCGCGCGCGCAACGTCTTGGTGGTTGCGCAGATTGCGCTGTCGCTGCCACTGCTGACCGCGGCGGTGCTGTTGACCAAGACGTTCACCTCAGTCACGGCGATCGATCCCGGGTTCACGACCCAGAATGTCGTCAGCCTGCACATGGCGATTCCGCGGTCGAAGTATCGCGACGACCCCGCGATCGCGCGGTTCGAGCGCGCCATCCTCGAACGCTTGCAGGCGCTGCCCGGTGTGATCTCGGCGGGCATGGTGAACCGGTTGCCGTTGTCAGGTGGCGCCCAGATGGCCTGGATGGAATTCGATCGCGCCATCGGCGCCGAGCGCCTGCTGCTCGGTCACCGGATCGCAACTCCGGGATACTTCGCCACGCTCGACATTCCGCTGCTCGCGGGACGCACGTTCGGCGACCACGACACGCTGGCCTCGCCGGTGGTGGCGATTGTCGACGAGCACGTGGCGACACGGATGTGGCCGGGCGAGAGCGCCGTCGGCAAACGACTGCGGCTGCCCGCACCCGCCGCCCTCGCGCCCCCGGCGCCATGGATAGAGGTGATCGGCGTGGTGGGTCACGTCAAACACCACGGCCTCGATGTGGAATCGGCCGGGCAGGTCTACTTCAACTACGAACAGCGCACGCAGGACCGCGCCGTCTACGTGGTTCGCACGGCCACCGACGCCGCGTCGCTCATTGCGCCGATGGTGCAGCAGATTCGCGACCTCGATCCCGAGCAGCCGGTCTACGACGTGCGATTGCTCGACGACGTCTTCGATCGATCCGTCGCCCAGCGTTGGCTCGCGATGGCGCTCGTGAGCGCCTTCGCGTCAATGGCACTGCTGCTGTGCTGCATCGGGGTGTATGGCGTGATGGCTTTCGGCGTGACGCGCCGGCGGCGCGAGTTCGGCATTCGGGTCGCCCTCGGCGCCACACGCGCGACCATCACACGCGCGGTCGTGCGACGTGGAGTCGTTCTCGCGATCGTTGGCGTCGCGATTGGCTTCGCCATGGCGCTCGCGCTCTCGCGCGGCATGCGATCAATGCTGTTTGGCGTGTCTGCAACCGACAGTGTCAGTTTCGTGACCGCGATCGTCGCACTCCTGGCGGTCGCGTGCTTGGCGAGCTATCTCCCGGCGCGCCGGGCCGCTCGTGTCGATCCGGCCACGACACTCCGCGCCGACTAGCTCCAGAAGCCCGTCAACGATTTACGACCGCGATCCGTCAAAGCCGTCATGCCCGGATCCCGGCTCGGAGATTTGGCGCTGACGCTCGGTGTCGGTACCGTGCTGTGCGCCTGCCTCTCGGCGCAAACGCCAACGACGCCGCCCTCGATCAGCAAGGCACAGTGGCGAGACGACGTGAGGTATTTCGCTCGCGAGCTTACGAAGCGGCACAAGAACGTCTATCACGCGACCACGCGCGAACAGTTCGAGCGCGCGGTCGGCGAGCTCGAGACCGCGATACCCACTCTCCAGGATCACCAGATCATCGTCAGATTGAGTCAGTTGACTGGCATGGTCGGTGATGGGCACACCCGCGTCCAGTTGCCGTCCTACTTCAAGCGTTACCCGATCAATTTGTTCTGGTTTGGCGGTGAGCTGCGGGTCATCGCGGCGGCCAACGGATACGAAAGCGCGCTCGGCAGCCGCGTCGTCAAGATCGGCGGCCTCGACATCAGCGAAGTCGCCTCGCGGGTCGCGACCTGCTTTGCGTCAGCAGCCAACGAGAACGAGTGGTTCGTCCTGAATAACGGTCCCGCATTCATCACGCGGCCGGAGGTGCTTCACACGCTGGGCATCGTCGCGGAAGTTTCCCGTACGGCGGCGTTCACGCTGGAAGACGATCAGGGCCGGTCGTCCACGTTGGAGATCACTCCCATTCTCGCTCCACCACCGGTCAACGGGGTGCTCAACCTCGGACTGATCCAATTCGTGAAGGAACCGCCGCTCTTTCGACAGAAACTCGAGGAACCATTCTGGTCGACGTATCTGCAGGACTCGCGGACCGTCTACGCGAACTTCAAGCGCTATCCATCACTGAAGCAGAACGCGCAGGCCCTGTTCGCGCTGATCGATCGCCACAGCCCGGCGCGAGTGGTGATCGATCTGCGGCAAAACGGCGGCGGTGATTTCACCGAAGGCCGCGACCACCTGGTCGAGCCGATCAGAAAGCGTCCAGCGATCAATCAGAAAGGACGGCTGTTCGTGGCCGTGGGGCGCTCCACATTCTCGGCGGCCATGGTCAACGCCATCGACTTCCGCAAGCAGACGAACGCGATCCTCGTCGGCGAGCCCATCGGCGAGCGGCCAAACAGCCATGCGGAGAACGATTCGCTGACGCTGCCGAACTCGAAGGTGGTGGTGTCGTATTCGACGCGGTATTACCAGTTCGTCGACCAGGATGTTCCCGCGGTGATGCCCGACCAACGAATCGATCCGTCGTGGGCCGATTTTCGTGCCGGCCGCGACGCGGTGATGGACTGGATCTTGTCGCGACCGACCGTTCAGTAGCCGCTCACGCGCCGTAGTCGGCAATCAGGTGCGCTGCCGAACCCGGCTAGAATTGGCTGGGAGACCATGGGCAGCCCGGGCGTGTCGGTGGTCGGCGTCGTGTTGGCCGCAGCCGCGGTGTCGGCGCAGGCCGGACTGACCATCGTGGTCGTGGCAGGCGAGGATGCCGTCAACGTCATTCAGCAAAGGACAGCGGTGCCGGCCGTTGTCGAAATCCGCGACCGTAACAACCTGCCCGTGGCCGGCGCTTCGGTGACGTTCAAGGTGGGCGGTCAGGGCGTCGCCACGTTCCCTAGCGGCGGCCAGACGCTCAGCGTGGTTACCGATGCCGCGGGTCGAGCTACCACCGGTGCGCTTCAACCGATCGGCAGCGGCCCGTTGCAGATCCAGGTGCAGGCGACGTTTCAAGGTCAGACCGCGACAGCCGTCATCGAGCAAACCAACGTCCTGACGGCGGCGAAGGGTTTCTCTGGCCTCGCCATTGGCGGAATCGCTGCCGGCGCGGGCGGCGCCGCAGCCGCGGTGGCCTTGCGGCAGCAGAACGCAGACGATGGCGACGACCCGAATGCGCCGTCGGGAAACTGCCGCATCGACTACGTGAATCCGTTCACGATGCAGGTGCCGGCGGTAGGCGGGACATATTCGGCGACGTTCCATACCAATTGCCAGCTGATGCTGTTCAGCGACTCGTCATGGATCACCATCACCAGCCCCTCCACCGTCGCGGCCAACTCGACATTCACGATCACGTTCGTCGTCGCCCCCAACCCCACGAACATGCTGCGCACCGGCAACATCCTTAGTCACCGCGGAATCGGCGATCTCCCGGGCGGCTTCACCGTGTCGCAGCTCCCAGGACCGGCGCGGTTCGAAGCGCGATCGTCGATGCCGATCGTTGTCGCAGCAGGTGGCTGTGCCTACGAGTTGACCGAGGCCGCGATCAGCCTGGACTCCGGTGTCTCGCAAGCGGAGGTTATCGTTCGTACGGCGGCAAGCGGCGGATCATTGCGCCCGAACGCCATCGCATCTTCCGCACGCCAGACTTTCGTGTTGAACCGTGGATCGTTATCCGGATCAGACGTCGCCATTCAACTGCGAGCGCTGGATCCGAGCTTTCCAATGCCTACGTTACTGTTCGACGGCCGCGTCGGGCGTGATGGCCGATCGCTGATCGGCACGTTCCGTTGGCGCGGCGCCGGGGGCGAAGTCGTTCTTCCGGTGGAGCTCCACGCCGCGAGCCCGCGCTGAAACGCGCAAGCTCCGGTCACATCGCGCGATAATCGCGATTTAGTCCTGGTGCCGGAGGAGGGGGTCGAACCCACACACTCTTGCGAGTACGGGATTTTGAGTCCCGCGCGTCTGCCAGTTCCGCCACTCCGGCTGGAAATACTGATTATAACTGGGGCCCGAACTCAGA
>Ga0187893_10009522_pt1 | contig 14905 bp, 14 predicted proteins | sample MA1701074metaG_FD_139574 | JGI IMG/M metagenome (GOLD analysis project Ga0187893, IMG submission 139574) | White microbial mat communities from a basaltic lava cave in the Kipuka Kanohina Cave System on the Island of Hawaii, USA - MA170107-4 metaG ...
TGCCGATCTCCCGAAGCCCGCCAGCCCGCGCGGAAAGAAGATGACGAAGACCATGATCACGAAGCCCACCGCGACCAGGTTGTACACGACGCCGACGAAGCGCAAGCCCTCGTAGAGGCCGTACAGCAGCAGCGCGCCGAGCACCGGGCCCCACAGCGTGCCGAGGCCGCCGAAGACCACCATGCCGATGACCAGCGAGGTGGTCGCCGCCGAGGCGACCACCGGGCTCACGAGCTGCACGTAGTAGGCGTAGAGGCCGCCCGCCAGCCCCGCGAAGCCCGAGCTGAGCGCGAACGCCAGCAGCTTGTACCGCGTCGTGTCGATGCCGAGGGTCTGGGCGAGCACCTCGTCCTCGCGGATGGCCCGGAAGGCCTGGCCCGCGCTCGTGCGCTCGCAGACCTGGTACATGACGGCGACCGAGACGACCACGACCGCCACGACGACCAGGTACATCGCCTGGCGGTGGGCCAGCGCGCCGGTGGGCAGCCCCGGGAAGCTCCGGAAGTCGTGGATGCCGAACGGACCGCCGGTGAGCGCCAGCCAGTTCGTGGCGACGAGCCACAGATGATCAGTAGTACCTGACGGCGCCTTCCTGGAGGGCGTCAACCTCCGGCTCCGCCAGACGGTGGCGCAGCTGATTGTAAGTTCGTGTGTCTCCTTGTTCCCACTTCCTGAAGACGGCCCACGCACAGTAGTCAGCCACCTGAAGCCAGGGGTTGCTCGCGCTCGGATGGTGGTAGGACTCGAACCGGGTCTCTGCCTGGAGTTCATGGCGACAGACCATCTTGATCGACTTCTCGACCGCTTCGCGCCGCTTGTTGATCGGGAGTGTGTCCGTGAAGACGAGTACGGTGCTGGTGCCGGCCTGAAGGTGGTGCCGGAACACGTAGCGGAGGACGCTGGCCGCGAACCGGGGATAGAGCCGATGTGGAGGGCGCAGGTCCGGATGCACCTTCGCCTTCTCGATCACCACTGCGGCGAACCTCCAGCTGGCATGCCGAGCAAGCGTGCTCACCACAGCGTCGCGGTTGACCTGCTTGTCCTCCGTCGCGTGGAAGCGGTGCAGGTCATGCCCCTGCTTGAGCAGTGAAAAGCGCAGACGGTTGAGTTCGTCGGCGAGGCCGGGCGGATCGTAGGTCCACCCCGCCGTCAGGACGTAGTATCTGCTGCCTGAAGGCTTGAAGGTCATGTTGCCCGATTCGTCCAGGTGCACGTGGAGAGTGGGCACCGGAGGCGGGCTAAGAAGAAATGACCTCCCCGCCTAGCCTTGCGGCCGACCCCCTTGGGATCCTTTCGGCGGGGAGGTACCTTTTCAGCACCAGCTTATCAGACTCTCGTAGCGCATGGTGGCCACGGGTTGCTCTTACCGAGGCCCACCCCGACCGTCAAGCGTGGACAGAATATGACAGGTGTTTCGCTGGCAGATCGTCCCCAGGGAGGCTCGGCTGGTCACTCCTCCGCGGCACGATGGGCGGCGGCCTCTTCGTCGACCCAGTCCGCCTCCTCCCACGTCACGCCCCGGCCCCCGGGCACCTTGCGCGTCGGCCCCGGCCGATACAGCGTGCAGGCTTTCGGACCATAGCAGAACGTCTCGAAACGATAGCGGATCTCATCGAGCTTCCACGGGTCGATGATGATGTCCACCGGCATCCGGCAGCCCCAGAGGCACGCCCGGCACCTGGACTCGTAGGTCTTCGAGTCGAGCCGCCGATGGCCCCGTTCCCGGTAGACCGGCAGCTCGGGTGGAACCCCAGCCAGGGCGGCGGCGGCGCCTCTGGCCCGCGAGTCAGCAGCTTGAGCCGCGCCGTCTTGTAAAAGTTCACCGGCTCGGTGCGAGGGTCGGCGACTGGGATCGATTCGCCCTGGACAACGTCGCCGGCCCGGAAGCGATGCTTGGCCTGTGACGACATCCCGATGCCCACGAGGACTTCGCCGCGCTGCCCGCCGGTGGTGCCGTCGAGCCGGAGGGCGGGCCCCATCCCTCTGACCCGGTGTTCGCCCACGCAAGGGGGCGGATCGGGGGTATGATCCACGCCAGACCGAGATCCCCTGGAGGCCGTCCATGCTCACGACCGGTCAGACCGAGGCCCGGAAGCTGCACGGGAGCCTGCCCCACCCGATCATCGACGCCGACGGTCACTGGGTCGAGTACCTGCCCCACATGCGCGCAGAGTTCCGGCGCATCGGCGGCGACACCGCCGTCGAGGCGCTGGACTTCGCCAGTCGGCGCATCCCCGCCTCGCTCGGGATGTCCGTGGCGGAGCGGAGCCGGCGCCGGATCGGGCAGGAGGCGTTCTGGTTCCTGCCGACCAAGAACACGCTCGACCGGGCGACGGCCATGCTGCCGCGGCTCATGTACGAGCGGCTCGACGATCTGGGCCTCGACTTCACCGTCATCTATCCCACCAACGGCCTCGGCTACCACCGCGTGCCCGACGCCCGGCTTCGCCGCGCGCTCTGCCGCGCCTACAACGTGTTCACCGCCGATCAGTTCCGGCAGTTCAACGACCGGATCATCCCGGCCGCGATCATTCCCGTGCACACGCCGGAGGAGGCGATCGAGGAGCTCGAGTTCGCGTCGAGGCAGCTCGGCCTCCGGGTCGTCATGATGGGCGGCCTCGTCCGCCGCCCCGTGCCCGCGCTGGCCGAGGAGCACCCCGAGGCCTCGAAGCTCATCGAGTGGTACGACGTGCTCGGCATCGATAGCCCCTACGACTACGACCCGGTGTGGCAGAAGTGCCGCGAGCTGCGCATCGCGCCAAGCTTCCACAACGGGGCGCGCTCGATCCTCCTGCGGAACTCGCCGTCGAACTTCTGCTACAACCACATCGGCCACTTCGCCTCCGCCGGCCACGCCCTCTGCAAGGCGCTCTTCTTCGGCGGGATCACGCGGCGCTTCCCGGACCTGAACTTCGCCTTCCTCGAGGGCGGGGTGGGCTGGGCCTCCATGCTCCTGGCCGACCTCATCGGCCACTGGGAGAAGCGCAACCCGGAGGGGCTCGAGAACACGAAGCCGGGCAACCTCGATCGGGCCCGGCTGCTGGAGCTGGCCACGAAGTACGGGCGGGAGGCGGTGGTGGACCTGGTCCGACGCGGGGAAGGGCTCGACGACAATGGGGACGGCACCGGCGGCGTCGCGGACCTGGACGACTACTCGCGCTGCGGGATCCGGAGCAAGCAGGACCTCCTCGACCTCTTCGCGCCGCGCTTCTACTTCGGCTGCGAGGCCGACGATCCGACCAACGCGTGGGCGTTCAACCGAAAGCTGAGCCCGATGGGCGCGCGCCTCAACGCGCTCTTCAGCTCCGACATCGGCCACTTCGACGTCCCCGACATGGCCGGGGTGGTGCCGGAGGCGTACGAGATGGTCGAGCACGGGCTCATCACCGCCGACGACTTCCGCGACTTCATGTTCGAGAACTCGGTGCGCTTCTGGGGCGAGGTGAACCCGGACTTCTTCAAGGGCACGGTCGTGGAGAAGGCCGCGGCCGCGGTGCTCGCCCGGAGGGCCCCATGATCACCGCCACCGTCCGCTACCAGCTCCCGCCCCACATCGACCGCGCCGCCTGCCGCGAGCACTTTCACAAGATCGCGCCCGGCTTCCAGCACGTGAAGGGGCTGATCAGCAAGCACTTCATCTGGAGCGAGAGCGGCTGGGCGGGAGGCGTCTACCAGTGGGAGACGCGCGAGGACGCCCAGATCTTCTACGGCGGGGCGTGGCTCGACGGCATCGTCGAGCGCTACGGCATGCGCCCGCAGATCGAGCTCTATGAGGTCTTCGCGCTGACCGACAACGCGAGCGGCCGCGTCGCGCTCTTCCAGGAGGATGCGCATCTCGCCGAGCGGGAGCGCGGCGGCTGAACGCGACGCCGCGGACGCTGGTGATGGACAATCTCCGGCCGGATCCGGAAGGGCCCGCCCCTTCGCAAGGGTCCAGGATGAGGGACGCCGGGCTCGTCGGCGTGGGTGTGGTCCTCGGCTGGCTGGCGAGCAAGACCTGGAGCGACCCCGGGTGCCAGCTGGGTCTGGTCGTCTTCCTGGTCGCCACGGCCCTCATGACCCTGGGCTTCCTTCTCGCGGTGGTCGGTCACGGAAGGGATCCGGGCGCTGGCGATCCCGATGAAGATGACAAGGAGGATCATTCCTGAAGCCCCCGCGCTTGACACCGCCCGGCCGCGCGACTAGGCTCTCGCTCATTCCAACGCCGAGACCCCCAGACCATGTCTCCTGACGACCCGCGCGCGATCCTCCACTAGATGCCCCAGACCAAGCTCGTCGGGGTCGACGTCGGCGGCACCTTCACGGATCTGGCGCTCGTCGACGAGGCCACCGGCGAGGTACGGGTGGCCAAGGTCCCGACCACGGTGGCCAACCAGGCCGGCGGCGTGCAGGCGGCCCTGGCCGGCGCGGCGGCGGGGGCGGTCGAGGTGGCGGTGATCGTCCACGGGACGACCACCGCGACCAACGCGCTGCTCGAACGCAAGGGCGCCCGCACCGGGCTCATCACCACGCGCGGCTTCCGCGACGTGCTCGAGCTGGGCCGGCGGACGCGGCCCACGCCCTACGGGCTCAAGGGCACGTTCGAGGCGCTCATCCCGCGCGATCTCCGCCTCGAGGTGGACGAGCGGGTCGACGCCGAGGGCCTGGTGGTCACGCCGCTGGCCCTCGACCAGATGCGCGAGGCGGTCCTGCGCCTCCGCGCGCAGGGCGTCGAGGCCCTGGTCATCCACTTCATGCATTCGTATCTGAACGACGCGCACGAGCGCCAGGCGCGCGAGATTGCCGCCCCGCTGTGGCCCAACGCCTACATCACGGTGGGATCCGAGCTCCTGCCCGAGTACCGCGAGTTCGAGCGCGGCACGACCGCGGCCATCAACGGGTTCGTGCAACCGGTCATCGACCGCTACCTGCGCACGCTGGCCGCCGACCTGGCGCGTCAGGGCTACCGGCGCGAGCTGCTCATCATGCAGGGCAACGGCGGCACCATGTCGGTGGACCTGGCCGGGCGCCACGCGGTGAGCACGCTCATGTCGGGCCCGGCGGCGGGCGTGAAGGCCGCCGCCTACACCGCGCTGGCGGCCGGGCATCGCAACATCATCAGCTGCGACATGGGCGGGACCAGCTTCGACGTCGGCGTCATCCGCGACGGGCGGCCCGCGCTCACCGCGGACAAGGAGCTGGGCTACGGCCTGCCCGTGCGCGTGCCGATGATCGACATCCACACCATCGGCGCCGGCGGCGGCTCCATCGCGCGCGTGAACTCGGCCGGCATCCTGCAGGTCGGGCCCGAGAGCGCCGGGGCCGATCCCGGGTCGATCTGCTACGGGCGCGGGGGCGAGGAGCCCACCATCACCGACGCCAACCTGCTGCTCGGGCGCCTCAACCCGGCCGGGTTGCTCGGCGTGGATCGGACCGCCCAGCTCGATCGCATCCGCGAGATCTTCGACAAGAGGATCGGGGCCCATCTCGGCCTCGGCCCGGACGAGGTGGCCAGCGCGATCGTGCGGGTGGCCAACGACAAGATGGCCGGGGCCATCCGCCTGGTGTCGCTCCAGCGCGGCCACGACCCGCGCGACTTCGTGCTCTTCGCCTTCGGCGGCGCGGGCCCGCTGCACGCGGTGGCCCTGGCCCGCGAGCTGGCGATCCCGCGGGTGCTGGTACCGGCCCGGCCCGGGATCACCTCGGCCCTGGGCTGCCTGGTGGCCGACGTGCGCCACGACTTCGTGAAGACGGTCAACCAGGGCGTGCTGCGCCTGGACCTGGCCGAGGCGCACCGCATCCTCGCCGCGCAGGTGGACGAGGGGCGTCGGCTGCTGGCCTCCGAAGGGGTGGAGGTCGAGACGGTGAGCGTCCAGCACGAGGCGGACATGCAGTTCGTCGGGCAGACCCACGTGCTGACCGTGCCCGTCGCGCGGACCGACTTCGCGCGCGAGGATCTGATGCGCGCCTTCGAGGCCGCGTACTGGGAGCGCTTCGAGGTGGAGCTGCGCGAGATGCGCGCCCAGGTCGTGAGCCTGCGCACCGCGGTGATCGGCCGGCGCCGCCCGGTGTCGCTCCAGGGCCTCATCGCGCTGGAGCCCGCGCCGGCGGGCGGGGCCGTGCCGGCGGACCGCCGCCGCGCTTGGTTCGACGGGGAGTGGCGCGACACGCCGGTGTACCGGCGCGAACAGCTCGGCGTCGGCGCGCAGCTCACCGGGCCGGCCATCGTCGAGCAGCTCGATTCCACCACCGTGATCGAGCCGGGGGACCGGGTGCGCGTGGATGCGCTCGGCAACCTCGAGATCACCGTCCGGGGTTTACCATGACGATCGATCCGGTCACGCTGGTCGTCGTGCAGAACGGCCTGCAGCAGGTGGCGAGCGAGATGGACCTCACGTTCGAGCGGGCCGCGTTCTCGCCGGTCATCTCCGAGGGTTTCGATCGCTCCGACGGCATCTACGCCCGCGACAACGGCGAGGTCATCGCCCAGGGGGAGCTGGGGCTGCCCATCTTCGTGGGTGTCATGCAGTTCACGACGCGCGCGGTGATCGACCACGTGAAGGCGGCGGCGGAGCCGCTCCGGCCCGGCGACATCTTCATCGTCAACGATCCCTACTGCGGCGGCACCCATCTGATGGACGTGAAGATGGTGAAGCCGTACTTCTACCGCGGCGAGCTCTGGGCCTACCTGTCGAACACCGGCCACTGGCCCGACACCGGCGGCGCGGTGCCCGGCGGCTTCTCCACGCGGGCGACCGAGGTCCAGCAGGAGGGCCTGCGGCTGCCGCCGGTGAAGCTCTTCCGCGAAGGCGTGATGCAGCCCGACATCCTCAGCATCATCCTCGCCAACATCCGGGTCCCCGAGGAGCGGATCGGCGACATCAAAGCCCAGGTGGCCGCGCTCACCGTGGGCGAGAAACGCCTCACCGCGCTGCTCGACCGCTACGGCGAGCCGACCGTGACCGCGTGCATCGCCGAGCTGCGCCGGCGCTCGGATCTGATGATGCGGGCGCACATCGCCAAGATCCCGGACCGCGCCTACTCGGGCGAGGCCTTCGTGGACTCGGACGGCGTGGACCCCGACCCGCTGGCCATCCGGCTCCGGCTGCGGAAGGACGGCACGGATCTCCACTTCGACTTCTCGGAGTCGAGCGGGCCGTGCCGCGGACCGCTGAACAGCGTGATCGCCACCACCAAGGCCGCGGTGTACCTGGCCATCAAGCACGTCTTCCCGGACGTGCCGATCAACGCCGGCTGCTTCGAGCCCCTGCACATCGCCGATCCGCACGGGACCTTCCTCTACGCCCGCTACCCGCGGCCGGTCTCGGGCTGCGCCGCCGAGGTGAGCTCGCGCATCGCGGAGTCGGTGTTCACGACGCTGGCGCAGGCCATCCCCGACGACCTCTTCGCCGCCCCCGCCGGCACGAGCGGCAATCTCACGCTCGGGGGATACGACCCTCTGAAAGAACGGCACTACATCATGTACGTCTTCAGCGGCGGCGGCTACGGAGGTAGCGCCGACGGCGACGGGCTCACCAACGGCTGCTCGACCATCGGCATCTCCAAGACGCAGCCCACCGAGGTGCTCGAGCAGCACTACCCGATACTGTTCGAGCGCTACGCCCTGCGCGAGCGCTCGGGCGGGGCGGGGAAGACGCGCGGGGGCTTCGGAGTGGACTACCGGATCCGGATCCGCCGCGGCGAGGCCCTGCTCTCGTTTCTCATGGACCACAGCCGCTTCGGGCCGCCCGGCCTCTTCGGCGGCCGCGACGGCGCGCCCAACGAGGTGATCGTGACCCGCCAGGGCGGCGACTACGTCTCCCCGCACCTGTCGAAGGACGAGGACATCCGCGTCGTGGGCGGCGACGCCATCTCCGTGCGCACGCCGGGCGGCGGGGGCTACGGCGATCCCTGGCAGCGGGATCCCGCGCTGGTCGCGCGCGACGTGGCGCGCGGGTACTTCACGGCCGCCGACGCCCTCCGCGACTACGGCGTCGTCCTGGCCGCCGACGATCCACCCGCCCTCGACGACCGCGCCACCGATGAGCTCCGTCGCCGGGGCCGTGCGAGCCTCAGTGCATGACGAGGCCGCCGTCGACGCTGATGGCCTGGCCCGTCATGTAACCGGCCTTGCTCCCGGCGAGGAAGCCGATCACGTTCGCCACGTCCTCCGGCCGTTCCATCCGGCCCAGGGGGACGGTGGCCAGGCGCCGGCGGGTGAACTCTGCGGGCGGCACGCCGGACAGCGCGCCGAGCTCCGTGGCCACGCTCGTCCACATGTCGGTCTCGACGAAACCCGGGCAGACACAGTTCACCCGGATGCCGTCGGCGGCGTGTGCCAGGGCGAGGCTCTTGGTGATGCTGATCACGGCCGCCTTGCTGGCGTTGTAGGGAAGGTTGTTGGCGCTGCCGACCTTGCCCGCCATCGAGGCCAGGTTGACGATCACCCCGCTCTTCTGCGCGATCATGGTCGGCAGCACGGCCTGGCTGGCGAAGAAGACCGCCCTGGCGTTGATGCTCAGCACCGTGTCCCAGTGATCCTCCGTGATCTGCAGCGTCGAGGCGGCCCGGTAGATCCCGGCATTGTTCACGAGGATGTCGAGGCGACCGAATGCCCCTCGGGTCCGCTCGACCATGGCCGTGAGGTCAGTCCGTCGGGTGACATCGGTCGGCACGGCGAGCGCGCGGCGCCCGAGCGCGGTCACCTCGCCGGCGGTGCGCTCGGCCCCGGGCTTGTCGAGCTCAGCGACGACGACGTCGGCGCCCATCCGGGCCAGCTCGAGCGCAGTGGCGCGGCCGATCCCGCGGCCGGCGCCGGTGACGATCGCGGTCTGTCCTTGCAGCTCCATTCCAGTTTGGCTCCTCCCCAGGGGTTCTCTCGACAGGGATACTGCGGTGGCGGTGCGGCACTGTCAAGGCGGCATGATCGCGGTACTGTATCCCGACGCAACCCTGACCGGTTTCCCGCCGACTTCATGTTTCGCCTGGCGACGGTGGAGGCGGCCGCTTTGAGATCACAAACTGTGATCTCAAACGTTGGTCGTGGTGGATCTGGCCCTCGCCGGCATCCAGCACCCGGCGGACGTAGTCGCGAAAAGGAACCCGCTCAGCGGGGCGCAGGACATCCGCGGTCCGCGCCAGCGCCTCTCCGAGCGCCAGCGTCTCCGTCTCGTTCATGGAGCCCTACGACCCCACCAGCACGATGCACACCGCCTGCGCCGCCTGCTCGATCACGTCCCGCGGCGCCCGGGCTGCCGGCCGCTCACCGGGCGCGCTCAACCCGCGCGGCACATCGAACAGCGGCGTCGCGTAGTCGATCTTCACCGCCCAGTTGAGGTTCTGCGGGAGGGCCCCGGTGTCGCGGGCGAACTCCTCATCGCTCACGGCCGCGGTCACGATGCCGAGCACCGTCCCCTCCATCGTCAAGACGGGGCTGCCGGAGCTCCCGGGCTGCGTCGGCGCGCTGATGAGCAGCCGCGCGGCCTCGCGGCCCGCGCCGGTCAGCGAGCTGATGGCCCCGCCGGAGAACTTGGGCTCGGTGCCCAGGTGTCGGGCGGCCGGGAAGCCCATGGTGAACACGGCATCGCCGGCGCGGGCGGAGCGCGGATCGGCGACCGGCAGATAGGGCGTCCCGGTGAGTGGTGTGTGCAGTACCGCCAGGTCCAGGTGCTGGCTGCGCTCCCCGAGCCTGGCTGTGACCAGGTCATAGCCCTGGCAGCGCACCTTGATCGTGTTCCCCCCTTCGACCACGTGGAACGCGGTCAGGACCAACCCGTCGGACCGGACCAGGAACCCGGTGCCCTGGGACACCTCCGGCGCCAGCTTGGACATCGGCTTCGCGGGCACGTGCGACGACGCGCACCCGACCAGGACCGTGGTCAGCATGAGCAGCAGGGCGATGCAACGCGGAATGCATGAAAGAGCAGGCATGAGGGCCTCCTGGTCTCAGCATGCCGCGGCGTTGCGACAGGGAAGGTCACACAGCCTGACCATGAAAATCGAACACGACAGTTTCGAATTTCATGGTACAAGTGCTCGCATGGTCGCCCGAGCCGCCCGCCTCGCCGAGCTTCGCGCGGCGCTCAGGCGCAGCCGTGTGGTGGCGCTCATCGGTCCGCGCCAGTCTGGCAAGACCACCCTGGCGCGTCAGATCGTGCCCACCGGCTCGCTCAACTACTTCGACCTCGAGGATCCGGTGAGCCTCGCGCGGCTGGCCGAGCCCATGACGACGCTGGCGCCACTGCGGGGCACGGTTGTCATCGACGAGATCCAGCGCCGCCCCGATCTGTTCCCGACGCTCCGAGTACTTGCGGATCGGCGGCCGGTTCCCGCGCGATTCCTGATCCTCGGCAGCGCCTCGCCGGAGCTATTGCGTCAGTCCGCCGAGACTCTGGCGGGGCGCATCGAGACGATCACTCTCACGGGCTTTTCGCTGGCGGAGATTGGCCCCCGCGTGATGGACCGGCACTGGCGCCGCGGCGGGTTTCCGCCCGCGTTCCTGGCCCGATCGGACGCCGCCAGCCTGACCTGGCGGCAACAGTTCATGCGCACCTTTCTGGAGCGTGATCTGCCCGGACTCGGTGTCTCCCTCCCGGCCGCGGCGTTGATGCGCTTCTTCACGATGATCGCCCACTATCACGGTGGCATCTGGAACGCGGCCGATCCCGCGCGGTCGCTGGGCGTGAGCGAGCCCACCGTGCGCCGCTATCTCGACCTCTTCACGGGGCTGTTTCTCGTGCGCCAGCTTCCCGCCTGGCACGAGAACCTGGGTAAACGGCAGGTGAAGGCGCCCAAGGTGTACATCCGCGACAGCGGGTTGCTCCACGCCTTGCTGGGCCTGGCCACGCCGCGCGAGCTGCTATCCCATCCCAAGATGGGCGCCTCATGGGAGGGTTACGTGCTTGAAGAGGTGCTGCATGCGGTCAGGCCCGAGGGCGCCTATTTCTGGGCGACCCACACGGGTGCCGAGCTCGACCTGCTTCTCTTCAAGGCCGGCCGCCGCTACGGTGTGGAAGTGAAGCGCCAGGACGCTCCCCGCCTGACGCCCTCGATGCGGGTCGCGCTCGACGATCTCAAGCTGGCGCACCTGACGGTCTTGTACCCGGGTGCGCGCCGCTACGCGCTGAACGATCGTGTGACAGTCGTCCCTGCGGTGGAGCTCGCAGGCGGCAAGCCCGAGGCGGTGATCGCCGGTTCGCGGTCCTCTGGGTCCCGGCGCCTGCCTCACTGATTTTTCATCTGCTGCGACCCTCCCTGTCACACTTCGGATACACGCTGGGTCCTCCACAACACCAAAGGAGGATCCGCCCATGCTCGAGCTGAAGGACGTCCCCGAGGTCGCCCAGTTCCTCGCCACCCTCCTGACCGGCGAGCCCATGACCCATGTCGCCCTCGCCGTCATCCCGCTCCTCGCCCCGAACCTCGACGACCCCGACTGGCTCACGCTGGAGGAAGCCGGCGACCGCGCCCGCGTCACCGAGGTGAGCGAGGCCGGCAGCGTCCCGTTCCTCCAGGTAGCAAACGGGGCCGCCCGGCCGCATCGCCACTCCTTGGGTCGAGTGTCTACGCGGAGCCGCCCAACCTTGCGCAAGGCGCGGAAGTCCACAGCGTCACCGTGGCCGCCGCCTTCACCGCGATGTCCTGAGGTACGAGCCCGAGGGATGCCATTTCTAAGCTCGGGCGTCGGATTCGCCCAGGCAGGCCAGAACATAGCTTCGCGTTTCCTTGTCCTCGAACCACAGATAGCAGCCGAAGATCACTCGGGTGAGCAGGATGCGGTACGCCTGGACGAGCGACTGCCGAAGCTTCGCATGCGCTGCGCCGTCGTGGCGTTCCCGGCGGGCCGCCCGCACACTCGTGAGGAGGCCGCTGTCGTGCACTTGGTCGAGATTCACCTGCCAGCGCGCACCGCGCCTCACGAGATCGCTCAGCCACAACACGCCCGTGTGATCGAAGTCGAATCCACGCACGACGTACGGGCAGCCGACTTCGCACAGCGGATCGTCGCGCATCTCGGTGCCTTGTGGCGCCTGAATGAACCACGTGTAGTTGGTGCCGTTCTGTGGAATGAAGTTCCACACCTTGCTCCAGTGACGGATCTGCCGATCGTCGAGGTAGCGCTCATGGAAGTCCTGCTGGGGCGGTGGCAGTGCATGAGGTCGGGCCGCGCCCTTTGTCTTCCACGGGCGCGCATAGCTCGCGAGCAGGCGGGCACTACGTCCGGCAGCGACGCGCTCACGGAGCGCCGATTCAAGCGCCGCCGGGCTATCCAGAATACGGAAGTCGAGCACCTGGCGCCACACCCGTGCGAGAGACGCAGCTCGGTCGGGCGGATCGCCACGGAGCACGGACTCTACCCACGCGACATACTCGGTCGACCCTGCGCAGCGGAACTGGGCGCCCTCGAGGGATATGCGGTCTGTCACCTGCGCGCCGAGCTCGGTCGCCCAACGCCGGATGTCCTCCAGCGTCGTGTTCTCACGATCACGAAAGCCTTGCTCGGCATCGAGGAGGAAGATGGAGACTGTCGAAGAGCGGATGACGTGCCACGCGAGCGGGCCAAGAGTCGGGGCGAAACCGAACTGGCCCCGGCCCTCCACATGCTCAGGGTTGATAAGGGCGTGTGCCTCATCGACGATCGATACGAGGTACTGCTCATCCTGCGCCCCGTCCTGAAACGGGATGCCACGATTGCGGAGGAGCTTGATGCTCTCCCGCCAAGTAGTGGGATCCTTCGCGAAGTCTTTGCCAAGGCGCTTTCGCAGCTGACCAAGAGTGTGCGTCGTGACGGGTACATAGCTGGCTGCTCGCTTGACCACGCCGCGCGCGGCGCGCGTGCGGGCTGCAGTCTGGAACAGTTCCGACCAGTTGCTGGTCTGTGCCGTCGACGTGGTAGTCAGCACCACGCCACCGTCGGGGAGCCGCTTGTCGGTGACGAATGTCGCCCAGATGCGTGCGGCGAGCACGGACTTGCCTGAGCCGGGAGGGCCTTCGATCAAGATGACCTGCCTGCGCTGAGCGCCCTGCCCGAGCACGTTGTCTTCGATGCGAGCGCGAACCGTTGCGTAAGCGCGGCGCTGGTTGTCGAGCAGCCCGAAGGGACCCTTGTCTGGCTTGAGGATCTGCTCTCCGATCTGCCGCACGAAGCCCCGATCCTGACGGTAGCGTCCGTCAGCGAAATCTTGCGCGAAGGTCGCGTCGGGCACGCTAATGCGGTGCGAGAGGTACTCTGCTAGTGCTTCGCGTACGATTGCCGGCGCCATCGTGAAGCAGGGATATTCTCGGACGAGGCGATCGTTCGGCGACTCGACGTAGCGGTCGGCGAAGTAGTCGCGGGTGAACAACACGCAACCCTGCACGTCTGCTCCGTGGTCTTGCACGGCGGAATGGAACCGTCGACAGTACTCGACGTAGCCACGCACCTGATCCGCTGGGTGCAGTACGAGCTGGCCGGCGCGCTCCATCAGGCCCTCGTATGGCCCCGGTCGATCGCCGCGAGTCAGCCAGTCCTTGAGCTCGACCACGACGGCCGTGGGCCGGTCAGCCCGTCGGCCGAGCAGTACGGCGTCACACCAGGAAGAGGCTGCGGGCAGCTGGTACTCGAGTGCCACATAGCCGGTCCCGGCGAAGTACAGATGGAGGTGGGCGAGCGCAGGTTCTGCGATCGCCTCCGCTAGCTTGGGCAGGGACATTCTCCAGGAGTCGGCCTCGTCCGGGCCGCCTCGACCCGTGAGCGCCTGGAGGCGTACGACAAGAGGCTCGATGTCTCTCCCGAGGGCCTGTCGAAACTCGGCTACCGTCATCAGCATTGGCGCGAATCCTTCTCTCCTGGTGTCGTTCTGGCCGCCGTCTTCGCCTGCTGTAGCGCCAGCCGCTCGCCCAGCGCGGCCCGGGCTCACGCGGCTCCATTGTAGGTTCCGGGATCGCTTGTCGGGTGTACTTGGTGACCGTGTAAGGACATTCCTCACATATCCATCATGGGCCTTGCTCTACCGCTTAGTGGAGCTTCCGGCAGGGCGTGCGTGCGGCGCGTGAACTCCTCCTCGGCAAGGATCGACTCTGTTGACGCCCAGTGTGCCGCACGGCCGAAACGCAGAAGGTGACAAGTCCCGGAGGAAGACTCGGCAAACGGACCTTTCGGGGCACCGGCGCATACGGCTAGGCCACAGCCCGTCGCGGGCCGGGCGGTAGATGTTCGTGGCCTCAAGCTCGCCAAGGCGTCGGTGAACGAGACGATGGACATCCAGGGCCAGCGGCGCGCCCTCGAGGCGGCGTTCAAGAACTACATGCTGACCATTCCCCACCGGCAGGCGCTCGGCACCTACGGCGCGGCGGCGCGGGCCAAGGGAGTGAAGGACCGGATCAAGGTGCGGGACGCGAAGTTTGGGGACGCCGCCGGCGGGTAGCTCGAGGAGCGCTCTGCCACCACGTACCGGCTCGACCTGGCCCGTCCTTCCGCTTTTCCGGGTGCTCGAATTTCCAGCGATGGAGGTCGGTGCACAGTAAGGGCATCGCCCTCCACAATGTTCTCACTCGCTCGTCCCGGATGGGGAGTGGTAAGATGTCCCGCGGCTTGCCGGTAGATTTTGTGCCATGTTTCGTGGCATTTGAAGCAAACGTGAGAGGCTATGCTCGCTCACACGCATGTGTGTGTGTGGATGTGCATGGCGATTGACGTGTGCCTATCGCGTAAGAGTACCGGTGAGTCGTTTCACTCGAATCATGTCTAGACTTGCCTCGTTGAAGGCGGCCACGTCGCTTAGCGACGTGGCCGAAGTGCTAGAGTTCAAGCCTCAAGCCCTTTCGTACATCTTGTACAAACAACCAGAGGCTAAGAAGTACGGCTCTACCGGCTTTCGTGTGGGTAAAGATCCAGGCCCCCGCAGTGGAAGTAGATCGCCGTCTTGAAGTGCTCGGCGTTGCGAAA
>Ga0187893_10009523_pt1 | contig 14904 bp, 8 predicted proteins | sample MA1701074metaG_FD_139574 | JGI IMG/M metagenome (GOLD analysis project Ga0187893, IMG submission 139574) | White microbial mat communities from a basaltic lava cave in the Kipuka Kanohina Cave System on the Island of Hawaii, USA - MA170107-4 metaG ...
CGGCTGCACAGCGGCAAGCGGCGCCTCGACCTCCTTTGGTTCCTCGGCGACGACGCCCGTCTTCACCTCCCCCTTGCGGCGCGACCAGCGGGCCAGGAATCCTTCGTCGTTCGCCATCACGGCTTGGCCCGCTCGGCGGGCGGCAGGAACGATTGCGGGCGCCGCCGCTGCTTCGGCTCGGGCTTGTAGTGCGCATCGGTGTAAGTGGCCAGCCAGTCGCGCAACTCGTCGCACAGCGGCACGTTGTCGACGCGCTCCTGCGCGTCGAGCCAGCGTCCCGCTTCGTTGTATGAAAGGCTCACCGAGACCGGGAACGCCGATGCCGCATCCTCGTCGGCGATGCGCCACATCACGAACCAGACCGGGTTGCCCGAGGTCAGGTTCAGAAAGTAGCCCTCGCCCTCGTCGGCGAAAAGCTCGAGCCTGAAGCCAGGGTGCAGCCAGCGCGCGAAGCGACCGTCGTCGTGCAGGCGGCGCGGCTCGGCGCCGAAGGCGGCTTCGTTCGGTACGACTTCGGCGACGCGGAAGCGCCAGTCCTCCCACCGGTTCGGCTTGGCCTCGCGCTCGATCACGACGGCCACCTCGACTGCGGGCCGCTCGACCATTTCAGGTTGTCTTCGAGATCGAGATGGTCGGGAACTTCGACGAGAAGTCCTTCGCGCGCTGCGCGATCTTCACCGCGACCTGGCGCGCGACCGCCCTGTAGATCTGCGCGATCTCGCCGTCCGCGTCGGCGACGACCGGCGGGCGGCCCGAGTCGGACTGCTCGCGGATCGACATCGACAGCGGCAGCGCGCCGAGGTAGTCGACCTTGTACTCGGCGGCCATGCGCTTGCCGCCCTCGGCGCCGAAGATGTGCTCGGCGTGCCCGCAGTTCGGGCACACGTGCACGGCCATGTTCTCGACCAGCCCGAGGATCGGCACGCCGACCTTCTCGAACATCTTCAGACCCTTCTTCGCGTCGAGCAGCGCGATGTCCTGCGGCGTCGTGACGATCACCGCGCCGGTGAGCGGGACGCGCTGCGACAAGGTGAGCTGGATGTCGCCGGTGCCGGGCGGCATGTCGACCAGCAGGTAGTCGAGGTCTGCCCAGTTCGTCTGGCGCAGCAGCTGTTCGAGCGCCTGCGTCGCCATCGGCCCGCGCCAGATCATCGGGTTGTCGGCGTCGACCAGGAAGCCGATCGACATCACCTGCACGCCGTAGTTCTCCATCGGCTCCATCGTCTGGCCATCTGCGGATTCGGGGCGGCCCTCGATGCCCATCATCGTCGGCTGGCTCGGGCCGTAGACGTCGGCGTCGAGGATGCCGACCTTGGCACCCTCGGCGGCGAGCGCGAGCGCGAGGTTGGCCGCGGTCGTGCTCTTGCCGACTCCGCCCTTGCCCGACGCGACCGCCACGATGTTCTTCACCTTCGGCAGCAGCTGCACCCCGCGCTGCACCGCGTGCGGGATGATCTTCGTCGCGAGGTTGACGCTGACGTTGTTGACGCCGGGCACGCTGCGCGCCGCGGCGATCAGGCTCTTGCGCAGCGCCGCGAGCTGGCTCTTCGCCGGATAGCCCAGCTCGATATCGAACGCGACGTCGCCTTCATCGACGCGCAGGTTCTTCAGCTGCTTGGTGCTGATGAAGTCCTTGCCGGTGTTCGGGTCGGTGACGAGGCGGATCGCTTCGGTCAGGCTCTGTTCGTTGGGTGCCATGGACGCTTCGGCTCGGTGCGGGTCGAGATTTTAGCGGGCGCCGTCGCGTGCGCTCGCGCCCTCAATCCGCGCCGCCGAACCGATAGCGAAGCCCGACCCAGTACGAGCGCGGTGCCCCCGGGGTGACGAACTGCTCGTTGCGCCGGTCGGCGGGCGCAAGCAAGGTACCCGACGCGTCGAACGCGTTCTCGGCCAGCGCCGAAGACGTCGCGTACTTGCGGTCGAACACGTTGTTGACCTTCGCGCTGAGCGACCAGCCGCGCGCGACGCGCCAGCGCGCGTCGAGGTTCAGTAGCGCGAACTTCGAGACGGTGCCGGAGCCGTTGAACTCTGCCCCGTCGGGGCTGTGCCGGTTGTTCTCGTTGCCGCGCGCGAACTGCCCCGAGTAGGCGACGACGTTGGCCCCGATGCGCAACGCCTCGAGCGGTCGGAACCCGGCGTCGAGCTTCAGCGTATGGCGCGGGATGTTCGGGATGCGGTCGCCGGGGCGCACCTCGATCTCGTCTTCGCCGGCGCAGTTCGGGCTCGTCTCCGCGCTGCTGTTGGTCTCGGCAAAGACGCACGCCGCCGACTCGAACGTCGCCGCCACGTACCCGTAGCCGACGCCGTAGTCGAACGCGCCGGCGCGGCCGCTCGCGCCCAGCTCGATCCCCTTGCGCAGTGTCTTGCCGAAGTTCTGGAAGAAGCCGGCCGCGAGCGTGTTGCTGACGAACAGGATGTCGTCGCGGTTCTGCGTGCGAAACAGCGACACGTTCCAGCGCCCCGCCTCGCCGAACGTGCCGCGCACGCCCGCTTCGATGGTGCGCGAGACGACCTGCTCGAGCGGCGGGTCGGACTGCAGCGCGTTCGGCAGCACGCAGGGATTCGCCGGGTCCGAACAGCCGAGTTCGATCGGGCTCGGCGCGCGGTTGCCCTGGCTCGCTCCGCCGAAGACGGTGAGCGACGGCGTCGCCTGCCAGCTCGCGCCGAGCGCCGGGTTGAACTTCTTGTACGTCGCGCTCGCGTCGAGCGTGGTCGGCAGCCCGAGGCTGGCGCGACCGACATCGACCGTTTCCACCTTCGTGCGGTTGTAGCGGCCCGACGCGGTGATGTGCAGGTTGGGCGCCAGCGAGTACGTGTCGGTCGCGTAGAGGCTGTTGGTGCGGCTGCGGCCGGTGATCGCCGCGTTCACCTCGGGCTCTTCGGCCGGGATCACCGCGCGCGTCGCGTCGAGATCGCCCTCGGCCTCGGTCTGCTCGAAGTCGGCCTTCGAGCGATCGTGCGACGCGCCGATCGTCAGCTGGTTGGACCGGGTCGCGCGCGTCCACTGCAGCGCCAGCCCGCTACCGCGGGTTTGCGTCGCCGTCCTGTTCTCGACGCCGCTCTCGGTGACCAGCGGCGGGTCGAAGTCGTCGTTGAGGTCGCCGTTCAACGTGTCGGTGTCGAGCCGCCGCACGTACGCGGTGCCGGCAAGCGTGTCGGTGGCGCTGAGCGAGAAGGAGACATTCAGCGCGAGGTTCGTCAGTTCGTTGCGCGTCTGGTCGGGCCGCGTGTAGATCGATTCGCGGCGCACCGCGAGCAAGGTCTCGGGCACGAGGCCGTTGCCGATCAGGTCGTTGTCGGCGTACGTGAGCGCCAGATCCCACGACCAGTTGCCGAGCCTCTGGCCGCCCTTGACAAAGACCTGCCTGATCTCCGAAGGCGAGAAGTCGCGCCAGCCGTCCTCCTCGAAGTAGCTGCCCGCCACGAACAGGTGCGCGCTCTCGCCGAGCCTTCTGCCGTGCGAAGCCTCGAGGCTCCTGCGCTTCCACGACCCTGCGCCGGCTTCGGCCTGCGTGCCCGGATCGGTCAACCCGCTTTTCGTGCGCACGACGAGCGCGCCGCCGAGGGTGTTGAGGCCGAACACCGGGTTCGACCCCGGCATCACGACGATGCTCGCGATGGCCGCCTTCGGAATCAGGTCCCAGTTGACGACGTCGCCGAACGGCTCGTTGACGCGCACGCCGTCGACGAACACCGACAACCCCTGCGGTTGACCGAGCAGCGGACTGGCGGTGAAGCCGCGATAGTTCACTTCGATCTGGTACGGGTTGCCCTGCGTCTCGTTGACGTTCACGCTGCCCGCATGGCGGTTCAGCAGCTCGGGCACGTTGAGCGGATCGAGCTCCTCGAGACGCTGCGCGCCGAACACCTGCACGTTGGCCGGGATGCGGTCGCGCGGCACGAGCCCGGAGCCGAGCGGCGTGGTGCCGACCACCTCGACCGGCGGCAATTGCTGTTGCGCACCGGCGGCGAGAGCGCTCGCCGCCAGGCAGCAGCCAAGGCAGGAGCGTGCGGCAGCGCGTCGCGTCATGGCATCTCCAGAAGGGTGCGCAAACGTAGCCAGCGCCGGCTCCCCGATCCAGGGAAGACTTCCCGACGCTGCGACGGCTTTCCCGAACCTCGCAAACCCTCATGCCGGCCGATCGTCCGGGGGCTGGCCCCAGGAAGCGGTGCTCGAAGCAGCCGGCCCAGGACTACAGCGCCTGCCCCGACGACTTGATCACGCCGGTGCGGATCGCCAGGTGCGCGAGCGCTGCCGAGGTGCCGACGCCGAGCTTGTCGCGGATCGTCGACTGGTAGTTCGACACCGTCTTCACGCTCAGCTTCAAGGCGCGTGCGCATTCGGCGAGCGAGCGGCCTTCGGCGAGGAGCCGGAACAGAACGAACTCGCGCTCGGTCAGCTGCGACAAGAGGCCGTCGCTCGTCTGCGCCGGGCTCGCCAGGAGCGGCGCGAGGTCGGGACTCACGAGCCGGCGCCCGGCATGGACGGCGCGCACCGCCTGCACCAGCATCTCGGGCGCGCTGCTCTTCGAGACGAAACCGAGCGCACCGGCCTCGAAGGCGCGCCGCACGAGCGGCTCGCTGTCGTGCATGCTGAAGACAAGGATGCGCGCGCGCGCATCGCGCGCGAGCACGCGGCGGATCAGGTCCAGCCCGCCCGCACCCGGCATCGACAGGTCGGCGACGATCACCTCGGGCAGCGGATCGGCCTGCGCGAGTGCGTATCCCTGCTCGGCGTTCGACGCCTCGGCGACGACGCTGATGTCTCCCGTCTGCTCCAGAAGGCGCGCGTAGCCGGCACGCACGACGGGATGGTCATCGACGAGCAGGACGCGAATCATCGTCTGTGCGGCAGGTGGAGCGCGAGTCTGACACCCGCTCCGGCGCCGCTTTCGATCGCGAGCGTGCCGCCGAGCGCGGCGGCGCGTTCGGTCGCGCCGAGCAGCCCGAGGCCGTGCCGTTCGGCTGCGACATCCATGCCCACGCCGTCGTCGCGCACCGCGAGCAGCAGGCCGGCGTCGGCTTCGCGCGCCAGGGTCACACGCACGCTCGTCGCGCGCGCATGGCGCATCACGTTGGACAGCGCTTCCTGCGCGACCCGGTACACGGCGATGTCGACCGCATCGCCCGTGCCGTCGAACGAACCGTCGTGGTGCAGCACGCAGGCCACGCCGCTCGATGCCTCCCACGCCTCGCACAGCGACTGCAGAGCCGCGACGAGCCCGAGCGCATCGAGATCGGCGGGCCGCAGGCGCCGCAGCATCTGCCGCACCTGCTGGTACAGCGCTTCGGCCACCGCGCCGATGCGCGCCGCGGCCGCTTGCACCTCCCGCGTGTCGCGCGCCGCCCCGCGTTCGATGAGCGCCGCCTCGACGCGGATCGCGGTGCAGCTCTGTCCCAGCTCGTCGTGCAGCTCGCGGGCGAGCGCGCGGCGTTCGCTCTCCTGCACGCCGATCAACCGCTGAGCCAGTTCCCGGTTGTGCGCGAGCAGCTCGCCGACGCGCTCTTCCGAGCGCAGATGCAACGCGAGCGACTCGCGCGCCTCGCGCCAGCGCCGCATCGCGTACCACGCCATGCCGAGGGCGAGCGCCGCCAGCGCGAACACCAGCTCGTCGCCCTGCCAGCGCTCCAGGCGCTGCATGAAACGCGAGTACGCCTCGAAGAACTCGAAGCCCGCGGTGAGCGCGAAGACGAGCACGGTGACCGCGGCGACCCACGCCAGGTCGGTGGTGGCGCGGTGTCGCGGCGCGGGCGGGTTCGTCTCGGTCACGGGCGCAGAGTCTAGAACGTGTCGGCCTCGGGCTCGTCGCCCCCGGGCTCGTCAATAGAATGCCTCGCATGCCGCGCAAGCTCTTCGTCACCACTGCCCTGCCGTACGCGAACGCGCCGTTCCACATCGGGCACATGATGGAGTACATCCAGGCCGACATCTGGGTCCGCTTCCAGCGCATGCAGGGCCACGAGGTGTGCTTCGTCTGCGCCGACGACGCGCACGGAGCGCCGATCATGATCGCCGCCGAGAAGGCGGGCAAGACGCCGCAGGACTTCGTCGCCGGGATCGCCGCCGGGCGCAAGCAGTACCTCGACGGCTTCCACATCGGGTTCGACAACTGGCATTCGACCGACGGGCCGGAGAACCACGCGCTGTCGCGCGACGTCTACCTCAAGCTGCGCAAGAACGGGCTGATCTTTACGCGCGACGTCGAGCAGTTCTACGACCCGGTGAAGAACATGTTCCTGCCCGACCGCTACGTCAAGGGCACCTGCCCGCGCTGCGGAGCGGAGAACCAGAACGGCGATTCGTGCGAGGTGTGCGGGGCCGTCTACGCTGCCACCGAGCTGAAGGATCCGTACTCGACGCTGACCGGCTCGACCCCGCTCCTGAAGACGAGCGAGCACTACTTCTTCCAGCTCTCGTCTCGGCGCTGCATCGACTTCCTCGAACAGTGGATCGCCGCGACGCCGCTGCAGACCGAAGTCGTCAACAAGATCAAGGAATGGTTCGCCGCCGACGAGTTCGGCCACGGCGGATTGGCCGACTGGGACATCAGCCGCGACGCGCCGTACTTCGGCATCGAGATCCCCGATGCCCCGGGCAAGTACTTCTACGTCTGGCTCGACGCGCCGATCGGCTACCTCGCGTCGCTGAAGAACTATTTCGACCGGAACGGCCGGGACTACGACGCGTACGTGTCCGACCCGGCGGTCGAGCAGTTTCACTTCATCGGTAAGGACATCACGTACTTCCACACCCTGTTCTGGCCCGCGATGCTTCACTTCTCCGGCCGCAAGGTGCCGAGCAACGTGTTCGTGCACGGCTTCATCACGGTCAAGGACGAGAAGATGAGCAAGAGCCGCGGCACCGGCATCTCGCCGCTCGCGTATCTCGAGCTCGGGATGGACGCCGACTGGCTGCGCTACTACCTCGCCGCGAAGCTCAACGCCAAGGTCGAGGACATCGACTTCAGCCCCGACGACTTCGTCGCGCGCGTCAACGCCGATTTGATCGGCAAGTACGTCAACATCGCGAGCCGCGCCGCGGGTTTCGTCGGCAAGCGCTTCGGCGGCCTGCTGGGCGAGACCGACGGCGACGCGAAGGAGCTGTTCGACCTTGCGCGCGCGGCCGCCGGCGAGGTGCGGCAGCTGTACGCGGAGCGCGAGTACGGCAAGGCGCTGCGCCGCATCATGGAGCTGGCCGACGCGGCGAACCAGTACGTCGACCGCAAGGCGCCATGGCTGATCGCCAAGGATGCCGCGCGCAGTCTCGAGCTGCACCGGGTGTGCACGACGGCGATCGGCCTGTTCAAGGACCTGTCGGTGATGCTGGCGCCGGTGCTGCCCGCGCTCGCCGCGCGCGTCGAAGCGCTGCTCGACGTGGACCTTTCGCGCTGGGACAGAGCGCTCGCGCAGTTGCCCGCGGGGCACAAGATCAACACGTACCAGCACCTGATGCAGCGCGTCGATCCGCAGCAGGTGAGCCGGCTGTTCGGGGAATCCTCTCCCCAACCCTGCGACGCGGCGGCAGAGGCAGGCAACGGCGCGCCGGCGGGTACCCTGCCGGGCGGCGAAGCGCTCGCGCCGGCGATCGGGATCGAGGACTTCGCGAAGGTCGACCTGCGCGTTGCGAGGATCGTCGCCGCCGAGCGCGTCGAAGGCTCGAGCAAGCTGCTGCGTCTCGTGCTCGACATCGGCGAAGCGGCGCCACGCAACGTCTTCGCCGGCATCCAGTCGGCGTACGCGCCCGAGCAACTGGTCGGCAAGCTGACCGTGATGGTTGCCAACCTCGCGCCGCGCAAGATGAAGTTCGGCGTCAGCGAAGGCATGGTGCTCGCCGCGTCGCACGCCGACGACAAGGCGCACCCGGGCCTGTACGTGCTCGAGCCCGGGCCCGGTGCGGTGCCCGGGCTGCGCGTGCGCTGACCTCGGCCCTTCTGGAGGATCGGCGCGCGCGCGGACGACGCACGGATCGCGATCTATCGCTCGCCGACGCCTTCGACACGCAGTCATCTGTCATCGATGCGTGGCGTGGCTGAAGCCGCTTCACGCTCACGCTCACACCCGCTCGGCAACGCGCTGCAATCGCACGCGATTGGCGGCGCAGATGCGGCGGAACGGCGCGCTGATGCGCGCGTCCTGTGCGGCACGATTCCAGAACAGCAGTGCGGCGGCGCACGCGACGCTCCAGTGCGCGCGCCGCTCGGGCCGCGGCAGAGGCGGCTCGAAGTCACGCACCGGCACCTCGCCACCCGGGAGCGGCGCGTACAGCATCGGCTGCATGTCGTAGAGCGGCGCCAGCGCCAACGTGGCGTGCGGTACGAAGCTGAGGTTGCCGGTGTGCATGTCGCTGTTTGCGATCAGCTTGCCGTACCACCACAGATGCTCGATGCGCTTCAGGTCGTCGTCGCCGATGAGGCCGGCCGCGGCGAGACGGCCGGCGAGGCGCGTCCAGTCGGTCGACACGTCGCCGAGCAGCGCGGCATCGAGCGTCTCCAGGCTGCACAGGCGGCTGCGGCCGAATTCGCCTTGGCGGTCGAAACGCTCGACTTCGAGCAACGTACGCCCACCGTGCTCCACGATGCGGCTGCGCGCCCGTGCGACCGCGGGCAAGGTCGCTGCACACTCGAGCGCCAGGTGTTCGGCGATCAGCAGGTCCGCCCAGCGGCGCACCGACGGCGATGCGTCGGCGCCGGAGAACTTGACCAGCACGTGCGGCGTCGCGCTGCCTGCCAGTTCGCGCAGCGCCGAGAACTTGGGAAACTCGCCGGCCGCGCTCGACATCGGCACGCCAGCAGCGACAGCTTGTTCCGCAAGTCGCGCGTACGCCGGCCCGAGCGCGCGCGCCTTCAGCGGTTCGGCGGCTTCGACCCGCATCCGCTGCCAGCGCTCGCACGCCGCATCGCCGAGGATCAGGTTGCCGCTCATGTCCGAGCCCATGCGGCTCAGCACGAACACGATGTCGTCGTCGCTCCATGCGCGTGGATCGGCGGGGACGGCCAGCGCGCGATGTTCGGCGCGCGCGAACTGGCGCCCCATGTAGCCCTGGTGCCGCATGTCGAGCAACGGGTACGGCAAGCCGTCCCACCAACCGTCGCGCGATTCCTCGGGCAGCGGCCAGCCCGTCGCCGACAGGTCCATGCACGCCCCCTCGGGATGCACCAGCGCGAGTCGCGCCATCAGTTCGACGCGGCCGTCGCGATCGACCTCGTACAGCGCTGGCGGCGCCAGTTCGCCGCGCAGCGGGCGCCGCAGCGCGTAGCGCGTGCGGCGCGCCTTGCCGGTGACGACGACGGACGCTGCGTGTTCCTGCAGCATGCGGTGCAAGGTCGGCACGCTCGTGCCGAGCTGCCCGGCCAGCTCGGGCGCGCTCTGCGCGGCGCGGCGGGCGAGGAGCCCGATCAAGCGGTCGCGGGCAGCCTGGTTCGGCGGGCGCATGGATGCATTATGAAATGATCCATGAGAAGATTTATCGCCCATCTGCATCGGCCGCATCATGCCGACCGAGCGCTTTTGGTGGCTGTCAGGCCTGACGCGCCACCAGCGGCAGCTCGCCCTGCACGGGCGGCTCGACACCTGCTGGCGTTTCGATCAGCCGAAGCCGCTGCGAGGGCGTGCCGTCGAACGGATGCTCCTCGACGCTTCCCGTCTCGACCCAGCCGAGCGCGAAGACTTGGTACACCGCCCGCCAGTCGTCGCGCACGCGCAGCGACATCGCCGGGTTCGGCAGGTAGTGGCCGTGCCGGGTGCGTGTCCACAGCCTGCGCGCGGGCCGGTAGCCGCTTTCGATCTCGGCGCGCGCGAGCACCTGGTTGACGTATCCGCGCTTGCGGCGCGCCTCACTCCACAGGTGCGCCGGCAGTTGTTCCAGCACCTCGTGCAACTGCTCGGCGAAGAAGCCGTCGGCGTAGCGCCACGGCTCGTGGCTGCGCACCAAGCATGCCGACCACTGCGTCTTCAGCCCGGCGAGCATCAAGGTCAGCACCCAGTACTCGCCATGGTGGCGTTCCAGGCGCACCAGCCGGCCGTCGGTCTGCACGTCGAGCACCGGCGGCGCGAGCAGGTCGAACAGCGCCGCGAGGCCGGCGCGCGCGAAGGCCGGCTCCTGCAGCGCGCGGCTGGCCGCGTGCAGCCAGGCGGTGTGGCCGAACTCGTCGCGCAGATCGGCGTCCGCGCCGCGCTCGAGCAGCGCCTGCACGAGCGCCGCGTTGCCGGCGCGCGCGGCCAGCATCAGCCGGCTCGCGCCCTCGGGCGCGAGATGGTCGACGCCGTGCTGGTCGCAGAGCTTGAGCAGATCCTTGAAGTGCTTCGCCGTGTACGGCTGCAGGTGGCGCTGCTGCGCCGCTGCGACGCTGCGCCGGGTGAGCAGTTCCTGGCGCTCCCATTCCGGCAGGTGCATGCGCCGCGCCAAGGTCGTGCCGGCATGGTTGAACCGGCCGTCGTCCATCAGCGCGCGCGCGGGCTGGAACGGCGTCTGCACGAGCCGCTCGACCCAGCGGTGCTGGCCGTGCCACAGCGCGTAGTCGAACAGCGTCTGGCGCGGCTTGGCGCTCGGGTTCTTCGCATCCAGCGCCTGCGGCGCGAGCTGCTCGATCAGCTCGCGGCTCCACGGCGTCCACGGCACCGGCCTGGCCTGCAGGAAGGTCTCGCGGATCGCCCGCGCCTGCTCGTCCTTGCCCTGCAGTTCGAGCTTGCGCGCCTCCTGCGCCCATTCGTCGCGCGTCGAGGCCGGCGCGCTCGACGTGGCTCGCGCCTCGCCGACCTTGAGCCCGAGCAGCGCGAGCAGCGGATGCGCGGTGTCGGACTCGACGACGGTCAGCGTGCGCACCGCGCGCGTCAGCGCGACGTACAGCGCGTTGACGTAGAACTTGTACAGCTCGAGCGACTTGTCGGCCTTGTCCTTCGCGCGCCGGTACTCGAGCTGCTCGCGCTCGAGGTCGCCGGCGCTGACGCCTTCGCAGACTTCGCTGTACGCGGCGCGCTGGCCGGAGACGATGCCGAGCAGCACGACGTGGGGGTATTCGAGCCCCTTGGCCTCGTGCACCGAGAACACCAGCGGCGTGCGTAGCTGCTGCCTGGCGGCCGGCTTGTCCTCGTCGCGCAGCACGATCACCGCGTGCTGCACCGAAGCATGGGTCGCCGCGTCGAGGCGCTTCAAGGTCGCCTCGCTCGCTGCCAGCAGGCTCACCTCGCCCGGCTCGCCGGCCGTGCTGCGCACGAGGAAGTTGCTCTCGCGGTCGATCGAGCCGAAGCGCGCCTGCTTGATCTTCAGCAGCCGGTTGGCGAGCCCGGTCACCGCCTCGGTGTTGCGGTAGTTGGCCTGCAGCAGGTGCAGCGGCCGGTCCGGCGCCGCCTCGCCGCCCAGGCCGTGCCAGAACAGCGTCTTCACCGTCGACCACGAGAAGAAGTTCGGGTGCACGATCTGGTTGGAGTCGCCGGCGAGCAGGAACTGCCCCGGCCGCTTCAGGCACGCGAGCACCAGCGCGAGCTGTACCGCGGTGAGGTCCTGCACTTCGTCGATGACGATGTGGTCGTAGCTCGGCTGCGCCAGCGGCTGCCATTCGTGGGCGACCAGGTTGAGGTCGTACTGCCGGGTCTGCGCGAGCCACTCGCGGTAGCGCGCGTACAGCGCGTGCGCGGCTTCGCGCGCGGCCGGGGCGAGCAGGCTCTGGCGCGCGCCGAGCGCGCAGTAGTCGGCCAGCGCGAGCGGCCCGCCGGGGCGCGCGCCGATGACGCCGCGGAACTCCTCGAACAGCGCGTGCGCGTCGATCTCGCCGAGCAAGCGGGTTGCCGCGCGGTGCCGATCGAACCAGCCGCGGAACGCCTCGAAGCGGACCTCGCGGCCGGCGGGCACGCGCAGCGTCTCGACGAACTCGCGGTAGCTGAGGAACTCGGCGTCCTGCGCGTCGTTGTCGTAGCCGTGCGCCTCGTACAGCGACAGTGCCGAGCGCGCGAGGTAGGCCGACTGCGTCACGTACAGCACCCGGCCCTCGGCCTCGCGCAGCTTGGCCAAGGTGACCGCGGTCTTGCCCGAGCCGGCGGAGCCGACCAGCACCAGCGGCGCCGGCAGCCGGCGCACCGCCTCCTGCTCGTCGTCGAAAACGATCGGCTTGTCGAGCATCTCGAACTCGGCGCGCTGCGGGTGCAGCCAGCGCAGCGGCTGCACCGAATCGGCGCGCTGCGGCTCGACCGCCGGCTCGCGCTCGAGCTTCGATTCGTCTACCGGCGCGCCGCGCAGGAAGCGCGACTTGTCGTAGGCGTGGTTCTCGATCACCTCGAGCGCCAGGCACACCGTCTCGCCGCCGTGGCGCGCGAAGCGCAGCAGCAGGCGGTTGGCGGCGTCGAGCTTGGCGCGGTAGTAGCCGCCGGCGTGCAGCTTCTTCACGTCGGCGCTGCGGAAGTCGCCGGCCTCGATCGCGGCGCGCACCTTGGCGAAGGCCGGCCTGACGCGGCGCAGGTCGAGATCCTTGTACTGCAGGAGGCGCATCGGTTGGGCAGGATGGGTAGGGCTCGATTCTGATGGCTGCCCGAGCGAAGCCGACAGCAGCGGGCTGCCGCTCGGCACGGCTGGCCCCTACGCGAAGGCGGCGCGACTGCACGGCGTTCAGCAGCCGCCAGGCGTTGGTGCACAACCTCGTGCGGGCGCAAGGCGGGCACGTGCAGGCCGCCTCGACCGGCGAGGGCCAGGCGCGACCTTCGAGGTCTGGCTGCCCGAAGTTTGCAGCGCCGAGCCGCTGGTCCGGCTTACACCGGCGGCCGATCCCTCAGGCGTTCGTAATAGCGGTGCTTGCCGAGCGCGGCGATGAATGCCTGCGCAGCCTGCCTGGCATCGCTTGCCGCCGGTGCGGTGAGAAGGGCGGGGTCGGCGCGGCCGTCGGGCAGCGTGACGGCGATGCCGGCCTTGGCCAGCAGCGCGGTGCCGTCGGCGAGCACGAGCATCGGCTTGCAATGCCGGTATTGTTCCTTGACGAACTCCATGGCCAGGCCGTTGGCGCTCAAGGCGGCCTGGGCCGCCTCGCCGCCGGGCAGCACGACGGCATCCCACAGCACCGAGGGCGCGGCCTCGAGCGTGACCTCCGCATCGATGGGCTCGCCGGCGCCGGGCTTCGCCTTGCCGAGCTTGGCGCCGACGAAGCGCGGCGCGGCGCCGGCTTGGGCCAGCGCGGCATGCACGGTGCGCAGACCGGCCGCGTCGATGCCGTCGCACACCAGCAGCGCAACCCGGCGCGCGCCCACGCCGCCGTCGCCGGGGCGGGAGAACAGCGACAGCGCCGCCGAGGTCTCGACCTCCGGCGCGGCCGGCGCGGCCAGCACGCGCGGCTGCCCGGGCGGCAGGGCCATGCCCAGGCCGTCGGCCACGCCTTGTGCCAGCGCCGCATCCACGTTGACGAGCAGCGACAGGATGCGCCGGCGCACGGCCGGCGTCTGCACACGCGTCAGCTCGAAGCGGAAGGCCGCGATGATGTGCTGCTGCTCCACCGGGCTCTGGCTGCGCCAGAACAGCGTGGCCTGGGTGTAGTGGTCGGCGAACTTCTCCGGCTTGCCGCGCAGCTTGCTCGCCTGCATCGGCTCGGCGTAGGACACGAAGCCGCGCATCGCGCCGGCCTGGAACGGGCAGCCGCCGCCGAGCGAGTTGGGCTCGTAGGCAACGCGCCCGCGCGGGATGGCGCGGCGGTGCAGGCCGTCGCGCTGGTTGTTGTGCACCTGCGCCAGCGAGGCGTTGATCGGGATCTCGTTGAAGTTGGGCCCGCCCAGGCGCGTGAGCTGGGTGTCGTGATAGCTGAAGTTGCGGCCCTGCAGCAGCGGATCGTTGCTGAAGTCGATGCCGGGCACGACATGCTGCGTGCAGAACGCCACCTGCTCGGTCTCGGCGAAGAAGTTGTCCGGGTTGCGGTCCAGCACCAGGCGGCCCACCGTGCGCAGCGGCACCAGCTCCTCGGGCACGATCTTGGTGGCGTCGAGCACGTCGAAAGAGAAGCCCTCGGCCTGCTCCTGGGTGAAGATCTGCAGCGCCAGCTCCCACTCGGGGTACACGCCGGCCTCGATGGCCTCCCACAAATCGCGACGGTGAAAATCGGAATCGGCGCCGTTGATCTTGACGGCCTCGTCCCACGTCACCGAGTGCGTCCCCGCGCGCGGGTTCCAGTGAAACTTGACGAACACCGACGCGCCCTCGGCATTCACGAGCCGGAAGGTGTGCACGCCGAAGCCCTGCATCATCCGGTAGCTGCGCGGGATGGCGCGGTCGCTCATCGCCCACATCAGCATGTGCGTGATCTCGGGCATCAGGCCGGCGAAGTCCCAGAAGGTGTCGTGCGCAGTGGCGCCCTGCGGCATCTGGTTGTGAGGCTCGGGCTTGACGGCGTGCACGAGGTCGGGAAACTTCATCGCGTCCTGGATGAAGAAGACCGGCATGTTGTTGCCGACCAGGTCCCAGTTGCCCTCGTCGGTGTAGAACTTGACGGCGAAGCCGCGCACGTCGCGCGTCAGGTCGGCGGCGCCGCGCTCGCCCACCACAGTGGAGAAGCGCACGAACACCGGCGTGCGCTTGCCGACCTGGGCGAAGGGTGCCGCCTTGGTCAGCGCAGTGATGTCCTCGGTGCATTCGAAGTAACCGTGCGCCGCCGAGCCGCGGGCGTGGACCACCCGCTCCGGGATGCGCTCGTGATCGAAGTGGGTAATCTTGTCGCGCAGGACGAAGTCTTCGAGCAAGGTGGGCCCGCGCAACCCCGTCTTGAGCGAGTTCTGGTTGTCGGCGATGCCCACGCCCAGGCTGGTGGTCAGCGGCTGGCCGCCGGAATCGACCCGTACGCGGTCGAGCGAGCCGTTGCCCGGGTTGTGCCCGTGCGCGACGATGCCCTGCCCGACCTTGGGCGAGGCGGCGTCTTCGGTGACGGTGCTGGCAAGATC